>ERZ795048.2846-NODE-2846-length-13432-cov-10.846154_pt1 | contig 13432 bp, 11 predicted proteins | sample MGYA00375132_ERZ795048 | MGnify/ENA primary metagenome ERZ795048 (study PRJEB30177, sample SAMN05720225) | activated sludge metagenome | isolation source: Anaerobic digester | place: Hong Kong | collected 2014-12-17 ...
ACCTGCAGCTGGTCGGCATGAACCTGATCGACGCCCCTGCGATCATCGACCGCGACGAGATCTACAGCATCAACGGCGAGATCGAGACCCCGTTCGATCGTGCTCGCTGGCGAGCGAGGCTGGATTTCTATGCCGGCATCGGCGACAAGGACATCTACCTCAACCCCGAGGTCGCGTTCCTCGGCTGGGAACCGCACGAGCTCTACCTGGCGTTGCACTACTTTGCCGGCGATTCCGACACGCTGGGCGGCTTTCACGAAGACCATTCGTCGATCAATCTCGGCTGGCGCGCCAGCTTCTGATTTTCACGGAACAGGCGTGTGACTGAAGAACCCCTCCGCCCATCGCGACTGGAACACGTACAACACCCTGTTGCGATCGTCCACGAGGGTTTCTTTGTCTACGCGAACGCGTTGTTTCTGCAACGCCTCGGATACCGTTCGTTTGATGACCTGCAAGCGGTACCGCTACTCGACATGGTCGACGAGCGCTACCACGACCGATTGCGCGAGCACCTGGATGCGGCGAAGAAATCCGCTGGCACCGAACAGCGACACCCCCAGACCAAGCTTTCTCTGCACCGCGCGGACGATCTCCCTCTCTCGGCCAGCTGCACGTCTTTTCGTACCCGCTTCGGCGGCGAGGACTGCGTCCAGCTGAACCTCACCACGGCCGAGGATGCCAGTCTTCTTGGCCGGATCGGTGCACTGCCATGGCGCCATTACCTCAGCCTGCTGTTCCTGCTGCTGTTTACGGTCCTGCCGTCATCGCTGTTGTTGAAGCTGAACATCAACAACGCCCCTGACGTGTATTTTCCGGACGACGAACCGGCCGTGGTACTCGACAGGGAGCTGCGTACCCGGTTCCCCAACGACCAGGTGTTCGTCCTCCTGTTCGAAGGGGTTGCGCTGTTTTCCGACGGCTTCCTGGGTGCCTACGACGACCTCAGGCGCAGTCTGGAGAAGCTGGACGCGATCGACGAAGTGGTGGCGGTCACCACCCAGGACCACATTGCCGGGACCCAGGACGATTTTATCGTCGAACCGCTGATCGACGTCCGCACCCTGGAGCAGTCACGGCCGGCAGACCGGCAGAAGCGGGTGCTGGAAGACGAGCTCAACAAGGGGGTCATGGCATCGGCCGACGGTTCGGCCCTGGCGATGGTCGTTATCCCGAAAAAGTCCGGCAACAGCATCGAGCGACTGGCCCTGGAGGAACAGATCCTGGCGGCCGTGAAGGACGCCCGGCTCAGAGGCTATCTGGTCGCGATGGCCGGACAGATCCCGCTCGACGTGGCGCAACTGCGCTCCATGCTGCGCGACAATATGATCTTCATACCGGCCACGGTCGCCACCGGTCTGGCGCTGATCTGGTGGCTGTTCCGGCGCTGGCTGGCGGTGATGCTCGCCGGGGTGGCGATCGGCGTGGTGACGAACTCCACCGTTGCGATCTACGTCCTGCTGGACCAGCCATTCACGCTGGTCTCCAGCATCATTCCGCCACTGCTGTCGGCATTGACCGTCGCTGCATTGGTACACCTGTTCAATGGGCTCTTCATCGCATCCAAGCTCGGTTATTCCGGCGCCGAGCGCGTCGCGCGGGCAATCCAGGAGGTCGACCGCCCGGCGCTGTTTGCCGCGCTGACCACGGCCGGCGGCCTGGCCTCGCTGGCCACCAGCCCGATCGTGCCGATCAAGACCTTTGGCCTCATCTCGGCGCTCGGGACCCTGCTGATCTACCTGGTGGTGTTTCGCATCCTGCCCAATATCGTGGTGCGCTGGGACAAGCGGCCATGGACCAATGTCCGCGGCAGCGCGCACCTCGTAGACAGGATCGTATCGATGCTTTATCGCTTCGGCATTCGACAGCCGGCGCTGGTGATCGGCACGGTCTGCGTGCTGCTCGCGCTGGGGGCGCCGCAACTCCGGAACGTCCTGGTCGAGACCAACCTGCAGGAATTCTTCGATTTCAACCACCCTGTTCGCCAGCAGACGCGTGACATCGAAGACAAGCTGGTCGGCACCATGGCGGTGTCCGTCATCTTTGACGCCGATGCCAGGGACGGACTGAAGGATCCGCAGAAACTCCGGCTGATCCGTGACTTTCAGCAATGGGCCAAGGCGCAACCGGAGATTGACCGCAGTTTCGGTCTGCCGGACTTCGTGCAGGAGATGCACTGGGCCTTCAACGCCGAAAACCCGGCATTTCGACAGCTCCCGGACGACCGCGAGCTCATCACCCAGTACCTGTTGATCTACGATGGCGAGGACATCTACGACTTTGTCGACCGCGATTTCCAGCATTCGCAGATCGCGCTGAATCTGAATGTGCACAGTGCGAACGACATCTCGCGCGTACTGGAGAACATCCGCGGATACCTGCGTGACAACGTCGGTGACGCCCTGCGCTGGGAGATCGCCGGCAATGGCCGCCTGTTTGCCGACATGGAGGACCTGCTGGTATCCGGGCAGGTCTACAGCCTGTGGGGCGCGCTGGTGCTGATCTTCGTCTTCATGCTGTTCTTCCTGCGGTCATTCTGGGCCGCCGTGTTATGCATGATCCCCAACCTGTCGCCGATTTTCCTGATATTCGTGATCATGGGCCTGACCGGGATCTGGCTGGACATGGCGACAGCGATGATCGCCAGCGTGGCGATCGGGATCGCGGTTGACGACACCATCCACGTGTTTCACGGTTTCAAACGTCGTGTCGCCGGGGGCGTATCGCCGGTGGTGGCTCTGGCGCGCGCCTATCGCGGTGCAGGCCGTGCCGTGGTTACGACGACGATCATTCTCAGCGCACAGTTCCTGATCCTGGTTTGGTCCGACTTCGTCCCGACCCGCAATTTCGGTCTGCTGACCACCGTCGGGCTGATCTCCGCGCTGGCTTTCGACCTGCTGCTTCTGCCGGCCCTGCTGATCGTCTTTTACGGGCCGGCCAGCCCCGTGGCAGCATGGGTCGGTCGACTGTCACGCAGCCGCACTTCCGCCGCGGACGATTCGGCGACGGCACCACAGGCGGTCGTGGACGCCGCCTACTGGACTACCGAACGCAAGCTGACCCTGGTCAGGGAGATACTGTCCGGCAAGTCCACTGTTGCCGCTGCGGCGCGGGAGTACGAGCTGCCGGAGGCGATGGTGCAACACTGGCACAGCGCAGCGGAAACGGCACTGGCGGACGCCCTGGATGACGACAGCGCCGTTGCCGATACGGATCAGGGCAAGGACAAAGACAAGTTGCGCAAGCTTGCCAGGGCCTACAAGCGGCTCCAGGCGGAAAACCGCGAACTGCAGGTCCGGCGTCACGACTGACGCCGTCGGTACATGTACAGTCAGATGCGTTGCAGCGTGACGAAGCTGTAAGGATACGGATTGCGCGCGTCTGCTGCGTGTGTCTCGCGTGCCACCTCGCACCACTCCGCCTGCTCGTAGTCCGGGAAGCGGGTGTCGCCATCGAACTGCCCGTGGACGAAAGTCAGGTACAGGCGCGATGCCAGGGGTAGGGTCTGGGCGTATAGCTTGGCGCCGCCGACCACCATCAGTTCGTCGGCATCGCCGGCAAACTCGATGGCTTCTTCGACCGAATGGACGACGAAACCACCCTCAACCCGGTAATCGCGGTCGCGGGACACAACGATGTGCGTACGATGCGGCAGAAGCCCGGGAAGAGATTCCCAGGTGCGGCGTCCCATCACGATCGGCTTGCCCATCGTCAGACGTTTGAAATGCGCAAGATCCGCGGGCATGCGCCAGGGCAGCGCGTTGTTGCGGCCGATCACGCCGTTGTCGGACAACGCCGCGATGATGGACAGGTTGGGAAGGGGCTCCATGCGCGAATGTTAGCAGTCCTTCCGGGCATGCCCCATGTGAAAAACCCGCTGTCGCGACAGCGGGTCCGTGATTGCCTTACTCTTCCTCGTCGCTGCCCAGCAGATCCTCGTCGGCATCGATCATCATCTCGATGATCGCCTCGACCTGATCGGGAGCCTCTTCGGACATGGCCAGCAACTCGCGGCCGTCAACTACCAATTCGCCACTCATGACCTGTACCTCGTATAAGCATTTCGTTAAATACTTTTATAGTGAATTACGAGGGAATTGCAAGCGGCAGCGGCAGACTCTTTTGACGTGGATCAATATTTCTTGTGCATCGCACAAAACACCGGCCACTCAGACGGCGATCGGGGCCTTGATATGCGGGTGGCACTGGTAGCCGGCAAGGGTGAAATCGTCGTAGCCGAACGCGAACAGGTCTTTGACATCCGGGTTCAATTCGATCGTCGGCAGGTCATAAGGGGTTCTGGTCAGCTGCTCATCCGCCTGCTCCAGGTGATTGGTATACAGATGTGCGTCACCGAGCGTATGGATGAACTCGCCCAGGCCCAGGTCGCAGGCCTGCGCAATCATCATCGTCAGCAGGGCATAACTGGCGATATTGAACGGGACACCGAGGAACACGTCGGCACTGCGCTGGTAAAGCTGACACGACAGGCGCCCGTCACACACGTAGAACTGAAAAAACGCATGGCATGGAGCCAGCGCCATGCGCCCGGCCGCCACGTTGTCCTGCGGCGAGACACGCTCGTCCGGCAGGTCCGCCGGGTTCCAAGCCGATACGATGATGCGGCGTGAATCAGGATTGCTTCTGATCTGCTCTATGACCTGGCTGATCTGGTCGATGTGCCGCCCGTCTGGCGCCGGCCAGGCCCGCCACTGATAGCCGTAGACAGGTCCGAGGTCCCCGTCCTCGCTCGCCCATTCGTCCCAGATCTTCACCCCGTTTTCCTTCAGGTAACGGGTATTGGTGTCGCCCTTCAGGAACCACAGCAACTCATGAATCACTGATTTGAGATGGATCTTCTTGGTCGTGACCAGCGGAAACCCGTGACGCAGGTCGAAACGCATCTGGTGCCCGAACAACGACCAGGTGCCCGTACCGGTGCGGTCACCCTTGAAATCGCCGAACTGTCGGACGCGATAAAGCAGGTCCAGGTACTGTTTCATGCCCTACCTTGATGTCGGTATGCGAGGATCAGCAGCACGATGCCAAGGACGATCATCGGCGCGGAAAGAAGCTGGCCCATGGTAACCCATCCGTGCGCCAGGTAGCCCAGCTGCACATCGGGCATCCGGACGAACTCGACCGCGACACGGAACAGGCCGTAACCGACGAGAAACACCCCCGAAACGGCCATCACGGGTCGCGACCGCACACTGAATACCCACAACAGCAGGAACAACAGCAGGCCTTCCAGCGCCGCTTCGTAGAGCTGCGTGGGATGCAACGGCGGAGTCAGAACAGCGTCGGCCGGCAGTCGCAGTTTGTCCCAGCACAACGAGGCATGGCTGGCGCACGATACCTGCATCGCCCACGGCACACTCCCGGGCGCCCCCCACAACTCGCCATTGATGAAATTGCCGATGCGCCCCGCCAGCAGCCCCAGCGGCACCAGCGGTGCGATGAAATCGGTCAGGGTGAAGAACCCTCTGCCAATGCGCCGGCCATACCACCACATGGCGACCAGGACGCCGAGGAAGCCGCCGTGGAATGACATCCCGCCTTCCCAGACGCGAAGCAGTTGCAGCGGATCTGCCAACCAGCCGTCGAAGTTGTAGAACAGGGTGTAACCGAGGCGCCCGCCTACGATCACGCCCAGTGCGCCATAGAACAGGAGGTCGTCCATCTGCTGCGGTGCGATCGGCGCGCCGGGTCGCCCGGCGCGCAGCCGCCCCAGCCACCATGCGGCGGCAAAGCCGGTCAGATACATCAGGCCATACCAGCGAACCGCCAGTGGACCAATATGAAGCGCAACAGGGTCGATTTCAGGAAAAATCATGGCGCGCGAGTCTACCAGTTATTCGCCTCGCACCGGATCGCCGGTCGTGCCGTCCGTGGACACCGGGGCACCCGGAAAGTACGCTTGATGGGGTGTTCCGGAGCTGTGCATGCGCGCGCTGATCAAGCTGTCTCTTCTGCTGTTGCTGCTAAGCCCGCTGGCCGTTGCGGCGGTCATCTGGTCTGCCTTGTCCGCAGCACCCCTGGTAACGCAGCAGGCAACGCTGTCGCACCAGGATATCGCCCGCGCAAAAGACATCCTGCGCAACAACGACCCAAGGTACCTTCCGGCCGGGACGAGTCATACGCTCGACATCGGCCACCACGACCTCGACCTCGCGGCCAACTACCTGCTGCAAAGGCTGGCCAGGGGCAATGCCCGCCTGGACCTGCAGACGGACCTGCTGCACCTGCAGATGACGCTGCAGCTGCCACATGTGCCATTTCGCAATCACCTGAATGTGGAGGCCGGCATCGCTGCGAACGCGGGCCGCCCGCAGATCGCCAGCCTGCAGATCGGCAGCCTGCACATACCGGCTCCGCTGGCGGTATTTCTGGTACGCCGGGCCGCTGGGCTGATGTATGACGAGGCGCAAATGGACTCTGCGGTCGCGCTCTTGCAGGACGTCAGGATCATGCCCGACCGCCTGCGCCTGACCTACCAGTGGAATCCCGTGATGCTGGAGCAGGCGCGGGACTCCTTGCTGACGCACAGCGACCGCGAGGCCCTGCGTTTCTACCACGACCGGCTCATCCACCTGCAATCAAGGGGCGTCGGCCTTCGCGGCTCGGTCACCGACCTGCTGAGCGCGATGTTCGCCGAGGCCAGGGATCGCTCGCGTGATCACTCACCGGTCGGCGAGAACATCGCCCTGCTGACGGTGCTCGGCACCTGGGCAAGCGGCCACAACATCAATCGTCTCGTGCCGGGTAGCACCCGGCGCCCCAAGGCATTTCGGCTCAAGATCGAACGGCGCATGGACTTCGCCCAGCATTTCCTTGCCTCCGCCGCCCTTGCGGCACGCGGAGACAGCGTTCTCTCGGATGCAGTCGGCCTGTTCAAGGAGATCTCCGACACCGACCGCGGCTCCGGCTTCAGCTTCACCGATATCGCTGCGGATCGTGCCGGGACAAGGTTCGGCGAACTTGCCGCCCGTTCGGTCGATGACGCACGTCGCGTGCAGGCCCTGTTGGCGGACGGCGTCAGCGATACTGACCTTGTGCCACCGGTCCGTGACCTGCCGGAACATCTGGATACGCACGCCTTCCAGGCGCAGTTCCAATATGTAGGCAGCCCCGCTTATCAGGACATGATGCGTGAGATCGAACACCGCATCGATGCCACCCGTCTTTATCGGGACTGAAAGGGGTTTCCGAAAGCTTCTGCACCGCGATTCTGTGCCATGTCATTCCGCAGTTCCCCGTTCGGCCGCTCGCTGTGCAACAGGCAAAACAAGCCCTAAATTCCTGACTTTCCTTCAACTCTCAAGTTTCCTGCAGCTGCGCCGTTAGCTAGTCCACAACACATCAGCAACCTTTTTTGGCGAGAGTTGGCTATGAGGCTCATGGGCATGAATGGAATGAAGGTTATCCCGCATCACCTGCGCACGCTGGGCGAGCGCCTGCGTTACCGCCGCAGGCAGATGGGCTGGACCCAGGAACAGCTGGCGGTCCAGGCCGGCACCAACCAGGCAGTCATTCAGAAGATCGAGAATGGCAAGAGTCTGCGCCCGCGCAAGATCGACGAAATCGCGGCCGTGCTGGACGTGAACCCGGCCTGGCTGATGTTCGGCGACGAGAAGGCGACGCCGCTGACCGACGAGGCCCGCGAGGTCGCCGAGATCTGGATGACCCTCAGCGAAGGCGAACGTGACCGCGTACGCACCGAGATCCGCCTGCTGGCCAATCGCCGGATGTCGTCCTGACGCTCACAAGGTTGGCAATACCCGCAGGTAGAACGCCTTGAGGTATGCCGTTTCAGGAATCGCGGGGTGAATAGGATGATCCGGACTTTGCTGGCCCTGCTGCAACAACTGCAGGCTGCGATCACCATGTCTGGCCGCCTGCTGCACGGTACGCAGGAACTCGTCCCTCTGCATGTGAAACGAACAGGACGCCGTCACTAGCACGCCGTCACGCTCCAGCAACCCCAGTGCCGCCTCGTTCAGGCGCCGGTACGCAAGCGTGCCCTCTTTGAGATCCTTCCTGCGCTTGATAAACGCAGGCGGATCCAACACCACCACATCAAACCGCTCGCGTTGCGCGCGCAGGTCGCGCAGCACCTGGAACGCGTCACCGCGCACGCTGTGGATGCGCTCGCCGACGCCGTTGAGCGAGGCATTGTGGGCAACCTGCTCCAGCGCCTGTGCCGAGACGTCGACCGCAATCACGTTTTCCGCCCCCGCCTTGGCCGCCCGCACTGCCCAGGCACCGATGTAGCTGCAAACATCGAGTACCCGTTTGCCGCCGACATAACGCACGAACTGCCCACGGTTGGCCGCCTGATCGTAGAACCAGCCGGTCTTCTGCCCCTGTCCCGGTGAGACCTCGAAGCGGCATCCGTCCTCCTCGATGGCAACCATCTCGGGAACGCTGCCGTGCGCCAGCTCTACATAACGCGTCAGGCCTTCAAGCTCCCGCACCGAGGTGTCATTGCGCAGGATGATCCCGGCCGGCTTGAGCACCTTCACCAGCGCGGCCACCAGCGCTTCGCGTTGCGCCTCCATGCCGGCAGTGGTGATCTGCACCGCCAGGTAGTCGCCATAGCGGTCCACTACCACGCCAGGTACGCCATCCGCCTCTCCGAACAGCAGACGATAGTAGGGTTGCGTGTACAGGCGCTCGCGCAGCGCGAGCGCAACATTGATGCGATGCACCAGCAGCGAGCCGTCGAAATTGAAGTCGCGCGAACGCGTGACCAGACGCGCACAGATCAGCGAATTGGGATTGACGTAGCCCAGGCCCAGCCAGTTGCCCTGCGCATTCTCGATAACCACCGTCTCGCCTGCCTCGAACCCCTTCAGCGGCGTCGCCTCGTTGTCCACCTCGTTCGAGTACACCCACACGTGGCCGGCACGCAGCCGTCGGTCCTGGTTTTTCGCCAGTCGCAATACCTTGTTCATGATTCCGGTTGTGCCTCAGAGGCTGGTTGCAGCAAATGTGTCACAGGCGGCCAGGGTCCCTTTGTCGAGCCCGACCTTGAACCAGCGCACGCGCTGCGCCGAACTGCCGTGGGTAAAGGATTCGGGCGTCACGAAGCCGCGCGACTGTTTCTGCAGGCGATCGTCACCGATCGCACTGGCCGCACCCAACCCCTCTTCGATATCACCCGCCTCCAGCAGCTGGCGGCTGCGGCTGGCGTGATAGCCCCAGATACCGGCAAAACAATCGGCCTGCAGCTCCTGCTTCACCGACAACTGGTTTGCCTCCTCCTCGCTGACACCACGCTTTGCCTTGTGAACCTTGGAGGAGATCCCGAGCAGCGTCTGCACATGGTGCCCGACCTCGTGAGCCACGACATAGGCCTGGGCGAAGTCACCCGGGGCATCGTGACGCCGCTTGAGGTCGTCGAAAAAACTCAGGTCGAGATAGACCTTCTGGTCACCCGGACAATAGAACGGCCCCATCGCGGCCTGTCCCATGCCACACGCCGAATTGACTGCGCCGCGAAACAACACCAGCCTTGGCTCTTTGTAGTCCTGCCCTTCGGCCTTGAAGATGTCGTGCCAGGTCTGTTCGGTATCGGCCAGCACCACGGACACGAACTCGACCAGCTCTTTTTCCTGTTCCGACTGCTTGACCTCGCCCGCCGGTGTCGTGTCAGTGGTCTGCACCGAGCCGCCTTCGAGTCCGCCGAGCAACCCGCCGAGTCCGCCACCGCTGAAATAGCTGTAAGCACCAAGCGCCAGTATCGCGAATATGGTGCCCTTCACGCCCAGAAAGCGCAGCAGCATCGGCAACAACTGCGACAGACCCCCGCCGCCAGCCCTGCCCAGGCCACCGAGACCACCGAGACCACCGAACCCGCCCGGCGATGAACCGCGCCGATCCTCGACGTTGCCGCTCTGCCGTCTACCTTTCCAACGCATCGTCGTTTCTCCCCGGCATCCGAATGCCCAAACGATGGCGCCGAGTGTAAACGAAATCAGCTGCCCACTCGGCCACACGCCTGCAAACATGCCGAGCGTATGACTTTCAGGTTAAAGTTCCGGGCGCAACCAGGGGGACACGACATGGCCGAAAACGACATTCTGCTGGGCGGTACAGGCAGCAAACAGATACTGCTGAATGCCGGCATGGCGAACCGCCATGGCCTGATCACCGGTGCAACCGGCACCGGCAAGACCGTTACGCTGCAGGTCCTGGCAGAGTCCTTTTCCCGCCTCGGGGTTCCGGTGTTCACCGCTGACGTGAAAGGCGACCTGTCCGGTCTCGCCGGTGCCGGCAAGGCACACCCGAAGATCGACGAGCGACTGCAGTTCATCGGTATCGAAGGCCATGCCTTCGAGGCCTGCCCGACAGTGTTCTGGGACGTATTTGGCAAGAAGGGGCACCCGGTGCGCACCACGGCATCGGAGATGGGCCCCACCCTGCTGAGCAACCTGCTGGAACTCAACGAGACGCAGGAAGGCGTCATGCAGATCGCGTTCAGCGTGGCCGACGATCAGGGCCTGCTGCTGCTCGATCTCAAGGACCTGCGTGCGATGCTCAACTGGGTCGCCGACCATGCCGCCGAGCTGGAGCGCCAGTACGGCCGTATCTCCAAGGCCAGCGCGACCGCTATCCTGCGCCGCCTGCTGGTGCTCGAGGAGGCCGGCGGGGAGATCTTCTTCGGCGAACCGGCGATCCGCATCGAGCACCTGATGCAGAACGACTTTTCCGGCCGCGGCGTGATCAGCATTCTCGATGCGACCACGCTGTACCATTCGCCAAGGATCTACGCGACCTTCCTGTTGTGGCTGCTGTCGGAACTGATGGAAGGCCTGCCCGAACGCGGTGATGCCGACCTGCCACGCCTGGTGTTCTTCTTCGACGAGGCACACCTGCTGTTCAGCAGCGCCCCCAAGGCCCTGCTGGAGAAGATCACCCAGGTCGTGCGCCTGATCCGTTCCAAGGGGGTCGGCGTGTTCTTCATCACCCAGTACCCCAACGACGTACCCAACGAGGTGATCGGTCAACTCGGCAATCGCATCCAGCATGCATTGCGCGCCTTCACCCCGCAGGACCGCAAGGCGGTCAAGGCGGCTGCCCAGACATTCCGCGAGAACCCGGCATTTGATACCGAAGAGGTCATCGGGCAACTCGGTGTCGGCGAGGCATTGATATCGACACTGGACAGGAAGGGCGTCCCCACGGTTGTCGAGCGCACGCTGATGGCGCCGCCAAGATCACAGTTCGGTCCGATCGACGATGCCAGGCGTGCCGAGCTGATCACCCGCTCGCCGTTGAACAGCGCCTACGAAACGGCGGTCGATCGCGAATCGGCCTACGAAATGCTCGCCAGGCGCGAGGCGGAACTGGCGCAGCAGCGTCAACGTGAGGCCGAGGAGGCCGAGCGCGCCAGGGCCGAAGAGGAACTGCGCAAACAAAAAGAACGCGATGCACGCGCCGCCGAACGCCGCGAAGGTATCGGTGAAGCACTGGCCAAGTCGGTGGCACGCGCCCTCGGCAGCAACCTCGGGCGGCAGATCGTGCGTGGCATCCTCGGCTCCATCACCGGCCGGCGCTGACGCCACAGCGATTTCGAATCTCAGTTGGACATCGCCGAGCAGGCCGGAGCCTGGTCGGCAAACTCCTGGGTGCACTTGCGCACCGTGCCGCTGCGTGTATCGATCACCCATACAGCATTGACTGAGGCGTTCACGCCTTCGTAGCGACCGCGTACGTCAGCGCCCTGGTCGGCCGCCTGTGTCTGTGCAATCAGCACCGTCAGCACAACGGCGGCGACGGCCAAAGCGATATGCCAGCTCTTCATTTTTCGGCTCCTCGAGATATTGCGATAGGAAAACCCATGATCGGCCGCGATGAGGCAGACGATCGCCAAGACCCGGAATTACCCCACACACAGACCATTGGTTCCGCAGTGGGTCGGGCTTATGGTCAACACACATTACTCCGTTGGACGTCATGATGACTGCTACCCGCCTGCGCAATGCCACCAGCCCGTACCTGCAACAACACGCCACCAACCCGGTCGACTGGTGGCCCTGGTGTGACGAGGCCCTGGAACTCGCAAGGCGCGAGGACAAGCCGATCCTGCTGTCAATCGGCTATTCGGCATGCCACTGGTGTCACGTGATGGCCCACGAGTCGTTCGAAGACCCGGATACCGCCGCGGTAATGAACACGCTGTATGTCAACATCAAGGTCGATCGCGAGGAACGGCCGGACCTGGACAAGATCTACCAGACCGCACACCAGCTGCTGGCACGCCGCCCCGGCGGCTGGCCGCTGACGCTGTTCCTGACGCCCGATGATCACAGTGCGTTTTTCGCCGGCACCTACTTTCCGCCACAGCCCCGGCATGGCCTGCCGGCGTTTCGTGAGTTGCTGCGGCAGGTGGAAAGTGCCTACCGCAAGCAGCGTACAGCGATCACCGAGCAGAACGCATCGCTGCGCGACGCCCTGCGCCAGCTGGACACGCTGCCGGCCGGCGGCGAACCGCGTGACGCGCCATTGATCGAGGCGGTACACCAGCTTTCCGGGCAGTTCGATGCGCAGTTCGGCGGGTTCGGCGGCGCACCCAAGTTTCCACATCCGACCACCCTGCGCTTTCTGTTGCGCGAGGGGCAGCGGCGGGGCACCGGGACCGGGAGCCACATGGCGCTGTACACCCTGGAGCAGATGGCCAACGGCGGGATCAACGACCACCTTGGCGGCGGCTTCTGCCGCTACTCGGTGGACACACAATGGATGATCCCGCACTTCGAAAAGATGCTGTACGACAATGGCCAGTTGCTGGCCCTGTATGCCGAGGCCTGGTCAGCCGGCGGGCACAGGCCGCTGTTCAAACACGTCTGCGAGCGCATCGCCGAATGGACGCTACGCGAAATGCAGTCGCCACGCGGCGGCTACTACGCGAGCCTCGACGCCGACAGCGAGGGTGAGGAAGGCCGCTTCTACGTGTGGACGCCTGCCGACGTTGCCGCATTGCTCGAGCCCGACGAATACCGCGTGTTCGCCGCCCGCTTCGGGCTCGACCGGGCCGCCAATTTCGAGGGGCGCTGGCACCTGCACACCTTCGCCGACACCGCCAGGCTCAGCGAAGATACCGGGTTCGAACCGCCGGCCGTCCGCCGCCTGCTGCTCAGTGCGCGCACCAAGCTGCTGGCCGAGCGCGCCACGCGTGTACGCCCGGGACGCGATGACAAGATCCTGGCCAGCTGGAACGCGCTGATGATCAAGGGCATGGCCGCTGCCGGCCGCCTGCTGCAGCACCCGGAGTGGATCGAATCGGCACGGCGCGCACTGGACTACCTGATGGAGCATCACTGGCGCGAAGGACGCCTGTTGGCGAGCAGCCGCGACGGCGAGGCGCAGCTCAATGCCTACCTCGACGACCACGCCTACCTGATCGACGCCATCCTCGAGCTGCTGC
>ERZ795048.2851-NODE-2851-length-13421-cov-8.990349_pt1 | contig 13421 bp, 17 predicted proteins | sample MGYA00375132_ERZ795048 | MGnify/ENA primary metagenome ERZ795048 (study PRJEB30177, sample SAMN05720225) | activated sludge metagenome | isolation source: Anaerobic digester | place: Hong Kong | collected 2014-12-17 ...
CAGGATTGGCCTTATCGCGGTTTTCCGGATTTCTCTGTGAGAAATCCGGGTTAAATCGTTTTTCTGCTTCAGCGCCATCTGCCACGCCCGCCCGGGCATGTTCTGCTTTTTCGCCCTTTTTTCATGCGGATTTTTGCCGCCGCGCCGCGCACGCCGTGTTCTGCGGCGTTCTACGCTGCCCGATATCGTGTTCGTTCCGACACTGCCGGCATCCTGTTTTCTCCTTCCGGAAGACCGATGAGGAGAACAATATTTATACCGATTATCATAAATAACATTGAATCCTGCATGAATGGCTTTCCGGCCCGCGCGCCCGTCATTCCTGCATGCAGTCAGCAGGAATCCAGGAAACTCCGTTTAGCCTGCATTTCTCACAAGTGCAGGTTAAAATCATGATAATGCCTGTAATACAAGGCGCGGCGAGGGAGTGGTGAGGGAGCATACTGTTGCGTATGTGACCGATCCCGAACCGACGCCGCAACGCAGTAGGATAGGTGTTATCACGATTTTCCGGGTTTCTCTGTGAGAAATCCGGGTTAGTTATTCTATTTTTATTCTGATAATCAATATAACAGGAAACACTTTGTTTGTACCGGGTGGGGCCGTACCCCTGTGCGCGCGCAGCCGTGCTTGAGCGGGTACACACTCGCGCACAAGCGCGGTTTGCATGCACCGCCCGGTATTGTATTCCCCGCGCCCGGCTGTCATGCCGTCGAAGCGGATCTTTCAAAAATGATAAAAATGTATCGCCGCGAATCTCATCCAGCCTTTATGCCGCGAGGGAACTCCGTTTTCTTTCCTTTCCCTTACTCCGAAGTGAGAACTCATAATTAAACACCCGATTTTTGGAGCTTTTTGGCCCGAAACATGTACAAACATACACAAAAAGACATTGGTTTTTGCGCCTCCGGGAAGTAATCTTGCTATAAGAAGGTAAAAATACCGCTTTTAAAGGACTTTTCTCGAACTGTTTCCAGAGAAGACACCCGCTTCTCCTGAGTAACATGATTGTGATGGTGTTTCTCCACAGAAACAGTGATTCTGTCGGGTAGCATATGTTTTCACGTGAAACACCCGCTCTCTTCGGAAGCACGGAGTTTCTCCGGAGTAACCCGGTGTTATTCATGTGAAACACGCTGTTTCAGACAGGAAACGTCTTGTTTCGGTCCGGTAACGAACCGATTCTCACGGGAAACCTTTTTAAAAAGAAAAGGAAAAAAAGAAAAAGAAGAATAAAAATTAAACATATCTGCATATATCTAAAACATTTTTAAGGCAAAAAATCGAACAACAATAATCCTGGAGCTTCGACCGATACGGGAAACCGGGCAGAACTGTTTCGGGATGTTTTTGTACACTGGACATGGACACCTGCGCCGAAGCTGTCGATCCCGGCGGGAATGGATAATGACGGGATGCCTGATATCCTTTATGAGTTTTCGACAGGGAGAGTTGAGAAAATTCGCCTGAATGATCCCGGAGCATAAATCCTCAACCCGGTTCCGGATGTATCTGGCGCATGCCCGCGAGACAGCGCCGAAAAACGTATCGGTCGGAATCCTTCAAGACGGGATATATTTAAGGAGCCTGATTTTAGCCCGGATTTATCACAGAGAAATCCGGAAAATCGCGATAAGGCCAATCCTGCTGCGCCGGGTGACATGCACAAGCTTTGCTCTGTGAATGGATCAGCCGCAACAGTATGTTCCCTCGCCACTCACTTGCTGTTCCTTGTATTATCAGCCTTATCACGATTTTTAACCTGCGCTGGTGAGAAATGCAGGTTAGCTCGGTTATACAGATTCTTAGGCGACTGAAACTAAAAATGTTTTTAAAAGCTGTGTTCCGGGTGCCGATGCCGGCAGTCCCCGGGGTGCGTTTTGCGCTGATTTCAATATAACGGCGCGAAATACGCCTTTTTGAAGATACTTACACGGCCTGCGAGCTTTATCGTACTATCAGGAACGAAAAACCGGTCGATTCGGGTTTGACACCCTGCCCGTCCGCCCTGTCCTGTTCGACATCGAGCAGATAAGAAAGACAGAAAACAGAGAAAATTCATGGCGACTATACTCAAATATACGCAGCATTGCCCGACTATATTTATAGCGCGAGTTTATACAAATAATAAAACCTGCTGAAAAGAGGCCGGGAAATGCTTTGGCAACAAGGTTGCTTTATTGTGTTTGGAGGATTAGAAATTGCCCAGTTTGCCGCGGATGTCTTCAAGGTATTTCAATCCGATCTCGCGTGAATGCTCTTCGGTTTTGGCCGGTACAGGCTCTTTGTCCTTTGTTTTTGAGGTCGGATTTTTAGTGACTTTTCTCTTCATCGGGATCTGAATACGCTCGTTTTCTTGGATCGGCAGAGGCAGCACCTGGTATATCGTTCTCTGGCTGAGTTCATCTTTGCGTGTCGAGATCAAACCTCTCTCCTCGAGCATCTGTCTTGCCCGAATCAGAGTGGCCGGACCAATCTTCAATAATTTCTGAATATGACGCGATGAATACCATGAACATCCGTTTTTGTCACAGCTCGCAGCAAGGAAAAAATACAGGAGTATCTCTTCCTGCGTCATATCATCCATAAACCATTCGATGCGATGGTCAATCCAGCCCCACGACGATACTCCACCATCGTTGATGGTTCTGATATTGTCGGGTTTTGGCGGTATCGGACGATTCAAAATCCTTCTCCCTGGCTGGAATCTCTATCTATTTACTACTGAGACCCCATTTTCTTTAATAATTCCCGGATTTCTCCGAGTTCCTTCTCTATATTAAGCCTTTTGTTTCTCGCATCCAGTAACTGTTCTCTCTGACTTTGCAATATCCGCTCTTTTGATGCGATTTCTGCCTCGAACGCTTCAATTTTCCTGTTACTCGCCTCTATTTCGGATTTCAGTCTCTCGTTTTCTTTTTTCAAATTGGACACGGCCTCTGCCGCCCTGCCCTTTTCCTCTGCGCTTTGTGTACAATCTGTAATTCCACGGAGCTCGTCTCTCAGAGTTTCTATCATGGACATGATCGTTCCCGGTTCTTCCCTGCTTGCCGCCCCTTCAAGAAGCTTTGAGTTTACTCCTTCTGTTATCTTATTTATAAGGTCTTCCTGAGATATCGCTCCAATTGATTCGATTTCCATCGGCCGATCCGATGCAAGTACCTTGTATATCCTGTCAAGCGACATCCCTTCCTGTACATTGTCCACAGTTCGGCGAAATATCTCTATCGCCTCTGGAAAATATCTTCTTTTCCTGCCTTTGCCCGAGGATGGAAGAAAATCTCCTATTCTGTTCCGGTAATACCTGAGATTTGACTCAGGAACATCCAGCTGCCTGGCAATGTCCTTGAGTGTCAGCAACTCTTCCATTATCGGGAACCCTCTTGCACCTTAAATTAAAAAGCCTTTTAATTAAAAGCTTTTTAGAATTTGAGCGACCCCTGAAGGGGTTCCCCTTTTTTCTTCGTATACCATTCCTCAAAGTCGTTCTTCTCAATCCTGTAGGATTTTCCTATCTTCACAGCAGGAAGATCCTTGGTTTTGCACCAGCGCTGAACTGTCACCTTATTGACTTTGAGTATTTCTGCGATCTCCTTGACCGTGTAAAACTCCTCCATCGGTCATTATTCCCCTTTTTTATGTATTTTTGCTAACCTTTGAGACAATAGTATATATTTGCATATTATTTGTCAATAATGACTTAAAAAAAATCTTTATTAGTAACAATAGCATTTTTTTAAGGCGTTTTACAAATATTAGCCATTGTATAAAGCCTTTTTATGAATTACCACATTGTTTATAACAATAATAAGGTGATTAAAGTATAATTAAAAAAGCCGAAATGTTAATAGTCGATCAAAAAAATGCGCCATGTGCATATATCCGCATATAGTTATAGGCCGGCCCGCGTTCTTTGCTTCTCTTTTGCCCTTTATATATTTTTCTTCGTTGTTGCCATGCTCATCTCGCTCTCGTATGCCGTTATCACCTGTAAATGGTAAACATTTCCGATAATTTCTCTCCCATATAGCGCAACCTTGTTGCGCTATATGGGCTTGCTCTATGTCATCATATTATTTCTTTAATCTTGCTGATTAGCCTTTGTTCCGGTTAATGTCGTTTTATATGTGCCGGGTTTTCACAAAAGGCAGATATTGCGGTTTTTTATATAGAGTAAAAAATCTGATCGATCGCAAAAAACCCTTTTTTAACCGGTAAAAACAACTGGCTGTAGAAAAATTGATTTGGGCGTGTTTTTATCGTCTCGCGACCGTACAGCTCGATTTCTTATGAATTTATAATTGCTTTAGCACAATTGTCACCTTCAAAATACAATGACGTTATTCCTGTTTTTAACGAGCCGATATCATAAAATATTGATATTTAGAATCGAAATAATTATCTTGACATATTATAACACCAAGTTACATATAGGCTGTTGATAATAAGAATATATGCCTGTACAAAATAAGTCTAATTACAATTATAAATATAAAGCAATATATAGGAATTAGAACGTAAACTTATACATGCTATAAAGACGGGTTGAAAAACATATTAGAAATATTAGACATATATTATATAAATCAGAATGAAGTATATAAAATATTTGTTGTATTAGTGTCGATGAAAAGGCAAATATATTTTATTAAATTCTGTTATAAAATGGCTTGATGTAAAAGGAAAAATATAATTTGAAGAAAAGATAATTGCTTTAATTTTAGAATCTAGAATTAAATAAAAATTATTTCAATAAATTATCTGTTGGGTTAAATTTTTTATGTTCATCGCGCAAATATTTTGAGGAAGCCTTAAGGTAAATTGACGTTGTTGCTAAGTCTTCATGCCCGAGAGTCTGGCGAACAGCTTCGACATTGCAGCCTTCTTCAATGAGGTGGGTGGCAATGGAATGTCTAATCAGATGGGGATAGACATGGAAGGGGATACCCGCATCCAGTCCATATCTGTGAACCATATATTGAACCATACGAACAGTCATTGGTTTATTGGAGGGCGTGACAAACGCAGGTGAGCGGGGATCGTGTGAATTCGGGAGAATTTTGTCCCTTTCGAGGAAATAATCATTGATAGCCTTCCTGGTTGTGTCTGCAAGCGGTAAAATCCTGTCTTTAGAGCCTTTTCCATGTATTCTGATGGATTGTCTGTCCATCATGATTTGTTCGCGTTTCAAAGATATCAGCTCGCTTACTCGAAGCCCGGCGCTGTATAAAAGAAGCAGAATCGCGCGATCTCTGAGAAAATTTTTGTTTTCAGGGTCGGGAGCTGCCAGAATCTGCCTTATTTCGTCCTGAGAGAGTGCAGCAGGCGGTTTCTTTGATATTCGCGGCAATGAGACGTTAGTTATTGGATTTTCTTTGATTATCTCTTCTTTCTCAAGATGCTTGAAAAGAGATTTGCAGGTCGCTATCTTTCTGGCAATCGTTCTGGGCTTGTTTCCTTTTTCAAGGTAATAATCTATCCAGCCCTGTACTATTTTTTTGTCGATATCATTAACAGCTGTCTCGCAAGTTCTGATTTCGATTGTTTCGTTGAGATATTTAACGAATTTATCGAGGTCAAAGGCGTAAGCGTTGATAGTCTTCGCTGAATAACCTTTTCTTCTTAAATTCGCCAGATATTCTTCAACTGCTTTGTCTATTGTCATACTTAAATTATACTTTCGGCGTGGAACAGTGTAAATATAGACAATAAATTAAAGAAGAAACAAAGGTTAGACACAAGAGCATATATCGTACAGGAAATATTCACAAAAAATGACCATCATATGTACAATATTCACGTAAAGGGCAAAGAAGGGCAGGGGGGATGAAAACACAGCTATTTTGCATATCCACAACGTAACGCTGATTGCGATAATGCGGTTTCAAGAAATGTGAATATAAAGGTTCCAGGAGGAGATTTAGTAATCCTGCCTTCATCAAAGTGTCGATTTTGTCGAATTATTTGTTCCGATTTGACGGGAATGGTTATTCTGATGTGATTTCAGAAGAAGGACGTTCTAAAAATTCATATGTTTTTTGTGTTGAAAATCGTTTGTTTTCAGCTGTTAACGCAACTTTAGGTATATGCTTGAAATGATGAAAAATATGCGTGGAAAAAGAAACCGGGGCACTATTATAGAGAGATTTATTTAGATGAAGTTCAATATCAAGAGATACTAAGATATAATTTGTAATATTCAGCAGCATTACAGGGTAAAAACAACAGATCTGTTTGCATGTACTCATTACAATGTGTGCAATTATATTAATTTCTGGTATCGGTAGGATCGCATCACAAGGAGATGAGGCTTTAAATATATCGTAAAAATATCACAGAAATTGACAGGCAAAGCAACTTAAAGGCAATCAGTCTGAATAAAAAACAACATTACATACATTAAAAGAGAAGAACAAAAGAAAGATATGAAATATTCTTTGCCGACTATACGCAAGCATACTCCAGTATGCCGGAGTATTGTTAAGTCTATGCGTATTATATGCTTTTCTATGTATATCATTTTTAATGATGTCTCAATGTTCAAGTACTATTCTTGTTGAATATCTATAAAATATGACCATATATTTGCGGTTTTGAGTGCTTATAAATCAGGTTGATATAGATAAACAAAAGGCCTGCATTATATGAAACAGGGAGGGGGTAAACAGATCTGATTCTCGATAACCAGTGACATATTGTAATAAAAGTTTTTACTGAGAATGTGTATATAATTGATAATACCCTATTATAGGGATAACTTGTAGAATAACGATTATCGATTATTATTACGTTATTCCGCAACGAATAAGCCTTTATATAAAAGATTTTTTTATATTATCGTTTCTAATGAAGTTTTAACGCCAGTATAATGGTTTGATATCCCCTGAACAGTCCTGCTTGAAATCCAAATAGGAAGTATTCTCGTCGTATCTCTATGAAGCTAATTTGAGAGTTGTGAAGGTGTAATATAAAGGCTATTTAACATAAAAAGCTCTATTCTCTGCTATTATTGCAAATTACTATTCTGTACACAGGGATCCATCGATAACAAAATCTGCCTTCGTGGCCAAATATCTTTAGAATGAGTCCTGTAATGGATATCCGTATTATACGCAATGTACAAAGAAATATTGTGCATGAATTTTGTAAATACAGGCAATAATAAAGTATTGCTTAAAAAAAGCTTTTAATAAAGATGTTTTTTGGGATATTATATAATAGATGCTTCTTCTGTACACTAAGAAGACAGTGAAACTGCAATAAAAGCATTAAAAAAGAGCCATATACATGAAATATTTATTTTCTATGGATATATTTAAATACATTAATTAAACATGGCTTTGGGAACTGATTCAAGAAGATGCAAATAGGATAGAGGTAGCAATATAATTAATACGAGAACGATTACGATCAGAGATAAAACGGATATGCGAAATAAACACCTGGGCTTATAAAGATACATAAATAATTTGAAAATAAGAAAAATGTGCTTAAGTGGAATCCTTTCTTAGTAAAAGATAATTGAAAATGTATAATGAAGATTCATTAATGCGTTAAATGCGAGATCTATGATTATTAATAAGCGAGAATAGCATGCGATAGCAGCTTGTGAAATTGAGAAGAGCAAAAGAAATATAAAATTAATGAAGAATAGAATAATCATAAAAAACATGTATAAATAAAGGAAAAAATATATATTTGCGGATAATGCTGAATAATTGTAAATAATAGAATAAGAAACAAAAAATAAAATATACATATAAACGTGTTTTTAAATGAAAATAATCGCGGTATAAATCAAAAATAATTATGTTGTAGAATAAAGGAGCTGCATTTTTAAGAGAGAATACAGAGTGATGTATTTTAGCACTGAGAATAAATATTACATTAATTAGTTTTGGCAGTTGGACAATAAGAGCGACTAAAGTATCAAGAAATAAAGAAAGGATTATAAGAATATGTCAGGTGTACAAATGCTGTGAGTGAATTGGACAGGAAGGGAGATCGGCGTTAATATCATCAAATAAAAAGATATATTGTATAGATAAATTAAGTAAGGCGTAATGCATCATGCTATGCAGGTAACTCAAATGGCGTTTGCGGAAAGAGATGAACAAATGAATACAATGAAGAAGGAAAATCATAATAAGGTATTGTATATATAGATAGTCAGTATGTCTAAATGTCTAATTGATAAAATAGAATATAGAAAATGCAGAAGATAAAATTATAAATAATAGATCAGAGAATATAAGATAGAAGAATGTGCGTTATGTGCTGATGATGAATGTAGAAATATTAACAGTGATTGATAAATATCGTGTTCATTTATAAGAAGATGAAATAGATAACAATATATAAAAAGAATCAATGATCGATGTAATGGATAGCAGGCACGAAATATAGAGATATATAATAGATAAAATATGAATAAAGCAATAATGGAGAAGGAGCGAATATACGTGAACGATTAAGCTAGCGAAATAAAGAATGGACATAGAAGCAGAAATGGGAAAAGGTAGCTAAAGGAATGAATATAAATAAAGATAGATAGTGAATCAAACAGGAAAGGGCATAAGAATAAAAATATACGTACAGAGATGAATTAATAAGAGAAAATGGATAAAAAGGGCAGATAACATGAATATGCTTAAGATGTTATATGTGCTTTAACACAGAATAACATTCATAATAATAATAATTAAGTGAAATATCCTTATAAACAAAGGAATAATATCAATATTTGTATAATTGTGGATTGATTATGAATATATTACAGATAAATTATGAAAAAGAAGATTATGAATGAATATGAAACGATATTAAAGGACATAAAATACGATATAAATAAGGAATGGGATGATAAAATAATGAGAAACGAAACGAGGAATTATTTTATGAGATAGAAGGATAGGAGGAATGCAACATAGATTTGAAAATGAGAAAAAGAAGATGAATATAAATAAAGAATAATGAAAAATGAAAACAGGAATGAGTACAAATATAATGTGAATAATAAAACAGGGACAGAAGTAGAGGGATATAGAAAAAATGAATTAATAATTAATAGACGACAAAGGACAAGTGTATATAAAGAGTAAAGAGTTATACAGGAAGATAGAGGTAAAATGTAACAGGATGCAATAGGGTGTACATGGAATAGATAAGGATATACAAGAGCAAAATGTCAGGGAGAAAAGAAACAAGGAAAAGGATTGAACATAGATTAGGGATCGTTAAATAAGGAATATTATGAGAGAAAAGAAAGAAAGAGAATAGAAGAGCAGGGGGAATATGGAGGATAATCGAGATAAAAGACAAAAGAAGGGAAATAGCCGGATAGACAGAATAAGTATGAAAGGGCAAGAACGTGAAAACAGGATAGGACAAAGGACAAGGAATGTCTAAATAAGAAAAATAGTTGAAGTTATAGGGCTTGAAGGATTTTATCGGAAGGATGGTCGAGAAAAAGCAGATGGACAATAATGAATGGATGGCAATAGACAGGTTAATAAATTGGGAAAAGTAGAATAATGCATCAGAAAACAAGGACAAGGAATTAGATATAAAGAAAAATAGTAATAGGAAGGAAATATAAAATGGCGAAGTAGAAAGAGTAGAGAGCAAAAAAAGCACGAATGTAAATAGTAAGTAAAATATGCGTGAACGAAGCGAAAGAGAAGGAACTAAAAGAAAATGGAGCATTGAGAAAGGAAGGGATTAAAATCAAAAAACAATAAGCGAGAAGAATGACCCAATAAATGGACATAAATGATGGAATATATGAATATTAAAGTATTACGGATAACAGAAATAAAGTATGGTCAAAAAAGACATGAAAAGATGGAAGGATAATGAAGGAAAGAGAAAACGAACTATAGAGGAAAGAAGAAAAAATAGTATATTGAACATAAGAATGAAATAGAAAGCATAAATTAAATTCATAGAAGGGAATCATTGGTTGGAGGGGAGGTACCTGAAGCAGTTTTGCAGGTTATTGATGAGCTGCAAAAAAAGGATTTCATGCACAAAGAACGGCGCTTTGTACATGGCACACCAGATAATGTATTTACAATATGGAGTGGATACCTGCCTTCGCAGGTATGACAACAGAGGGGCAGGTATGACAACAGAGGGGCAGGTATGACACAACGGGAGCTAATAAGGTGACTGGGCCGGAAAGAGGTTCAGTTCTGGAATGTTACGCTGTGGCCGGGCCAGAAATCGGGCAGCGCGTCGCGCTTGTTTTTGAACCATCTGCCGGCGCGGGTGACGATCCGCACCCTGCGGAGCGCGTCGAGGTCTTCGAGCGGGTTGCCGTCGCAGGTGAAGAAGTCGGCGTTCTTGCCCAGTTCGATGCTGCCCAGCCGGTCTTCGAGCCCGACGTGGTGCGCGGCGGAAATGGTGGCTGCCCGGATCGCTTCGAGCTTTGTCATGCCGATGTGGTGCAGCCGTTTTATCTCGTCGTGCATCTCGCCCGGGAACGCGACCACGGCGCCGAGGTCCGTGCCGGCGACCATCGGGATGCCCGCCGCGTACAGTCTCCGCGCGGTATTCTCGACGAGCTTATAATTTTTCCTGTTGGCGCGCCAGAACCCGAACGAAGCATCGTATCGCTCGTTATTGAAGTCCAGCCATGTGCGGGAAATCCATTTCAGGTGCGCGAGCGCCGGCGGCTCGAACATTTCCGCGGCCGGCTCGCTTTCGAGAAATCCCATCTTCTCCTCGAACCTTGCCATGCTGTCGGTTACCGTGAGCGTCGGGCAGACAGTCACGCCGCGCCGTGACAGCATTTCGATCTCCTCGTCCGTTATCTCGCGGTCGAAGATCAGGTGTTCGAGCGAGTCGATATCGTGACGCATGATGCGGGTGAGGTCTTCGCCCCAGCTGTGGTGGACGCAGACGCGCAGCCCTACCTCGTGCGCGGATTTGCATATCGCGTCGAATACCGGGTCGGTTATCGTCGGCATCCGTTTGTGATCGTTGAAGTGGCGGGTATAGCTTGTGAACCCGACCTTGATGTGGTCGGCGCCCTGTTTTTTCAAGTACCGCACCATCGTGACGGCGGTCTTCGGCTTTTCGATATTCAGCTTCGGCTGCCCGATGATCCGTGACACCGGGAACACCATCGGCGTGATGAACTCGGGATAGCCGCCGTTACAGCTCAGGCATGCGCCCGACGCGAGAATCTGCGGGCCGTTGCGCTTTCCCTTGATGATGTCCTGCCGCACGCCGTTCATGATCTTTATCGGAGACAGCATGTCGCGTACACATACGACCCCGGCGGCGAGCGTGTTGTTGAGATTCCTGTCGATCTGCCGCAGCGTCCATGTGCCGAGCGCGCCTTTCTGTTCGGACAGGAACGGGCTCAGGATGTGCGCGTGGCAGTTTATCAGCCCCGGCACGAGCGTTGCCCCGTTGCCGTCCACCCAGTCGCACTGGTCGGGTTTCAGTTCCGGCCCGATCTCTCGGATCACGCCCGATGACGTCAGAACATTCACCGGCTCGGTGAGTTCTCCCTTGTTGATGTCCAGGATTCTAACGTTGTGAATCAGGATTCTGTCATACGATGTCTGGATCTTCTCAATCATGATGTCATTCCCTCACTAACGGATTATATGTATCGGGTTTTGTCATTTCAATAAAAAAGTTTGCCGGGTCAGGAATTGTTCACGGAGGGCGGGATAAATTGCAGGAGCAGCATGGCCGGGGCGACCGTCAGGGTTTGCCTGAAAGCAGCCTGCCGCCGCGCAGCGCGTACAGTTCGAACGTGCCGGGCTCCGGCGGGCCGGGGTAGGGTGCATACCTTGATTCGAACCATTCGTACACCGGGCCTTCGCGCGGGTATTTGGGATTGACAATGAAGAGTTCCGGCGGTTTTGTTTCGAGATCGCGGATCACGCGCCGGTTCAAATCGTCTTTATAAGGCCCGTCCAGCAGTGCGCGGACGAGGAACACGCCGCTCTGCGGGCTTCGGCCCGACGCGAAGTACAGCCCGGTTTCGGGACCCCATTCGTAGAACGACTCATCAGGCGCGAGCACATCGTTGATTTCGCCGCCGATCCGCATTGACTCGATGAATTCTTCGCCGTACCTTGCGCGCGACCACTCGACCGCCGGTTTAAGATACACCGGCATCTCGAAGCAGAGCAGCAACAGCAGCGCGTAGCCGCCGGCCTGCGCGACTGCTTTCGGCGAGAACGTGGTGATGCTCCTGCCGAACTCGGCGACCGCGCATCCCGCCGCGACGCAGAAGATCGGGAGCAGCAACTGGTAGTAGTGGTTGAAAAAGCGTCCCTGCATGGCAACTTCGATGTAGCAGGCCGCCGTGAACGCGGCGATCCATATCCACTGCCGTTTGTGCTCGCGGAATCCCACGGCGAGGCCCGCCAGCCCAAGCGCGGGCAGGATCGCGATCGAGCGGATGACGTCGAAGAGTTTTATGATGCCGGGGCCGGCCGCCCATGCGATGTCTTTTGCGATACTGCCGACGTAGTGGCTGTTGTATTCGAAAACGATGCGGTAGAAATCGTCGAACCTGCCCGCTGCTTTGAAGTAAGCGAAAACAGCCGCCCACACCGCCGCGCCGGTGACGCCGACGAGCAGCACGTGCCCGATCGCCCGCCTGCGGTCTTCCGCGTAGTACAGGTGACAGCAGCAGAGCGCGAGTGCGCCGACCACCGCGACCTGTTTGTAAGTGGATGCGGCGGCGAGCAGAAGCCCCGCCGCGATGAATCGCGCAGCGCCGCCCCTGTCCGATCGCGTCGATGCCGCGAGCGCGAACGCCCACACCATCAGGGCGTTGATGAAAACCTCGGAGTTGGGCTGGTTTGCCTGTAGCCGGAAACTGCCCGAGACTGCGGCCCAGAAAACCGCTGCCCAGAATGCGGCGGCAGGCCCGCCTCCCACGGCGCGGGCAGCGAAATAGACGCCCGCAAGCGTCGCCAGCGCGGCAAGGATATTGAGCAGAAAAACTGCGTCGCGGCCATAACCGGCGGCCAGCTCGGCGGCGGCATACGTGAGGTAGATTGACGGCGGCTTGTGATCCCACAGGTCGGTGTAGAGCAGGCGCCCGTTGATCATCTCGTGCGCGATCACGGCGTAAGTTGTGATGTCGCGGTCGTAAGGCTCGTGGTATGTATGAAGCCGTGCGGCGAAGATCAGCGCGGCGAGGATCAGCAGCGCGGCTGCGGGCGCGGTGTAATCCCGAAGGAACCCGCGCGGTTTTTTTTCAGAATAGGCATCGGCCATATCAGTCAGCTCCGGGCGTGTCGATGGGCCCGGATTTAATATTACCCGCTAAACCGGATTTCTCACAGAGAAATCCGGAAAATCGTGATAACACCTGTCCTGCTGCGCCGGGTGGCATGCACAAGCTTTGCTCTGTGCATGAATTATGCTTCCTCGCCATTGCACTCGCC
>ERZ795048.2854-NODE-2854-length-13406-cov-5.609617_pt1 | contig 13406 bp, 8 predicted proteins | sample MGYA00375132_ERZ795048 | MGnify/ENA primary metagenome ERZ795048 (study PRJEB30177, sample SAMN05720225) | activated sludge metagenome | isolation source: Anaerobic digester | place: Hong Kong | collected 2014-12-17 ...
ACGGTCGCGGCAAAGTTTGAACTGGCTCTTCTTCACCACCAGTCCCAGGCCAAGCTTCTCGAGAGGGTAAAGGAGCTTACCTGCCTGTACGGCATTTCCCAGACAGCCTCGGACCCGGACAAAACCTTTGAGCACAAGCTCATGGATATCGTCTCCCTGCTTCCTCCTGCATGGCAGTATCCGGATCAGGCCTCTGCCAGGATCATCGTCGACGGCAATGAATTCAAGACACAGGGATTCCAAGAGGGAGATCACCTGCAGAGCTCACAAATACGCGTGAAGGACAAAAGGCGGGGCATGGTAGAGGTCCATTATTCCGGGGTACAGCTCTTTCAGCAGGGCAATCCTTTCCTGGAAGAGGAGCAGAGCCTGATCAACAATATTGCCGGACAGATAGCCCTCATGATAGAGCACCGGGAGGCCGAGGCGATAAGGTATGAACTTCAGAATCAATTGATCAGGGCAGATCGTCTGGCCGCCATCGGTCAGCTTGCAGCCGGCGTTGCGCATGAGCTCAACGAACCGTTGAATACGATTCTCGGGTTTGCCCAGCTTGTTCAGAAGGCAACGGAGATGAACGCTCAGACCATGGCCGATATACAAAAGATCACCGATGCATCCCTCCATGCCCGCAAGATTATCCGTGAGCTCCTTGTCTTTGCACGTCAGGCGAAATCCAGCAGGACAAAGGTGAACCTGAACCGGATTGTTGAAGAGGAATTGAGCCTGTTCGAGTCGTTGTGCAAGAAATCCGGAGTAGAGCTGAAACGCGTACTTGAACCGTGTCTTCCCGAGATTGTCGCCGATAAATCTCAGATGCTGCAGGTCCTTTCCAATCTGCTCGTCAATGCCCTGCATGCCATGCCGGATGGAGGAGAACTCATGATCCGGACCGGGTTCGACCAGGCACATGTCTTTTTGGATGTCTTGGACACGGGTATTGGAATGAACGATGAAACCAGGGAAAACATCTTTGTCCCCTTTTTTACGACCAAGGATGTGGACCAGGGAACTGGCCTGGGTCTTGCAGTGGTACACGGCATCGTTGCATCTCATGGCGGTGAAATCTCGGTGGAAAGTATGGAAGGGCAGGGGACACAATTCAAGATAAGGCTGCCCAGAAGAAAGGATGTCGTTGAGGAGGAAGCTCAGGAAGATGACGGACTCTGATAAGAGCATATTGGTGGTAGACGATACACCCACGGCGCTTGAGGTGCTCGAGCGCAACCTTGCATCGAGAAGATACCGTGTTCACTGTGCCTCATGCGTTGTCGATGCCATCAAGATTCTCGATAACGTATCGATAGACCTTGTCATTACCGATTATAAGATGCCCAAGGTAAGCGGACTCCACCTGATACGGCATATAAAGGAGAACTATCCCGATATCGAGGTGATCATGATCACGGGCTATGCCTCGGTCAAGGGGGCTGTCGAGGCGGTGAAAATGGGCGCTGAGGAATACCTTCCCAAACCATTTACCGATGACGAGCTCTTTGCCGCAGTGAGCAGGGCGCTCAACAAGCAGGACCTGAGAAAGACCGTATCGCGGGGCAAGGCGTGCGAGGATTCAAATACATTCGGCATCTTGGGCCGGTCCAAGGCTGTCAAGAAGGTGCTCTCAGACATAGAAAAGGCGGCAGTATCGGTAGCCACCGTGCTGATTCTCGGCGAGAGCGGTACGGGCAAGGAGCTGGTTGCCAGGGCGGTCCATTACAGCTCCAGCCGTGCCTCGGCCCCGTTCGTCCCGGTCAACTGCGGCGCCATACCCGAGAAATTGCTGGAAAGCGAGCTGTTCGGGTATATGAAGGGTGCGTTTACCGGGGCCATGGAATCCCGTGCAGGGTTTTTCCAGACCGCGGACGGGGGCACGATTTTTCTGGACGAGGTCAATGAAATGAGCCCTGCCATGCAGGTCAAGCTTCTCAGGGTGCTGCAGGACAAGCAGGTCTGCATGGTAGGGGCCAGGAAGATGCAGAAGATCGATGTGCGTATCGTTGCATCGAGCAATAAGGATCTGCGCTTGCTGGTCAAGAAGGGCCTGTTCCGTGAAGACCTGTTTTTCCGGCTCAATGTGATCTCCATCAAGGTACCCCCCCTGCGTGAACGGGAGGGGGATATTGCCCTGCTGATCTCTCACTTTGCAGAAAAATATGCACAGGAGATGGGCAGGCCCACTCCGGCATTCTCCAATGAAACACTTGACGTGCTTGCACATTACGACTGGCCCGGGAATATCAGGGAACTGGAAAACCTGATCCAGCGCCTTGTCATCATGACCGACGGCAAGACCATCGAGGTCCCCGACCTTCCCTCGATCATGCGTTTCTCTGCGATGTCCGGATCGGTTCCGCTCAGGTCCCTTGCAGAGGAAGAGGCAGCCTATATACGGATGGTTCTGGCCAGTGTAGGCGGGAATAAATCCCGCGCAGCGGAAATACTCCGTATAGACCGGAAAACGCTCAGAGATAAACTCAAGCCCGCAAGCATGGCCGGGGAATAAATGTACGGGCACAACTGAGGAATATCTCCCCACCTGATGAAAAACTCCCCAGCTCTATCCTTATAGGTGCCATGGGGCCCCCAAGGCAAAGGCAATCTCCCGGGCACATATTACGGTTGGATAGTATCGTTAATACAGTAAGTTGCATGTATTCCCGCAGGTCTGCAAACCTCTCCTGCCCTGGGTAATTCTTCCCCTGTTTTGTGGCATGTGTTTTGCCCATGGGGAAGGGGACATGAAAGGATGGGGGATGCTATGTCGGTATATATTCACAATGACGGATTATGTTCGACCTGTAAATTTGCATCACAATGCATGTTCAGGAAAGGCTCCTCGGAAAGCGTTCAGTTCTGCGAAGAATATGAGCAGGCCGCTGCATCACAGAAAGTCGGCAGGGTCAAAGCCCCAGCACCTGCTGTTCGTGCAGGCCACAGCGGCAACAGCCCGAGAAATAACCCCGGCGAACCCGTTCTGGGTTTGTGCAGCAACTGCATTCACCGCAAGAAATGCACGTTTCACCGGCCGGTATCAGGGGTGTGGCACTGTGAGGAATATGAGTGAAGGCTGCCTGTCGGCAGGTTAGCAGCACAATAAAGGTAATGAGCGAGGTCGTATATGGATAATGGCCAGATCGGAAAGATTATTGAGGATCATCAAGGAGAACTGGGGTCTCTCATTTCAATTCTTGAAGACATTCAGGAAAAATATCACTACCTCCCGGCAGAGGCGTTGAAAACAGTCGCCCGGGAGACCGGACTCTCTCTGGTGGACATTTACGGCGTGGCAACGTTTTACAAGGCCTTCAGCCTCAAGCCGAGAGGAAGGCACCTTGTTTCCGTGTGCATGGGCACTGCATGCCATGTCCGCAATGCGCCTGCTGTCGTGGATGAATTCTCCCGGCAGCTTGATCTGAAACCAGGGGAAACCTCCGGCGATAAGGAGTTCACGCTCGAGACGGTCAACTGTCTGGGTACCTGTGCCCTGGGGCCCATCGTGATGGTGGATGGGCATTACTTCTCCAATGTGAAACGCCAGGATGTCGGAAAGATCATAGAAAAGTCGCGTTCAGGGTTTGAAGAAACCGCAGAACACCTTGCAAAGGGCGTGTTCCCGGTGGAGGTGTACTGCCCGTACTGCAACGAGAGCCTGATAAAGGGAGGCGGGAGCGCCGAGGAATCTCCTTCCCTGGTCCTCGATGCTGCCTACAACGGTACACAAGGACAGGTGAAGATTTCCGGGTTGTTCGGGGGTGGTTCCGTACAGGCCGAACACCTGGTCCAGCCGGATACGCTGTTGAGGTTGTCCTGCCCGAACTGCCGGAAGGTATTCGGTGAAAAAACCCGGTGTATCGAATGCGGGGCGCCCATGGTCTCGCTGTCATTCAGGGGGGGAGGTTCCCTTCTCGTGTGTTCGCGCTTGGGATGTGAGAACCGTAAGATAAATCTCAACGGCATCGGGGTTTCTGAAAGGACGTCAGAAACGCCGTTAGAGCATCATGCAGGGTAAGAAAATGGAACAGCTCGGATCAATCAAGGAATTTACGGCACGGTATCATGAGATATGTTCAGCGTTCATGCCCGATATTTCCACCATAGTCATCCCGGCAGGTACCTGCGGCCAGGCCAGCGGGGCGCTCGAGCTCATACGGACGGCACAGCGTGAGATCCTCGCGAGAAACCTGCAGGAAAGGATACACCTGAGGATTACCGGGTGTCACGGTTTCTGCGAGATGGAGCCGTCGGTGCTTGTTGAACCAGAAGGCACGTTTTATCCCAGGGTCGATCCCGGCGCCATGATACGGATTATCGATGCAATCCTTGCAAAAGAAGTGGCGGATGATCTCCTCTATCGGGATGATGAAACCGGCAACGTCATAGCAAAGCAGCAGGATATCCCGTTTTATCGCTATCAGCGCAGGCTGCTTCTTGGGCAGAACGAAAAGATCGACCCGCTGGAGATCAACGACTATCTGAGGATCGGCGGATACTCCTCGTTTGTGGAGCTGCTTGCAGACGGCAAGCCTGAACAGGTGATTGAAGATATCAAGAAATCCGGCCTGCGCGGCCGGGGCGGGGCAGGATTTCCCACCGGGATGAAATGGGAATTTCTGGCCGGGGCGGCAAACGGCAAAGGGAAATACCTTGTGTGCAACGCGGATGAAGGCGACCCTGGCGCCTATATGGACCGCAGCATTCTCGAGGGCAACCCGTTCAGCATCATCGAGGGCATGCTCATCGGGGCGTATGCGACCGGGGCGGACACCGGGGTCATCTATGTGCGCAGCGAATACCCGCTCGCCATCAAACACCTGAACAACGCGCTGGATCAGACCAGACGCCTGGGGCTTCTCGGCAGGAATATACTCGGGACTGATTTCGGCTTTGATATCTCCCTGGTCAAGGGCGCCGGGGCATTTGTCTGCGGAGAAGAGACCGCGTTGATGAGGTCCATCGAGGGTAAGATGGGAGAGCCCCGCCAGAGACCCCCGTTTCCGGTTGAAAAGGGGATACACGGGAAACCCACACTGATAAACAATGTGGAGACCTGGGCAAATGTGGCGCTTATCATGAGAACCGGGGCTGAGGAATTTGCAGCGATCGGGGATATGAATACCGGCACGAAGATATTCAGCCTGGTGGGCAAGATCAGAAACACCGGTCTGGTGGAGGTCCCCATGGGTACCCCTATCCGGCAGATCATCTATGATATCGGCGGCGGTTCTTCGAGCACAAGCGGGATCAAGGCCGTACAGACAGGAGGACCTTCGGGCGGCTGTATCCCGGAAAACCTGTTCGACCTGCCGATCAGCTACGAGGGCCTCGCCCAGGCAGGGTCTATCATGGGCTCGGGCGGGATGATCGTCATGGATGAAAATACCTGCATGATCGATGTCGCGAAATATTTCATGAATTTTCTGAAAGACGAGTCCTGCGGCAAATGCTTCTCCTGCCGCAAGGGCACGCAGAGGATGCATGAACTTCTCGATGACATCTCGGCAGGCAGGGGCACCATGGATCACCTGGAGCTTCTCGAGGAACTGGCGCTGATCCTGAAGGATATCGCCATGTGCGGCCTCGGGCAGACCGCCTCGAACCCGGTCCTTTCCACGCTGAAATATTTCAGGGACGAGTACATCGAACATATACAGAACAAACGCTGCCCGGCAGGGGTATGCAGGGGGCTCATCACGTTTACCGTCACCGATGCCTGCACCGGCTGCGGCGCGTGCGTGAAGGCGTGTCCCGAGTCAGCGATAGCCGGTGAGAAAAAACAGCGCCACGTCATAGACCAGGACAAGTGCAGCAAGTGCGGTGTCTGCAGGAGCGTCTGCAAATTCGAAGCCGTAGAAGTACACTGATGATGTAGGAAAGAGGTGAAATGAAATGGTTACGGTAACGATTAACGGTCTCAGTGTCAGCGTCGAAGAGGGAACGACGATCCTGGAAGCGGCACGCTTCATCGGCTTCCCCATCCCCACATTATGCCACAATGACGGACTTTCCCCTTATGGCGCCTGCCGGTTGTGCATTGTGGAAATCGGGCAGGAGCCCAGATCAAAACTGGTTTCCTCGTGCACCTATCCGGTTGAGGAGGGTCTCAAAATAAGGACGGCATCGGAAAGGGTCCTGCGGGCGCGAAGGATGGTCATCGAACTGCTTCTGGCCTCGTGTCCGCAGTCAAAGACCATCCAGGACCTGGCCTCTGCCCATGGCGTGCGCCGGCAGCGGTTCAGGCAGGAATATGAAGACTGCATCCTCTGCGGCCTGTGCGTACGGATGTGTTCCGAGCAGATGGTGGCAAAGGCCATAGGGTTCCAGGGCAGGGGAGAGGGCCGCAGCATCGGCACCCCCTTTGATGTGCAGTCCGACGTCTGCAGGCTCTGCGGCGCCTGCATGTATATCTGCCCGGCATGCCAGCTGCGGTGCACGTATAACCAGCCGGAAATCGCCATATGTAACGCGTGTGCGAACATAAGCCCGCCGTGTATTGAAAAAGATCGGTTCAGCGACATGATGTGCTACATGGAACCGTGTGTTGCCTGTGAGATAAAAAAAGACAAGATAAAGGAGTAGGATGATATGATCGTATCCAAGATAAATGCTTCAGCCGCCACGCTTACGAAAAACCGGACAGAAGATTCAGTGGTCCCTTCTTCGGGTATGTGTGTGACCTGTGTCGATGGCTGCATCGGCATGTGCGAGATCGGGAAATCCGCATACCGGGGCCATGAGGTAATCTACCCGCAGCCTTTCGGCGTCATAACCACTGCCGGTGAAAAACGCTATCCGGTGGATTATTCGCATTTCAATATCATGGGCACCTGTGTCGGTGCCCACGGGATCGAAGCGGACAGCGACAAGGCCATATTCCCGAACGCGAACCTTCAGGTCGTGTTCGGCCACGATGCGGGCATCAGGTTCCGCTGTCCCTGGATCATCCCGGGCATCGGTTCGACAGCTGTTGCAAAGAATAACTGGGACGGGCTGGCGATCGGTTCGGCGCTTATGGGGACAGGGCTGACCATAGGAGAAAATGTCGTGGGCATGGACCCTGATGCGGTACTGAAAGACGGACGGGTTGTGGATACCGTTGACCTCAAGCGCAGGGTGGAACTCTACAAACGGTATCAGAGAGACGGTTATGGCGCGATTATCGTACAGGCCAACATCGAAGACACCCGCCTGGGGGCGCAGGAATATGCCATTGAAAAACTCGGGGTGGAGTGTGTTGAGCTGAAATGGGGGCAGGGGGCCAAGGATATCGGCGGCGAGGTCAAGATCCCGAACCTGAAGAGGGCGCAGATGCTCGCCAAGAGGGGATACATAGTCCTGCCGGACCCCTTTGACGAGGATGTTATCAAGGCATTTGAGCGCGGCTCATTCAAGGAGTTCGAACGCCACTCCCGTGTGGGCATGGTTTCCGAGGAATCGTTTGCAAAGAGGGTGGAAGAACTCAGGGCCGCAGGTGCAAGATATGTCTTCCTCAAGACCGGGGCATACCGGCCTGCCGACCTGGCACGGGCAATCTCTTTTTCGTCGAAATACAGGATCGACCTGCTCACGGTTGACGGCGCAGGGGGCGGCACCGGGATGAGCCCCTGGCGGATGATGAACGAGTGGGGGGTCCCGCCGGTGGAGCTGCATTCACTTCTGTACAGCTATGCAGCGCATCTTGCTCAAAAGGGCGCCTATGTGCCGCCGCTGGCACTGGCAGGCGGGTTCACCTTCGAGGACCACATATTCAAGGGGCTTGCGCTCGGGGCGCCGTTTGTAAAACTCATCGGCATGGCCCGCGGGCCCATTGCCGCCGCAATGGTGGGCAAGACCATAGGACGCACCATCGACGAACTGCAGGTGCCTGTGTATATCGAGCGGTTCGGCAATTCAAAAGACGAGATCTTTGTCACCTCCGCATCCCTTCGCAGGGAACTGGGTGCGGATGAATTCGATAAGCTGCCCACCGGCGCCATGGGGTTGTACACCTATTACGAACGCTTGAGCCAGGGGCTTCGCCAGATTATGGCAGGGAGCAGGAAGTTCACCCTGGATACCCTTTCCCGCAACGACATCGCGGCCCTGACACCCGATGCCGCCCGGGTGAGCGGCATACAGTACATCATGGATCTGGACAGAGATGAGGCGATGGATATTCTCGATAACTGATACACGCCTCAGGTAAAGAGCACCCGGGGCCGGCAGGCCCCGGGTGATTGCCCGCCCGCTGTTTCCCGGGATCGTTTCCGTAAAATACCTGGAATCCCAAAACAAGCCGTTTGTAATGATTAAACAACACACATGATTCAACTGCAAAATGTGGGTTTGTTGTACCCATTATGGGTGCATAAGTACCCTTATTGGGTGCAGTTAACCTGTGTGTTTTTTTGGCGTGATACCCCTGGGAAGTTCATAAGTTAAGGGTGGTCTATACCCTGCGATGCAAAAAATAAAACCGGTCTTTTTTAATCCCAGATACATTTGAGATTGAGATAAACCACAATAAAATTCGGCAATCCCGGTAGGCACCGTTCCCCGAACGGTCCGTCTTTACAAAAGGAATAAACCCTGTGGGAGCGGCTTCAGCCGCGAATTTGATACAGCCGGTGGAAATAATATCGCGGCATAAAGCCACTCCCATGAATATGACCGGAAAGATTGTTTAATTTCCAAAGCGCGGCCCGATGAGGGTATCGGGCCCTGCAATGACCATAAGGGTGTCCCCGTCCCTGCTCTTTCCAAGACCTGTCACCACCTGTCAGTGCCCCCGGTTATTTGAATGGTCGACACGCTTCATGAACACGATCAGGAGCAGCATGAGGAAGGTCGTGAAGGCAAGCATCAGAAAGACATCGTTGAATGCCATCATGTACGACTCGTTCAGCACCTTCTGATAGATCATGCCGAGCCCCTTGGCCTGGATGAGTGACGGATCGAAGCCTTTTGCCTGGAGGTTCTGCGCCAGGGCATGCATGCTTTCGCGCAGGCCCGGGTCGAACTGGGTGAGGTGCTCGGTGAGGCGCACCTGGTGAAACTGGGCCCTGTGTGCCAGTACGGTTGTGGGAACGGCTACCCCGAAACTGCCGCCCAGGTTGCGCAGCAGGTTGAATATGGACGAGGCATTGCCCATCTCCTGCTTCGGGATATGCGATAACGTAAGCGTCATGTGCGGGACCATGGTCATCCCCAGGCCCAGCCCCATGACCACCCGCGGCCAGAGAACGGTCATGAAGTCGGCCTGCTGGCTGAACAGCGACATCATGTATGCCGAATAGCCGGTAATCAGAACGCCGATGGAAGTGAGCAGTTTGGGGTTGATGCGGTTGACCAGGGCGCCGATGACCGGCAGCATGAAAAGGCTTGCGATGCCGCCCGGCGCCAGCACGATCCCGGACTGAAGGGCAGTGTATCCCATGAGCTTCTGTAGGTAGATGGGCAGGAGCACGATGCTGCCGAACAGGTTGAACATGATGAAAAATATGATCACGTTGCCCAGGGAGAAGGAGATGTCTCTGAAGGCCTTAAGCTCGACAATGGCATGCTCGGCATATTTCTCCACCAGGACAAAGAAGATCAGGGCGCACACCGCGATAACGCTCATCCACACGATGAACTCCGATGAGAACCAGTCCTTGCCGCGGCCGCGGTCCAGCACCATCTGAAGGCACCCGATCCCCAGGCCGAGAAAGACCAGGCCCAGGTAGTCGATCTTCATCTTGATGCGCTTCAAGTAGTGCGGGTCAGTGATAAAGACCATCACCATGAACAGCGAGACAATGCCGATGGGCACGTTGACAAAGAATATCCAGTGCCATGACCAGTTGTCGGTGATCCATCCGCCCATGACCGGCCCCATGATGGGGCCGAACATCATGCCCACCCCGAATATGGCCATGGCCATGCCGTGCTGATACGGAGGGAAGGACTCCAGAAGGATGGCCTGTGAAGCGGGCTGGAGACCCCCGCCGGCAAGGCCCTGAAGGATGCGGAAGAAGACAAGGCTCTGGATATTCCACGCCATCCCGCACAGCAGAGAGCTCAGGGTGAAAAGCCCGATGGTAATGATCAGGTAGCGTTTTCTGCCCATGAGCCTGCTCAGCCATCCGCTCATGGGGATGATGACCGCATTGGCGGAGAGGTATGCGCTGATGGACCAGGTGGCCTCGTCGATCCCGGCGGAGAGGCTGCCGCGGATATGATCCAGGGACACGTTTACCACCGAGGTGTCGACGATGACCATGAGTGTGGGCAGCATCACACTCAGGGCTATGATCCACTTGTTTGCAGCAGGCCTTTCCATGGAAAATGATCGTTTCGTCAGCCTTCAGCGAGGATGGTCGGCACCACGGACATGCCGATGCGAAGGGTGTGGTCCGGGTCGGCATCCTTGTCGAGCACGATCTTCACCGGGATGCGCTGCACCACCTTCACGTAGTTGCCGGTGGCGTTTTCCGGGGGAAACAGCGAAAAGACCGATCCCGTACCCGCCATGATGCTGTCCACCTTCCCGGTGAAGACCTTTGACGGGAAGGTGTCTATGCGTATTTTCACGCTCTGTCCGGGCCTTACCCGTTCGAGCTGGGTCTCCTTGTAGTTTGCCGTAATCCAGATATCGTCCAGGGGGACCACTGCCATCAGAGACTGGCCCGGCTGGACCTGGTTGCCGACCTCGACTGAGCGTTTCGAGATATAGCCGCTCACCGGCGCATACAGCCTGGTATAGCTTGCCCTGAGGACCTGGGCCTTCAGGAATTCCTCCTGCTTTGTGAGCACGGAGCGCTGCGCATCGAGAGAGGTTTCTATCTGCAGGATGACGGCCTTCTGGGTCTCAACCGCCCCCTGTGCCCGCTTCACCTGTTTCTCCGCCGCATCGAGCCGGGCGGATGCAATCTCATACGCAGTGGCGGCCTTGTCATACTGGTCTTCCGGGAGAACGTTCTTGCTAAAAAGGCTTTTTGCGCGCTCCAGGTCTTTGCCCGCCTGCCTGAGCTGGGCCTGCTGCAGTTTCAGCTCGGCAAGGTTTGATTCCACGGTGAACTGAAGTTCTGCAAGGTGTTTTGCTGCAACATCCTGTTCGATCTCTATCTCGGCGATCTTCGCCTTTTCCGCATCCAGGGCGGCCTGGGCCTGGGTTACTCCGAGCGCATAATCCCTCTCGTCGATCTCAAGGAGGATATCGCCTGCATTGACATACTGGTTGTCGCTCACGTGCAGCTTCTGCACCGTGCCGGAGATCTTTGCCGCAACCACGTGGATACGCCCTGTGATGAATGCATCGTCTGTCGTGATATGGGTCTTCATGTAGCCCCGGTACAGGTAGACTCCGGCTGCCCCGAAGATCATGAGTATGCAGCAGATGCTGAAAGCAAGTTTTTTCCTTTTTGAATTCGGCTGTTTTTCGCTGGCGTTTTCCATGTCGCGGTTTTCCTTTACATCATTTGATGTGGTTATATTATGAGGGAATCCCCCGGATGTGCTCAGACTGACAACCATTCGGAATCCGGGGGTTTTTAATGATACCCTCCAGGAAGTTTTTCATGTCTCTCGTGCCGGGAGAATCGCAGTATGTGTATTGATAAATAGAGGTTCCTGTCAAGGGGTTATAGGGATGGTGGATGTTTTGATAGGCGCTGGGCGTTAGGCTTTAGGAGAAAAAGAAGGGTACAGAGTATAAAGGTATAAGGTTTAGGGTTGCAAAAAAAATAGAAACGTCCCCTTTTCTCTTCCCTTTTCTCTTATGCCAAGTGCCACTTGTCACTTTTTTAAATGTGAGGAAATTTCCGTCGCCAAAGCCTCAGAAAATTTATCAGCATCATTCTCTTTAATGAATTCCTTATCACCTGGAATTTTATTCAAAATATTTTCAGCTCTTACGAATGTCATGCGATGTTTATCTAGTGATGGTTCACCTAGTAAGATATACAACTTGAATTTTTCAGTAGATTCGCGGAGAGTTGTAATACGGCCCAACCAACGATGTGCTTTGTTAGTGATACTCTCGGGATCTATGAAATCAAAAGACATTGGTTCATAAACATGCCAGTTATTATTTTTCCACGCGTGTTGAAACTCATAATCGTAATCTTTAGCAATAATGCGTTTCGGCTGCAGCCAGGATAGAATGTTTCTTGTTTCAAATTCTTTTCTGAAAACACGCCATACGTCTCCATCATCTCGACTCTGGGGTTGTATTTGTGTATCGTAATGGGTAACAATTCTCTCGAACAGATTTTTCAGAGTTTTTGATGGGTTTTCTGTTATCCCGCCACCTACTTCAGACCATTGCAGAGAACTGTCATCTGGGGTTAATATACTATTGGCAATTTGGAGAATATCTGCAGGATCCTCAAAGATTGGTAGAGTATTCTTTAAGTTCTCTCCAAATTTCTCGAACCGAGTTTCAATGTAACGCATTAGGCTCCTGAAGTATCTTGTATCAACTCCACTGAACATTTTATTAACTCGACCATACCGTGTGTTAAATAAGCCCCCAATATATTTTGCATCAGGAGCATAGAGAGCAACGCCAACATTAATGAACTCCCCAGTCACAATATCATGCACATATCTCAAAACGACAAATGAGAAGGCAGTTTTCATACTAACACCTCCTTAATTCTCTGGAAAAGCCCCTTGCTATTATCTCTAGCCATCATGAGATACTCACAGATCTGTTCTACGGCATCGCCACATTCTTTGCGCCAATCATCAGGTATCAAGTCCACGTACATGTCAAATCGAGAGTTGTCAATAGCAACAAAAGCTCCTTGCAATCTATCCAAAGATAGCTTGTTTCCTTTTAGTTCGTCATAAAAAACATGATCCTTTACGAAATTCATCCCTTTCCCATCCCAAGGGTATTCATCAGGTATGATAGAATATAAAAATGAAAAAGCCATTTCATGATCAATAATAAACAATTCATCACCCTTGCAGAGCAAGTTTGGTTTGTCTTTGCGACGGTCAGGATTCTGAATAATAATGTCAAAGGCAAATATCTCTGCTGCGTTCTGCATCATAGAACCAGGTATAGTTCTTTTTTGCAGCCATGTTGTATAACCTTGGCTAAGAAATTTACTTCCGAAGTTAACACCAATACTATTCAGAAATCGCTGTTTATGACCAAAATCATAGATACCACTGTTAAGTTCCTCATCAATATTAACAAGAAATGGCTGTGGTACCAACAGATCTAAATCCCTTGCAAGTAGGGAGGCCATCAATTCGCAAACTAAACTTTTATGTGTACATTCTCGACCATTGAACAATTTTACAGCTACTTCGATCTGCTTATCTTTATCATCTAGACAAAACATTAAATATGGGCATGTGCGACCCTTCTCTAATGGCTTCAAAGTCAAGTCCCCGAATTTCTGTAAAATTAACTTAGCATCTCCGAATACATTATT
>ERZ795048.2855-NODE-2855-length-13405-cov-11.204045_pt1 | contig 13405 bp, 8 predicted proteins | sample MGYA00375132_ERZ795048 | MGnify/ENA primary metagenome ERZ795048 (study PRJEB30177, sample SAMN05720225) | activated sludge metagenome | isolation source: Anaerobic digester | place: Hong Kong | collected 2014-12-17 ...
TCATAATTAGTTTTTTTTTAGTTATTCGTACACTATCCAATTACCGCTAACGGTTTGGCGGTATGTTTTTGTTGCCGACTTCAAAGCACTGTCCTGTCAGGTTACACAAAAGTTTATTAGATGCAGAAACGCTGAAACCCGCACTGACTCGGCAATAAAATATACCGCCTGTTATGCACTGGCGGTTCTTGTCTGTCCGTGGGTCTGAGTCAAATTGAACTTTCATATTAAACTTGTCATTCGTTTCATTTTCTTTTCTGTCTGTGTCGCCTGTGTGTTTGCGTGTTTTAATTTTTTTTCTTTTTGCGTAGGAGAAAAATTTTGAAATTCTTCACAGGGTTGTTACGGTGGAAGCTCTTTTGCAAGCTTTGGCTTGTGTGTCGGCTTAGTGAGGCTTGCAAATGTGCTTACACCTGTGTACGGTACTTTTTTTTCATATTTTCTATTGTTTCTATTATCTCATTACGATATTTCTTTGGAAAAATGACTTCAATCCCATCTCCATAAGAAAGTAAAAGCTGTTTTAATTCAAAGTTGGGAATAACCTCTATTTCAATTATGGTAAATTCATTGTTTTGTTCTATCTTTTTTTGAGAACCATGTAAGGGTTTAGTTAGTATATAAGGTGAAATATTCTTCTCAAGTTTTAACTTAATTTTAATAAGATTACTTTCAGGTGGAAAAGTGACCCCAATAATATCTTCAAAATACTCCCTAAAGTTTGCCACTAAATTTTTCTTGAACTTTTTTGAATCAGGAATTATACTTTTAATTCTATCCAATGCCAGGTTATAAAGTAAATCGTCTGAATCGTTAAGGCCAAAAAGAAACCAACGTTTGTTGTATTGTTTAAGGTAATAAGGGTGAAACGTCATTTCTTTAGGTTTGGTCTCTTTAAATGATTGATATTCTATTTTTAATGTAATTTCTTTGATGATACTTTTGTAAAGTACGGGAAGGAAGTCGAGGCCTTTTAAAAATTCGTTTTGATCAAAACTGATCACTTCATTTGTTTCTTCCTGTTGGAAAATAGATTGAAGCTTTGGTATTAACTCATTAATCCATTCAAACTGTGGTAACCCTCTGAAACGAAGTAAAACCATCAAGGCTGAATTTATGGCATCTAATTCGTCATCACTTATTTTTTGATTTCGAATACTATAATCCGTGACACTGTATTGATAATATACCTTTTTGCCATTCTTGATTCTTTCTAAAGGAATTGAAAAGCCCGCTTCGCTTTCCATGAATTTAATATCATCAAAGAGTTGCCTTTTTTCTATTCTTGAACCTATCCCGTTAAAGTCCTCCAAAACAGCGTTTACTTCTTCCAATAAATCTTCAATGAAATACATTCTGTATTTGTTACTAAAGCACTTGTCAAGTACTTGATACCTCAGATATGCATTCTTATTGATGCTCATATCTTTGCGATGTTTAGTGTAAAATAATCCATACCAAATTCCTTCGTGTTTAGATTACTATATTTGCTATCATCAATTTTTAGTGTTACATTTTCTTCGTTTGTGCTGTCAATTAAGCATTTACAATCATGTGCTATACATTTCAAATAGTTTAGCTTTTCTATATTGTAAGAATGTATTTTTGCGCCACAATTATAGCACAGTAAATAATCATCTCGTAAACTATCTGCATTTGATTCTATTTCATTTAGTAACTCTCTAACACAATTTAAAATATTTTCCCTATCAGGTCTGCCTTTTGATTTGTATCCAGAATCATTTTCTAATTCGACTTTTATTTCTTCATATGACAGTTTTATTTTTGGATAGGAGTGAAATTTGTAGAAGTATGATGTTAAATCGAATTCAAGAAATTCTGTTGGAATATACTTAATGTATTCTTTGAGCAATTGTTTGAACTTGTATTCCTTTGATAAAGTATTTAAATATCCAAATAGCAGGTACTTTCTTAGAAGTATACCAACACGTTCTACGCTGTCCGGGTCAAGTGGATTTATGTGAATAAAGGTTGAATTATCAAGTGTTTGACTTTCATCATAATAGAGCACATAAGTGTTTTGTGTCTTCAAAAAGGAAAGTAGCTTATCATCATACTCTGGCAAGTTACCAATAACAACAATGTTAATTTTATTTTCTCCTATCGTTATTTCAAAGATACCTTTACTATTTTCATTAAATGTTATATCGCTTAAATGTAAATGATCTGCTTTAAAACTCAAGTAGTTTCCATGAGCTTCATAATCCAAATTGCTTGTGAGAGCATAGGTGATTAGACTTTTTGCGTAGGCTCTAAGTCCTTTAATTACATTTTGCTCAAATTTAATTTTCTCCGCTTCGCTTTTTTCAGGTTTAACTTTATCAAGTTCAAGCCACAATGTTTTAACATACCTATAATGCTTGTGATTAACCATTACATTTGTATTGCGAAGTGAAATAGACTTTGTGACTCGTTTATTAACTAAATCAAAAAGAAAACTCTTTTTGAGTTGTAATAGCCTTTTGTTTATTTGATTCAATACTTCTTCCGTAGATGATAGGGTTGATCCGTCATTTCTTTTACCATGAAAATGGTCATCTTCGTATACAGCCCCTATTAAGCTTAGATTTCTATGAATTTTTTTGTACCAACCTTTTTGGTCATTTCGGTTTTTCAGTAACTTTTCATATTCAGCTAAGAACGATTTTATATCCTGAATTTCTTTTAGTCTTGAGTTGAGATAAACCAAACTTCTTTCAATAAAAGCTATCGTAATCTGGTTTTCATAAATATTAAAATTTAGCTCCAGTTCTTCATTAAGAATCCTACTAGGTTTGAAACTCACAATGCTTTTATGGGTCCAATCTTCTGTGTGCGATGCAAGATATTGATAGCTTTTTGACGGAATTCTCTTTGCCCTGGAAACATGTACTTTCTCAATTTCTCTTTCAAGCATATAATGGGGTACTCTGAATATTTCCTCAATATGAAACACTTTATCATAAAGAAGTTTTTCGAATTCGTTCAATCCTAGTTTATTCCTAATCCTTCGTATTAATGGAATAACATCAAATGTGTTATCATCTGCTTTTTCAGTATCAATAGAAATGTCTATGAATATGTCTTGTAAGCCTTTATTCTTATCCAATAATATTTCTTGGAGAATTGTTTTTTTTGTTTGGAAATTTGAGTACGTAATGTCCTTGATGTTTTGATTTTCATCAATAAAGCAATATCGTCCAAAATCTATTTGATAAGGCAGATCTTTTTCAAAAACAGTTCTACTTGTATATCTATCGAAAAGCTTCATTATTTTTTACTCAATTCAACGTCTAATAATTCAACAGCGAATTTAGGTTCGTGCACAAAATTCTTTTTGAATAGTTCAACATAGTCCTTTTTAAAATTGGATAAATTGTTTTTATCCAAGTCATATCGGTTCTTAAGAGTTCTGAATAATCGACTTGTTACCAAATGATCAACAGCATTTGAAATATCTTTCTGTTGTTCATTTCCAGATTCCATATAAACACCAATAAATCTTTCTGCTTGAAATTCAAGACGGTTGCCTACCCCAATTCCTTTATCCATAAGTAGTAGCCTCATGTCATCTGAATTTATAAACGTGTGAAACTTTTTAAATGAATCTTTATTATTTTGTTCAGCTTCTTCAAATTTGGAACTTAACCAACTATATCTTACATTGAATGATATATCAATAGGTTTAAAAAGCTTTTTGTCAGGATGGTTCTTTGGCATTTCCATCAAATTAGAACGGTCATACGTTTTCGGAGCAAATTCTAAAGTTGTTTCATCATGGTTTGCCGTTCCGATGAATCTCACATTTTCAGGAATTCTTAGTTTGCCCCCTCTGATTAAGGCGGGTAAAACTTCATTTGGCGTGTTCAAAAGTCCAATATATCGTTCGCTAGGAGATTGTTCTAATAAAGATAAAAAATCAGCGAAATAATGTTCCGGTCTGGAAAGGTTCATTTCATCCAAAATAATCAGGAACAAGGTGTCAGAATATTTCGGTTGATTAGCTATATATAAAGCTTTAAAGAAATCCGTCTCCTTATACTTGTGCTCAAATGAGTTGTAATAACCCATCAGGTCCATGTTATCACGCCATCCAGATTGAATTGCACATATCCTATAAGGAGCTTTATTTTGATTATCATCATCCACACCAACATAATACCCATCAGAAATAAGAGCTTTTGCAAATTCCCTCGGCAAGCTGGTTTTACCCGTACCACTTATTCCTTGTAAAATGCTAATGGGTGACATGTGCAATCCCGCAAGAAATATTCTGATGGTCTCCAGAGAATAATAAAAAGGTTTGTCCGACTTGAACGCCATCCATTGCTGAATATAATTTGTCAATTCTGCCAAATCTTTAGGTACATCTTTCTTTTGCTGAAGATGGTTAAATCCCAGGTTTCTTGTATCTGAATCACACTTCTTGGCAAACTCAAAAGCATCAGTCTTTTTGGTTGACTCGCCCTTCAACTGGTCAATTGTTATTGATAAGTCATCAATCGTTTTTTTCAAAGAAGCTTCCCGCACTTTAGAACTTTCAATTTGATTCTTGTAAGCGTTAATTTCTATTACATAAGAGTCCATGTTGCTTAATATTCTTTTAAGCTCAAGCAATTCACCTTCATTTACCATAGTTTGGTATTCTGTAACTTTAGCCTGAAGTTCTTCAATTTTTGCTTGTTTGGTATCTATTTCAAATTGCTCAGGACGTTCATTTAAATCTCTTTTAAGGTTCTCCAACTCCTTAGTTAAAAAAGAGTATTGCATTAGTATTTCTTGTGGCTCCGTTGACTCAAAGGCGTTTTGCAAATCTTCAAAAAGCTGTTTTAATTTGGCATTTTCCTGTTCCAGATTTGACGTTTTGCGTTGCAGCCTCTCTAATTCTGATGTTTTTAAAGATAATTGTTCTGAATACTTGGTTTCAAACTCGTCTTGTAGATCATCTTTAAAAATTTGCTTTTCAACTTCAAACTTTTTTCTATCTCTTTTGAGCTCAGAAATTTGTTTTTCCAGATCAGCACTTTGGCTAAGCTTACTTGAAAAGTCATTAATGTTTTTTTTGTGAAACTCGGTAAGCTCTTTAAGTAAGTTCTCTGTGTCTGTGAAAACTTTTTGTTCGGTATCTTTGATAGTATCCAAAAGCCTTCTAATAACACCTGTAAATTCACCGTTATCAATTGCGAACTCTCTCTCGGTAATTTCTTTGTCCTTTTTATTGTACTCTTCAAGTTTCTTTTTAAGTTCAGCTTTTATGCCTTCGGCTTCCTTTTTTGCAGTTTCTAATTCATCTTTAAGCTTAGTTGTCTTATCTTTTTCATCTTGGGTCGAGGTCAATAAGGTTTCCAGCCGCCTATTGATATCCTTAAGATAGTTCCAATATTTAGTTAGATCTTCCTTCGCTTCAGCTTCTTTAAGCTTGCTCTCAGATTCCGGAGATAATTGTTCAATTGGCTCAACAGATTTCAATTCTTCTTGTTTTTCTTCAATTTCCAACTTTTGGTCATCAGTCAGTTTTGGTCTTATTGGTTCAGTCCTTTTTTGCTGTTGGTTATGTTGTTGGGTCTGTCTAACCTTATTCTTCTTTCTTGCCATATTAAATATTTTTAATGTAGTCGTTAATAAATGACTTTATAAAGCCATAAAACTTTTCAATTTCCTCTTTTGAAAGTGCCTTAAGAACATTTTCACTTGAAGTTTGTCCGTGTCCTTTTTCATTTCTAAGCTGAGAAACTTCTATAAAAATTTCTATTCTATCTTTTAGAATTTTAAAAAGAATTGATTTGTTATCGTATGTGTAGGTCAGTATAAATGATGCCAAGTAGGATAATAAAGAAGTACCTCTTGATAATGATCCTTTACTCACATTAAGCAATGGTTGTGGTACTAAGGTGTTACTTGAAAACAATCTTTGACGGTAGATTCCTATAAGTCCATTTCGTTTTTTTAATGAATCTTTATCTAATTCCGAATAAACGAATTCATAGAATGCAATTCGTTTTTCTTTGTCCTGCTTTAAAATGTTTTCCAATGCATTTTGTAGATTCAATGTAAATGAAACACTTGCGTCAATATCATTATATTTATGATTTTCAAGAAGAATCAGATTTTTGATTATAGCTTCAATGTACAATTGCAAATTCTTGTCAAGGCTATTAAAGCCCGCAATAGGAAAATCCGTGAGTAGTTTTTCTTCAACAAGTTTGTTTAAATGTTCCTGATAATCCGACAGGATTTTTCCTCCCAGTGTTTTCGCATCTGCAAATCTTTTTTGAATACTGTCTAATAGATTTTTATTTATCGGAGTGTTAAGATAAAATTTTAGGGCAACATTGTCGCTATAGCCAAATGGGTCAAGCACCCTCCAATCAGGTTCAAACGTTTCGTCCTCGTTTTGATGTAAATATACATAAGTGCATGCCCAAACAACTTCGGGTTGGTCGTTTAAAAAACGGATACTAAGTTGACTGGATAAATTTTCAATTTTGGATTCGTCATCTATGGAATTACTACCTTTTCTATTGGAATTTTGAATGAGTTGTAAAACTTCTCTTTCTGTAGGTCGATTGAAATTAGTTTTGTTTTTAAGGGCTTCATCCAAGAAGAATGGCATGTCTGTATAATCATCTCCATCACCTTTAGTTCCGGTAACAATTTTTGGATGATTTTTCTTTGTTTCTTCTATAATATCTGCATGAATGACCTTATTGATGTAATATTGATAGAGTTTGTCATGATTTACATACTTGAAAACGTAGCCAATTTTTCTTTTACCTGAGTTTACAACCAATCCATCAACTTCCCATAGTTTTTCTTTGCCTTTTTCATTTAATGAACCATGTTCATTAATTAAACCTTTGATTTGAAGTTCAGAAGTAACGATGCTAATAAGTTTTGTATCAAGACCTGTATATAATGAAATGACTTCATTCTTAATCCCTGGTTTAGCTTTGAATTTAAGTACGAGCTTTTGAAAAAAATTCAATCCATGTTCAAACTCATTGGTTTCAATCCGATACATGTACAAGGGAATGGCAACCATAATACACTTTGATGATGGCCTACGATTTATTTGAAAGTATATGTTATTATATTCTATTGCCATAGCTGGAATCGGTTGAAAGGTTGTTATAAAACTCATATAGACCTTCTACATAGGTCTTGGCAAATTCATCGGCAAACATTTCACCATCACCAACTACTATAAGCATTCTTTGTGCACGGGAAAATGCCACATTTAGTCTGTTCTCAAGTGTCAAAAATCCAAACACCTTTTTGTAATTGTCGTGATTGCGGTTAATAGTGTTTGAACGGACAGTGCTCAGTATAACAATATCAAATTCTTTACCTTGAAATGAATCGACAGAGCCAATTCTTAGTTTCTCTCTGCCATCTGGGGTTTCTCGGAATTGTTGTGCTATTTCATAATTGCCATCACTTTTTAATTCAGTATAACCTTTATTTGCAGCCTCTTTGAATATTTCGTCAACTTGCTTAGAGTAAAATGTTATAATGCCAATACTGAATTTTTCAAAATTTGGGTCAGTTTTAAATTCATCTAGTAGTCTTATTATTCTTTGAGATTCAGAGTTTCTTGATTTACTTTTTCCACTTTGCTCAAGTCCATCATTCTTTTTAACATCACAGAAAATTGCTGCCTTGTCTTTAGCCCAAGGTAATCCTATATCATGCCTTTTCAGTTCTGCCTGATTTGGGATTCCAGTTTTAAGTTCATTTTTGTAATATATTCTGCTAATGAAATCACCGATGAAAGGATGCATTCGGAACTGTTCGGTCAAAGTAATTGTTCTTCTAGGGTTAGCGGAATGAAGATTTTTAAATATTACACCAAACAATGATTCTTCTAATTTTTTCCTTGTTTCAGCAGCAATAAATTTATCGGAAAGTTTTGTAGATGTTTCGTCTGCAATATCGTCTTCCAGAAGGTGTGGTAATTGATTCTGGTCGCCCACCATGATGATTCTTTCTGTGGCTTTAGCCATCGGGATTAACAAGTCCAAAGGATTTGAACGGGCAGCTTCTTCAAGAATAACATTGTCAATATTTGAATATGAGCTCATTTCTTTACCACCTGCAACCTGATTGGTTGCTGCAAGACTTTCGCCATAATCTTTAATAGTGTTTCTGATATATTCTGAATTTCCATCAAGTTCATCACGCAATGATTCCAGAATAGCGGTTAGAAAAGTGTCTTCATCCTCGTATAATATCTCTTCCTTTTGCTTATAGTAACGTAAAGCTTTTTCGAGCCATTCCATGATAGAAAGATTATTCCCTGATGTAATGCTATTTGCAGAATTATTAATTTGTTCTATGAAGGTTTCTTGAATTTCACTTAACCTTTTAAGAGTCGATTCTTCAGGGGCATCTATAGGACAGTTTTCTAAAAATTTCCTTTCAGACTCCGAAAAGGGGAGATCTGATTTAAGTAATCTTTGAATTTTATAAAATCCATCGTCATCATATGCTTCCTTTTCAATCCTTATGCCCTTTAATAGTGAAAGATTCTTTTCGGTTGAAGTTTCGTTAAACTTTTTATCTCCATTTAATTCTTTCCATTCATGCCAAAGTTCATCGCTGTCTATATTATTGATCAAAACATCTATTTCTTGTTTTAGCTTATGTTCGTCTTTTTCAGCTAAGTAAACAGATTTGATGTCAGATAACTTTTCAGAAAGTCGGGAAGTAGTCCCTTTTGATGAGAGCCTCTGAAGAGAATCATCAACGCACAATTTAATCTCTTCGATAAGCTTGTCCTCAGCCCTTATATTACTTTGAGTTTCCTTTCCAACCTTTATGGTAGGTAAGCCTAGAGTATAAATTTTAGAAGCGATGTGTTCAACAGTATCATTTTGGAAAGCAGAAACCAAGATGAGTTTTCCGTTATAGTTTTTCTTACTTTTCTCCGCAATTTCGATAAGCCTGTCACAAATTGCAGCTACAACAGTTGATTTACCTGTACCAGGGGGACCTTGAATAATTGCTATATCAGGGGTGTTAATGGCAATCTCTACGGCCTCTTTTTGATTTGGAGTCAAATCGTCAATGCCAAATTTTTCTTTCAGAAATTTTCTGGTTCTATCAGTTAACGCTTTTTCTTTTCGCTTTTTATCCAGCATAGCATCAGAAGCTCCTTCAATAGCAAAAAGTAAATTCCGTGTTATAAACTTTCTGTCCTCCCTTAAACTCCTTAAAGCTCTTTCTCTACGTTTGTTTACAATTTCATCGCCAATTAGTGAGATTACAAATTTCCCTTTTTCAGGTATTGAACTCAACTCATCGTATAATTCAAAGATAGAATCATGACTAATTGACTTTATTGAGAAACGTTTACTGTCGGATGTACTGTTTTCTTCTTCCCGCCATAATTCAAAAGAAGTATTCAGTAAGTCGTCTTTGTTTTCCTTTAAGGAATTTTTTAAATCATCAGTGAGATTATTGATTCTAACCTTTGTAATTCCCTCAGGAAAAAACCTGTGACGTGAAAAACTTAACTCTCCAATCTTTTCTTTGAGTTGGTTTGCTCTTTCTAACTCAATTGCTGAATAAGTCTGCCATAAAGAGATTAAAGTATTTCCTTTGGCTTCTTCTGCCTTAATTGTTTCATAAGCTTCTTTTGCTTTAGAAGCTTCCACAAATTTAATTGAAGGATATTGTGCTACGTTCAACAGTAAGAAGTCGCTATGCTTTTTAGGAAATGGCTTATTTACAATTTTTTGTACTATCCATTTATTCTCCTGAACAATAATATCAACACGTTTTTTAATTCCATGTATTGTGAAACTTTGCTCTGGTTTACCAGGATATGTTTGAATAAAAATGAAATCTGAATTATTCGATTTGAATACAAAGTCATTTGTTAGATTATCTGATAACTTTTCAATCTTGATATTTTTTTTCGCCAAAATAATGTTGTCTCCAAAACCGATTTCAAGAGCTTCAGTAAAGGTTTGATTTATACCACATGATAAATATTTGATTTCTATTTCATCTCCTCTCAAATCCGTTAACCAAAATAAATTTTGAACGGGACTTTTACTATCTACATCATAAACATTAAGGCTATTATTTGAAATTGAAACTCTCAACGGAGCGGTGTTAAGGCTGAATAAAATCTGGTTGGATTCAATCTGTTCTGCTTTAAGTGGAATAGGTTTGCTCTCCCAATTCACCGCACCAGTTATGATTCTTCCGTTAAAAGTGTTTTGGATAATTTCTTCAGGAAAATTAGATAATAATTCGTTTAATTCAGCCATATTAATCAATAGTTAGTACTCTTTGCGGAGTATTTAAGTCTTTTAAATGAAGCATATATTTTTGCTTATCTTTTTGAGTGGCATCAACAACACGTATTTTTTTAGGAGTGTCTAGTACAATGGATTTACCACCTTCCATTAAACCAATTCTTGGACTAATATTGAATTTCACACCTTTTAGTGGAGTAAGAAGTATTTTAGTTTCATTGTTGTCCATTAAGTTCTCTATTTTTATTAGCGTTGCCAGCGGTTCGATATCAGTTAACAGGAAATTGAATGCAGCGATTTCCTTTGGAGTACTATCATCCATTAGTATTTCATCATACACTTCAGGTTGTAAAGCGAATTGCTGTTTAACCTTATGTGTTTCAGGATCAAAACATTCTACTTCCTCCCATCTTCTCATTTGAATTCGGGTTACTTTCTGGGGCTTATAACCGCAGAATGTACACTTCTTAAGATTGTTGTAAGGGTATCGAAGACCACAATTTGGATTACCACATTTCAAAAGCTCATTTAAGGCTAGATTCAGCAAATCAAACCACTCTGCCATACTGGGCCTCTCAAGTGGATTATTAAGCCCTGCTTCAAAATTCTTCCTAAAAAGATTAAGGAGTTTTTCAGGCATTACTTTTTCTGACGGTAATCCTGTAGATCTTTCATTTGAGAAATCTTCCGAGTGATCAACCCATGGGAGTCTCCCTGATAATGCCAGTTCTTCTAAGTCTGGTTCGCCTTCCGAAACATAATCACCAATCAATGGATGATTTAGTGTCAGAAGTTCATAGGCTATGACTGAAAATGAATAGCAGTCAGACATGGTTGTGTTTGGTGCATTGTTGGCGACAACCTCAGGTGCTCCATAAAAAGGAGTATAAATGTTGTTAACTATACTTGTTTTATATCTAAGATTATCTAAATCAATAAGAAAGACATTGTCAGCATCAGGCCTTTCTGATATAAAAACATTGTTAGGAGATAGGTCACAATAGGCAAGTCCTTTACTGTGAAGTGCTCTCAATAATGCTGCTAATCGTATAAGTACATTGTATCTTTTTAATAAGCCCCCTGATGACAAGTACCATTCCGCGAGGTTTGTGCTGTTCGCCCCAAGTTTTAATGATGATAATGGAATCATACCAGAAGCAAACTCAGAAATATAACCGTTTTTGGGCTGTGTTATTTGTCTTAAAGGGATTGCAAATACTTTTTTATCCAGTCCTAGATTTATAAGGAAATTGATTTTAGATTTGGTTGTATTGTTATCAAAACTTTGGTTGAACAGTTTGACTATATGTTTCTTATCTTTTAATAAATAGGTGACTCCTTGAGAACCTTCACCGAGTTTCTCTAACACTTCATAACTGATATTTTTTGAATCTACTACGTTCATTTATATTTTATTTGACCAAATGAAGACTAATGACTTATCATCATTATTTTTTTCGTTTATAAACTCCTCTATTTCATCTTTCAAAACTTGATTTCTTAATTCCAAATCAATTTTTTGAAATTTGCTTTTTAAATAGTCATGAAAAGGTTCTATTTTTTCAGTTTGGAGCTCATCAGCAATACCATCTGTTGCTATAATGAAGTCAAAAGAGTGCCCAAATTCATAAATAGCAATATTGAAAAGTTCATTTCTCCCCGAACCAAGGCAATCTGTTTCATTAGAAAAGTCTTTAATCGTTGATTGTAGGTACCTATACAAACCGTCAATTCTTAGTGAAACTAATACATCCCCTAATTGCCCCACGATTATTTTCTTGTCTTTCTTAAATACAGCAACAAATGATATTGTTGTCCTATAATCAATGTAAGAATCTGATAAATGATTTATTTCTTGCTCCCAGCGTGTTTTAATAAATCCATCAAGTAATTGCACATCTGATAATATGGGAAAATTCTGAATTTCATCAATTACTGTCGTACATGCAATTTTGGCGCCTTCCAATGACTTCTTCGAAGAACCCAAACCATCAGAAACGGTAGCGATCATCAAATAGTCGTTCTCGAATACATCTATGAAGTCTTGGTTAGGAATACCTTCTTCCTTATTCCCTCGGACACTTGCTTGTATGACAGTAGCTTCAAACATCATTAGAAATCTAAAGTATCATCATCTGGCATTTGTGGTATTTGTTGCATGTCTGGTGTTTGGCTTTTCATGCGTTGAGTAACCGACATGGTTACAAAACGGAAAAACTTCCTAATATCCCTGGCGCTTTCGCCTAATACAAGGTATTCCGGTGAACTTACAAATTTTGACAGCATATTATGGTCTGCATCATCACCAATTGCCATTGCAATACGGAATGCTTTTGATGAACGCCCTTCATTGATTAAGCTATTCATTGGAGTTAAAAAGTCATCAGTTGGAATGCCGTCTGTTAGAAGTACAATAGTTGGTTTATAAGACCTTGATGGTATTTGTGTTTTGTCTTCAATCAAAGCCTCCAACATTTCAAATGCGCCTCCCATTGGCGTCCTTCCTTGAGCTTGATAAGAAGGAGCATCTATCTGACTTATAGGTGTCAATGGAATATCACAAGTTGCACTTTCACCTCCAAAGCTGAAAAGAGCGACATGTATCTCTGCCTTGTTACTATCTTCATCTTTAATTGAATTTATAAAGTCTTTTAATGCAATGTTTAATGCATCGATTTTTCCATTGGTTCCCATACTGCCGCTTCTGTCAACAGCAATAATAACTGGTAGCGGTCTTGGTTTTTGAATTAAAAAGTCATTTAATGAGTCCATAAGATTATGTTTTTAAGATAATGGAACAAAGGAAAATATTTCCTGTGCAGTGTATCTGCATTATAGTAATTATTTTTTGAAGCGTTGAAGAAAAAGGCTCTTTTGGCTTTGCCGATTGGTCGATTTGCGGTTGGGCAAAGCCAAATGTGCCTTTGAGGGTCGGCATAGTATTTCAAAATTTTTATGCGGTGGGTAAAATTAAAACACATTCGGGTCAGCAATGAGTGTCGGGTTATATGTCTGACAGTTTCGTTTTTCATTTCAAGTTTAATATTCCATTTTCATTGTTAATTTGCTGTGTCGTTGTCTTTTTTCCGCTTCCAACTAACGTCAAATCTAACTTATTGATAATCTGCAGTTTGTAAAAA
>ERZ795048.2860-NODE-2860-length-13386-cov-8.111620_pt1 | contig 13386 bp, 11 predicted proteins | sample MGYA00375132_ERZ795048 | MGnify/ENA primary metagenome ERZ795048 (study PRJEB30177, sample SAMN05720225) | activated sludge metagenome | isolation source: Anaerobic digester | place: Hong Kong | collected 2014-12-17 ...
CTATACCAAAAACAGGGTACAGGGCGTTCATGTAACACAGATGCTCAATCCTGAAGCAAAGGGTGTTGCTATCAGCCAGCATCCCGATGTGAAGAGAATGCTTCTCTGGATGAAGTCCTATATTGAAGGGCAGCGGATGATGATTTACTATCTCTACAAGAACTATGAGCTTTCACAGCTTATGGATGGTGACGACGCGAAGGAAGCCCTTGCCCTTGTGGAAATTATTACTCCTCTGGAAAAAGCCGGCTGTACTGACATGGCGGTAAACATCACTTCCGAGGCGCAACAGTGCTACGGCGGATACGGATACTGCGGCGACTACCCCGTTGAGCAGATGATGAGAAATTCCAAGATCACTGCAATTTACGAAGGTACCAACGGTATTCAGTCCATGGACCTTACCATGAGAAAAATTCTCATGAACAAGGACCAGTACAACTACAATGTTCTCAAGGGAAGAATGCTGAAGGCGATAGAGACTGCAAAGGGTATTGTTGACGATAAATATCTTGAGCTTTTCAAGAGAGGTATTGACAGGCTTGATGAGGTTATTGAAATGCTGAAAGGCCAGATGGCAGGCGGCAAGTTCCTTCACCTTTTCATGAACGCGACACCTCTCCAGCAGGCAATGTACATGCTCGTTATCGCGTGGATGCATGTATGGAGCCTTACCATTACCATGCCGAAGATGAAAGAGCTTGTTGGCGACAAAAAAGGCGAAGAGCGTGACCAGCTTCTCAAGGACAATCAGGAAGCGGCGTTCTACACTGGTAAAGTCCTTGCTTCACAGTTCTACCTCGGCGCGGAGTTCCCCAAATACTTCGGAAAAATCGAAGCCCTTCTCTGGGGGGAATCTGCTGTTATCAAGGCAAGCGATGAGATTTTTACCGGTGCACTCGCCGAGTAAAAATTAAATTATTTTGTTGAAACATCACAAGGAGGCGTCCCGGAAGGGGCGTCTCTTTTTTTTATATATGAAATGCTGCGGCTGGAGCAGTAATTCATGCGCATGGGCAATATGTATAGATCAGTATATAGTGTCTAAAAATAAAAATTGTAAAACAATTATAAATCATCGTTGACAAATCATAAAACATTATAAAACTATAAAAAGCCCTTTTGTTGTACCACATGTTAGGGCTGAATATACATAAAAATATAAAAAACCATCGGCGGGTCGGGTCAGGTACATTCATACCGGGGAATACTGTTGTTCTTTGTGCGGGTGTGTGCGATGGTCCTGAATCATCATGGTGCAACACAAATATTGGATTAAACTACGCTTAGGAGGTCTATATGGCTCTGAATCCTATTGTTGATTCACGGGACGTACGTTTCGTGCTGTTTGAAATGCTGGAAGTCGATAAACTGACGAAATACAGAAGGTTTGCCGACTTTGACAAGGACATGTTCGAAGAGGTCCTTGAGCTTGCGGAAAAAATCGCGGTGCACCTTGTGTATCCCGCGAATTCTGAAGGCGATAAAAATCCGGTAAAATACAATCCGGATACCAAAGAGGTAATTATCCCCGACGGATACAAGCCTGCCCTGGATGCCTACCATGAGGCGGGATTTCTTGGCCTTGCCACCGATCAGGAGATAGGGGGTATGGGTATGCCCCATGCTATCGCCCAGGCCACGACGGAATACTTCACCGCGGCAAGTGTCGCGTTTTCAATGTATCCCATGCTTAGCGTTGGGGCACTCAACCTGGTGCTTGGTTTTGCCCAGGATGAATTGAAGCCGCTCATCGCGGAAAAAGTCCTCTCCGGGGAGTGGGGCGGCACCATGTGCCTTACTGAGCCCGACGCTGGCTCTGATGTGGGCGCCCTGAAGACGAAAGCGGTAAAGAGTGATGACGGTACGTACAGAATTAATGGACAGAAAATTTTTATTTCTTCCGGTGATAATGATTATTATAAAAACATGATCCATCCTGTTCTTGCACGTATTGATGGTGACCCTCCAGGAACAAAGGGGATATCAATATTCATGACCCCGAAGTACTGGGTCAATGATGATGGTTCGAGGGGTGAGAAGAATGACGTGGTGTGTTCAGGCATTGAGCACAAGATGGGTATTAACGGATCAGCGACCTGTACTTTGAGTTTTGGCGATGAGGGAACATGCAAAGGCATCCTGATGGGGGAAGAGCGCAAAGGGATGAAGATAATGTTCCAGATGATGAACGAAGCCCGTCTGTATGTCGGCCTTCAGGGTGAGGCCGTTTCGAGCGCCGCGTACATGCATGCCATAACCTACGCAAAGAACAGGATACAGGGGGCCGATGTTAAGGAAATGGCAAACCCCGATGCTGACAGCGTTCCGATTATACGGCATCCCGATGTGCGGAGGATGCTGCTTTCCATGAAGTCCCGCGTTGAGGCGATGCGAGCACTGAGCTACTATATAGGATATCTTATAGATATTACCCATGTGGATAAGGGGAGTGAACAGGCCGTTGAGGCACAGGCCCTCATTGATTTTCTTATTCCAATATGTAAAGCCGGAAATACAGACCTTGCGTGGAAGGTCACCGCTGACGCGATTCAGGTGTATGGCGGATACGGCTATACCAGGGATTATCCCGTTGAGCAGTATGCGAGGGACGCGAAAATCCTTTCACTCTATGAGGGGACAAATGCCATTCAGTCAATGGACCTTACCATGCGGAAGCTCCTGATGAACCGTGTGCAGTATAATTACGGGATTTTCAAAAAGAAAATACTGGAGACCGTTGAGAAGGCTAAGGGTATTGTGGATGAAGAGTATATTACCTATATTACAAAAGCTGTTGATGGCGTGGATAAGTGCGTCACTGAGCTGAAGAACCAGATGGGTGACGGCAACTATCCCCACATTTTCGCCAATGCGACCCCGCTCCAGCAGGTCTTTGCGATGATGACATATGGATGGATGCATCTCTGGTCTCTGACCATTACGGTTCCGAAAATGAAGGACATTGTGTGGGGCAAGACGCAGAAAGAGAGGGAGGCATTTGTGAACGATAATCCTGAAGCGGCGTACTATTCCGGAAGGGTTGTGTCCTCACAATTCTATCTTGGCGCTGAATTCCAGAAAATTTTCGGGAGAATTGAATATATCATGACCGGAGAAGCTGCAGTTGAAAAATCTTTTGCGGCGCATTTCACCGGAGCTCTTGAGGAGTAATACGTGGTGTAATATAAATAAAAAAATGCCAGTGGATTTTCCACTGGCATTTTTTATAAATAGACAGATAAAAACAGACAGTATCGCGATTTTGCGCTAAAAGAAATGATCAAAACAGTTGCAATGTTCAAAACTTAACCGGCAGTTAAGTTTTATTAGCAACTATTATTTGACAAATTCATTCATATTTTTATAGAATGGCGCAAAATTAATGTATAAAGAGTATGATAAAATGGGAACGATTTTTTAATTTTCGGGGGGTTGTTATGGCATTAAATCCATTAGTTGATTCAAGAGACGTCAGGTTTGTGTTATTTGAGATGTTTGACGCGGAAAGGCTCACGAAGTTCGATAAATTCAAAGATTTTGACAAAGATACCTTTGAAGCGACAATCGAGCTTGCGGAACAGATTGCGGTTGAACAGGTATATCCGGTGAATATGGAGGGGGATAAAATCGGATGCACCTTTAATCCGGACACGAAGGAGGTGAAGATTCCTGAGTGCTACAAGGAACCGATGAAGACCTTCAGTGACGCGGGATTCCCGGGGCTTGCTGTTGAACCGGAAGCCGGGGGAACGGGAATGCCGCTGCTTCTCTACAATGTTTCATCTGAATATTTCATCGCGGGATGCGTGTCGTGGTTTATGTATGTGCAGCTCAGCGTTGGTGCGATGAACCTCATTAAAACATTCTACAAAGGTGCTGACCGGGATATAATTCTGGAAAAAATGATGGCGGGGAAATGGGGCGGCACCATGTGTCTCACAGAGCCTGATGCGGGTTCTGACGTCGGGGCGCTCAAAACGAAAGCTATCCGCCAGGCGGACGGAACGTTCCTTATCCAGGGGCAGAAAATATTTATTTCCTCCGGCGACAATGATATGTATGAAAACATCATGCATCCCGTCCTTGCGCGTATTGAGGGGGACCCCAGAGGCACAAAGGGTATATCGATTTTTCTGGTGCCGAAATATTTCATAAAGCCCGATGGTTCACCGGGAGAAAAGAATGACGTGGAATGCGCCGGTATCGAACATAAAATGGGGATTAAAGGTTCGGCAACCGCTACTCTGAGCTTTGGCGATAACGGGAAGTGTATCGGGTATCCCATGGGTGAGGAAAGAAAGGGAATGAGCATCATGTTTCACATGATGAACGAGGCGCGGCTCCAGTGCTCGCTGCAGGGGCTTGCGGTATCAAGTACCGCGTATCTCCATGCGGTGACATACGCGAAAAACAGAAAGCAGATGCCCCATGTCATGCAGATCCAGAATCCCGACGCGCCATCTGTCGCGATCATTGAGCACCCTGACGTGAAACGGATGCTCCTCTGGATGAAGGCCCAGGTTGAGGCAATGCGGATGACAACACAGTATACTGCTATGAACATTGACCTCTCCGATGCTGCCGATGGGGAGGAGGCAAAAGAGGCAAAGGCCCTTGTTGATTTTATGATCCCAATCTGCAAGGCGGGAAATACCGACCTTGCGTGGCAGGTCACTGCGGAGGCTATTCAGGTGTACGGGGGATACGGGTACATTTCCGAATATCCCGTGGAGCAGTTTGCCCGTGACTGTAAGATCCTTTCACTCTATGAGGGGACCAATGGTATCCAGTCCATTGACCTGATTACCCGAAAGCTTCTTATGAACAGGGAGCAGTATTTCTTCAGGGTCTTCAAAAAGAGAATTATGGAAACAGTGGAAAATGCAAAGGGTGTTGTTGACTATAAGTATATATCACCGCTGATCAGGGGCATTGACAAGATGGATGAGGTCATTGATGTGCTCATGAAAAAGCTTGCATCGGGAAGGCTGATGCAGATATTCATTGTGGCGACACCGCTTCGGCAGGCCATGGTTATGCTTACCCATGCCTGGATGCATTTATGGGCGCTGACTATTGCCACAAAGAAAATGCATGAACTGGTTGGAAAGGTGACAGCTGAAGAGCGGGAAAAGTTTATTCACGAGAACGTTGAAGCTGCGTATTATTCCGGAAGGGTGCTTTCGGGGCAGTTTTACATAGGTTCCGAGTTCAAAAACTATTTTGGCAAGATTGAGTCAATTATGGCAGAGGAAAATGCTGTCATTAAATCTACTGACGCAATTTATACCGGCGCCATGGCTGAATAACAGCAGTAAAGAAAAAAGAAACATGTGATCATATAACTGCGGGGCTGCCCGGTGTATTCCGGGCAGCTTTTTCATTTCAGGAGTAGCTGTGTTCTTTCCCGGGGTATTGTTTTTCTCTGACTTCCCTGCTGTAGTCGTTGACAGCATTTTTGGTTATTTCATACAGGTTCGCATATTTCTTGAGAAATTTCGGACTGAAGCCGGCGTCAAGGCCCAGCAGGTCGTGCAGTACAAGTACCTGCCCGTCGCAGTGTACCCCGGCGCCGATTCCGATTGTCGGGATCGATATGGTTTCGGAAATTTCCTTTGCCAGAGATTCCGGGACCTTTTCCAGAACAAGGGAGCAGGCACCCGCCTCCTCGAGGCTTTTTGCGTCTTCAATGAGCTTCCGCCGTTTATCCTCTTCTCTGCCCTGAACGGTGTACCCGCCAAGTTTATGCACGGATTGAGGGGTCAGTCCCAGGTGCCCAACCACGGGGATTGATGCCCGTACCAGGGCCTGCACTACCTCTTTAAATTCACGGCCGCCCTCAAGTTTTACCGCGTGAGCGCCGGACTCCTTGATCATTCTCCCTGCATTCCGGAGGCTGTCCTCAACGGATACGTGGTAGCTCATAAAGGGCATGTCAATTACCAGGAATTTTGAAGGAGCGCCGCGGTGTACTATTTCCGCATGGTATATCATCTGCTCCACGGTTACGGGAATGGTGTTTTCGTATCCCGCAATAACGTTCCCAAGGGAGTCCCCCACAAGAATTGTGTCGATATCCGTTTCCTCAAGTATTTTTGCAAAGACGAAATCATAACAGGTAACCATCGATATCGGTACATGCTCCTTCTTCCTGGAGCTGAAATCGTTGATTGAAAATCCCTTTTTTGTTCCTGTGTTTGCGAGACTGCTCATGGTATACCTCCCGATGGTGTATTGCCTGTACTATCAATAAACCTATGGCGCGGGTTGTTGTCAATAAAAAACAGGACCGGTTATGCGAAAAAAGTGTAAATTAGCATGAATTATTGCGAAATATGTAAAATATGTGTTGATAATATGCGCATGATGCATAATATTATACATGTGAGTATTGAACGGAGGAGAGTGGCGCATGGAAAATGGAAACGGGTCAACCAGAGAAAAGAGAAAACGAAGCATAGATACCCTTGATTCAAAACTTATTACATTGCTCCAGGCTGACGGAAGGCTGACAAACATTGATATTGCAAAAAAACTGAACATTGCGGAGTCAACAGTGCGTGTCAGGCTGAAGCGGCTTATGGATGATGGATTTATACAGATTGTAGCGGTCAGCGACCCGTATAAGCTGGGTTTCAACATGACGGGAGACCTTTTTATTCAGGCGGAAATGTCAAAAATGGAGGGAGTGATACAGGAACTGAAAAAAATACGGGAATTGTGGTTTATAGTTACTACATCCGGCAGAATGAATATTAATGCTGAATTCATAGTGAAGACCCGTGAAGACCTGAACGATCTGATCTATAATAAAATAAGAAAAATTGACGGAATAATCAGTGTAGAAATGTCTCTTATACTGAACTATCACAAACGGAAATATAATTATGGAACTTCTGCAGATTGACCGGTGCCTTTGTGAAAAGTGCGGATGTTCTGATGGGCTACTGCCGTAGTGTACCGCAGGTGTATGGTGAGACCGGCAATTATAATGTTATGAAAAAAATAGTGACCTGTTTTTTTATTGCTCTATTATCAAAATATGTATTGCAATAAATGCTTGACGGGGTGTATAAATGACCATTCCGGTACAATGGGGGTACAATGGGAATGGGAACAGACAGGAAAAGTGAAATACTATCAAAAAAGACTCTTTCCGGTAAAATATCACTGCGGCTTTTATTTCTGGTTATCATTATTATGGTAGTATCATCGATAGCGGCAGGTATAGTCACACGCAAGTATCTGCTTGATGACTACAGGGAAATCACAAAGAATTACAGTGTTGTAACGGCCCGCCAGGTGAGAAATCTCTTTGAGCAGGAAATCAGCTCCGGATCTCACTCCATTGAAGAGTTTATGAATTTCAATTACCGGAAGCTGTCTATAGAGGAATGCCTTGAGCGGTGGTCAAGGCCCGGGGACAGGGAAAAATTTACTGACGAATATCTTCAGAAATTATTTAACAGCGAGGAGCAGACTGCAAAAGGTGATACCGACCGGTATTACCGCTACATGACGGAGTACAGCACTGACAATCTTCTTGGAAAAAAAGTCAGGATGCTGATTGATCCGTATCTTTCAATTGAGGGAATAGTATTTTCTGTGCCGATTGATAAGAACGGATTTCTTCCTTTTCATCATACCCCCAACAGCCAGGTTATCGAGGGTGATGATATCAAAAAAGACGTTGTCCGGAGCAGGACCAACAGAATCTGGGACTATCTCGGTAAAGGCATACATCCCGACAAAGTGAATTTTTCATACTATTACCGGGACACCGGTGCGGTAATGATTATGGCGTATACCCCGATACTTCTGCAGGGGAGGTTCTGGGGCGGTATTATAACGGCGTTTGACGTGAAGGATATTCAACACACAACATGGATGGTAATTCTCATCATAATAGGAATTATTTTTTTCGGGTCGATATCAATCTTTGTGGTAATAAATTTTATCATTAAAAAGAGCCTGAAACCAATCCGCAACATTACGGAAATACTGATACAGGTCGGGCAGGAGGGGGATTTTTCACAGCGTGTTGAATATGATTCCGATGATGAAATTGGAGTTATTTCCAGAAACCTAAATTACATGATTGAGCAGTCCAGTAAGACACTGAATTATCTGAAGGAAGCGGCTACATCTCTGGCGGCGTCAAGTGAGGAGCTGACATCTACATCCCTGACCCTCGGCAATACAAGCGCTGAGCAGTCAAATTCCGTCCGTGATATTTCAATGGAGTTAACCCTTGTGCTGGATTCAATAAAGGAGACGACGGAATATATCGGTGAGCAGGTCACTTCAATTACCAATGCCGCGGATTCTGTTACGACACTTGAGGATATGTCGAAAAGAATTGCAGTGAACATGAAACAGGTGAAAGAGCAAAGCGAGGAATCAATTGATATATCAAAGGAAGGTGAAGCGCTGGTAGTATCGGCAACAGAGGCCATGAAGAGGATTGTGGACTCGTCGAAACGGATTGCGGATATGGTAAGTATAATAAATGATGTATCTGACCAGATAAACCTTCTTTCGCTGAACGCAAGTATCGAGGCGGCGCGGGCCGGCGATGCTGGAAAGGGATTCGCCGTTGTCGCTGAAGAAATAGGGAAGCTGGCGGATAACACCTCTCTCCAGGTAAAGGAAATACACGCCCTTTCAACAGAAATTGAAAAAAGTGTTCTCGATGGCAACACCATGGTTGAGAAAATAAAAATTTCAATTTCTACAATAATGAATAATATTATTGATAACTCGCGACTGATTGAGGAAATTGCCGGGCTTTCTGACAATCAGGCGGCCAACCACAATAAGATAAAAACTGTCATGATGGACCTTGAAGAAAAATCGAAGAATATCATTGAAGTCGCGACATTTCAGAAATCCAACAGTGAGTCCATGAAAACCGCGATGCAGCGGATACTTGATTTCACTACTGAAACCAGTGTGGGCGCTGAAGAAATCTCAGCATCTTCAGAAGAAATGTCATCCCGGGCGGAGGACCTGAACTTTCTTATTGAAGGGTTTAAAACTATATCAAACAAGGACCTGGGGACTTCTGCTGATGGGCCGGATAAAACAAGGCCAAACATAATGCCCAATGGAATTTCCGGGAGTGAACAGCAGGACTGATGCGGGAAAGTCTTGACGTCCCGTTATGACTGTAGTAATATTTTACTAAGGAAACAAATGGCAGAGGATTACATATGAAGAAAATAATTCCCGTAGTAGTATGTGCTCTTTTTATGATTTCATGTTCATCAAGCCACAAAGGCGTTGATTCGGAACAGCCCTATAGAGTTATAGGATTTGTGAAGCAGGACATCTTTCGTATTGAGGCGATTGGATTCGCATCAGGCAGAACCGAAAATGAAAAAATCAGGAAACAGCTTGCCAAAACCGCGGCGCAAACCATGGCGGAGTTCGGTATACTCGAGTATTTTGCGGAACGGGGAGAAGGGGATACATATAAAAACCTTCAGGCCGCGAAAAATGATGAAGGCATTGTAAAAGGCTGGCTGAAAGGCGGAGAAATTATCTCAGCAAAATATGATGATGATCTTACCTGCAGGATCGTGTATGAATTGAAGCTTGTTCCCAAAAGGCGGTAATGTAAGCATACTTTTATTGCTTTCTCAAATGAAATATCATAAAACCGCCATTGCGCATGTTTTACCTTCCGCCATGAAAGCCCCGCCGGTATCTCAATGGATACCGGCAATGGTGAAAGGTCATGGCTGTGCGCTGTATGTACTATTATTCAGCCTGTCATTACCCCGACACCTGTACTTCTTTCGGGTGCTGTATGTAAAACTTCATCTCGATTGTTTGTGACTTTAGCGCAGGAACCGTAAAGCGCCAGCGGCGTATGCCCTGTTTGTAACGTGACCTTTTTTTCTCTTCGCTGCCGGACAGCGGTTCCGGCATGATCTGCTCCTCTTCAACCGTGATCGCACTGTCACGGGAAACCGGAAGCCTGTCAATGACAAGGAACGATGCCTCCTTCTTTTTATTGTTTTCGATTTTTATCCGGTAGTGATAGCTGGTGCGTATGGCGCCGCTAAAGAGGCCCTTTTCCTCGCGGTATTTTTTCACCAGGGTTTTTTGTATACGTATGCCGTCATCAGTGCCGAAGTGAAGTGTCATCTTCTTTTCCGGCATTATGGTTTTCCGGAACGCGGTGTTGCCGACATAGTCCCCGTCAAGATACAGGTTTACTTTTCCGGGAAAGATGGTATATCGGGAGGCATTGGTTATTTTTGTACGCAGGAACGCGCGTGCCGAACGGCCCGGAGTAACAACATACAGAAATTGAGCGTGTTTCGGCGCATACTGTATCACTTCAATGGGGGTCTTCTTTTCACCGGTTCCGGACAGGATTGTTTTTCGTGATGCCACACGGTATGTAACGGAGGTGCTTTTTTCACGAATTTTTTGAAAATCCGGCAAGGGTTCCCTGCTTTTTTCTGCGGCCGCAATGGATGACGATGCATAATCTGCGGCGCCGGCGGCCCCTCCAAAACTCCTCATTTCCCTCCTGCTTCGATGGGGCCGGCCAGTTTTCCTGGTGAGATACCATGGTGAAAGGCGGGGAGGATCTGCAGCGCGCCGCGGGTCAGCAGTGGAAAGATACAGCCGTACATTGTTCCAGTCCTCTCCGGTGTTCTGCCGGACGAGTCCGTAATAGGCAAGGGCAACGCTTTTTTCCTTCAGGCTGGTCCGCACATCATAGAGGGGTGTCCATCGGGCGCCTCGTATGACGTAACTGAGTTTCAATGTGTACGGGCCTGCCTTTGCCGCGCGGAGCGATATCGTCACCCACTTCTCCCTGTCCCCTTCACGTTTCTGTGATGTCTCCTGGTCCATCTGCATGACATCGGTATTGTACTGGTTCAGCTGCTGTACCTGCGGCCGGTTCAGCATTGCGGACTGAGAGGTAAACACGTTACCGCGGAACTCCATGTATCGCCTTCCTGCAATATCGGTAAGCCGTTTTTCAAGGACGCGGATTTTGTCGGATATCTCTTTACGGTCAATGACAATGCGCCGGATTTTTGCCTGCTCTTTAAGAATATTGGTCTCTACGAACTGCATGGTGCGGGTCATTTCGGCAAGATTTATGGTCTTATACAGGATCCCTTCGCGCCCCTGCTTTGAGGCGAAGTCGGTGAGTGACTCGAGGAAGCGGATGGATGTTTTCGCGGCGTTCATTGTATCGACAAGGGCGTTGTCCCGGTTTCTGAGGATTTCAATTTTTTCCTCCAGTTCGCGTATTCGTTTCTGCCGTGATTTCACCAGGTATTTCTTTTCAACTTCAATACCCATGATGGTGATGTCCCTGTTGCCGCGGGACTGAATACGGACTGTGTCATCCATGATCCCGTGGGGAAGTTTTGGTATCACCAGTTCTGAATACCCTTCGGGAAGCGATACAACGGCGGTGCGTTCAACCGCAGCGCGGTCTTTATAGAGGACAACGCTGGTGACAACAGATTTTGTGCGGATTTTTGTGCCGGTGTCCTGCGCAAAGCCTGGTGTGTATACGAGCGTAAGGAGTATTCCAGAGAAAAAAGAAAAGAACAGTACCATGTTGAAAGATTTCATGTATGGTCCCTCCGGTGAATGGTGTTCACAGAAAAAGTGCAATTGACTGTAATGTAGGGTGTTATTACGCATTGATCAACAATATTTTTTATTGGACGTTCCGGTTATTCCGGGTGTAAAATTACAGTGATGACATTGTACAGGGGAGGTGTGACTGCGAACGGTTGCATTACACCATTGTGCTGATGTAAAAGCTTCAATGCTGTTCCGGCGCATGTTCTTTGATATAATACTGATTCTAATCAATTGAAACTTGAATATTGCGTTAGTAATGATAAAATAATACGGATCAGAATATCATTGAAAACGGTTCGATCATGTGGCTGAAAGGCTTTTTGCAGAACAGGGAGCGCAGGTGTTTTTACTTAAGGATTCATCTGTAGTATAAATTAATAAAATCAGAATTTTAAAATACTGACACTCTCACCCTCAACAATTGCCACAAAGATGTCATTCCCGTAACATTCAAAATCCGCAGCTCTGAAGGGGCCGTAGGTGATCCCATTTATATGAATATATTTACATTCTCCTGTATCGGAAAAAGCTGAAAGACAGTATTTACTCATATCATTGCTTATCCCTGCACGGTGGATAGAAAAATCTCTCAGCCCTGATACATCATGCGGGCTGCCGTTATAATACAGGTAGTCATTGTATATTTTTGTCTTAACACTCTTTTGGGTGGCCTGATTATAAAGATATAATTTACCTGCTTCTTTTTTAAAATGAAACGCTATCTTGTTCCCATCGGGAGAGAGGATCGGTTCTGATACATAATAAAAGGGGCCCATTATATGGCCATCATACATCATATATGGTGACTGTTTGTTTGTATCAAAGAATGCCGGTCCGGAGCTGTAATATTTGAGCCACGACAGGCTACAGCAGTATGTGATATTGGCGCCGCACTGAAATATTGAACCAAAGCAGTTTTTTAAACTATCCGATCCTGTTGTACCATAATAACGGAAGGCGAATGATTTGCCGTCATTGGTGATAACCGGATTTGAAGGATTCTTAAAAGGCCCTGAGCGTGTATCGCTATGGAAAAAATAATGCTGTTCGGTTCCCATTAAACAATAGGCGGATCTATCTCTGCTGAAATATATTTCCATATTTTCGTTATATGGCCCCAGGATTTTTTCATTTATTCTGCAGAAGTACGTATGTTTATTGTTCTCTTTTTTTGAATAGCACGTTCCCCTGAGGGTTTCTTTCCCGGTTACCGCAGATTGTTGTATTTGTTCCGGAGTGGTTTTGGCATGCACATCGATGGTAATATTAATCCTTGAATAATCTATTTTTCCTGTTAATAATATTTAATATTGTATATCCTTCCGGATGAAGTGTGAATTTGTGCTCAAAGAATGATTTGCGTACGTCTATGCTGAATTTTTTAATAATTCTTCCGGCTGATGCGATAGATTTTGATTGTATATTGTGATCATTCCCGGGGAGTGTCTTTGTATTTAAGTAATTCATTAGAATGAACAGCATAATACAGAAGATTATGATTTTTAATCTGCTTTTCTTTTCCATACCGGACCATTTTTAATAATACTTTTATTTGTTTTAAAAAACTGATACTACCTATATGCATTGTGCGTCATAACAGGATATTCAAAAATCTACACCATTTTTATCCATTTCACGGCAAGGAAAATAAAAAAGAATTATTCCAATAATTAAATAAATTATTATGGCAATTGGTATAATAAAAATGAATATTCCTAATATAGGAATTCCGTGACGACTATCAACATAATTTGATAT
>ERZ795048.2864-NODE-2864-length-13380-cov-5.817486_pt1 | contig 13380 bp, 9 predicted proteins | sample MGYA00375132_ERZ795048 | MGnify/ENA primary metagenome ERZ795048 (study PRJEB30177, sample SAMN05720225) | activated sludge metagenome | isolation source: Anaerobic digester | place: Hong Kong | collected 2014-12-17 ...
TCTTCAGCGCCTGATGCCTGAGACTGCGTCTGCTCATTGATCTGGTCCATAGTTTTTGATATTTCAGTATGAGTAAGCGTCTGTTCACTGGTGGAGTTCGAAATATTTTCAGCCATTGATTTTACCTGTTCAGTTGCTTTCAGAACAGTATCGCTTGCCTCGGCCTGGTTCTTTGATGAATCCGCTATTTTTTGTACCAGTTCTTTTGTGTTATTAATATGATCGATAATATTCGTAAGTGCTGTAGAAGTATTATTTATGTCCATGATCCCCTGCTGCGCGGATTTGACACCATTTGATACAAGGTTTGTGATACTTTTGGCTGAATCAGCTGTCTGTTCTGCAAGTTTTCCTATTTCATCTGCAACAACAGCGAATCCCCTGCCATGTTCACCGGCCCTGGCCGCTTCAATAGCTGCGTTAAGGGCAAGGAGGTTGACCTGGTCTGATATATCACTGATAAGTGTAACTGTGTCAGCAATCTGCCTGGAATTCTCCTCAATACTGTTTATACCTTTAACAGTATTCTGCATCAGTTCATTTCCAGTCATGGCCTCATTGATTGTATTGTTAGCCACTTTAAGTGCGGAAACCGCGTCAGCGTGAACAGAGTTTATATGAGTACCGAGTTGTTCCATGGCTTTATACGTATTTTTAGAATGATCTGACTGTTCTTTAGAATTGCCGGCAATCGATTCGTTGGATGCTGAAATCTCCTCAAGGGAGGCCGTGGCCTCCTCAACAGCCGCAGCCTGGGTTTGAGCTCCGTCAGAAAGGCTTGAACTGGTGGAAGCGAGTTCCTCTGCGGATGTGGCAAGCTGTCCCGAGGCCATAAGGGCTGAGTCAACAATTTCCCCGATTTTGTCCTGGAAATTTTTCATGTTCCTGATCATGTCACCGAATTCATCTGTAAGGTAATCTGTACTTCTCGCGGTAAGGTCCCCCTCCGACAGCCTGCTGAAAATCCTGATAGTATTTCGGATAGGCATTGAAAAGCTCCTGCCTGACCGGAAAATCATGGCGCTTATTATAACTGAAACTATAAGTATGCCCAGAATAATATTAAGCACAGCTGTATTTACTGGTCGCATCAGGGCTGACTCGTAGCTTGTTGACACCAGGTAATGTTCGGTCGAATTGAGCAGCACCTTTCTCAGCATTAAAGGTTTACCGTTTATAACATATTTATGAAAACCGGGATCAGTGCTTTTAATGAACTCTGAAAGGTCTTTCCCTTTCTCATCCTTCAGTTCCACTCCGAGAGTTTTATTTAAGAGCCTCTCTTCGGGATGATAAATAATTTTACCCTCCCTGTTAACCAGGGAAAATTTTGTTTCATCTGAACTGCTTGCACTGTCTAATATTGATTTCAGGGCTGAAATATTAATTGTCGTGCCGATAAAGCCCGATAGTTTACCGTTTATTATCTTCGGGATGAGGCAGACTATACCCTGTTTGCCTGTATTTTTGCTCAGGATAAGATCAGACCATATAATCTTTTTGGTGGCTAAAGCTTTATGAAAATAGTCCCTGTTGTGTATGTCTTTTCTCTGGTACATGTTGGAATCTATTGTACCGTCATTTTTTGTTATAAACACAACTTCCAGATTTTTATTGTTCAGGTTGTCATATATTGTTTTTGCCGCTCTGAAGCCCTCATTCATTGTCAGACTTTCAGGGTTTATAAAGGTCAGGGCTGAATGAAGTTCAGATTTTACCTGGTTGAAGGCATTATCAATTGTCAGTGCGGTTTTATCCCCCTGAGCCGAGGTAATCGTTTGATACGATTCTACTGTTTTTTCCAGAATAATTGAATAGGCAACAAATCCCGCTAAGATCATAATGATTATCAGCATGCTCATTATCGGGGCCACCATCTTCTCGAACATTGAAAGGGAGCGCAGGTTATATGCGCTGCTTACAGGATAAAAAATATTTTTAAGCCTGTAATAGTGAAAAAGGGTCAGGCTGAGTGAGAGAAGAATGTCTTTTAGTAAATAGAAAGCAAGTTGTATTATACTGAATATTACACCGGCGCGGAAAGAGAGGGATGTAAGAATCAGAGTCGCACACATGATAGGGATGCAGAAAAGTAAAGATGCTTTCACCGGAAATTTTTTTGTTATAGTGACAGCTTCTTCATCTGTTCTGCCTGTGTCTACATATTTCTGCAGTCTGGAAGTAAGAGAGTAAAAGGCGATTAAAGCCAGTGTACTGATAAATACCGCGATAGGCGCTATGATCATAATTGTTTTTATCACTGACGTATTTGATGTCCGAAACATAAGTATTACTATGTTAATTGTCGGAATCATCAGTTGCAGAAGGACGAAATTCCATATTAACTGTTTTTTGATTTTTTTATATTCCACCGATGCCATTTGCTTCTCCCCTGTATAGTTCTTTATATTTTTGTAATTATAAATTCCCCGGATAAAATTAATAATGCAGAAAACACGACCTATCCTCCGCACACCTGATGGAGGGCCGTTTGTATTTTTTTAATTTCATTAAGGAATAGATGCCGGCTTTTGAAATATTATTATAAATTATTGTTTAATGTCAAAGCAAAAATGCATAAAGTGTGTTGTAAAAAATATTTTTTTTGAATTAAGTTGAATAACAATATATTTCAGCTGATTTGAATATGTTTTAAGTTATGCCTGATTTTTTAAATAAACTTTTTATGAAATAATTGAATGAATATTCATTTAGTTAAGTCTGGAGAATTTCCGGCAAAATTAAAAAAAGCTTCAGGGATCTGACGGGTTTTATAATAGTTTATCAGAAAGGCCCGGTTTCACAAACCGGAATGTTTTTTTCTTTTCCTGTACTCCCCTGTGAATTTCGAAATCAGATAGAATATCCTGATGAAAAAAGGGTCTTTCGCGTCAACTTTTCTGAGGGTCCTGTCAATCATCTCCTCGTTATATTGAATAAAAGGGGAAGGGGAGTGGGCAAGAAGTATAATGTCGGGTTTAATCTCCTTTATTTTATTCAGTGAGTTCTTCATTTCTGAAGGGAAAAGTACCGGCACAGGGGGAAGATATTTCCCGTTGCTGTCTATAATTGAATCCGCGATGTAGAGAAGCCTGTTCTCCTCGTTGTACAGCATTATGTTGTGGCTGGTGTGCCCCGGCGCGTGTATTGCCTTCCAGTCACTGAAAAAGGGGAGTTCGGATCCGTCATAGAGTTTATGATCAGGATTAAGTTTTCTCCTGTAGTAAAGGCGTTTCAGCTTTGTTTTCATTTTCATGGCCATAAAGTTCGCCTGGAATGTGTCTGAAAGGTGCTGGAAAAATCCGCCTATTCCGGAGTACCATATATCTATGTCATATGGAGCGGCAACAGGTATTCCGTATTTTTCTCTCAGCAGATGTGCCGCTCCCGCGTGGTCAGGGTGGCAGTGTGTAACAGCTGTGAGTTTTATATCTGCCACGTCCCTGTTAAGTTTCTCTTTTACAAAAAAGGCGATTTTTTCCATATCGGGCCTGCATGCCCCGTCAACCATGAGGATTTTGTCATTATATTCAACAAGGTAGTTGTTTTGCACATATCCCCTGTAGACATGTATTTTAAAGTTTTTGAATTGCATAATTTTTTTTATAGTATTATTTGAATTAATTTTTAATCAGTATTTATCACTTAACTTATTTCAGGTAAAGATGCTCTAATACCCCCGCCGCCGAAGGCGGCGGGGGTATATAATTATTACTATTTACACTGAAATAGGTATTTGAGAATTATTAATAATGCTTAATAATTATTTGACTTCTTAACTGTCATTACGGGGAGTGTAAACGATGAACTAATCTGATTTTGCCAGGTAATATTCTGTTGAAATAGGGCATTTCCTGTCCGGTTCAGATTGCTTCACTCCCTGATGATCGTTCGTAATTATACTTTTTTTAACTCAGACTTTATAATTGAATTATTATTCTACGTAAAGCTAAAAATTTTTTAAAAATAATAATAGTGATGATGGTATATTTTGCTAAATTGTTTAATATCGGCTAAGTTTTTTTCTTAAAATAATGTACCGGGGTAAGACTATGTGCGGAAGATTTGCCCAGGCAATCCCTCTGGGGAAAATGAAAATGGTGAACCTCTTCGATGAGATCGATTCTGATTATATCGAAAACTTTAATGTCGCCCCATCTCATTATGTTTCTGTTGTATCGATTAAAGAAGGCAAAAGAGTTCTGTCCCGCAAGAAGTGGGGGCTTGTGCCTTCATGGTCAAGAGATGACAAAATGGGGAGCAGGCTGATAAACGCGAGAGGGGAGACCCTGAAGGATAAACCTTCTTTCAGAAAGGCGTTTATATATAGACGATGTATAGTTCCTGTGACAGGTTTTTATGAATGGAGAAAAGAGGGGAAGAGCAGGAAACCTTTCTTTATAAAGATGAAAGGGGACACCGGAACTGTACCTATGCTCCTGGCCGGCCTTCATGAATCATGGAATGCTCCGGATGGAGTGGAGCTTGAAACTTTTACTGTTATTACAACTTCATCCTGTGAAAAAATCAGGTCTATACATGACCGTATGCCTGTAATTATAACAGGCGGGGATGTTGATACATGGCTTAATTTTAATCTTCCCGTTGAGGAAGCTGAAAGGCTGATAAAACCGGTTGAAGATGAACTTATAGATTTTTATCCCGTGTCTGAAACTGTTAATTCACCGCGGAACAATTCTGAAAAATGTATGGAGAGGATATGACATTAGATATAAAACCTGTGCTTAAGGAACTGCAGAAAATACCGGGTATAGGTCCAATCCTGTCTGAGGACCTTTATCTTCTCGGGGTAAGGCGTGTGTCCGACCTTAAAGGGAAAGATCCTCAGACCATGTTTGATGAACTTAATTCACTTACGGGGAGAAAGCTGGATCGGTGTGTGCTGTACGTTTTCCGCTGCGCGGTCTATTTCGCTACAGAAAGGGAACACAGGCCTGAACTTCTTAAATGGTGGAACTGGAAGGATGCGGTCCCCATTAATTGAAGATGTTGTATTTCACATATTCTTTAAGGTCACGCCTCCAGGCCCTTGGAAGAAGCTTTAGTCCCGGTTTAGGGTATCCCACAGTTATAAGCAGGGGGATAATCCTGTCTTCGGGAATGTTAAAGTTTGCCTTCACTTTCTCCTCCGAAAATCCGTCCATGGGGTGTGTCTCAAGCCCCATGTCTTTTGCGGCTATCATTATCGACATGGCAAAGAATGCCGTGTTCTTTACCGCAAAAAGTTTTCTTGAAAGACTTTCTTTGTCTCCATAATTTCTGAACGGCATCTCTCTCATCGTTTCTACGGAATTACTTTCTATATATCCCAGTTCCACCCAGCTCCCAAGAACTCTGTCGATATTTTCCTCTACTGCATTGGGATTAGCTATTATTATAAGAGTTGCTGATGCTTCTGTAACTTTAGGCTGGCCAAAGGCACATTTTTTCAGTATCTCTTTTTTCCCGGGATCATTAACAATAATGACCTCCCATGGCTGAAGGTTAAGGCTCGATGGTGCCAGTGAGGATGTTGCGATAAGCTCATTGAACTGCTCTTCAGTTATAGTTTTTTCAGGATCAAAAAAGTTAATGGATCTCCTTTCATTCAGTGCTTTTAAAGCTTCCATAATATATCTCCTTTGTGAATGTTCAGCTGTCACTTCCAGTGACCGGGGGGAGTGTGGTAATAGGATAATGACAGAAATGCCAGGTATCTGAGAATACAATAAAGTTCCCACGGCCTTAACTGGTAATATATTATTAATCATAAGAGAATGTAATTTCTCTGTTTTATTAGATTCAGTGTCTATTTTTCATATAATAACTGCGATAAAAAATGACCATTCCCTGAATTATATATATATTTACCTCAATCATACACATTTAACGGATTTTTTTATTATCGCAGGAGGGGGAGTATGCTGGAAAAGAGTGACAGGCCTGTAAAGAAACTCACACCATCAAATAATCAAGCCAAAGGGATGGATTCGGAATCTATCAAGGAGGATTTTGTCAATCATATGGAATTTTCCCTGGGGAAGGATGAGTATTCTGTAACAAATCATGACTGTTACAGCGGTATCGCCCTTACTGCAAGGGACAGGCTTATCGAAAGATGGATTGAGACCCAGCAGACATATTATAAAAAGAACGCGAAGAGGGTATACTACCTTTCCCTTGAGTTTCTTATAGGGAGAACTCTCGGCAACAGCCTTATAAATCTCGGCCTGTACAAAGAGTCGGACACGGCACTGAAGGAGCTGGGTTACAGCCTTGAGGAACTGCGTGAAACGGAGTGGGACGCCGGACTGGGTAACGGCGGTCTGGGGAGGCTCGCAGCCTGTTTCATGGATTCACTTGCAACCCTGGGGCTCCCTTCAGCCGGTTACGGCATACGCTATGAATACGGAATCTTTTTTCAGAGCATAAGGGACGGTTACCAGGTGGAAACACCGGATAACTGGCTGCGGCTCGGCAATATATGGGAATTCCCCAGACCTGAATTTTTGTACAAGGTGAAGTTCTACGGAAGGGTGGAGCAGGCCACAGACCAGAACGGAAGGCTGAAGCATAAATGGAAAGACACCGAGGAGATTATGGCAATGGCCTACGACACTCCGATACCCGGTTACAGGAACAACACTGTAAACAACCTGAGGCTCTGGTCAGCCAAGGCTTCACGGGAATTTGACCTTAACTACTTCAATGACGGTGATTACATACAGGCAGTTTCGGAAAAGTCAGTCTCCGAGAATATTACAAAGGTACTCTATCCCAATGATAACGTGTTTGAAGGGAAGGAGCTCCGCCTCAAGCAGGAGTACTTTTTCGTGTCCGCAACAATGCAGGACATCATAAGAAGATACAAGAAGACCCATGAAGGGTTCGGTGAGTTCCATGACATGGTGGCAATACAGCTGAACGATACCCATCCTGCAATTGCCATACCTGAACTTATGAGGATACTTCTTGATAAGGAGGGCCTTGGATGGGATGAGGCCTGGGACATTACAGTGAAAACATTCGGTTATACGAACCATACAATTCTTCCCGAGGCGCTGGAGAGATGGCCCGTCAGTCTCGTTGAAAAGGTGCTTCCAAGGCATATGCAGATAATATACGAGATTAACAGAAGGTTTATTGAACAGTTGAATTCTCAGTATCCGGGAAACAATAATATGATAAGGGAGCTTTCAATTATTGAGGAGGGGGCTGAGAAGAAGGTAAGGATGGCGAACCTCGCGATTATAGGGAGCCATTCTATAAACGGTGTTGCCGCTCTACATTCAGAGATATTGAAAGACCACGTATTCAGGGATTTTTATAAACTGTGGCCTGAGAAGTTCAATAACAAGACAAACGGCATAACCCAGAGGAGGTGGCTGAAGCTATGCAACCCCCGACTGTCATCCCTTATCAGCGGGGCAATCGGGGACAAGTGGCTCACTGACCTTTACCATATGAACAATCTTAAACCCCTGGCGGACAAAGAGGACTTTCAGGCACAGTGGCTTGAGGTAAAAAAAGCGAACAAGGAGTTCCTGGCGAAGTATATTCACAGTCATAACGGGATTGCCGTGGACACGGATTCAATCTTTGATATACAGGTGAAACGGCTCCATGAATATAAGAGGCAGCTTCTTAACGCGCTCCATGTAATTACAATGTATAACAGAATAAAAGACAACCCGCAGGGCGATTTTGTACCTCGTACAGTTATTTTCGCGGGGAAGGCCGCGCCGGGGTATTACATGGCCAAGCTGATCATCAAGCTGATTAATTCTATATCGGATGTTGTAAATAATGATCCGCAGGTAAGGGACAGACTGAAGGTGCTTTTTCTCCGTAATTACGCTGTATCAAATGCTGAGAAGATAATTCCCGCTGCTGATCTCTCTGAACAGATATCAACCGCGGGCACAGAGGCTTCAGGCACAGGTAACATGAAGTTTGCACTCAACGGCGCCCTTACTATAGGGACACTTGACGGGGCCAATGTTGAGATCAGGGAGGAGGTGGGTGATGATAACATCTTCATCTTCGGCCTGGACTCTGACGGTGTAGCAAACCTGAAAAAATCGGGATACAACCCTTTCTATTATTATAATAACAATAATGAGCTTTCGAGGGTTATAGACCAGATACAGAACGGTCTGTTCTCGAAAAACAACAGGGACCTTTTCAGGCCCATAGTGGATTCCCTGCTTTACCAGGGTGATACGTACATGCTCTTTGCTGATTACGATTCATACGTGAAGTGCCAGGACAGGGTGGGTGAAGCCTATACCGACAGAAAGCGGTGGGCAAAAATGTCAATACTCAATACCGCAGGTATGGGGAAATTTTCAACAGACAGGACAATCGCGGAGTATGCAAATGATATCTGGAATGTTAAGCCTGTTAAAGTAAAAGGGCCCGGCGAATAGCGGGCCTTTCTCTACCTGTTAACAAGTTTCCACTCGGTTTGATATCCTGAACCTGTATGCTGTTTATACAGGGTATTGCCTTTTACGGAAATTTTCCAGTCATTGACCTTTTTTGCGCCGCAGTTATGGTCCCTGTCAGCAACAGTGTTGACGATGTCTCCGCTCACGGAGTATGTGAATTTATAGCATATATTACCGTTGCGCCAGTATATGCCGTTACCCCCTCCGTCATACTCCACCTCGTCACTGTTCCACTTCCATTTACCTTTAATGTCTTCTGCCAGGGGGGAACCAGAGGAGATGTTATGCCACTCGGTTCTGTAACCTGAACCTGTGTGCTGTTTATACATAGTTTTGCCGCGCACGGAAATTTTCCAGTCATTGACCCTTTTGGCACCGCATGTATGGTCCCTGTCAGCAACAGTGTTGACGATGTCTCCGCTGATGGAGTATGTGAATTTATAGCATATATTACCGTTGCGCCAGTATATGCCGTTACCCCCTCCGTCATATTCCTCCTCGTCATTATTCCATTTCCACTTACCTGTGAGGCTCTCTGCCAGGGGGCCTCCGGTATTTTCTGAAAGACCTGAGTCGCTTCCCGGAGGCGTAACCGGTTGCGCGGAAAGAGAAACCGCCGCTGCCGTAATCAGTATTATAAAGGGGATTTTTTTCAGCATCTCTACCTCCGGATTTACTCTTTATTAATCTTTGAAAATCTCTGTGTCAAGAATTATAAGGGTTATGTCGGAGGGGATGGCGCAGGCGACCTCACCCCCTCAGTCCCCCTTCCTTCGACGCTTTTTGCGACATCCGGTTCTCAGGATGAGGTTCGTGTCGACCCGGCACACGATGTCCAAAAGGGGGCGACGTGTCGCGCGTCGAAACGCACACATTATGTGTGCAGTCCACAGCAGAGAGGGGGAGGATAGCCCCTGAATTTTTCAGGTGAATATCCCCGGGACTTGCAGTATGAGATACCGGCATGCCCCCGCATCCCCAAAGGCTCACTTGTACCTACATTAATTCTTCCGGCCCCCAGCCGATTAACTTGTCGTTCTGAATAAACCTATTCCGGCGTCCCCCGGAGGGGGATTAATAAATTCCTGTTCATGTTTATACTTTCTTAATGCTGAAGTAGTATAAATAACTTGAGTTAGGCGTTTTCTTTTTAACATTTATCATATTAATCGGTCATTGCGAGGAGCTTAAGCGACGAAGGCCGCTCATCTGCATCCGATTCTCAGGATGAGGTTCGTGTCGCCCCGGCACAGGAAGTGCTAAGAAGGGGCGACCATGCAGTCGCGGCACTTGTGCATCCTTGCACATCGCATACTGTCAAGAATCAGATTGCCACACTCCCTCCGGTCGTTCGCAATGACATAGTTTAAATAATTATAATCTTCAAACCAATAATATTATCATCAATGTTAAATTTCGCCTAACTCAAGTAAATAAGTCAAAAAAATACAAAACAGTCTAAACAACCCCCTTTGGGGGTGGCCGGTGAAAATTAATGCAAAACAGAAGATGCAATCGGCCGGGGGCCTATTTACATGAGACCGCAGAACAGTAACCGGGGTGATGGCTGACCTGTAGTTTTACTAAAAAAAAAGGGGCAGAAATAAATACCGGTTTACACTAAACATTTGTTGACTAATCATGGGGTGCAATTATATTTGATTCAGGAGGAGTTAAATGAAGCCTGAATTTTACAGACATATTTCAGTGCGGGGAGTTGAGTTTCCCCTCTTTGTGGTGCGTGTGGCCGCGGGGTTTCCATCCCCTGCGGATGATTATATAGAGAACACCCTGGATCTTAATGATTACCTTATAGAGCACCCTGCGGCTACCTTCTTTGTGCGGGTTGCCGGCGATTCCATGACAGGGGCGGGAATAAATTCAGGTGACATACTAATAGTGGACAGGGCCCTGACTCCGCGAAACGGAAGCATTGTTGTGGCAATACTTGACGGGGAGTTCACTGTGAAGAGGTTTTCAAGGCTTAAGGGGAGGATTTTTTTACTCCCTGAGAACCCCTCCTATGAGCCCATTGAGATAACTGAAGGCGCGGAGTTCGAGGTCTGGGGAGTGGTGGCGCACGTTATCCACACCGTGAGGTAGCAATGAAAAGGTGTGTCGCCCTTGTTGACTGCAATAATTTTTACGCCTCGTGCGAAAGGCTTTTTAACCCTTCTTTAAAAAACAGGCCGGTGATCGTTCTCTCCAACAATGACGGGTGCATTGTCGCCCGATCAGAGGAGGCAAAGGAGATCGGGCTTCCGTTTGCATCCCCATATTTCAAGGTGAAACCGCTGGCAGAGAGGCACGGCACTGCCGTGTTTTCCTCCAACTATACGCTGTACGCGGACATTTCACGCAGGGTGATGTCAGTGCTCTCACGGTTTTCCCCTGACATGGAGGTCTACTCAATAGACGAGGCCTTCCTCTCTTTTGAAGGTATGAATTTTGACCTCCGGGAATACGGCAGGCTTATACGGGAGACCGTTTACCGCTGGGTGGGGATACCTGTCTCGGTCGGCATAGCCCCCACAAAGACCCTTGCAAAGTGCGCCAATTATCTGGCAAAAAAAGACCGCTCATCCGGCGGGGTCTTTGACCTTTCAATGGATGAGAGGGGGGATGTTCTCCGCAAAGTGGACATAGGTAGCATCTGGGGAGTGGGGCCTGCTTACGCGGCAAAGCTGCGGGAGAGGGGGGTGTACAATGCCGCTGATTTCATCACCCTTGATGAGAAGTGGGTAAGGAGCAATATGACCATCATGGGGCTGCGCACGCTCCTTGAACTTAAGGGGAGGCCCTGTATTTCACTGGAGGATTCCCCTCCGCCCAAAAAGGGGATTGTTACATCAAAGTCTTTCGGGAAGCTCACAGGCTCTCTCGCTGACCTTGAGCAGGCTGTCTCACTCTACGCGTCAAGGTGCGCCGAAAAGCTCAGAGGCGAGAGGGGGTTTGCCTCTGTTGTCACTGTGTTCATCATGACCGACAGGTTTAAGGATATGCCTCAGTACGCGGACTCACTGAGCGTGTCTCTGCCTGAGGCCACGGCAAATACCCCTGTGATAACAGGTTATTCCCTTGAACTTTTGCGAAGGCTTTACCGGGAAGGGTATAAGTACAAAAAGTGCGGTGTCATGCTTTCAGGGATAGTGAGAGGGAACGACCTGCAGATGAACCTCTTTCTTGACAGCAGGTTCAGGGGTAAACCTGAACTTATGAAGGCCATAGACAGTCTTAACAGCACGTACGGTTCAGGTACTCTCTTCTACGCTTCATCAGGTGTGGAGAAGCCCTGGAGTATGAGCAGAAAGCTTTTATCTCCCGCTTATACCACCAGGTGGAGCGATATTCCTGAGATAAGGATATGAGGGAGGAGCTCCTGCGGCCTGCGACACATATTTTATAATCTGACCTGTCGGTGCTCCCTGACGGAACTGAAAATTTATATTGCGATTGAGCGGACGCACCTTTTCTGCCGCAAAGAGGTTTTTGCGTTTAATTGAACCTGTTCAGTCTGCTTTACGCGGCATTTAAGACAAAACCGGGCGGTTTTGTCAGCACCGGCGGCCCGTTTGAGGCCTGATAAAAGGGGAAAGCCGGAGTTATGGTATAAGGTACGGAGGTGCTCCGAAGCAAGTACGAAGAAAGAATGGAGAAGACCCTGACCTCACCACTTTTGACTGTCAGCGCAGTCAGCCCTTTCATTGTCATTGATATAAATAAATTATATCCGCTCATCGGTTTCCTGGCGGCTTTTTTGTTGTATCTTGTTTTCTCTTTCTCTGAGAGCTGCTGCCAGAGTTTAACAGCCTCTGCAAAGGAGGCCCTGTTTTTCTGCTGGGCCTCAGTTCTGGGATTGAGCGGTATTGTTAAAGAACGGGCATATTGAAACCCGCAGACATTATAGAAGATGATATTACCAATGCGGCCGTGCATTGATAATATGCGTGGATTGAGAGTGATTTTTGCCATCAGTTTGCCTTATAAAACCATTGTATTTTATGCACTTGTGTAGAGTCAAGTTTTTTATTGGCTGCTGATGTGTCATGCGGGTTGTCGGTATCTCCGTGCGGAGTAGGTCATCTCCTGCGCTTTGCTACACGAGCACATCCTTTTTGCGTCGGGGGAGGGGAATGAGGTCATAATGGCTCATCCTGCTAATCCCGAAAGATTAAAGACTTTTTAAAGTGAAAACTGTCCGCACATGCCGGAATGTTATACTTTTATCGATTCAGAGTCTTTACTGTCCGGCAACACACGGCTGTCAATAAGGAAATCCACGAAAATATTAAAGAGGATAGGATCAATCCCGGGCTGCCCCCTTTCTATATACTGATGCTTTATTTCCATGAGGGCCTCCTCCGGTGTGAAGATTATCTCTCTGTAGTTTTTGTCCGGGTCTGTCATGGCATCAAAAATATCAAGAATTTCAAGGACTTTTGACGGGAAGTACGCCAGGGAGTTTCCATACACCACATCCAGTATATCCTGCGACATGCAGTATTTTGTGATAATGGTATCAGTTCTTTCTATTTTACGGCGTTCAAATTTTTTTCTCAGGGTTTCCCTCTGCCTGTACCCGTATGGAGCATTATAATAGTCGTGGTGCAGCAGGCCTATCGCTATAGTGCCTGTTGAAAACCTCGCTGCCTTCAGCAGCATATTGTAACTGTCAAATACATGCCTCCTGGCCTTAACCGGGACAAAACCTTCATCGCTGTCGTGGTATTCAATTTCAGGGAGTTTTCCTATGTCGTGGAAAAATCCCCCCATGGCATACTCAAGGAATGTTGTTTTATCAGAAACCGGGCCAATACCTCCCTTGAAGACAATCTCCAGGTTTACTGTCTGGGGCTCGTCAAAAAGTTTTTCGTAGTATTCTTTGAACTTTTCCCTGAATCGGCTCCTGATCCGTTTTACGTCATTGGAG
>ERZ795048.2870-NODE-2870-length-13367-cov-6.312425_pt1 | contig 13367 bp, 12 predicted proteins | sample MGYA00375132_ERZ795048 | MGnify/ENA primary metagenome ERZ795048 (study PRJEB30177, sample SAMN05720225) | activated sludge metagenome | isolation source: Anaerobic digester | place: Hong Kong | collected 2014-12-17 ...
AGCGGTTGTTACCAGCGGACCCTGAAAGACCGTGGCGTCCGTTCCGTTTATGTTCACGGCAGCAGAATCGAGGTATCCACCGAACATGAGCGCTCCGAGCCAGATGAACTCCGTTCCCGTTCCGCCCGGCATCTCGCCCGAGACGGCGGTCTTTCCCGTGCACGGGTCTTTCAGTCCGAGCCACGGCTCTCCGAAGAATCCCATGTTTGATGTGTTGAGCCAGAGAAGACCCGCCCTGTGCACGCGGTACTCCATCGCCGGGCGCACCGCTTTTGAAGGTGTTAAGTCGAAAATGCGCGAAGAGAACGACGGATCGGGTGCGGGTAAAAGGCTTACTGCGAATAAAGAAATCAATAATAAGTAAAGATATTTCATGAGAATAATTTAAACATACATGCAGCAATATGCAATTTGAATTAAATATATTCTATAAATTATTTAGAAAATAATTATTTGTGTTCATTTAAATAAATAGAGGCTGAAAATGAAAAAGCTGATTATGATGTTAATGATGTGCGTGCTGTTCTGGGCAAACACTGCAAACTACTGCCCTATAGCTGAACGAGATAACTTAAAGCTATATTGAGTATAATTACATTATCCCGTCGATAAGTATTTTGATGCCGATGAATATGAGAATGATGCCGCCGACGAGTTCGGCGCTCTGTCCGAGCCTTCTGCCGGCGCGCTTGCCTATGTTGACGCCGATGAGTGAAACTATAAAGGTAGTGCAGGCAATGAATACAGCCGGAAAGAATATCTCTACATCGAGGATGAGTATGCTCAGTCCGGCGGCGAGGGCGTCAATGCTGGTCGCGACGGCCATAACGAGCAGCGGCCAGAGGTCAAAATAGCAGAAGGTCCTGCAGTCCTCGGGTTTCCTGCTCTCGAGTATCATTTTAATACCGATGAAGCTTAATAGACCCATTGCTATCCAGTGATCAAAAGTCTTAATGTATGCCAGAAACAGAAAACCTGCGAACCATCCGATGACCGGCATGACGCCCTGAAAAACACCGAAGAAAGCTGACATCTTAAGTTTATCTGTTGTTTTTACTTCTTTGGAGCAGATCCCGGCCGCGATCGAAACTGCGAAAGCATCGGCTGAAAGGGCCAGTCCAAGTAAAAATATTTCGAGAAGGCTCATATGTTTTTCCTCTTTAATATAGCGAGCGATTCTATATGTACCGTGTTGGGGAACATGTCGAATGCGGTTATTTCACTTATTTCGTAATTTATAAGTATATTAATATCTCTTTTCTGGGTGACTGGATCGCATGAAAGATATATAAAGATATCCGATCCTGAACCGTCTATGGTTTCGAGAGTCCGGTGTGCAATTCCTTTTCTGGGCGGATCAGCTATGATCACATCGAATTTATCAGTTAAGGAAAGATCTCCTGCGTCTGCCGTTATCAGTTCTGTATTTTCATTTCTTTCAAGAAATCCGAATGAAGAGCTGTTCGATTCAATGCACGTTCTTATCACTCCGGGAAAGTCCGACAGCACTCCGCATCCGGAATATAGATCAAGTATTTTCATGCCCGGCTTAAGTATTCTTGAAAGCTTTTCAAGTATCCTGTTCAGTATTAAAATATTCGCCTGAAAGAATGAGCCGGGTGAAACTTTATATTCTCCGTTATCCGTACCGAGAACGCAGTTGTCCGTTCCTGATACGAAAACCGGATCTTTTACAAGTACCGAGTTCGAGCCTGCCGAGATCGAATAGAAAGAAGAAGAGATGCCCGGAATATTTTTGAGGATATTCTTTATGGAGGATGAGGGCTTTTTTACTATGAATCCGGCCTGGTAACTGTCTCCTGCTCCGCGAATAAAAAGCTGTTCGGGAAGTTCGATGTGAGGAATGTGTCCCAGCCTGTCTTTAACATGCTCGACGATCCTGTTCATTTCGACGGTCATTATAGGACAGGAATGATCCCATCCTGTAATTTCGTGCGAGTTCTGCCTGTATGTTCCGATAATTATTTTCCCGTCTTTTTTCCCGACCGGTATGACGGCTCTGTTCCTGTAAGAATATTGCGGAGACGGGATTATATCAATATTACTTCCGAAGAGTTTTGATATTTTCTCTTTTTTGAGCTGAAGCTGTTTTTCGTACGAAGCGAAGATCAGCTCGCATGTTGTGCAGTTACCGTTACGGCATTCGGGCGTTACTCTGTCTTTATCGAAAGAAGTAATTTTCAATATTTTTCCGAAAGCGACATTCTTTCCGGACTTGATTATTTTCACTTCGGCTTTCTCTCCTGGCAGCAGTCCGGGGCATACGAGCTTAATTCCTTCAACTTTAGTGACAGATTCGAACAATTCGTTCAAAGGACCGGCTTCAATAGTTATCGTCTGATTTTTGTTCAGGCTCATCTCATCCTCAGAAAGCGTTTAATGTAGTCAACCGGTTCTGAGATGTTCATGAACCTGTATCGGTAGGTAAGACCGAGGTTATATCCGTATTCGCTGTCAATAGAGTCGTACTGGTAACCTAACGACGTGAATATATAATTATTGAGCCTGTAATCAAAACTGAGACTGTTTTTGTAGCCGTACTCTCTGTCGGCTATCTCGGCATATTCTTCAGACCCTATGTATTTTGAGTTCCAGGTCAGTGCAAGATCGTCGGTAAAAAATTTCGAAACAAAGAATTCGCTCCCCACAAAATATTCGGCATAATTTTCAGGTATTTCAAGAGAACCGAGCTCGCTGTCAATGAAATTTCCGCTGACGTTAGGCCTGATCGAAACCTGAGCTCCCAGAAATCTTCCGAGAACGTTTTCGATAGGTGAAAGTATAGGGCTGAAAAGTTTAGTGTCTACCGCTACCGCGAATATCTGCTTGGCGGTTCCCTCAGTATCCAGACCTGTGATCCCAGTGTCTGAATCCAGCCATGAATTGCCGAATTCGTCAACAAGTACTATTGAAAGTTCGCTTATCCTTGCGCCGCCTGAGTCGATTATCTGGCCGTCTTCGTCTTTTGAGACTATCTTAAGCCAGACGGTCTCATAATCGGAAAATCCCGTTGAATCGATCTTTGTCTTTACGGTCGTTTTTGCGGATGCTTTCAGATACGGGTCGGTATATCCCCTAATGTTTTTATACCCGTCAAAAAGGATCGAAACATTTTCAACGGTGAAAGACAGAGCGGAGTAGCTTCCTGTTCCGTTCCTCCCTGAAATAGTGCCTGAATACTGGAGTTCTCTAGGCTTAAAGACGTTTCCTTTTAGAATGAGACCCTTGCTGTCGGGAGAGATGTTTATATTCACATTTGACAGTTCGTTATCAAGAGTCGAGAACGATCTTACGAATCTTTTCCAGAGAGAGCTTTCTTCAGTACCAATGTTATAAAAATACTTATTACCACCGGTAGGGATTATCTCAACATCCAGCTCCAGATCTCCGAAGATATTCCTGAAGCTCAGATTTTCTTTTTTATCTTTTATCTTTTTCGGGTGCACTTTCTTTTCAAGGAACGGATAAGTGATCCTGGCGTTCTTCAGGTATGCTTTTCCATCCAGAACAAGATTTTCACCTCTTTTGTATATCCTGAACCGTTTCTCCTTTTTCCCCTTAAGAACAAAATTACCGTAATCGTTGTCCAGCATCATCCTGTAAGCATTAAAATCTATGCCCTCTTCACCGACTTTTAACGACAGATTGCCCAGGTTTATACCGCCCGGTATTATTATATCGCCGTATTGTTCGTTCATGACGGAATTCTCTACTGTGATTTCGGCTCCGGTGGATGATTCTCTCATTATCAGTTTCACAATATCCAGTTTCAGATCTTCATCCACGAACAGTTTTGATCTTATCCGGCTGAAACCCTTATGTGACCCGAAAGGCGTGAATTTTCCGTCAAGAATATAAAGCTCCAGCTCTTTAAGTTTAGGTTTTTTGTATCTTCCCTCAACAGTGAATTTTCCTTCACACTCTGAATAAGAATCAGATATGAAAGTTGTTTTTTTATCGAGATACCCGAGAAGGTCTCCGTGGAAGTCGCCTGTAACATATATTTCCGATCTTTCGTCATATGGTATGAAGCCCTCGGCATTCAGGTTCAGATAACTTCCTGCGTCGACGAGGAGTTTCTTCACAAGCACGCCCGTACTGTCAAATTCTGAAGTAACGAGTTCGATCTTTTCGATCCTGTCGCCGTTTACAGAACCCTTTGAAAAAGTAATGTCAGAGTTTTTAAGTCTGATATCGGGAAAACCACCTGTTAGTCCAGCTTTATACTTCAGCCGTCCGCTGAGTTTTATTCCCGTAAGGAACGGGTTAAAATAATCGGCCCGTATATCCCCGTATGTGTCAAGCTCAATATTCTTCATGCCGGAAATATTTCCTGAAGCAGTAAGTACTCTTGCAAGACCTTCATAAACAATTATTTTTTCGATTCTGATCTTTTTATTTTCATAATGCGCTTCAGCTTCGGCGGATATCGTGATGCTGTCATTTTGAGCGTCCTTGTATTTGAGAATGTTTTCATTAATGAACAGATCAGCATAAGGATTTAATATATTCCCTCTCAGTTTAAGAACGATGTCCGTGTTAGTGGTCAGGTTTTTTACACCGAAAAATTTACCGAGATCAAAATTGTACGCCTCGAAGTTCCCGTCAATATTTTTATTCTTTGTGTTAAAGGATAGTTTTCCGACGAGAGGTTTAGCGTCGAAGAAGATATCGGACAGGGACATAGTATCTTCCGATAGAGCGAACCGGAAATTCGCGGGACGGCTGATAAGGTTCTTTTCACCGGGTACCCAGTTAACGAAAGATTCAAGTTTATCGTTACCCAGATCGAATTTTGCCTCGAGATCACCATAAAGAAGGGAAATAGGATCTTTTGATCCGGCCCTGACGTAAAAAAAATTCCTGTTGCCGGTCATTTCGTAAAAAAGCTGAGGCGGTTTTTCTGTCTGCTCGTATCCTGTAACTGTTCCTATCAGACCGATCAGATCGTCTCCGCTAACGGAATATGTTCCGTTAACAATATCGTAATATCCGGAGACATCCTTTTTGCCGTCCTTTGCCGTAAGAGAAAAATCGGCTATCGCGCCCTTCACGTTAAGTTCTGCTTTAAAAACAGGATCGTCATCATTCTGTTTAAAATCGAATGCGCTCATTTTAGCATTGAGGCGGGGGAAACCTTTGAAATTGCCTGATACTCTGCCCTGAGCAATAGCTGAAAGACTTTTAAGATACTCCGGAGAACCTGGAATACTTGAAAAAATCAGACCGGTGGATTTAAAAGACATGTCGTAGCCCGGAGATACTGATGAAAATCCGTTTATTTCTCCGTTAAGCCTAATCACGCTGTTGAAAACTAAGAGACCTGAATTGTCTATTATAATGCGTCCTGATTTATAGTGACCGTTCAGTTCTACCTCTTTAGCTACTGTATTCTTGTATTTGCACGCTCCGGAAAAAAGTTTAAAATTGATCCTCGGATCAGTAATGTCATCAGTAAAATGAAGTTCGACCCTGTTGTCGTCAGAAAGCATTATTTCATCTGCGATCTCATTAAATCCCTCGTTCTTCAGCAGTTCCCTGATAAGTGTACCCGGAATGTCGCTTGTACTGAAAAAAACATCACCGGAAGGGTAAAGTATATTCATTATCCTGCCCTGTCCAGTGAATCCGATATTGTTGATATACCCTTTTGCCGAATTAAGAGACACAAGACCGTTAATGTATGTTAAGTCGAACTCAGTATTTCTCAGGAACACTCTGTTATTGAACGACATATCGAGACCGGAGAGAGAGAAATTACCCGTAAGATAGAGTTTCTTCTCGGAGTATTTGTTTATCTCAAGTTTCATTTTCCCGGCATATTTTCCGCGGCTGATGTTGTATAGTCCGTACGGCGATGTAAAGGAATTAAGTTCATTAGAACCGAGATCGAGATCGATCTCCGCTGAATAAAGATTGTTGTCGATATTACCTTTGAGACTGATGTTATTCCCGTTCGGAACGATGAATTTTCCGCTTAAATTCAGTGCGATGTTCTTATTTTCGTCGTACTCGGCCGATCCGCTCATTCCGTTTATCAGCTTTAATCCGAAATCCGAAATGTATGACAGATTCACATCGTTGATCCTTATGGACTTCACATAATCGTATTCTTTCAGAAATTCGAGAATTTTCTGGAAGTCGTCGTATTCGAACTTCCATTTTGTTCTGCCGTCCGGCCTGGTTTCAGGGTTGATGGTTATGTCGCAGCCGTTAAGAACTACAGATCTGGCTTTGAAGAACTTTTCGCCGGGTCTGAAGAGGTTGCGCAGAGATTCCATGAGAGAAAAATCGATGGTAAGAATTTTAATATGCACCTTGACATTCTCTTTTTCGTACACAACATCGTTGAGGATGAGTCCGCTGAGACCGATAACTATCTCGCCGATATCAAAATTATCCGCGCGGACGGCGGGACCGGCCTTAGAAACGATGTTTTCTCTTATTATAGGGGAAATAAGCGCTTTCTGTATAAGATTAAATGATGCGTATGCAATTATGAGAAATAGTAAAAAATAGTAAAATATTCTGTTCCGTACTCTCAAAAGACGGCTCCGGATTTTACAGGTCCCCGTTCTTCAGCTTTTCGGCTTTGTCCTCAAGTATAAGCGCGTCTATAAGCTCATTAAGATTCCCGTCCATAATGAAATCCAGTTTATATAAAGTGAGCCCGATCCTGTGATCCGTTATCCTTCCCTGCGGAAAATTATAAGTTCTTATCTTTGCGCTTCTGTCCCCCGAACCGACCTGGAGTTTTCTCGTGGCGGATTCAAGCTCGGCGGCCTTGCGCTGCTCCATTTCCTGGAGCCTTGACGCGAGTATCTTCATGGCGGAGTGCCTGTTCTTGAGCTGGGATCTTTCGTTCTGGCATGTCACAACTGTTCCGGTCGGGAGATGTGTGATCCTTACTGCGGAGTCGGAAGTGTTGACATGCTGTCCGCCGGCGCCCTGGGAACGGTAAGTGTCTATCTTAAGGTCTTTTTCGCTGATCTCGATCTCTCCGATCTCGGTCTGGGACAGAACTGCCACAGATGCGGCCGATGTATGCACCCTTCCCTGAGTCTCTGTCGCCGGCACCCTCTGAACCCTGTGCACTCCGGACTCGAATTTCATCTTGCCGTAAACCTCTTCGCCGCTGACCTCGATTATGGCTTCCTTGAGGACTCCAGGATTGGTCTCGTTGTAATCAACGGTCACGAAGCTCCAGCCCATTCTCTCTGAATATTTCTGATACATTCTGTAAAGATCGTTGGCAAAAAGCCCCGCTTCGTCGCCGCCAGTTCCGGCTCTGATCTCAAGATAGATGTCCTTTGTGTCATTCGGATCTTTCGGTACGATCAAAAGCTTTATCTCATCTGTCAGTTTTTCGCGCAGAGGCTTCATTTCGTCAAGTTCGGCCTCAGCCATCTCTTTCATTTCGGTGTCGCTTGACGCGAGCATTTCTTCTGCCTGAGCGATATTGTCTTCGATCTTGAGGAGTTCTGAGTATTTCGTTACGATAGGTTCAAGTTTAGCTCTCTCCTTTCCGAGATCCTTCATTTTCTGGAGGTCTTTGTGAATATCCGGTTCCGAAAGCTGTTCCGTAAGGCTGTCGTATTTTTCTTTTATATTTTTGAGTTTCTCTTTCATTCTTCTCTTACTTTATGTTCAGTTCTTTTGCGTATTCAATAAATTTCTTGTTGAGCTCGAATTCGTCAATCCCTGAGAGTTCGAAATCTTTCATAACGACATTGCCGTTTATTATCGATCCGGCAACTCTTGACTGAAGGATTCCGAATATAAGGTTCGTATGGAGATTTTCCTGGGTGATCTCGTGTTCCGGCAGGTAGTCTACAAATATCAGGTCAGCCGCCGCTCCCAGTTTAATCTCTCCGATAGATTTCGAAACGAAATTGTTAGCGAGCCTGAAGCTGGATTTTGAAAGTATCTCGGATATCTCGGTATTGCCTGAGCTGAATCCTTTTACTTTCTGCCTGAGGATCCTGTGAGCGAAAGAAGCCTCTGACATTATTGAATGGTATATTCCGTCTGAACCGAATCCCATCGGAATGTTCTGGGCTACGATATCTTCGATCGGAGCAAAATCCAGACCCTTGTAATATGCTGAAGACGGAGTGAGAACGATTCCCGATTTGGATTCCTTTATGATCTCGATATCGGTCTCGTCGATATAGTTGGTCGATGCGAGGATGGTTTTCGAGTTCAGAAGACCTATGTCGTAAAGCCTGTCGATACAGTATTTCTTATCGAAATTCCTTACGGATATCTCATCTTCGTTGTCTGTTTCCGAAAGGTGTATGACCGTTCCTGTTCCTGTTCTTTCAGTAAATTTCACAACATTTCTTAAGAGACGGTCTGAAGCCTCATTGGCGTTGTAGAGACCGATCATTCCAGTTATCAGCGGATTGTTCTTGTATTCTTCTGCGAATTCAGAGTTCATTTTGAACATCCTGTCGGCTTCTTCTTCACCGTTCCTGTTGCTGATCTCGTATCCTATAACTCCTCTCATCGAAAGCTCTTCGAAAGCTTCTGCGATGTCTATAAGAGAGTCGTCAATGCAGGCAGGACTTGAATGAAGGTTGAATATCGTGGTTACGCCGGATTTTATAGAGTTTATGATGCCTTTTACAGCGGAATAATATATTCCGTCTGACGATAGTTTGCCCGCCAGTTTCCACCAGTATTTGTCCATATATGTTTTATAATCCGAACTACTGTTGATTTCTGTAGGTATGTTTGGAAAAAATCCGCTGTAGAGATGGTTGTGGAAATCGACGAAACCGGGCATTACGATCCTGCCTTTCGCATCGATCCTGTTATTTTCATCAGAATATTTTGCCAGCATGTCTTTTTCGGAGCCGAAATCAAGAACGGTTCCTCTTCCCACATAAACCGCGCCGTTCCTGATATTTTTCGGTTTTGGTCCGAAAGTTAGTATATTCGAGTTAAGGATCAGATAATTTTCCGCCATATTAATACCTCCTGTTTTAAATAAGGAACTAAAAGTATTAAAAATTTATGCTTTTAGCAAGTAAATTCAAAGACAAGGATATAAGAAAATGCCGACAATAATTGAAAGATAATTTCACTTGACAAGAGATCATATCTTTATTATATTTTCACGCTCATTGGAACAAGGCGAAAAACGGCAAAAAAGGAGTAAAAATGCCTCATCACAAATCAGCGGCTAAAAGACTGTCGAAATCGAAAGCGGAGAACGCTTACAACAAACATTACAAGTCAATGATGAAAACTGCGATAAAGAAAGTCAGATCATCCGCTACAAAAGAAGAAGGACAGCAGAACTATCTCGCGGCCCAGTCGATCCTCGACAAACTTACGATAAAAGGCGTGATCAAGAAAAATAATGCTTCAAATAAAAAATCGAAATTATCGGAATTTGTCGGAAAACTGAATCCCGGTGAAGAAAAAAAGTAATTAGAAAGCAGCCATGAGCTGCTTTTTTTATCGGCTTTATGAGAACACTTGTGATCGGAGATATTCACGGATGCTATGACGAGCTCGCCTCGATGGTGGATAAATTCGCTCCTGAAAGTTCAGACAGGATATTTTGCGTGGGGGATATCATCAACCGCGGTCCGTTCTCGGATAAATGCATCAGGTTCGTAAAGGAAAACAATATCAGGGCTGTAATGGGGAACCATGAACACTGGTATATAAAAAGCTGGCCATTCACAGACAATTCCGTAGAATCATTCAATTTCAGAAGGCTCGAGATAGAAGAGCATCTTGAATGGATGAAGTCACTTCCTTATTACATAATAGAAGAAGACTTCATAATCGTTCACGCCGGTTTCGATCCCGCCGTCGCGTTCAAGGACAACAGCAAAGATAATCTGGTCTCACTGAGAATGCTTGATCATACGGGCGCACCCTGGTTTGACGGATATTACGGTACAAAGCACATTTATTTCGGCCACTGGGCAAAGCTGGGCCTGATGTTCGGAAAATATGTTACTGCCCTTGATACCGGCTGCGTTTACGGTAATACTCTTTCAGGCTATATTCTGGAGGAAAGCAGACTGATACAGGTGCCGGCTAAAAAAGTTTATCACAGCATATACGAAGACTCGTTCAATCCCGGAGAAATGATAAGGAAATGATGAAAAAACTTGATCAGGATACTGGAACTGCCAGGCTTACTAAGCATGTTCAGGCCGCAGGCTGAGCCGGAAAAGTAAGTCCGGAGGACCTGAACCAGATAATCGGAGGGCTGAAATTCCCGACGAACTCAGCCGTGCTTGTAGGTTTCGAAGGCTCGGACGACGCTGGAGTTTATAAATTAAATGATAATGACGCTATCGTTCAGACCGTTGATTTCATTACTCCGGTAGTCGATGATCCCTACACTTACGGCACAATTGCGGCCGCCAACAGCCTTAGCGATATTTTCGCGATGGGCGCGAAAGTACTGACGGCTTTGAACATAGTCGCTTACGATTCCTGCCATGTGACAAAAGAGATGCTCACTGAGATATTGAGAGGCGGTATAGATAAAGTCACTGAGGCGGGCGGTATTATCCTGGGCGGGCACACTATCACAGATATTGAGATGAAATACGGACTTTCAGTGACAGGGATCGTGCATCCGGAAAAAGCTGTCAGGAACGATACCGTGAAAGCCGGAGACTATCTTATACTTACCAAACCGATAGGTTCGGGGGTGATAACGACCGCATGGAAGGGCGATATTGCCGCAAAAGACCACATCGATAAAGCGGCATTCTGGATGGCACAGCTGAACAGGACGGCTTCGGAGATCGCAGTTCAAACGGGGATTAGCGCTATGACAGATGTAACGGGCTTCGGTTTACTAGGGCATCTTTCCGAGATGATCGGGCAAAACTGCGGCGCGGATCTGGATATGTCTTCAATACCGTTCATGGACGGCGCAAAAGAATACGCCGGGATGATGCTTTTTCCGGGAGGGTCGCAGCGGAATAAAAAATATTTCTCGCATAAAGTAAAGCACAACGGGATCAGCAGCGAAGAACTTATGCTTCTTTTCGATGCACAGACATCAGGAGGGCTGATGATCAGCGTAGGAAGTTCGAAAACGAATGAACTGATAAAAAAACTTCACGATTCCGGAATCGTGAAGGCCTCTGTGATAGGTCAGTTCAACGCTGATAAAGGATTTATCAGCGTTAAATAATTTTTTTTAAAATAATATGTTTTTTCCGGCGTTCACACTAAAAAAGGGAGCGTTATTATGAGGATATATCTGCAAATTATGATACTTACAGCACTTATCGCGTCAGGATACATATATGCGCAGCCTCCTTTCGCTGAAGACTGCGAAGACCCTGAGAACTGCATTGAGATGCAGGTAGATTTTCACCCCGGGCCGCCCGATATGGACAGGCCTGACCTGAAGGACAGAAATCCTCCGAAGCTGACTCAGGAACGAATTGAGAAAATCATGAGATCACTTGAGGAAAAACATCCTCAATTTCATAAAAAAATTCTTTCTCTAAGAGAAAACCATCCGGAAGTATTTGAAAGAACACTACATAAGCTGAGAAGGTTCGTAAGGAACGATAAAAAAGGCCCGATGGACAGGCAGAAGCTCATTGATATATTCAGCGATGAGATTGATTTTGATCTAATGGTCGAAAAGTATATGGCAGAAAAAGATCAGAAAGCGCGTAAAGATATAAAAGCCGAAATGCTTAAGAAAATGCGTGCGACCTTTGATAAAAAAGAAAATATGAAGCTTGAGATTATCAAAAATATCGAAAAGAACCTTGAGGAGAAAAGAAGGATTTTTGAAAAAAGACAGGCAGAGAAAGATAAAATGATAGAAGAAGATCTCGAGAGGATCCTGAAACATTTAGAGTCAGAATAACTAAGATTATTATATTTTCGATAACATAGATCAGACATTTTTCTTAAAAAATATTTTGCTTTTGGACTTAATTTTATTTAGATTGAAAGAACGGATATTACGGAAAGAAAATATTTTGCATATCGACAAAAATCAACCAGGGAGGTTCTATGTCTAAGGAATTCAAACCGGGATGCGCAAGGCCCACAGGCGGACCGGTCGGTGAAAAGCCGAAAAAAGAAATAGAAAAAGAGATCGTAATTGAAAAAAAGGAGACTGGCATGATCAGGGTAGGACAGAAAGCTCCGGATTTTACCGCACCGGCTTTCCACAAAGATAAATTCGTTAACGTAAAACTCTCGGATTATCTCGGAAAATGGGTAGTGCTATGCTTTTATCCGGGCGATTTCACCTTCGTTTGAGCGACGGAAATATCGGCAGTTGCCGCTAAATATCCGCAGTTCAAGAAAATGGGGGTCGAAGTACTTTCGATGAGCGTTGACAGCGTGTTCGTTCACAAGATGTGGAACGATAACGAGATCAAGAAAATGGTAAAAGGCGGAGTACCTTACGCAATGCTGTCAGACGGCGGAGGAAAGGTCGGAACGCTTTACGGTATTTATGACGAGAATGCAGGTGTAGAGACCCGCGGAAGATTTATTATCGATCCTGACGGGGTCGTTCAGGGATACGAGGTGCTTACTCCTCCCGTAGGCAGAAATGTATCAGAAACGATCAGACAGGTCCAGGCATTCCAGCTCGTCAGAGAATCAAAAGGAACAAAAGCAACTCCTTCAGGCTGGAAACCCGGAAAGACTGTTCTGCAGCCGGGGATCAACCTGGTCGGTAAGGTCTGGGAAGTATGGAATGTTAAAGAGGAAGATAAATAGCATAAATGATCGAAATTGACCTTCATGAAATGACGGTATCTGAGGCTCTGGAATACTTTATAGATATTTACAACTCTAATAAGGGACAGAGCCTCAAAATTATTCACGGCTACGGCTCGACCGGGGTAGGAGGAAGGATCAGATCGGCCGTAAGGAATTTTATTGAATCCAACAAAAATTGTTTCAGCAGGATCGAGTTCGGTGAGGTCGTTGAAAGAAATCAGGGCTATACGATAGTTTATTACAGGTCTTCTCTGCCCGAAAAAGACGATATCCTGAAGGATAAGATCATCACCTATTGCACCATTTCACACAAAACTAAAGAAAAAATAATTGGAAATTTCAGGAAATTCGGTACAGGCGCAGTTAATCAGGCTGTTAAAGACCTTGTGTCAGCAGGAAGAATTACTGAGATCAAAGGTAAGGTCAAAAAGTATAAAGCTTAATACTACACAAGATATTCCAAAGAAAATTCTTCGACCTTAGCTTTTATTTCATCTCTTATAGTGCGTATCATCTTAAGTTTGACATCATAAGTTCCTTCAACTTTGGAAGGGTCATCGAACGACCAGTGAAGCCTTTTATAGACCTGACCGGGGAAGACGGGA
>ERZ795048.2873-NODE-2873-length-13358-cov-6.354431_pt1 | contig 13358 bp, 9 predicted proteins | sample MGYA00375132_ERZ795048 | MGnify/ENA primary metagenome ERZ795048 (study PRJEB30177, sample SAMN05720225) | activated sludge metagenome | isolation source: Anaerobic digester | place: Hong Kong | collected 2014-12-17 ...
GCCGCTGCCAGATGAACCCGATGAGGCCCCAGCCGATGGTCATGGTGTTCAGGGCATCGCCCGCCTTGACCGTGAGGAAGGCGCCTTTCTGGAGCTGCTTCGTAATGGTGGGTGAGATGGAGAGGGGGTCACATTCCTTCATTGGGGGCTCCTTTCATGAGAGAACCCGGAGCAACAGGCCTTCCGGGGCCGCCGGTGCACGAGGTTCCGGCGGGATGATGGGGGGATAATAGTCGCATCCACGCGAGTTTTCAACAGGAAGCATACATTGCAGACATGAATGATTATGGTATAATAATTATATGCCCCGGTCCGAGTTCGATGTGCGGAAAAGCGGGTCGAACAAAGAGAAGGATCTCTATGAAAGCGAAGGAATTTGACCAGCTCTTTGACGAGAACAAGGACATCACGAAACATCTTGATCTGTCTCAGGCAAAAAGGGTCGACCAGAAGCTTAAGCGGGTCAATGTGGATTTTCCGGAGTGGATGGTCAGACTTCTTGACCAGGAAGCCAAACGGCTCGGGGTGACCCGGCAGTCCATCATCAAGATCTGGATCAGCGAGAAGCTTCAGCACACCTGATATCCTGAGGGGTTTCTCCTCTCAGGCCGCCCCCGATCCCTACCAGTCGATCCACTGCCTGAATTCCCCCAGGAGCAGGTCCCCGATGTACCCGGGCCTTACCACACGTACGTGGGGCAGCCAGGACTTGAGGTACATGACCACCTCCTCGTCCGAGTAGGCATAGAAGATGAGAGGAACGATATACCTCTGGTTGCCATTTTTGTGGTACAATAGAGAAAATTATAAAATATAATGGGTTGGAATGAAAAGAAGATGGGGTGAGCTGTTCAATCCCCAATAGATCTCTTTTTCCTTTAGAAACCTAGAGCCAATGTTTTAAACGTTATGCAGGCAATGACTCTACAAGAAGGAGTGTGAATGCCCATCAAGAAGTCCGAGCTCTACAGTTCACTCTGGTCCAGCTGCGACGAACTGCGCGGCGGCATGGACGCGAGCCAGTACAAAGACTATGTCCTCGTCCTGCTGTTCATCAAATATGTGAGCGACAAATACGCGGGCGTACCCTATGCGCCCATCACCATTCCTAAAGGCGCAAGCTTCAAGGACATGGTTGCGCTCAAGGGCAAGCCAGACATCGGCGACCAGATCAACAAGAAGATCATCGCCCCACTGGCCAATGCCAACAAGCTCTCCGACATGCCGGATTTCAACGACGCCACAAAACTCGGCAGCGGCATGGAGATGGTGGACCGGCTCACCAACCTCATCGCTATTTTTGAGAACAAGGCTCTGGATTTCTCCAAGAACCGAGCCGAAGGCGACGATATCCTGGGCGATGCCTACGAATACCTCATGCGGCACTTCGCCACCGAGAGCGGCAAGAGCAAAGGACAGTTCTACACACCTGCCGAGGTCAGCCGCATCATGGCGAAGATCCTGGGTATCCGCGATGCGAAGACCAGCCCTGACACGACGGTCTATGACCCCACATGCGGCTCCGGCTCGCTCCTGCTAAAAGTGGCGGACGAGGCCCGCACGCCCGTCACCATTTACGGGCAGGAAAAGGACGCAGCCACCAGCGGCTTGGCGCGTATGAACATGATCCTGCACAACAACCCTACGGCCCTCATCGTGCAGGGCAACACGCTCGCCGACCCCAAGTTCAAGGACGGTGACATGCTCAAGACATTTGACTATGTGGTCGCCAACCCGCCCTTTTCCGACAAACGCTGGAGCAACGGCATTGATCCGGCCAATGACCCCTTCGAGCGCTTCAAACATTTCGGCACGCCGCCTTCCAAGCAGGGCGACTACGCCTACCTCCTCCACATCGTCCGCTCGCTCAAAAGCATGGGCAAGGGCGCGTGTATTCTGCCGCACGGGGTGCTGTTCCGGGGCAATGCCGAGGCCGACATCCGCCGCAGCCTCACCCGCAAGGGCTACATCAAGGGTATCATCGGCCTTCCCGCCAACCTCTTTTACGGCACCGGCATCCCTGCCTGCATTGTCGTGGTGGACAAGGAAGATGCACACTCCCGCAAGGGCATCTTCATGATAGACGCCAGCGCGGGCTTCATGAAGGATGGCCCTAAGAACAGGCTGCGCGCCCAGGACATCCACAAGATCGTGGACACATTCAATAAGCGCCTCGATATACCCAGATACTCCCGCATGGTCTCTGTCGATGAGATCGAGAAGAACGAATTCAACCTCAACATTCCGCGCTATATCGACAGCCAGACGCCTGAGGACATCCAGGATATCGAGGGCCACCTGAAGGGCGGCATCCCAAAATCCGATGTCGATGCCCTCCAGCGCTATTGGGACATCTGTCCGCAGCTCCTGCAGGGCCTGTTCAAGGAAAACCGCCCCGGCTACTTCGACCTCGCCATGGAAAAGGCAGCCATCAAGTCCGCTATCTACGAGCATACCGAGTTCGCTGCTTTCATCGCAGGCATGAATGCTCATTTCGTTGTTTGGCGACTGAAGAGCACCAAGACGCTCAAGGCGTTGCAGACCGGCTTTTACCCGAAGGAAATCATCGCGGCCCTGTCCGAGGACCTGCTCGGCCACTACGCCGGAAAGCCGCTCATCGATAACTACGACGTGTACCAGCACCTCATGGACTACTGGGCAGAAACCATGCAGGACGACTGTTACCTCATCGCTGATGATGGCTGGAAGGCTGAGACCTACCGCATCATCGAAAAAGACAAGAAAGGCAAGGAGAAGGACAAGGGCTGGGCCTGCGACTTGGTGCCCAAGGCTCTCATTGTCGCCCGTTACTTCGCCAAGGAACAGGAGGCTATCGACAAGATTGCTGCTGAGCTGGATAGCGTCACAGCCCGGATAATTGAGATGGAAGAGGAACACGGCGGCGAGGAAGGAGCCTTCTCCGGGCTGGACAAGGTGAACAAGGCCGAGGTCACCAAGCGCCTGAAGGAGATCAAGGGAGACAAGGGGGCCAATGAAGAAGCCGCTGTGCTCAATGAATGGCTCAAACTCAGCAACGAAGAGGCAGACCTGAAAAAGCAGCTCAAGGATGCCGAGTCCGCACTGGATAAGAAAGCATACGATCAATATCCCAAGCTCACCGAGACCGAGATCAAAACACTTGTGGTTGATGAGAAATGGCTCTCTGCGCTGGAAACTGCCATTCACGGTGAGATGGACCGCATCAGCCAGACCCTTACCCGACGCGTGAAGGAGCTGAGTGAGCGCTATGAAACCCCCATACCGCAGATGGTCAGCCGCGTAGCAGAGCTGGAGGCCAAGGTGAATCGCCACCTGGAGAGGATGGGTTTCTCATGGAAGTGAAATCAGGCTATAAGCAGACCGATATGGGGGTGATTCCAGAGGATTGGAGTATTAATACTGTTGGCGAGATATCAGATGTAAAAACTGGCCCATTTGGCTCAGCACTACATGAAAAAGATTATGTGAATGATGGTACACCTATTATAACCGTTGAGCATCTTGGAGAGCGAGGAGTTCATCACTCAAATCTACCAATGGTATCTGATGCTGATAAAGTACGTTTAAATTCTTATTTACTCCGTCAGGATGACATTGTTTTTAGTCGGGTTGGGTCCATTGACCGAAATGCACTCATCAAGTCAGGGGAGGATGGATGGTTGTTCTCCGGCAGGCTTTTACGGGTAAGGTTAAAGCGATCAGACATGGATGCTCTATTTCTGAGTTATCAATTTCATTCCGAGGCCTTCAAACAACGTGTAAGGGATGTTGCAGTGGGCCAGACTATGGCCTCCATAAACACCAAAATCTTGATGAGCATATTAACTGTTATTCCACCCACTAAACTCGAACAAGAAGCCATCGCCGAGGCATTGAGCGATGCGGATACCCTCATCGAATCCCTGGAGCAACTCATCGTAAAAAAACGCCATATCAAACAAGGTACTATGCAGAAATTACTCGCCGGCAAGAAGCGTTTGCCTGGTTTCAGTGGTGTGTGGGAGGTGAAGTCGCTGGGTGAATTGTTCGACTTCAGCGGCGGTTTCACCGCTTCACGAGATCAACTATCCATGGAAGGCCATTGCTATTTGCATTACGGCGATATTCATCTGTCGCCGAAATCATTCATTGATGTTCGATCTGAGTATCACGATATTCCGAAGCTTGACATTTCATTGAAGCGAGTTTCCCGGGTTTCGCTTTTGGATGATGGCGATGTCGTATTTGTTGATGCTTCAGAAGACAATGAGGGCACGAGCAAGCACGTTGTAATCATCAACAAAGACAACATTCCATTCATATCAGGTCTCCACACCATCGTCGCAAAGAGCAAGACTAACGAACTGGATCATAATTACCGGAGATACTGCTTCCAGACCACGGATATCAATCGTCAATTCTATTTCTTTGCTGTAGGGACCAAGGTTTCAGGGATCAGCAAGACCAATATTGCCAAGATTACTCTTCCAGTTCCAACTCTCCCCGAACAAACCGCCATTGCCGCGATTTTGAGTGACATGGACGCTGATATCACCGCACTGGAAGTAAAGCTAGCCAAAGCTCGCCAGCTCAAGCAGGGCATGATGCAGCAACTTCTCACCGGGAGGATTCGATTGATATGAAAATCTCAACCATCCTTGATCACATTGACAGCGGGCACATGGCTTTGCCGGAGTTCCAGCGTGGCTATGTATGGAACCGGGACCAGGTGCGGGGGCTTTTCGATTCGCTCTATCGCCGCCATCCGGTCGGCGGGTTGTTGGTGTGGGCCACCGAAGCGAAGACAGCCGCCCATCGAGGTGATGGGCCGCTTGCAGCGGGTGTCGTGAAACTCCTGCTTGATGGGCAACAGCGGATAACATCTCTCTATGGTGTGGCACGTGGTAAACCGCCTAAGTTTTTCGATGGCAATGTGCAGACCTTCACCGGACTGAGGTTTCATCTCGAATTGGAGACTTTCTCGTTTTATCAGCCGCTGAAGATGCAGGACGACCCACTCTGGATCGATGTCACGGAATTGATGAAGAAAGGTACCGCCGGTTTGGGAGATTTTGTGACGCGCTTGAATGAGCAGCCAGCATTGGTTGCCAAAATCGGTGAATACGTCGGTCGGCTCAGCCGTCTGCTGGGCGTGATGGATGTGGAACTTCATGTAGAGGAAGTAACCGGGACCGATAAGACACTGGATGTTGTGGTCGACATCTTCAACCAGGTGAACAGCGGCGGCACCAAGCTCTCCAAGGGCGACCTGGCACTCGCCAAGATTTGTGCCGACTGGCCTGAGGCGCGTGAAACTATGAAAGCCAAGCTCAAGGAGTGGGCCAAGGCGGATTACCACTTCAACCTCGATTGGGTGCTGCGCTCGGTGAACACGGTGCTGACAGGTGAGGCGAAGTTCCAGTTTCTGCACGACAAGAGCGCGGAGGAAATACAGGAAGGACTCAAGCGTGCCACGAAGCACATTGATACCTGTCTCAACCTGATCAGTGGACGGCTGGGGCTGGACCATGACCAGGTCTTCTTCAGTCGTTACGGCGTACCTGTGATGGTGCACTATCTTGATCGGCAGAGCGGCTCGATGAATGATAAGGAGCGGGACAAACTGCTGTTCTGGTTTGTGCAGGCGGGTATGTGGGGACGTTTTTCCGGGTCCACGGAATCTTTCATCGATCAGGATCTGGCCACACTGGAGGGTCCGGATGGCGGTCTGGATAAGATGCTGGAGCAGTTGCGTCTCTGGCATGGTGGGCTGCGGGTCGAGCCGGGGCATTTTACCGGATGGAGCCTCGGTGCTCGTTTCTATCCAGTGCTCTACATGCTTACGCGGATGGGCCAAGCATGCGATTGGGGCACCGGGCTTCCGCTCAAAGCCAGTCTGCTTGGGAAGATGAGTCGGCTTGAGGTGCATCACATTTTTCCAAAGGCGCAACTCTACAAACGGAATTTCACACGCCCGGAAGTGAATGCTCTGGCGAACTTCTGTTTCCTTACCAAGGACACAAATCTTGAAATTAGCGCCCGTCTGCCGGAAGAGTATTTCCCAGAGGTAGAGAATGCGCACCCCGGAACCCTGGCGTCCCAGTGGATACCTGATGACAGCACACTGTGGAAGATTGAAAATTTCCGAGAGTTCCTCGAAGCACGGAAGTCACTCCTGGCAGAAGAAGTCAACAAGCGTATGGAAGAGCTGCTGCATGGCGATGTGCGCTGGCTGGTTGGACCGACTCAGAGCGTCCCGTCTGTTGTAGCGGTCGGTGGTGGTATCACCAGTGAGGAGGAGGAAGAGCAGCTTGAAGCCTTGAACGACTGGATGGAAAAACATGGCCTGCCGCGGGGTATGCTGGCCTATGACTTTGCTGACCCTGCTACTGGTGAGCAGAAGGCAGTGTTCGACCTGGCTTGGCCTCATGGCATCCAGGAGGAACTTAGCCAGCCTGTTACCGTGCTATTGAACGAAAGCACCGGGATCATCGCCATTGCAAGTCAAGCTGGTTACCGGTGCTTCACGACGACTGGTGAGTTTCAGCGGTATGTGGGTATGGAGGTTCTTGGCCAGGAGGCGCAGGCATGAGTGTCGGCAAGCCTGAAATTGTCACCCAAAAGCGCGTCATCTCACTTTTCTGTGATGAACTAGGTTATCAGTACCTCGGTGATTGGACCGACCGGGACGGCAACAGCAACATTGAGGAAGATATTCTCACTGCCTACCTCGCTAGGTGCGGGTACATCCCGGCACAGATCACCAGTGCCGTCTACAAGCTGCACACAGAGGCGGACAATCACAGCCGCAGCCTCTATGCCAACAACCAGGCTGTCTACAACCTACTGCGCTACGGCGTGCCGGTGAAGATCGAAGCGGGCAAGGTAACGGAGACCGTCCACCTCATCAACTGGGCGGATCCTGAGAAAAACGACTTTGCCATTGCCGAGGAAGTCACCCTGCTGGGTAACCATGAGCGGCGGCCCGACCTCGTGCTCTATGTCAATGGAATCGCCGTTGGTGTGCTGGAGCTGAAACGCAGTTCCGTATCGATCGGAGACGGAATCAGGCAGAACATCTCGAACCAGCAGCCCGAGTTCAACGAGTGGTTCTTCAGCACGGTGCAGTTCATCTTTGCGGGCAACGACTCCGAGGGCCTGAAATACGGCACCATCGCTACGCCGGAGAAGTATTTCCTGAGATGGAAGGAAGACGAAGAGGACGACAACCTCTTCAAACTGGACAAGTATCTACTCAAGATGTGCCGCAAGGACAGGCTCATCGAGCTGATGCACGACTTCGTGCTGTTCGACGGCGGCATCAAGAAGCTGCCGCGGGTGCACCAGTATTTCGGTATCAAGGCGGCCCAGAAACATGCTCGCGACCGCAAAGCCGGCATTATCTGGCATACCCAGGGCAGCGGCAAGAGCATCGTCATGGTGCTTTTGGCCAAGTGGATTCTGGAGAACAACCCGAACGCCCGCGTGGCTGTCATTACCGACCGCGACGAGCTGGACAAACAGATCGAGCGGGTTTTCACCGAGTCGGGCGAGACCATATACCGAACGAGCAGTGGTCGCGACCTCATGACCCAACTCGGCCAGGCAACACCGCGCCTCTTGTGCTCGCTGGTCCACAAATTCGGCAAAAAGGGCGTGGACGACTTCGAGGCATTCATCAAAGACCTTGAGGCGCAGCCCAGCCAGACAGTGGGCGAGGTCTTTGTCTTTGTGGACGAATGCCACCGTACCCAGAGCGGCAAGCTGCACCGCGTGATGAAGGCCATGATGCCGAATGCGGTCTTCATCGGTTTCACCGGAACGCCCCTGCTGGTGGCAGACAGGAAAACCAGCTTGGAAGTGTTCGGCGGCTACATCCATACCTATAAGTTCAGCGAGGCAGTTCAGGACGAGGTGGTGCTCGACCTGATCTATGAGGCGCGGGACATCGACCAGCACCTCGGCAATGAGGATAAAATCGATGCCTGGTTTGAGGCCAAGACCAAGGGGCTCAATGACTGGCAGAAGGAAGAGCTGAAGAATCATTGGGGCACCATGCAGAAGGTGCTCAGCTCAAAGTCGCGTATGGACAGGGTCGTGAACGATATTGTCTTCGACTTCAGTGTGAAGCCGCGCCTTTCCCGCGAACGCGGCAATGCCATCCTCGTGGCATCGAGCATATACGAGGCCTGCAAGTTTTTCACGCTATTCCAGAAGACACCCTTTAAGGGCAGGTGCGCAGTGGTGACTTCTTACAACCCGCAGACCAAGGACATCACCTTGGAAGACACCGGCGCGAACACGGAGACGGACAAAGAGTTCATTTACGCCACCTACACCGAGCTGCTCGAAGCAGTCGATGCCAAGCCGGGAATGACCAAGACCGAGACCTACGAAGAGCGGGCCAAGGCGCTATTCACCAAGGAACCGGCGAACATGAAACTCCTTGTGGTGGTGGACAAGCTGCTTACCGGGTTCGATGCGCCGCCGTGCACATATCTCTACATAGACAAGTCCATGCAGGACCATGGCTTGTTCCAGGCCATCTGCCGTACCAACCGGCTCGACGGCGAGGACAAGGATTTCGGCTACATTGTGGATTACAAGGACTTGTTCAAGAAAGTCGAGAACGCCATTGCGGTTTACTCCTCAGAGTTGGACCACAGCACAGGCGGGGCCGACCCGGAGGTGCTGCTCCAGGATCGCCTGAAGAAGGGGAAGGAACGGCTCGACAATTCACTGGAGGCCATAGCCCTGCTGTGCGAGCCGGTGGAGCCTCCTAAGGGCGAACTGGAGCACATCCACTACTTCTGCGGCAACACGGAGATCGCCACCGATTTAGAAGAACGGGAGCCTCAGCGTGCCGCGCTCTACAAGGCGACCGTGACCCTCGTGCGCGCATACGCCAACATCGCAGACGAGCTTGAACCCGCCGGATACAGCGAGGCGGAAATCGGCCGCATCAAGAAGAACATCGACCACTACCTGAATGTTCGCGAGATCATCCGCAAGGCGAGCGGGGAAAGCCTTGACCTAAAAGCATATGAAGCCGACATGCGGCACCTCATAGATACCTATATCGAAGCCGACGAGCCAAGGAAGATTTCGCCCTTTGACAACATGAGCCTTCTGGATCTGATCGTGAAAACCGGCATCGCAAATGCTATTGCCACTCAGCTTGGAGGTCTCAAAGGAAACAAGAATGCCATTGCCGAGACGATTGAGAACAACGTCCGCAGCAGGATCATCAAGGAGCACCTGAACGACCCGGTTTTCTATGAAAAGATGTCGGCCCTGCTGGATGAGATCATCGCCGCCAGGAAGGCAAAGGCCATCGAGTATGAGGAGTACCTGAAGCGTATTGCCGAACTGGTGAAGAAGGTGGAGGCAGGCATTGCTGAAGACACGCCTGCTGAACTGGACACGCCGGGGAAACGCGCGCTTTATAACAACCTCATGCCGAAGAGAGCTCCCGACGGCGTGAACATAGCGGCGGAGCCTGTCGCACCCTATGGGGGTGCAAAGCAGGATGATGTACTTGAACTTGCCCTGAGAATTGATGAAGCCGTCAAGCTCAATCGGCCCGACGGCTGGCGCGGAATCAACCCTCGCGAGAACATCATCAAGGGGGCATTGCTTCCGCTTTTAGGAAATGACGAGGCTGAAGTGGAGCGCATCTTTCCCATCATCAAGGCGCACAAGGAATACTGATGACAACACGGATCAAACTCGGTGAGATCGTGGCGGATGTGCTGAGGAAGGACATCAAAAATATCCACCTAAGCGTTTACCCTCCCACTGGCAGAGTCCGGATCTCCGCACCGATGCGCACGAGCCTGGACACCATCCGCGTCTTTGCCATCTCGAAGCTGGGCTGGATCAAGAAACAGCAGGAGAAGCTTCGGGAGCAGGAGCGCGAGCCGCCGCGTGAGTATTTGAATCGTGAAAGTCACTACGTGTGGGGGAAGCGTTACCTGCTCAAGGTCTCAGAGCGCGATCAGGCCCCTTCTGTCGAGCTGAAGCACAGCCGGATGCTTCTCCATGTGCGTCCGGGAACAGATGAGCTGAAGAGGCGGGCCATCATCGAGGAATGGTATCGAAAGCAACTCAAGAAAGCTGTGCCGCTATTGATCGCTAAATGGGGGCCACTGATGGGCGTGAAGGTAGATCGGTTCTTCGTGCAGCGGATGAAAACCAGGTGGGGGAGCTGTAATCCAAGAGCTCGCACAATCCGACTCAATAGTGATCTGGCTAAGAAGCCAAGGGAATGCCTTGAATATATCATCGTACATGAAATGTCACACTTGCTGGAACCAACACATAACAACCGTTTTTTAGCACTAATGGACATGTTCATGCCGAAATGGCAGTTCTATCGGGATCAGCTAAATCGACTACCGGTCAGCCATGAAGAATGGTCTTATTGATATAGGCGTACAATAATGCGATACTTAGAACTGAATGTAACAAGACTCGGAAGGCTAGATATTTTGAGGTTTAGTGTCTCCCTGGGATCTGTCTCAATAATCCTTGACATCTTCAGCCCAGATAACTATTACCTTCAAACAATGATATAGTTTAATTATTTCATTATGTACTGTTCTCGGTTTCAGCGGGAGGGGAGTATGAGTCGGAAAATTAACGTTATATCAGTGAATAAAGGTAACCTGAATGCCCTCAAAAAGGCAACCGCACAAAAGCGGATGAAGGTAGCCAGAGAGCGTTCACAGACCATACTTGATCAAATACGTCAAGATCTCCAAGTAAGCCCTGATAAATTAAAACACTTCTTCAACGTCTGAAGAGGGCATCTAAGAGATGCCCCGGTTTGAAGTTGTCCCTTACAAGATAAATACGCTTCGCACTATACTCACGAGATTTTCAAAAGCATCGGAAGAGGCAATTGAGCAAAGCCCTCATTATTTTTATACCCAAACCTACTTTCCTGAGATTGGGGCCAAAACGATACTTGTTGAGCCTGATTATGTAGATAGGGATTATCTGGAGGATTATGCTGGTTATTATGTTTCGTGTTTTAAGGAGTATAAAAGGCATTGCACCCGCGTGCATTTTTTTAGCAATGAGTTCAAAAAAGATGATTTTGAGAAACTTCTAGGAAGCAGAGATGGTCGTCTTTCTGTTGATGATCTTCAAGAAAATTACCTGGGATTCACTGTAATAAAAAATCTCCCCAAGACTATAATAGGGCGCACATGTTTGAAGACCTACTCAGAGTTGTCCTCGACCAACGGGAAACGAGGCTACCCTATTACCAGAGATTATGAGACAAATATCTTTGGGATAAGATTAACAGTAAAGTCTATAGCCTTCCAAGAACAAGACAGTGTTGTTGCTGCCTGCGCAACGAGTGCCCTATGGTCAGCATTCCAGGGTACAGGAAAGCTTTTTCAGCATCAAATACCATCTCCTGTTGAAATTACCAAAGCGGCAACTCGCCAGATACCTCATGAAACCAGAGCTTTTCCCAGCTCGGGCTTAACATTGGAACAGATGGCCGATGCCATCAGGTATGTCGGCTTAGAGCCCTTTCTCATAGATCCACAGCAGAATCCATACATGTTCAAAGCCGGATTATATGCATATCTTAAGGGGAAAATACCTGTATTGTTCGGTATTGCACTTCACGATGTATCATCAAACCCTCTCTATCGTTATGATACAAGCCGTCATGCTGTTGCTCTTACTGGATACCATCTCTCTTCTCAAGATATCGTCAAATATCCTGGAACCCAGTTTTCATGTAAGGCTTTTGCGGTTGATAAGGTCTATGTACATGATGATCAGGTTGGGCCGTTTGCTAGAATGGAAATAGATACACAACCTGTTGATGGAATACCTTGGACATTATCCACCTCATGGAGGGGAGGAGATGGCCGAATCGGCAATGTGAGAGCAGTGCCATGGATATTTATGGTGCCTCTCTATCATAAGATACGAATATCTTTCAGTTCGGTATATTATGCCGTCTACTGCTTCCATGAGAGAGTTATTGAGACCTTAAAGAGTGCTGAAGTTGTCACATTTCCAGGTGAGATTGAATGGGACATTTATTTGATAACAGTAAATGATTTTAAAACCCAGATATTCTCCTCTGATAAGCTTGGCCAAGAAGTTCGATTGGATGTGCTTATGAGAGCTATGCCCCGGTTTTTGTGGAGGGCAACTGCAACATGCATGAGCAACACGATAATGGATTTACTCTTCGATGCAACTGATATTGAACAGGATCAATTTTTAGCACATGCTATAATCTGTAATCATGGTCTGAGAGATCTGCTCACTGAGATTTCCTCGAACCCGAGGTTGCTGAACATATCCAAGACCGACCCTGAATGGAAGGTACTCGGGTGGTTTTCACCTGAGGCTTAATACGACCGCACCCCTTTGCATTTCGGGTAGCGTGAACACCCATAGAACTTATTCCCTGCAGACGGCCCCTTCTTTGCCGTGCGCAGCACCATCTCCATGCCGCATACCGGGCAAAGAACCGGAGCAGGTTTGTCTTGAACGGGTATCCCCATTGCTTTCGGTTTTTCCTGGCGTGAAGGGACTTCAGAAAGTTTTATATCACCGATCATTGCATACAGCTTTCTCCCGTCCACAAGCTCTATGGGATTACCTTTGGAAAAGTCCAGTGCCTCCTGGGTAAAGGTGCCCGAGGTAATAACGATCCCTCCCGATGCCTTCTTGTCATAAACCACACCGAGCAGTTCCCGAATGATCACCACGCCGACCTGTTGCATCTTCCAGTGCTTACATTGGACAAAGATAGTCTCCCCGTTTTTCTTCAGAATAAGGTCAATTCCTCCGTCCGCACCACCGCCACCGGTTTCCGTGATGGTGTAGCCTTGTCTCCTGTAGGCTTCTCCAACGAGCTTCTCGAAATCCTGCCAGCTCATGGCTCGGATCGTTTCAAGGTTCTTCTGTTTATTGAAGAGGCCTATCCTCTCCTTTCTGTTGAATAATGAGGTAACGAACGAGTAGGTTGCTGTTACAAGGAAAAAGAATGCTGCAGCATTAGCAAGAATATTTCCTTTCTGCGCAAGCCCCTTGAAAATATTTGTGGAAAAACTATTGGAACCAGGTTCCGGCTGGATGTTTCCGAACAATGAAGGAAGCACGAACCGTAGGACCACATAGAACACGACTGCCAGGATGATGCTGATCCACCACGGTGCCTTGACCAGTTCACCCCCCAATGTCTCCTGTCTGCGTGCCATAATCAAATCCTCCCATCATTTCATCAATGATATTATCGAATTTTAGATGATAAATATGAAGGGGAACAAAAAACCACGACCCATGTGGGCCGTGGTTCCGGATGGATCGTTCGGTTGTGGTTGGGGAGGTGCCTTACC
>ERZ795048.2874-NODE-2874-length-13356-cov-7.179009_pt1 | contig 13356 bp, 10 predicted proteins | sample MGYA00375132_ERZ795048 | MGnify/ENA primary metagenome ERZ795048 (study PRJEB30177, sample SAMN05720225) | activated sludge metagenome | isolation source: Anaerobic digester | place: Hong Kong | collected 2014-12-17 ...
TCTACACGGTACGAAACACTCTTTCCCTACACGACGCTCTTCCGATCTCCGACGTTCGCCACGCCGGTGTTCGTCTCCGCCAGACGGTAGGTGACCGTTACCTTCTTGTTCGGACTGTCCGGCACGACGCCGACGTCGTAGACCGCAACGGGACCGGCCTGAACCGCCATGCCGGACAGCAACAGCAGGGAAATCACACCGCAGACGACGCTTTTCATGGCTCTCTCCTTAGGCTTCCTGGATGGATTACTGCGCCTTCCAGTCAGAAAGAGAATAGCAGAAGTGAATCCCGAAATGGTTAATTTTTGATTAAGACGTCGGGGCCTGGATGGACTCCAGTTCGGCCCAACGGGAGTACAACCGCTCGAGTTCAGTTCCGGCATCGGCCAGTCGCTTGCCTGCGGATTGGATGTCGGCGGCCGTCTCTTTATAGAAGTCCGGATCGGCCATTCGCCGGTGCCAGTCGTCCTGTTCGGCTTCCAAGGCCGTGATCCGGCCCGGGATTTCCTGCAGCTCCTTGCGCTCCTTGTTGGTAAGCTTGCGGCCCTTGCCCGCCGTCGGTTTTCCCTGTGGAGGCGGGCCGGCTTCCGGGATGGGCACGGGCGCCTTGCGCTGGGCCAGCCAGTCGTCGTAGCCGCCGGGGTATTCGTTCACCGCCCCGCCGCCCTCGAACACCAGCGTGCTCGTGACGACCTCGTTGAGGAACTGGCGGTCGTGGCTCACCAGCAGCACCGTCCCGGCATATTCCACCAGGAGGCTTTCGATCAGCTCCAGGGTTTCGATGTCCAGGTCGTTGGTCGGCTCGTCCAGCACCAGGACATTCACCGGCTGGGCAAACAGCTTCGCCAGCAGCAGACGGCTGCGCTCGCCGCCCGACAGCACCCGCACCGGACTGCGCGCGCGCTCCGGCGAAAAGAGGAACTCCTCCAGATAGCCGATCACGTGCCGCCGCCGGCCGTTCACCGTCACAAACTCATTTCCGTCGGCCACGCTGTCAAACACCGTGCGGGTTTCGTCCAGCGCCTCCCGAAGCTGATCAAAATAGGCGATTTCCAGGCGGGTGCCGTGTTCCACGCGCCCCTCGTCCGGCGCCTCTCTCCCCAGCAGCACCCGGATGAGCGTGGACTTGCCGCAGCCGTTCGGCCCCAGTATCCCCACTTTGTCGCCGCGGTTGATTTCCACGTTCAGGCGCCGGAAAAGCCAGCGGCCGTCACAGGCCCGCCCCAGCCCGGTCGCCGCGATCACCTTGTACCCCGAGCGGCCGGCTTCCTGCAGGACGGCCTGGACGCGCCCGCCGGGATCCCGGCGCGCCGCGCGCTCCGCCCGCAGCTTCATCAGCTCGCGCACGCGCCCCTCGTTGCGCGTGCGCCGCGCCTTGACGCCCCGGCGCAGCCAGGCTTCCTCCTGCGCCAGTTTCTTGTCGAACACCGCGGCCTGCCGTTCTTCGTCCTCCAGCGCCGCCGCCTTGCGCTCCAGATACTGATCATAGGGACAGTCCCAGGACCGCAGCCGTCCGCGGTCGAGTTCCACGATGCGCGTCGCCAGCCGGCGCAGAAACGCCCGGTCATGCGTCACGAACAGAATGGCGCCGGAAACCCGCGACAGAAAACCCTCCATCCATTCGATGGCCTCCACGTCGAGGTGGTTGGTGGGTTCGTCCAGCAGCAGGACGTCCGGCTCTCCCGCCAGCGCCTGCGCCAGCAGCACGCGCCGCTTCATGCCGCCCGACAGCGCCGCGCAGTCCGCCGCCGCCTCCAGCCCCATCCGCGAGATCACCTGGCGGGCCTGCGTCTCGCGGCGCCACGCGGCCGGTTGATCCCGCACGCCCCGGCCCACCGCGTCCAGCACCGTGCCGGCCAGGTCCGCCGGCACGACCTGCGGCATCATCGCCACCGAGAGATCCCGGGCGCGCACCACCTCGCCCGCGTCCGGCGCCAGCCGGCCCGCCGCCAGGTTCAGCAGCGTGGACTTGCCCTCGCCGTTGCGGCCCAGCAGGCATACCCGCTCCCCGCGCTCGATGTTCAGCGTCGCCCCCTCCAGCAGCCACGGGCCGCCGAATTGGATGGACACCTCCTGTAAGCTCAATAACGCCATGGCCGTGCGGTGTACCACAACGCCGCGCGCGCGCAAACCGCAATCCCCCCCTGCATTCCGGATTTTCCACGCCATGGAAAAATATCCGGCGGGTTTTCCACGCCATGGAAAATCCGGATTCCCGTCCCGGCCGGCCGATTGACCGGCCGGATGCCGCCGCGCTATCCTGCCCGGCGGAAACGGAGGTCCCGCCATGCCCAGAAAAAAACTGCCGCTGTCGAAAGTTTACGCCGTGCTGGAATCCGGCCCGGTGGTGCTGGTCACCACCGCCCGCCAGGGACGCCCCAACGTCATGGCGCTGTCGTGGCTGACCATGATGGATTTCGATCCGCCGGTGATCGGCCTGGTCATGAGCGACCGCAATCATTCCTTCGCCGCGTTGAAGGCGACCCGCGAATGCGTCCTGAACGTGCCCACCATCGAGATCGCCGACAAAGCCGTGGCCTGCGGCAACGCGTCGGGCGCCCGGATGGATAAGTTTGCGGCTTTCGGACTGACACCCCTGAGCGCCTCGCAGGTGCAGGCTCCGCTGATCCGGGAATGCCCCGTGAACATCGAATGCCGCGTCACGGACATGCGCCTGGTGCGCCGCTATGACCTGTTCGTACTCCAGGCCGTCGCCGCGTGGAAGGTTTCCGGAAGCGGCAAACTCAAAACCATCCACCATCTGGGCGGCGACCGGTTCATGGTGGCCGGCCCAACTGTGCGCTTGCGATCGAAGGCGAAATAGAATCCTGCCCTCTGTTTCCCTTGCGTTCTGCCGGAGCTTCTATATCAGCAGCAATTGCCGGTTCAGAGTTCCACTCAGCCAATCGGGAGCCGATACCAGCGGGACTTCAAGCAGCTCCTTCGGTTCGATCTTATGGAGTCCTCCGCCATAGGCTCTTCCGGCATGCAAGATGTGTTCCACCGGGATGTTGTTGAGCGCTTGTCCCAGTTCAACCATTCGCTCACGGTTGCCGTCAAGGCAAGCCGCAAGACCGGAAGTCGGATATAAATTCAGAAAGACGTTGGTAACGATTGCATCTGAGAAGTTCACGAAGAACCGAATCGGGCATTCCCGGTTTCCGCTGGCTCTGCCCATATAGGATGCCAGGAAGGGGGCCGGCGCCCGTCTCTCCTGGTAATACCACGCCTCTTTCTGTGCACAGAGATAACCGTCGGAAACGCCCCGCGCCACACCCTCCTGAAGATACCGCCACAATCCGGGATATCGTCTCCGTACCTCATCGGGAGGAAGCGAGCAGTCCAGCAGATAACGAAAACCGGACACCTCCGGCAGTCCATTCACTGTGGCACGTATAATCGGATCATGAAGATAGCGCGGGCTCGGCAAGATGGGTTTCAAAAAAGTTTCTGGGATGTCGTATTGGGCGGCAGTATCGCCGTCCATAATGAAGAAGCCATTTGCGCCGGTCGCGATTCCGCGCCTCACGGAAAACAGGTTCTTGAGACGGGGCGTGTCGGCCGGCAACGCGCTGTCTCCAAAATGAGCCATCGTCCATTTGTTCAGTCTCCGAAGCTCTGCCATCGCGACGGTCCGCTGCTCCTGAGGAGTGAGATAGTCACCGCCGTACGAAACATGACACCGCGATGTGCCGGATGGGCGCGTTTTCCGGTAGGTGACAATGCACGAGGATACGAGAGCGTCCTCGAATTGGACATCGTCAGGATTGAAATGGTGAATCGAAAGCAACGTCACTCTGGACGCAAGGTAGTCGCGCAGAACCCGACCGTAATTGACGTAGAGAAATTCCGCAGGCAGAAGCCACGAGGCGATCGCGCCCTCCGCCAGCACAGCATCAGCCAGCAGCACAAAATAAACGTAGAGACCGGACAACCCGCTGACTTGCAGTCCAAGACGCTGCATTACGAGGGATTGAAGCTCCACCTTCCGTTCGACTGAAAGGTGGTGATGCCGGACATAGGGCGGATTGGTGCAAAGCAGCGAAAATCGACCCGCATTCTCTGCCTGGGCTGCGAACGAAACAAAATCTTCCGGGACAACGTGCAGGCCGGAAGACGCCCAGATGGCACGGGCAATGTCGCCGTATGCCGAATCAATTTCACACCCGGTGGCGCCTGCGATATGCGGCGCGGATGCCTGCCGAAGGAGTGCGCTGAAGAATACCCCTGAGCCGAGAGCGGGTTCCAGAAAATTGACCGGCAGATTATGGGGCATCTCCATTAACGCGCGACCAACCATCTGACAAGCAATGGGGAAAGGAGTCGAGAATTGGCCTAACTGGTTGCGGTCCTGGGAAGTTTTCGCAGAATCCGCCGCGCTTTGAGCATCAGCTCGCTGAGCCTCTTGGACTTCGTGTTCAGTGGCGATGTATTCTGCCGCTTCTTCCCGCGCTACCGGGGCTTTTTTTTTTCGCGCCGATGTGAGAAGTGGCGCGAAATCGCCTGTCCGGTGTTCCCAAACCCAGTCGATTCCCTCTGCCGCCTCGTATCCGAGGTAGCCCGGCTCAAAATACCCGCACAGATAGAGGAGAAAAACCACATCGTTGCCATACCGCTGCTTCAACTGATGCAGCTTCTGCGCCTCTTCCTTCCGCCTTTTGTTCGTGTTGGTCGCATCGCCGGCGGATTTCGCCTCGATCAGAAGTGGCAAGCCCCGGGCCGGGGCATTCAGCGGCTTGACAACGCAGTCGATGGGGATATTCACAGACGAGTTCACATCACCGGCCGGCAAGGAAAGGCGGAAGGCAAAAGTGCCGGGCGGCATTGTGTACGGGTCCTTGCCTTCCTTGGTGCTGACTTTGCGATAGCCGTTTCGGCGAAGCCATCGACCCAGCGCAGCTAACTGTCTCTTCTCTTGGGCGTTGCGGATAATCGGATCCGAGGATGCGCCGCACATTCTATCCGCAATGACGGTGGCCGCTCTATCCAGGTCTTTCTTGTCTGGCTTCTCCCCGGAGGCAACCCATGGCAATAAGTCGTCATCGACCAACTCCGCCAGAACATCACAGAGTTTCTGAAGATTCTCCAGCAGCTCTGTTTTCTTCATCCTTTTAGGCAGCCGGGGAGGCTTATCGGCTTTCCCTTCAAGTACGTCAATCAGGGACTTGCCGACATGGGCCAAGCCCATCAACCGGTCGCGGGCCAAAGGCGGCGCGGTCATCATGCGGAAAATACGCAGCAATCCAGGCGAGTCGTGGAGAACCGACGGCGCGATGTTCGCAAGGTTCTTCGTCTTTCCGAAGGCATCGAGAACGGCTGCAGTTGTGGCTTTCCGCTGCGTACGGTAGGTCTCGGGCGCGAAACGAATAAACCAGTCGTTGTAGAAATCAATCGACCGTTCAACGTCCGCTTTCCAGAGATGCGTTTTGTCTGCATTGATTGCCATGCGGATACCGTACCCAATACAATCGCCTGTGTCACGCCCTGGCTGGAGAGGAATCGTCTGTTTCCCCTCCTTGTCCCAACCACGAATCCTGTTGATGTGGCGAGTGCTGGTGATCGTGTGCCCCTACCGCGGCGGGCTGTTTCAGCGAAACCGGTCCTTGAACCAACTCCACGTAGCCGCCAAGCCATCGGCAAAGCGGTATTTCGGCGTCCAGCCCAGCACGCGGCGGGCCCGCGCGGCGTCGGCCTGCGATTCGCGGATGTCGCCGGGGCGCGGGGGCGCGTAGACGGGATCGAAGGGGCAACCGGCCAGCGCGGCGATTTCGCGGGCGAGGTCGTTGACGGATATCCGGTCGCCGTAGGCGACGTTGAAAACGCCTCCGGCGGCCTCCGCCGGCGCGGTCAGGCAGGCGAGGTTCGCCGAGACGATGTCCTCGACAAAGGTGAAGTCGCGCGTCTGGCCGCCGTCGCCGTAGATCGTCGGCTGGCGCCCCTGGGCATAAGCGCGCATGAACAGGGGAATGACCGCGGCGTAGTCCGAGGCGGGGTCCTGCCGCGGACCGAACACGTTGAAGTAGCGCAGCGAAAACACCGGCAGGCCGTACAGGCTGTGGAAAATCCGCCCGTAGTGCTCGCCGGCCAGCTTGGACAGCGCATAGCCGCTGAGCGGCTCGGGCGGCATGTCTTCGCGCTTGGGCATTTCGGGACTGTCGCCGTATACGGACGCCGACGAGGAAAACACGACGCGTTCCGCTCCGGCGTCGCGCGCGGCCAGCAGCACGTTCAGCGTGCCGGTGACATTCACGTCGTGGGTCGTCGCCGGGTCGTCCACCGAGGCCTGCACGGACGCCAGCGCGCCGAGATGAAACACGCGGCGGATGCCGCGCATCGCCCCGCGCACCGACGCGGCATCGCGCAAATCCCCTTCCGCGAATTCCACCGCGGAGTCCAGCCCCTCCAGGTTTTCCCGCCGCCCCGACGACAGGTTGTCGAAGACGCGGACGCGATGACCCATGCCCGCCAGCCGGCGGACCAGGTTGGACCCGATGAAGCCGGCTCCGCCCGTGACCAGATGCTCCGCGCCCATGCCGTCCGCCTCAGCCGCCCAGGGAACTGCTGAATCCGGGGAACGCCAGCGGCCAGATCCGGAACCAGACCGTGTAGTTGTCCTCGCCGTCCTCGCCCTCTTCCGGACGGATCCGCAGGCCGAGGCCGATGCCCAGGCAGCGGGTGCGGTGGATCAGATAGTACGAATGCTCCTCGACCTGGGATTCCTCCAGGTCCATGCGCGCATAAAGCCGGCCGGACCAGCGCTGTTCCGGGAAGAGTTCCAGATCGCCGGCGACCACGTCGCGCGTGTCCCGCTTGTAGCGGTAGTCCACGCCGAACGTGAACCACTCGGGATGCCGGAGTTCCATCTGGGTGTTGAAGGTGCGGACGCTGTCGTCCTGGGTGTCGTAGGCGCCGTCGAAATCCCATTTCAGCCACGACCACGGCCGCAGTTCCGTCTTGAAGCCGATGTCGCCCAGGGTCTCTTCGTCCTCTTCGGGATCCATGTTCAGAACGGTGAACACATCGGCATAGGCCAGGTTGTGAACGGCGGCGCGGCGCCGGGTCTGCAGGTAGTTGCGCATGCCCAGGCGGAGATAGTTGGCGTAGTCCAGCCGGTCCACCGCGTCGAACTGCCACAGGTCCGCGGGCAGTTCGTTGGGCTCGAAGCGCAGGGTGTAGTCGGCGTAGGGTTCGGCGATGTGCCGCAGGTCTTCGTCTTCTTCGATCCCCGTCGGACCGTGGTACAGATCCCCGAACGCCTTGAACGAGGTCTCCATGCCGATTTCCGGCAGGCTGCGCCAGACGGCCCCGCCGTCGCTCAGGAGAGTCTCGACGTCATTGGTGGTGCCCACGACCTCGCCCAGGTCGTTCGTGACGGCCACGACATTGGTCACGGTGGTGCGTTCGGGGGTTTTCGAATAATAGGTGCCGCGGTAGCCGCCGCGGGGAATCACGGACAGAAACCCGAAGTGGCGCGTGGGCCAATACACCATGTTGAAGGTATCGAAGCGGATGGCGTCGTACGCCTCGTCGTCGGAACCGTCGGGATAGACGCGTTCGAGGGAGCTGAGCGTGTTGGCGCCTTCGTAGTACAGCGGGGTCTGGAAAATCTGCTGCCGGTTGAAATTCAGGAAGGCTTCCGGCAGGCGGTCCACGTTGCCGTAGAAATCGTTGAGCCGCATGTTCACGCCCACGCCCGCGGTGTAGCGGTTGCCGCGGTGCGACAGCGTCACCCGGTTCTCGGGCTGCACGTTTTTCTGGTAGTCGTCGTCGAAGAAATCGTTCAGGAGCCACGGATCGCTGACATAGTTCAGTTCGGTGATCAGATAGTCGCGGTCGCTCAGGTTGTGGCGGTCTTTCAACTGCAGCCAGTAGCGGTCCGCGTCAATCAGTTCCTCGCGCGCCAGCCGCTGTTCTTCGTCTTTCCACGGCTCGCTGTCGTTCGCGTAATACACGCGCACCAGGCCGTCATACGCCCGCCCTTCCGGGTCGGTCCACAGAATGTCCTGCCCCACCCCCACGCCGCGCTTGGTGCGCACGTCGAAATGGGTGCGGCTGCGGAAGACGTCCGTCAGCGGCTGGTTGTAGGCCGTCAGCAGAAACGCGCCCATCGTGGAACTGTAGCCGGGGGTGAATTCGAATTTGGCCAGTTCTTCGAGATTGGCGCGCAGATAGGGAAAATAGAAAAACGGCACGGGGCCGAGCTGGAAGCGCAGGTGCTTCGCCCGCAGGATGTTGTTGTCCTCCAGCGTCGCGGAGGCGGCCCGGATGGAATACTCGGGCCGGTCCGGCTCGCAGGTCGTCAGCATCACGCCGTCGAGTTCCATCATCCGGGGCGACGAGCGGCGCGAATCCCGCGCGGTCATGTGCCAGGGCGGAGCCGACGCCTCGAACGCGCCGAAATCCCCGGTGCTGGTCTTGAAGTTGTAGGTGGCCTCTTCGCCCCGCCACACGTTGCCCAGGTATTCAATGACGATGTTACCGCGCGCATGCACCACTTCGGCCGCGGTGTCCACTTCCGCATAGTCGGCCGATACCGAATCGCCGCCGCGGGCGACCTTCACGCCGCCGCGGGCGACCACCAGGCGGCGGGCGGCATCGTAGGCCAGGCTGTCGGCCTGGATGTCAATGACGCCGGTTTCCGGCGTGACCGCCGCCACCTGGGCGGCGGGCGGCGGCGTCACGACCGGTTGCTGGGCGGCGGCCGCCCCGGCCGCCAGCGCGACCAGAACCGCCAGACATCCCCCCGCCGTCCGGACGGCACCCCTGCCCTGAAAAAAGGTTGGCTCCATGGCGCGGCACTCTATCAGCCGGACTTTCCCACCGCCAAGCGCAATCTGCCCGGACGGAACCCGCGAAGCCGACGCGGAAACGCGAACGCATATTCGGCTTATGTCCGGCGTCAGGCCGTCTTGCCGTTCCGCGATTCGGCCCGGGCCAGCCGGCAGGCCGGCGTCGGCATGCGGTGCAGCAGCAGCACCTGCCAGAGCGGCGCATCCAGCGCAAAGGGCAATCTCCGGAATTGCTGTTCCAGGCACGTGCGCAGTGCGTCGGATCCGCCGGCGTGTTCGATGGCAAACCGGTCGGCGCGCAGTTCCAGCCGCCGCACCACGGCATGCGCCGCCAGGCCCGCCAGCGCCGCCAGCCCGAACAGCGCCGTCACCAGAAACGGAAAGGCCGCCGGCGCAGTCGCGCCGCTGAGCCCCGCCAACCGCGCCGCGCGGTCCGCCGCCGCCGCCGCGCCGAGAAACACCGCCGCCGCCAGCGCAATGTGCATCGCCTGCGCCGCCCAGGCCGCCCCGTGGCGATGCCAGGCCATGTGGCGCGCCGCCAGGAACACCTGCTCGCGGCGGCCCAGCCGGCGCCAGGCCCATTCCGAATACACCACCCGCCGGCGGCGCCCCGACCCCGTCAGGCGCACGTCTTCGAGATCTTCCTGGTGTTCAAAATCCCACCAGGCCACCCCGGTGATCTCCAGCCCGGCCTTTTCGCCGATCCGCCGCAGGGCCGTCTCCAGCGAGTCGTCGCGGACCGGAACCGGCGGACGCACGCGCGGCAGCAGCTGCGACGGTCCCCACTCCCCCAGACCCGCCACCAGCACCGCATAAGCGCCCGTGGCCCACACCCACCACACCGAGGGAAACAGCCGCATCAGCGCGTACAGCCCCGTGAAGCCGGCCGTCGCCAGCCCCATCTCCAGCATCAGCGTTCCCAGATAGCCCCGCAGCCAGCTCCCGAATTCCGACTCCAGCCGGCCGTGAACCCGCTCCAGCGAATACCCCGCCAGCACCGAAAGCGGAAACAGCACCGCCTCGTAGCCGAACACCGCCAGCGCCACGAACGCCGCGTGGACCAGCGCCCAGCCGAACGGAAACGCCAGGCCCGCGCGGAGTCCCGCCGCCAGCGCCCGCGACCATCCCGACAGCCAGAATACCGCCGCCAAGGCGAACAGCAGGGCAAAGCGGACCAGAAACAGCACCGCCTGGGCCCGGTCGTAGGCGCGCGCCTGCGCCTCCCGGCGTTCGTCGTACCAGCTCCCCATCCGCGACCGCCCCTCAGACCAGATCGCCCAGATTCAGCGTCTCCAGCAGCCTCGACAAATCTTCGTTGTCGAAGAACTCAATGACAATCCGGCCCATTTCGCGCTTGCCGTCGCTCCCGGTCCGGGCCGGCGACAGCACCACCTTCGTACCCAGCTCCTGCTGCATGCGGTCGGCCAGGAATTTCAAATGCTTCGCGCTCTTCCCATCGGGCGCCCCGTCCCCGGCCGGCTTCGCGGACGGCTTCTTGCGCCGGGGATCCCCGGCCGCCAGCCCCGCCACCAGCTTTTCCAGCGCCCGCACGGACAATCCCTGCGCCACGGTGCGCGCCGCCAGAATCTCGCGGTCCTTCGCCTCCGCCGACAGCAGCACTTTCGCATGCCCGGCCGTCAGCGCACCCTCGGACAGCGCCCGTTTGATGCCGTCCGCCAGATCCAGCAGCCGCAGGGCATTCGCCACGGTCGCCCGCGCCTTGCCGATTTTCCGGGCCACCTCCTCCTGGGTCAGGCCGGCTTCCCGCATCAAATCGCGGTACCCTTCCGCTTCCTCGATCAGATCCAGGTCGGCCCGCTGCAGGTTCTCGATCAGGGCCATTTCCCGCGCTTCCAGATCGTTGACCCGGTGCAGCAGGGCCGGCACTTCCGCCAGCCCCGCCAACTGCGCCGCGCGGAAACGCCGCTCCCCGGCGATCAGCTCGAACAGATCCTCCACCGGCCGCAGCCAGACCGGCTCCAGCACGCCCTTGTCGCGGATGGAATCGGCCAGCTCCTTCAGCGCCTCTTCCGCGAACCGCCGCCGCGGCTGCCAGGCGCCCTTGCGGATCTTGTGCACCGGCACCAGGTGCACCGCGCCCTTTTCCGGCGCGGCCGCCGCCGGCTTGTGCCCCGCCGCCCTGGCCGCCGGCTTCGGCGCGCCGCCCGGACGGGTGGCGCCTCCCTGTATCAATGCATCCAGCCCCCGGCCCAGGCCCCTGTGTTTTGGTTTGGTTGCCATGGTCGCCGGTTGTACCGCAATCCCGGTCAACAATCAATCCCGTTGCACTTCGGCATTGCCGATTTCTCCCGCTCCCCGTATGCTGGCCCGCCATGAAAACGTATTCCATCCTGTGCCTGTGCGCGGCCCTGCTGGCCGCCGCCGCCCCCCTCCGGGCCCAGACCCCCGTGCGGGTCACCGCCCACAACGTCAATCTGCGCGCCATGCCGCGGCTCGAGAACTCCGAAGTGCTCGGCCAGGCCCAGTACGACGACCGCCTGACCGCCTGGGAAATCGGCGAGGAGTGGATTTCGGTCACCCCGCCCCCCGCCACGGACTTCTGGATCAGCAAGGCCTACGTGCAGCAGCCGCAGAACACCATCGGCGCCACCCGCGTCAACGTCCGGGCCGGCCCGAGCATCAACTACAACGTCGTGGACACCCTGGAACTGGGCGCCGTCGTCGACCCCCGCGGCGAAGTCTCCGACTGGCTCAAGATCGCCCCGCCGCCCACGGCCCGCGTCTGGATCCATCGCGATTTCGTCGACATGCTCACCGGCGACCCGGAACCCGCCCAAACGGCCGACGAAACCGCCGAGGCCCCGGCCGAGCCCGCCCGGAAGGAAAAAAAGGCCCGCAAGCGCAAGGCCAAGGCGGAACCGGCGGCCGAAGCCGCTCCGGCCCCCGCCCCGGCGGCAACCGCCGCCCAGGCCGCCGACTGGCCCACGCCCATCGTATCACCGTCCGTCCCCGTCCGCGAAACCGCCTCCGGCGTCATCCCCGTGCCCCCGCCGGCCGACCTGAAGCTGATTCCGCTGGAGGGCCAGGGCCGGATGGCTGAATTCGAAGGCGAACTGCGCGCCGCGCCCCTCATCAACGAGGCCCCCACCCGCTACCGCGTCATCCGCTGGCAGAACAACCGCTGGCAGGTCCTGTGCCATGTGTACGGCGCAGCCTCCAAGTTCCGCAGCCTCCAGGACAAACGCGTGCGCGTCAAAGGCCGCGAATACTGGATTCAGGGCGCCGCCGCCCCGGTTCTGGTCCCCGACCAGATTCAGGAAGCCCCCGCCCCCGACTGACTTCCGCCCCGCGCCCGCCCTTCCCCCCTCCCGCGAGGGGTAACAAGAGATTGCGTTGCCCCCCCGTTTGCGCTAGAAGGGTTGGCCATGAACCAGGAATTCGCAGGCTACTCCATCACCCGCTCCATCACCGGCGGCGGCATGACCAAACTCTATGTCGCCATTGACGCCCAGCAAACCCGCTACGTCATCCGCGTGCTGGACCCCGTGAGCGCCCGGGACCGCCGCGCCCGCAAGCGGTTTTTCCACGGCGGCGAGGTGATCGCCCGGATGCACCATCCCCAGCCCCATCCCAACATCGTCCCGTTCATCAAGGCCGGCTACGAAGGCAAAATCCCCTACATGGTGCTCGAATACATCGAATCGCGCACCCTCCGCGACCTCCTGCTCTACCGCGAACCGCTCCTGACCGACAACGTGATGATCTTCATCCGCCAGCTCGCCAACGTCATTCAGTACATCCATTCCCGCGGCTATCTGCATCTCGACATCAAACCCGAAAACATCCTCATCCGCCCCGACGGCCGCCTCGTGCTGATTGATTTCGACCTCGCCCTGCCCCGCAAGCGCTTTTTCAAGAAACTGGCCACCATTTCCGGCACCACCGCCTACGTCCCCCCCGAAACCCTCGTGGACCATACCGCCGACGACCGCGCCGACATCTATGCCTTCGGCATCTGCTGCTATGAAATGCTCACCTTCCACAAACCCTACGAAGGCGAGAAAATCGAGCAGGTCCGCGCCGCCCAGATCGATCCCAAGACCCCCCCCGTTCCCATCCGGCAACACACGCCCAACGTCCCGGCCGCCCTCGCCAGCCTGGTCATGAAATGCATCGCCAAAAACCCGGCCGACCGCTACCCGGACATGGTCCTCGTGCTTCGCGACCTCAATCGCCTCGCCTGAAATTCCAACCAGCCCCCCCCCCGCGCCGACATGACGCCCAATTCCATTCCCGATATCTACCTGATGAAACGGCAGAAGTCGCGCGCCGGTTGCATGACGGCCCTGTTCGTTACCCTTGCCGTGCTGGCCCTCGCCGGCATCTTCCTGCTCATCCGCTGGGCCGGCGCCTCCCCGGCGGATGCCTCTGAATCCGAAGCACCCGCTCCGGCCCCCCTTGCGACCGAGGCTCCCGCTGCGCCCGCCCCGGAACTCACGGCCTCCGCCGAATCCGTTCCGGCAACGCCCCCCGCCCCCGATTCCCCCGCATCCCCGGCCTCCCCCGCCTCCCCGGCCTCCATCGCCACCCCTCCCCCCCCCCCCCC
>ERZ795048.2875-NODE-2875-length-13355-cov-7.222030_pt1 | contig 13355 bp, 9 predicted proteins | sample MGYA00375132_ERZ795048 | MGnify/ENA primary metagenome ERZ795048 (study PRJEB30177, sample SAMN05720225) | activated sludge metagenome | isolation source: Anaerobic digester | place: Hong Kong | collected 2014-12-17 ...
GCGCCGAGGTCCGCCGATGCGGCGAGGAGGGCGTAGGTTTTCAGCGCCTGGGAAATTTGTCTGTCCCTTCCCGCGGGGCGGAATGCGCGGTTTCCTTTTCCCTCTTCCTTCTTCCGGCGTGCTGCCAGTTCTTCATCACTGACCTGTATCTTCAGCCTTCGGGAGGGGATATCTATCTCCACAATATCCCCCTCTTCAATGAGGGCAATGTTACCCCCGGCAGCCGCTTCCGGTGAAACGTGTCCGATGGAAAGGCCCGCGGTCCCGCCGGAGAACCTTCCGTCGGTGATGAGGGCGCACTCCTTGCCGAGATGCATGGAGTTGATATAGGAGGTGGGATAGAGCATTTCCTGCATTCCCGGACCGCCTTTTGGGCCTTCGTAGCGGATTACCACTACATTCCCTGCCTTGATATCGCCCCCAAGAATAGCGTCGCATGCCGCTTCCTGGGAATCATACACCTTTGCGGAGCCGGTGAATTTGTAGATACTTGGGTCTACTCCGGCAGTTTTGACTATTGATCCATTCTGCGCGATATTTCCGAAGAGTACCGCGAGTCCACCTTCCGGATTGTAGCAGTGTGCCATGTCCCGGATGCAGCCTTTTTCGCGGTCCCTGTCAAGATCATCATACATCTCATCCTGGGAGGCCATCACGAGGTTCCTCCCCCTGTTGCCGGGGGCGCTGCTGAAGCGGGTCAGCGCTTCTTCAGTGACTGAACCGCGCATAATATCAAAGGCGTCAAGTGCTTCCCCGAGGGTGGAAAAGTCGACACGCTTTACGGAGCGGTCAATGAGGCCAATGCGGTCAAGCTCACCCATGATTCCGAGAATCCCCCCGGCACGGTTTACATCTTCAACATGGTAATGGGAGCTGGGTGCAACCTTGCAGAGGTTCGGGACTTTCCTGGAGAGCATGTCAATATCTTTCATGGTGAAGCTCACTTCAGCGTTATGGGCAACAGCCAGAAGATGGAGCACGGTATTGGTGGATCCGCCCATCGCGATATCGAGAGACATCGCGTTCATAAATGCCTCTTTTGTCGCAATTGACCGGGGAAGCACCGACTTGTTGTCCTTATTGTAATACTCATCAGCCATTTCCACTATGCGGTACGCGGCCTCTTCAAAGAGTTTCATTCTGTTTTTATGCGTGGCAACAACAGTGCCGTTCCCGGGAAGCGCAAGGCCCAGGGCTTCCGTGAGGCAGTTCATGGAATTGGCGGTAAACATTCCGGAACATGAACCGCAGGTGGGGCATGCCATCATCTCAATGTCAGCTACGTCATTGTCAGGAACTGAAGGGTCCGCGCTCATTACAATGGCGTCAATGAGGTCATATTTTTTCCCCTTCACCACTCCGGCCTCCATGGGGCCGCCGGATACAAATATTGCGGGGATGTTCAGCCGCATTGCCGCCATGAGCATCCCGGGGGTGATCTTATCGCAGTTGGTGATGCAGATCATCGCGTCGACCTTGTGGGCGTTGCACATGTATTCGACACTGTCGGCAATGAGGTCCCGTGACGGAAGCGAATAGAGCATTCCGTTGTGTCCCATGGCGATACCGTCATCAATCGCTATTGTATTGAATTCCGCGGCAAAACACCCCTGTTTTTCAATCAGCGTTTTTACATGCTGGCCTATTTCGTGAAGGTGGACATGTCCGGGAACAAACTGGGTAAAGGAATTCACTATGGCAATGATCGGTTTCCCAAACTGTTCCTCTTTCATCCCATTCGCCCGCCAGAGTGCCCTCGCTCCCGCCATCCGGCGCCCCTGGGTACTTGTTTCACTTCGTAATGGTTTTGGCATTGTACTTCTCCTCATGATTGTGTAGTGTTCTTATTATAATAACCTCTCAGCAGTGCATACATCTGAAACTGTCACCTGCACTCATGGCATGAGTATGTGTATCAGGAATTCCGGTGTGCTGAGCTGTTACAGGTTGTATAGAAATAAGTATTTAATATGACGGTTGTCTATTGTGTCAAGATATTTAAGAAATGATTTCGGGGCGGCGGGTTGATATAATTCTGTCATACCATGAGCCCCGCTCATTATTAATCTTCTTGAATTATGATGATTCCTCTGCTACTGTACGTTAGTTTCGAAATATATCATCAGGAGGGTTTCCGATGGAGGGGATGATGGGGCTGATATTTCTCGGGTTCTGTATTGTATCCGCGGCAGTTATTGTAATGGCGGTACGTGTGTATCAGGTGCGTCCGGATTTTGTAAAGAAAGTCCTTAAATATATGGTTATCGGTTTTTTCGTCACGTTTTTCAGTATCGTGTCAGCGGTTGTAGGGATCCGCATTAATTCACGGCATGAGGGGTCCTACTCAAAAAATCTCCGGTCGGTTCAGCAGATATGGGGAGGCAGGGTCAATCAGAGCTCACCGAGGTTTTTCATCACAAAACAGGAACCTGAAGAGTATGAACAGGAAAAAACCGGGAGAATTCTCACAAGGATGAAAACTGTGATTCGTGATACAGGTTTCCAGGGGCAGCATGTGCTTCTTGACATAAAGTCAAACATCCGTGAGAAGGGTTTGCTTAAATTCCCGGGATATAATGCGGTGTTAAAAGGCACCTATACCGTGAAGAATAATGAAACCGTACCGGGCCGTTTTACCTTCGCGTTTCCCCTCCCGGATAATTCGGGGAATATAACAGATATTGCTGTTACCATGAATGGAAAAGTGTTTACTGAAGATACGAACTTCGCTGACGGTATACACTGGACGGGAATCCTCCGGCCCGGCGAAATGAAGGAATTCGGGATTACCTATAAAGCGCAGGGGGTTGAGCGGTATCAATATTCTTTTAAAGCACATAATGTTGAAATAAAAACACTTGATGTTCTTCTTAATACCGATTTTTCTGATATTACGATTCCCGACGGCGCGATGGTGCCCTCAACACGTGCTCAGGATACGGCGGTATCCCGATTGCAATGGAAGCATGAAAACCTTGTTACCGGGCAGAACATCGCGGTGGAATTTAATATTCCCGGAAATTACGGCGCTCTGGCGGCAAAATTGTTTTTTTATTCACCCATCGCCTTTATACTGTTTATCGGACTGGTGCTGCTTTTTACTATTTCGAGGAACGTATCACTGCACCCCATGCAGTACCTGTTTCTCCTGACAGGATTCTTTATTTTTTATCTTCTCGGGTCATACCTGATGAGCTATCTCCATATTATTGCAGCAATATTTGTGTCGCTTTTCGTTTCATCAGGAATAATGCTCTATTATGTGTATCTTTTGAAAAAAGATTCCGTGCTGATAAAGGCCGTGGCGCTGTCGGCTGTTATTTTCCAGTGGCTTTTCTCCATGGCATTTTTTCTTCCGGAGCATACCGGTTTTATTATTACCGTTGCCAGCATTGCCGCGTTTATTGTCCTTATGAAATCGACAGCGGAAATTGACTGGGAAAACAAATGGTAGATATATACGTGATCCTGGTCAGGTGCTTGATCCCGACGGGATAATACGGTATTATGTACATATTAATACTGCTGTAGTGTCACGTGTCCGATGAACAATGTGTGATATGGGGAAATGTGAATGGGCGGTTTCAGGTACAGTGTATGTTGTTTTGTTCTTGTGGCTTCCATGGTCTGCTGCAGGAACGCGGAAACGGAGGTTCGTCCTTCAGCCCTTGCCGGGACATGGTATCCCGCAGAGAAGGGTGCCCTCCGCGCGGTAGTAGAAGGTCTCCTTGAGGAAACGAAACAGAATATCTCCTCAAAGAAGCCCCTGATTGTTGTGCTTCCTCATGCCGGGTATTCCTGGTCGGGTCACGTTGCCGCAGCAGGTTATACGTACATAAGAAACAATAATCCCGATATTATTGTGATACTGGCCCCTTCCCATCATAGCGCTTTCAGCGGGTGCTCGGTGCATCCCGTTGACTACTATGAAACGCCTCTCGGCAGGGTGCGTGTCGCAAAGGACACCGCATTGACACTGCTGAAACAGGAGGGCTTTATCCGGCATCCCGGAGCCCATCAGCGGGAGCATGCTGTTGAAATACAGCTCCCCTTTCTGCAGTGCCTGTATGGAGAGAGGATGGAAAAGGACATTCCCATTCTTCCTGTGCTGGTTGGCGATATTTCCGACCGTGATGCGGAGAACACGGCATCACACATCGCTGCAGCGGTGTCCGGGTTTCGTGAGCCCCTGTTTATTGTCAGTTCCGATTTTACGCATTACGGGGGGAGGTTCGGATATATGCCTTTCAGGGCATCGAACCCGGAAGCGGTGAAAAAAAAGCTGAAGGCCCTGGATGGCGGGGCAATTGAGAACATCCTCCAGGGTAACGGGAAAGGTTTTTCATCATACGTGGAAAAAACCGGCATAACAATCTGCGGACGAAATGCGATCAAAATAGCATTGTCGCTTCCCCTCAGGGATTTCAGCGCGTCTCTTTTATCGTATGATACTTCCTGCAATATATCCGGTGATTGCGGGAATTCTGTAAGCTATGGGGCCATTGCGATTCACGGAAGCCTTTTTTCATCAGGTAATACGGCTTTTCACCGGAATGATATCACCCCGGCCGACAGAAAATATCTCCTTCAACTCGCACGAAACACCATTCGGTCATACCTTGCCGGGGGAGGGCAGGTTAATGTGGATGAAGCTACTGTCCCCCGGGGGTGCCGTGAGACAAAAGGAGTTTTTGTTACACTGAAAAAAAACGGTGCCCTTCGTGGGTGCATCGGTTGTATTGAAGGGGTCCTGCCCCTGTATCAGGCAGTTATCGACAACGCGGGAAACGCTGCGTTCAGGGATCCCAGGTTCGGCCCCCTCACGCGCGATGACCTTGACGGTATAACCATAGAAATTTCCGTACTTACCACGCCCCGACGGGTCCGGAGTGTTGAGGAGATTGTGGTGGGACGGGACGGTCTCATCATAAGGATGGGGAGCAGGCAGGGGGTTTTTCTTCCCCAGGTCCCTGTGGAATGGGGATGGAGCCGGGAGGAGTATCTTATTCAGCTCTGCAGAAAAGCGGGCCTTCCGGACTATGCATGGCGGAACGGGGCGGAGATATATGCGTTTCAGGCTATAGTATTCGGGGAGGACGGGAATACATGACAGGGCGGAGTGCCGCATGAATTCACTGGAAATATTTACCCATGAAGGCAGGCAGATATCGCGCAGGTCCTTTCTTCTCAGGAGCACAGGGGCTTTCTGCGCCCTGGCCCTTGAGAGCGTATTCCCGGGATGCGGTGAATGCCTGTTTTCGTCAGAAGGTGATGTGTACCGGCGTGAGGCGCGCCACTGGAGGGCCCTCGGGGACCGTCAGGTGCAGTGCGGACTCTGCCCCAATGAATGTGTTCTTGGTCCCGGGGACCGGGGGATGTGCAGGGTGCGGGAGAATATCGACGGGAAGCTGTACACCCTTGTCTATTCCCGGCTTGCTTCAATTCATCTTGACCCCATTGAGAAAAAGCCGTTCAATCATTTCCTTCCGGGTTCACTGGCCCTTTCCGTGGCCACCGCGGGATGCAATCTCCGATGCAGATTTTGCCAGAACTGGCAGCTTTCCCAGTCCGGACCGGAGGATATTACCGCGCGGCAGGTCTCACCTGAAGGTCTTTCTATTCTCGCAAAACGTCACCGTTCACCGGTAATTGCCTTTACATATAATGAGCCTACTGTACAATTTGAATATGTTGTGGATGCGGCCCGGGAGGCAAGAAGGAGGTCCCTCAAGCCTGTAATTGTTTCCTCGGGGTATATCCGTCCCCCGGCGGGGCGGGAATTTGCCAAAGTCCTTGACGGAATTAAGATAGATTTGAAATCATTCACCGAGCGGTTCTATAGTGAGGTCTGCGGGGCCCATCTCCGTGATGTGCTGCGCAATCTTGAGGTGGTGAAGTCATCCGGCACATGGCTTGAAATTGTAGTGCTTATAATCCCGACGCTGAATGATTCACCGGCCGAAATCAGGAACATGACCCGGTGGGTCACGAGGAACCTGGGGCGCGATGTACCGATGCATTTTACCAGGTTTCATCCAATGTACCTGATGCGGAATATTCAGCCCACTCCGGTGCAGACCCTGGAACGCTGCCGTACGATCGCCGTTGCGGAAGGCGTCCGGTATGCCTATGTAGGCAATGTCACGGGGCACAGGTGGGAGCATACGTACTGTCACCGCTGCGGCAGGGTCGTAATCCGTCGGAGCGGAATATTCGCAACACAAAATTTATTACAGAATGGAAGGTGCCCGCACTGCAATACCGCAATACCGGGAGTGTGGATATAAACAGCATATATGGAAATACGAAACGTCCTTAACCGGAAATACTTTCAGTCAGTCGCGTTATATCTTGGTTTTTCATCATCAATAGCACAGGTGCTCCTTATACGGGAGCTGCTGACGATATTCCGCGGCAACGAATTTATTATAGGCATGATCTTTACCGGGTGGTTCCTGGGAATTTTTTTCGGCGCCAAATATAATGCGGAAGCCGGCCGTACTGTGCTGGAGCGGCGTGTGTCTGTTTCACTGCTTCTTCTTCCCATTGTGCTCCTTGTTATGCTCTATGTGATACATTTTATCCCCCTTGTATTTTCCCGAACGACGGGGACCTTCTTTTCTCTGACCACGGAATTTATACTGTCCCTGCTTTTTACTATTCCCGTAAGCTTTTTTGTAGGGTATTTCTTTCCCCCCATTGTGACTATTCTTTCAGAAACCTATAAGGAAAAATCAGGTGGGGCGATATATCTCATCGAGTCCTTCGGGGCTTTTGCGGGGGGGATACTGTTTTCCTATCTTCTGGTGGATGTGCTCAATCCCATCGGCATAGTGGCAATACTTCTTTTGCTCGCGCTGCTCCTTTTTTCTGTGAGGTTTCCGAAAAAATGGTTTTATATATTTCTGCTTGCGCCGGTGCTGCTGTTTTATTATGCGGAGGACGGGGAGAAGGCGGTATTCAAGTATATCTGGAACCGAACGCAGTCAAGCACCCTGATAGCCTATGAACGTACGCGGTACCAGACCATCTCACTGGGTTTTAATGAGTCCCAGATAAGCGTATACGGAGACGGCGTGGTGTACTATACCATTCCGGACCGTTATGAATCCCGTTCTGTGTTTCATTTAATACAGTCCCTCCGGAATAACGGTAATGATGAAATACTTATTTTCGGAGTGGGCCCCGGCTCAATACCGTATAACCTTGTCCGTACCGATCTGCGCCAGCTGTACTATTTCGAGATAGACCCTCAGCTATGGCATACAATCGTACCGTATCACCAGCGGTTTTATCCCCAGGGGCCTGAAGACCGGAAACTTGATGTCATTACACAGGACCTGCGGTATTATCTTTCGAATACCGATAAAAAGTTCGACATGATTGTCTGTTTCCCGCCGGTACCCCACAATGCAATGATTAACCGGTTCTACACCCGTGAATTTTATGAACTCTGCCGTTCGCGCCTGAAGCGGGACGGGGTGTTCCTGACGGCGTTGAGCGGATTCAGCAGCTATATTGATGTGGAACAGAAAAAATTTGTTGCCTCCATATACAAGGGATTTGCTGACGTCTTTCCCTCTCATTTGCGGTCATCAGGTGAGACAATGTATCTGGCCGGCGCGAAGAAACCCGGAAGGCTTCCCGCGACAGCTGACAGGCTTATCGCCGGCTATGGAAAAAAAATCAGGCAGCTTTCCGAATATCCTCTTGAGCGGACGATAATGCAGCATTTCAGCCCCATGGAGCTGAAGGCCTTTTTTGAACCAACTCATCTGCAGCAGTTCACCGATGTCATTGTGCCTCTCCTTCCGGAGGTGGCTGAAAACCGTGACAATATGCCCCATGCCTACTGGAATTATATTCTCCATTCAGCATTTCAGGAGCAGTCGCTGCTGTACCATCTGCTGAAGCATTATGAACTATTCATCCTGGCCCTGCTTATGATAACCGGCATGGTGCTCTTTAACCTGAAGCGGCGGTTCGGATCGGAACAGTTTTTGGGGGGGCTGATAATATACGCCGTGGGCATGGTAAACATGTCCGTGGTGCTTCTGATGATCATGCTGTACCAGAATTTTTACGGCGTTGTGTATTACAGGATTTCGCTTATCAACGCCCTCTTCATGCTGGGGCTCACGGCGGGAAGTTTTCTTGCCAACCGGTATTCACTGAGGTCCCTCAGGGGTGTACTGATTGCAATGATTGTATCTCTGGCCTGTGTGTTTATTTTTATATCCACCAGGGAGGAGGCGCTTTTCTGGATTATTCTGTTTGCGTTCTCACTGTTCTGCGGTACCGCATTCCCGTCCCTTTACATGGTTCTTTCAAGCGGCAGCTTTCATGCGACCGCGTCCAATCTTGATGCAATGGAATTTTTCGGTTCAATTGTGGGGTCGGTACTTACGACAGTTCTTCTGCCCATCATGGGAATACATGGAGCCCTTATTTTCAACGTCGGGGCGCTCCTGTGCACGTTCTTTGTTGCGGCTGTGCTCCATTCAGTTTTCGGAAAAGGCAGGGCCATGACCTGATAATAAAAGAGAACCTTGTAACACCATGTACGATACGTTGAACAGTTTAGAATACAAAGTCCTTACGGGCACTTCAAAAAAACCATGTAACCCTTTACGTGTTGATAATTCAAAACAGCATCAATAACTGAGATTACAAGGACAAAGGGGTCTCAAAGATCAGTTATTGGAAGTGCCCTTATAATATTTACAGGATGTTTTTTTATGAAGCTTCTTATACTATCAGATTCTCACGGCAATGTACGCAGTATACGCAGAATTCTTGAAAAGGAGGCCCCCTTTGATTATCTGATACATTGCGGTGACGGGGTAAGAGATCTTATTCATGCGGAAATCCCCGCCGGTTCCAGGGTTCTCAAAGTGGCAGGTAACGTGGATCTATCAGTTGTGTATGATATGGACAGGGTGATAACTGAGGAAATCTGCGGTTTGCATTTTCTTATAACCCACGGTGACCTGTATGACGCACATAACGGATACGGAATGCTCATGTCTGAAGGGAGGAACACAGACAGTGATGTCGTGCTTTTCGGACATACTCATATCCAGTACTGTTCAGAGGGTACTCCTGTCCTCTTTAATCCGGGTACCGCGATGAAAGGCTTTTATGGTGTGATTCACTGTGAAGCAGGGGAGGATCCTGTTTTTACACACGGGAAAATCTAATCATAGGAACGGGGTCTGTCCAGTCAACATGGCGGCATTAAAAATCTGCCATGTTATCTGCCGTTCGTGAGGTCTTTTTCCAGTTTTTCCAGAAAAATTTTATAGTTGCTTGAGAGAAAAACATTTCCAAGGGCATTCTGTATGCCTGTTTCCCGGTATATCTCCTGCACTTTCTTCTGTTCATGAATGACTGAATTGTCCTTCATGTCTTTTACTGTTTCGGGAATCCCATTATCGAAAGTGAATATATACCGGTTTCCGGGAACAAATTTTCTGTTCCGCCAGTTCATGGAAAAATATTTATAACTGATAGAAGTAATGGTATCTCCCGAATATGCAGTGGTGATATATTTTCTGAAGGTCCCGCCATATTCCCGTATGAGTGAAATTTTACCCCTTGCATACCGGTAATGTGCGGTAATCAATGTGGTTTTGTTTTTGGAGATACTGTAGGAACTTTTAAAAGAGGTTTCAATCTTATATAACCTTCCGGTGCGTGTATAAAAAAAAGATTTCATGGTAACATCATTAGTTGACTTATTGCTGTCCACCAGATGACTGGTGTGAACCAGGGTTACATGATTTCGCCGGTCATAACGGAGACTGATTGTCGTTACCGGTTCCATCCGGGGTGGGGTGAATTTTTTAATCTCAATTTCCTGTTTCGGTGTATTATAGGAAAATGTTATTGTATGGGATTTCCCTTCCTCATTTGTGTACCTGATTTCTTTTGTGCTGCCGTCTTCATTGAAGGTACGTCTCAATTCACGGGAACTGCATGCCGCCGTGAGCAGAATTGCGGCAGTAAGCAGGGCACAGCATGCATAGCTGTAAAACTGTATGAGGTAATTCCTGTGAATAATCATAATATAATTCTACTGCATCCTTTTATTGACGGTTAACATTCTACTGTACATTGTTATATACACTCTGCACATGGACTATACTGCTCTCATTAATACGTATCGGTACTATACCGTCACCGGTTTATCACTTTTCGTATAAGCCGCTGCTCTGTAATGGGGCTGGTTGAGCAGTTCAACGCAAAACGACTCCCTTATTGTGAATCGCTATACACTGTTACTGGCCGGGTGACACGGGACGTACCCGGAATGTGCTGTTTCGCCTCTGGTCTTGATACATGACTGCAGCGATGGCACAAACCGGTGCATGTCGCTGTTACATATTGTATACCATCATGGAGAAATGGGAAGACGCTTTGATTCGGGCTGATCCACAAGGATTTCTCCGTCCTCCTTGTACTTTTTCAGCAGAAAGTGCGTTACCGTGGATTGTACATTCTTGATGGTTGCAAGCTTTTCGGATACGAAAAGGGACACCTCTTTCAGGTTGGGCCCTTCCACATGGACAAGAAGATCATAGCTTCCGGAAAGGAGATATACTGATGAAACCTCGGGATACCGGTAAATATTTTCGGCAATCGCGTCAAATCCGACGCCCCGTTCAGGAGTGACTTTTACTTCTATCAACGCCCTTACTTCATGCTGTTTTATCCGCTCCCAGTTTACGAGGGTTTTGTAATTGAGAATTATACGGTCTTTCTCGAATTTCCTGATTTGTTTTTCCACAGTATCTTCCGGGAGGTTCAGCTGTTTCGCGATATCCTCAGTGCTGATTTTCGCATCGTGGGCGAGAATCTCAAGAAGTTCCTCCCCGGTTTTGTCGATTTTGTATGGCTTCATAACTTCTCTCCTTTCATCGTATGGGGTGCAGTATTGTAAATTTTTTTACACTGGTCAATAGAAATTTTATACAATATATGTTCCCTGTCTTATAGAATAGTATCGACCTGAATTCTTTAAAACTTACCTGCCGGCAGTTGTTTCAGGTTTTTTGTGTTGACGGTGCGGTATTTTATTGAATATTTTGAGATTCACACGTAATGCGAATGATGAAAAAACTTCCAATACTTATAGTGATTCCCCACGGGGGGTATTGTGTGCCGGAGGAGCTTGAGGGATATCAGAATGTTACTCCCTTCGATATCCTTTTTGAGGCGGATACCTGCGCCAATGAGTTGTTTTCCTTTGATGAGCATGTTGCGGCGAAGATCAACACCGATGTTTCCCGTCTTTTTGTCGATGTTGACCGTGATCACCTCGCGGTTCCCCCGGCATTTGCTGATGGTGTAATTAAAAAGGTTACGTCACAGGATAAGGAGGTTTTTACGGATGATGTATTTCCGGACGAGATTGCTATTTCCAACCTGATACAGCGCTACTATGTTCCATTCCACGAAACCATAGATAAAATTGCCCGGACCGGTGCGGTGCGCTGCGTCCTGATATGTCATACCATGAAAGTTGTCGCGCCATCCGCAGCTGCTGACCGCGGAAGGCCGCGCCCCCTTGTAACGGTGAACAGCGTGGTAACGAGGGGGGATGATATAATTTCCACTGCTCCCGATGACCTCGCCAGGGGCCTGCTGGATTCTTTCAGGAAGGAACTCGGCAGCGAGAACGGGACAGTCGCGGAACGGTTCTCGTTGAACAATCCGCTTTTCGGGTCCCATATACATAAAAAGCTTTCACGGTATGATATACCGGTGCTGACAGTTGCCGTATCAAGGTCGCTTTTTTTCAATGAGAAATATTTCAGCTACGAATACCTCACCGTGGATGAACTCAGGATACGGCAGCTGCGTGAACGGCTGTATAACGCGGTAAAACGGGTATTTTAATTGAATTATTTTATACAGGGTTGTAGATTTATCGTCAATACAGCCGGGTGATGATACAGCATGCAGTCATGTGTCACGAGAGGCAGCATAAATATTTCCTTCATAGTTATCGGGAGGTTTCTTGAAATGAGAAAAATATTACTCACTGCAGCGTTTATTCTTGCCTGTACAGGGTTTATTTCATGCCGCACAGGATCAGTACAGACATTCTCTGAAGGGAACCATTCCGATTTTGGAAAATATCTCCTGCAGCTTGAGGCGAGTGTCACCCTTGATGCCCAGACCCCCGCATGGGCCCAGAGGCGTTCCCCGTGGATTGCTGAAGTGAGAAGGGCGGGGGATAACGTTTCGGAGCTTCGAAGGCTCCTTGTGGAGTTTGAGAGTCAGATACTCGGCGCTGCACAATCCCCCGGCTGGTTCTCAGGGAACCGCCGAAATATCTGGGTCCGGAATGTCCAGGCGGCAGGGACTATCAGCCGCCTCGCGGGGCTTATGCTGGAAGTGGAGGAGTCAATAAAGTTTACTTCACAGTTCCCCACATGGAGGTCCAGCAGGCCGGGGTGGATAGAAAATGTACGGCGTCTCATGAACGATTCCCCGGCGGAACAGGATACTCCCGGGGGGGATGCGACATTCAATCAGCTGCTCATTGAGCTGGAAACAAGTGTACTCTATGATTTTCAGACACCACAGTGGAGGTCAAGGCGTCCCGGCTGGCTTGCAGCAGTCCATAGCGCGAATGATATCGGCACCCTTCGTGAACTGCTCCTTGAGTTCGAACGTGAAATTCAGAGTAATGCCCAGTCCCAGTCATGGCTCTCGTCGCAGAGACTGGGCTGGATAAACCGTGTCCGCAGCGCCGGGAGTATCGCGGTGCTTGCACGCCTTATGCGTGAAGTTGAAACGTCTATAAATTACACCGCCCAGGTTGGCACATGGAGGCAGTTGAGGGCCGGATGGCTCAGACGGGTTCAGGGACTTGAGAGAGAGTATTATTGATTGCAATGCTGCTTTTTTTTCTGCCGTAAATGAAAAAAACATTAGAATGTTGCACAACGATCTGGAACATTACAACTTCATTGATGTTCCGCACACTACTATCTGGAGATAATAATGAATGATCTGGAACGGGAAAAGAAAAAAGGACTGAGCCTGTTGTATCTTATAAAGGCTGCAGTTGTTCGCAGGCTCATAGGACAGAAATATCATACTCCCGGATTCGGGTTTGCTGCGCAGTTGTTCGCTTCTATGGCACGGGAGGTTATTGCTGAAATGGGGCAGGAAAAAGGTGAAGCATTGATCAAACGTGCGGTGGAGTCCTTCGGCAGGGAGCGGGGGAAAAGAATTGCGGAAAGGGTAACGGGGAAGGGGAAGCCGTTATCGCTCCGCAACTGGATAATCTATACCGACATTGACGGATCGAATTTTCCGGCAAAGGTGACATTCCCTGAAGG
>ERZ795048.2877-NODE-2877-length-13354-cov-4.881946_pt1 | contig 13354 bp, 8 predicted proteins | sample MGYA00375132_ERZ795048 | MGnify/ENA primary metagenome ERZ795048 (study PRJEB30177, sample SAMN05720225) | activated sludge metagenome | isolation source: Anaerobic digester | place: Hong Kong | collected 2014-12-17 ...
GTTTTGTCGTAATTGGGATGGGACTCAAGCCCCTTTTTCTCCAGGGATGTCAGCAGCTTGAGAAAAAGCTCACCGGCTTCAGCCGGTTTATTCAGTTCTGTGGCCAAAAAGGCCCGGTTATTCAGACTTTCAAAATATTGGAAACTGTCTTCCCCGTTTTTGTTCAACCGTCTTTCCCTGGATTGGTCCAGATACTCTTTGGCATTATCGTAGATTCCCAGCGAAAGATAAAAAACACCGACGTTGTTCAACAGATTGTTGTATTCATCGGTGTCGGTCATTTCTTTATCGGCCAGCAACTTCACGGCATCGTGATAAAGCCGTTCAGCCTCTTGATACTTTCCCAGAATCCTCTTGACCATCGCCACGTTGTTCAGGGTGTGGATATACTCGTTAAGGGGCGCTTTGCTGACAGCTTCACGACAGGCCAGGGATTGCTCAAACAGCTTCTCGGCCTGCACATAATGACCAAAAGACTTGTGCAAAACCCCCAGATTATTCAGCACTTCCGCCTTTTCTCCAGCATCGGCAACCGACAAATCGATAGCCTCAAACACCTTCAAAGCCCGGCTGTATTCACCCCGTTGCCAAAAGACTTCTCCCGTTTCAATACGCTCTCTGATACGCCTGTTATCCATACTTTCACCATGATGTTCAGAATTTTTAATCCCATTGAGCTTCCTTGCAAATAGCTGCTGATGCCATTGTAAAAGTATAGCATAAATAAAAGATAAACGAAAAGATAAAAACATCCGTTTTTCGAGTGTTTTTCGTCAATGGGGACGGTTCTGTTTGCAAAAGAAGCAGAGACTGTTTTTTCATTGGTGTTGTTTTTTGCGATGTTAAACAAGGTTTTTTAGAAAACGGACTAAAAAACCAAGCAGTTAGCCTTGAAAACAAGCCTATTGAATTCAAGCAGGAAATCCCTCCCCCTTGGTAAGAATTTCCGTTTTTCAGCAGGTCTTAGTTATTTCCGCAAGCAAAAAACCCGCCAAAGTTTCAGCGGGATTTTGTGGGTGGTAGTTGGTTCACGCACTGACAAGGTCGTATCTTTCTCCCAGCAGCACGTCCTTCAAGAATTCATACGGGCTTTTCAGTTCTCCGCTCAGCAGTTGCTCGAATATTGAAGGGGAGCTTCCGGAGACCAGGATGGTTCCTTTTTCGTCCATCTGTAGCGGGAAATGGTCGTGTCTGGCGTCTACGTTCCAAAAGACCAGGGTGGGGTTTTCATATCCCATGGTCCGGTAGTGACGGCAGATGAATTCATAGTTGGTCATTCCCGTAGCGGCTTGATCAAATTCCATGTCGGAGATGATGTAGATGGTATCGGGCATGTCTTCTGGTGGCACTTTGTTCATCTTCGCACGCATCAGTATCAGTTCGAACACTTTTTGAATATCGGTGTTCCCACCCCATGGAGCTTGTGATATGAACTGTGCCTTTTCGTGTAGTGTGTCCCCTTTGATTTGGACAAACTCCGGTTCATTGGAGAAGGTGATAAAATGGTTGTTGAATTCTCCCTGAACTCTTTCGGCAAAGTACATGGCCATGGAGATGGCGATTGCCATGGGTCTTCCTATCATAGAACCTGATACATCGGCCACGACCAATCCGTTGTGTTGGTTGCCTTTTAGATAATCCGGCAGGTTCTTCCAGAGTACGTCAAGGGTTGCGTTGTCTTCTCCTTGATAAAGCACTTTTTCTATGATTTCATAGGGATAGAGTGTGGCGGCGTTGATTTTCTTTTCGCCCCGCTCAACCGCTTGGATATACGCTTCATAGCGTTCGCGCTCATGTCTCAGGAAGGCTTTGCGGTAGTTCATCCCGGCTTTGGATGGCACCTTTTCAAAGTCGATGTCGCTCCATCGGTTGCGGCTCATTTTTTTCTCCACAACGTCGATTGCTTTCCTGAGTGCCGATAACGTCTTCCGATAGCTTTTCTCGTTCAATCCGAATGCGTAGGCCAATCGTTTGCCCAGTTCGCTTTTTTCCCTGGAAGAGGTGTTCACCGAAGGCAACCATTTGGCCAACAGGCTGACGGGTTCTCCTTTTTCAAGGTTTTTCTGGTCTTCAACCAGTTGCATTCTCAGTTGATTCAGGACTTCCGGCCATACGGATGTGCCTTCCAAGACGAACAAATCATCCCATCTGCCGTATTCATAGACAACACCCAGATTCTTTTCAACGGCCTCGGGATGGTTCAAGGCCAACCATCTGAATGCAGTTCTGAATGTCCTTCTTTCACCCTGGCCTCCCCGAACGTCTCTGAGATAGAACAGGCATCTTAAGGCCAATCTTGCATCCTCGTGAAATGCATTTTTGAACATTCTCTGTATGTCTTCTTCTTCACGGGTTCTCAAGGCCCCGCCAAGGGCAAAGAGGTTTAAAAGGTCCGAACCGGAATCCGAGTAAGTGAGGGACATGTTCTCGGTATGCGTGAGGTTCTTTAAGGCTTTTACCAGTTTGTTCATTGTGTTACCTCCTTTTGAGTCTGTGACTCTTTTCCGGTTTTGTATTTTATTTTCAAAGAACTCATCATCTTATACCGTTTGGATTTGTGTTTTCCGCAGGTGAGATTTTTATGTGTTATTCGGGTTGTAACCACGGTGACAGTTGCATGTGGACCCAAAAGGGCGGATCATGCAGTATTCCAATATACGGATAAAAATCCTTACATTCTCCTTCCCTAACCACTGCCTTTTCAAGACATGCTATTTGTGGCGGATTGTTCCAGGGAGTTCTCATACGCCTTGTTGATATCATGTACGACTTGGCCGGAACGGGTGAGTGGGTCTTTAGACATTACGGTGTCATTTCATCCAGCATTTGTTTCATGGCGGCCGTGTATGCTTCCAATGCTTTTTTCCCCTTTTCAGTAATTGCATAGGTGGAATGGGTTTTTTTACCCACAAATTCCTTTTTAACCGTCAAATAGCCTTCCTCCTCCAATTTTTTGGTATGGGTGGCGATGTTCCCCTTGGAAAGCTGCGTTTCATTCAGTAAAAATAAAAAGTCCACTTCTTCAGTATTGTAAAGAATTGACATGATAAACAACCTCGCCGGTTCATGAATCGTCTTATCAATGAGCAATATCTGTTCAAAGACATCGTTATTCGTTTTCATTCGACTTCACCCGCTTCATGAAAACGATCAGTTTGAAAAGTCCAAACAAAAATAAAACAGCGCCATTGATGACAAAAAAGACATAGAACCCCTCATTTTGAAGCAGATGATTGAAGATAAAGAGGAAAATACCGAGAATAAAACTCACAAATGAGAAAATGCGATAGAAAAAACCGGCTCCTGCTCGGTATTGATACCAGTAATAAAAGAAAAACAATATCCCAAATATGAGTGGAGAGAAGAGCATCAGTGAACCAATCAAGTCAATCAGATGAAAAATGTGGAGAAAAACCCCGATAACAGCTGGAAAGAAGGCAATGGGAAACACTATCAAGAAAAGAAACGGTTTTGTGATTTCCGCTTTGCCCTTGACATAACCGGAATGAGAATACGTGAAATGCTTTCTGATAAATTGAATGACAGGTCCTGAAAAGGCAAATACAAATGTAAAAATAGCGATTTTTTTGGCATCACTAGAGAAATCCAATAGAGTCATGATGATTGATGAATAGAAAAAGAAAAAGATGCCTGTAAAGAGCTCTGATAGCCCATCTCTTTGAGACATATAATACAATTTTTGTTTTAACGCTTGTTGATTGGACATAAAATCACCTCGTCTATAATAAATACCGGTTTCTATAAGAAACCGGTATTTATTATAGACGTTTTCCTTTCAATTGTCAAGGCGATGAATTTCTATTTGGGTGGATCATACCTTCCCCTCTCTGGTTTTGGCATGATTATTGGTCATCCAACTTGTAAAGCGTATCGTATCTGTACATGCTCAAGGGGTTGATTGCCAATCCTCGTACATTTTTGTGAGAGGCGACGCCGGTTTTCGGGTGGAATAAAAAGATCCACGGTGCATCTTCATGAAGTGTCTGTGCGATTTTCTGATAATATTCCATGCGCCTTGTTGGATTGATCATGGTTTTCGCCTCTGTCATCCACCTTGCAATATCAGGATTGACATAATTCGAATAATTGTTAACACTTTTTGAACCGAGCAGCGGTTCCAGGAAATTATCCGGATCGCCGGTATCCGCTATCCATCGGGTGATATAGATATCCGTTTTTTCAAAACTCCGGTCAGCAAAAAATCCCTGACTTGTGACATCTACAATTTTGATGTCGAAGCCAATCGCTTTGAGATTTTCCGATATCACCTTTAAGGTATGCTGGAAAATACCGCCTGCATTGGCCTCACGGGCGCAGAAAGATAATTTCATGTTCTTTATTCCGGCCGCTCGCAGCATTTGTTTGGCCTTTTCCGGATTGTATTCGTAAACCTTCTGCTTAGCCCCGTTAATCATATGGCTCGGCATGGCATTGGTCGCAACGGATCCCAGTCCGCCTAAAGCTTCCTTGATGATCCGTTCTTTGTCGATGGCATGGTTTAAAGCCTGTCTCGCTGTTTTATTGTGCACGATTGGATGAGAGGAGCGAAGATTGAAGCCAATAAAATAAACCGCTAACATATCTGACATTTGAATATCGGCCTTGTTATCCTTGGCGATCTCAAACGTTTGACGATCCTCGACTCTAAAAAAATCCAATTCATGGTTTTTAAACCGTTCGTTAATGGTGTCACTGTGGGAATCCAGACAGATTTTGGATGCATAGGGGCGCCCCCTGTAGAAATTCTGATGGGCTTTGAGCACCATATGCGAGTCATCAATTTCTTCTATCATATAAGCACCGCAACCAACCATCTTGCCGTTTTGTTTCATCGCTTTTTTGGAGATTATACAGCAATTGGCTTGACCGAGACTCAACAAAAATCCTGTATAAGGGCTTTTTAGCCTGATTTGCAGCGTGTATGGGGATAGAAGATTCAACCCGCTGACCTGAGTTGCCTTCCCTTCAGAGTATGCTTCAGCGCCTTCAATATCCGATAACATCCATACCGTTCCGGATTTTAGCTTGGGGTTCAGAAAATACTCCAGGGAAAACAGAACATCCTCGCCTGTTAACTCTGAACCATCATGGAAACGCACGCCTCGTCTGATCTGGAATTCCCAAGTCACTTGATCATCAAGTACACGCCAATAGTTGGCGATTCCCGGAGAGGCATTCCCCGTTTCGTTGATGTGAACCAATGATGCATGCAAATTCAAAAAGGTTAAAGTCTCCACCGCATCGGAGGATATCATCGGATTGAGGTTTTTTGGCGGATAAGGGATAACCGTTCTAAAGATCATTTCACTTTTATCCGCTTCCAAATTGTCGATCAAATGATTGTTAATCGCAAGCAGTTGGTTGGAAAGCTTTTTAAGAGCGCTTAACGAAGCACTGGTAAACTCAGTATTCATCGAAGTGAGTTCAACAATGTTGGCCAGTTTGTCAAACTGTGTCCTCATATTTTCAGTGGATGCGATGACATCTTCGAGTGTATCCGTTTGGTGTGAAACGGCTTTGATGATCTCATCGGACATCGATGTGGATTCCTGAGCGGCTTCAATGATGGTACTGAAAACCTCCTTGGTATCCTCTGAAATCGATCTCCCTGCGTCCACTTTATCACCCGTTTGATTCATCAGCTGTGTTGCATCTTTTATACTCAGTTTGATGTCACTGATGATGGTGTTGATGTGCTCTACGCTATCTAAACTTCTGGTTGCCAGTTTTTTAACTTCACTTGCCACCACGGCAAACCCTCTTCCCGCCTCTCCAGCCCTTGCCGCTTCTATCGATGCGTTGATGGCCAAGAGGTTGGTACTATCGGCAATATCCTTAATGATGGTTAATAATTCATCCACGTTTTGAGATTTTTCGTAAAGTGCATCGATCGCATCCTGTACGATCTTGACTGCATCCTGAATATCATCCATGGCACTCAAAGACTGATTAACAACCTGCGTCCCGTCGTTGGCGACGTTCAGCGTGCGGTGTGTGATTTCTTTTGAGTCTTGAATGCTGGCGAAAACTTCTTCAGCTAAAGCGGAGTAATTGCTGATCTCTTCTACTACCCCTTCGGTGGATTTCAATTGAATCTCTATGGCATTGTAAATTTGTTTGGTCGTGTTGATTAAACCGCTTGCAATAGTAGCTGTTTCATCGATTTGATTGGATAAGCGGCCGATCATAAGGTGTTGAATCTGTTGTTGTCTTACCTGTTCGTCTTTTAATCGAGAAGCAGATGTTTGCTCTAAGTCCGACATTGCTTCCTTCTTGTCGGACATGTCTTTTTTGAACCACATGGTCAATCCCCCTTAAGCGAATGCATGATAACCGATTATAACAATCAAGAGTTAAAAATCAAAAGTAAAAGTAAAAAGATGGAATTTTTTTCAGGTTAAAAGTAATACATATGTATAATTGAGGTTACATAAAAGTGTCGTACTAATCCGAATATACTGTTCGATATGGCCAGGAACACCGTTCATTGCCCGTTAGGGGATTTTTGCAATCTAAAAAAAAGACTTCCTTTCCTTTCAGAGTATGGGATTCGTTGTTTATCAATCCAACAATAGGATTATTTGTGAAATTTGCAAATTATTTCACTCGAATTCTGCAATATGCAAAGCCAGTTCCAAATAATGTTATAATTTAATGGACCGAGTGGGTGTTGATATTTTTGAAAAACACAATAGGAGATGGAAGACATGGGCAAAATACTGGTTCTTTATTATTCATACGAAGGTCACACAAAAAAGATTGCAGAAGTGATCGCAAAAGAACTTTCAGCGGATATTGAAGGGATTAAACCCATTAAGGAAATGAAATCAAAGGGGTTCGGTAAATTTCTTTGGGGAGGGGGCCAGGTAGTAATGAAGAAAAAACCTGAACTCAAGCCTATGAACGTTAATCCGGACGATTATGATTTGATTTTTATTGGAACACCCGTTTGGGCATTTACTTATGCGCCACCTGTTAAGACAATTCTTGAAACGGGAATCCTCAGAGATAAAAAGATCGCCTTTTTCTATACACACGAAGGAGGAGAGGGAAAGACGGAAGAGAATGCTAAAGCCGTTATTGAGAAAAGCAATACCTATCTGGGTGGATTCAGCTGTGTGAATGTTGAAAAGGATTATGAAGCACTCAAGCCGGAATTGATTCAATGGGTCAACAAAATGAGTAAAAAATAGGGGCAATCTATTCGAAGAACAACATTGAATATTCAGCTTGATTTTTCCAATCACCCTCAATTATCTTTCACATATTTGATCATTCAGGCCAGGGGGGATATCTTTTTTATAAAAAAATGACACTTTTTTTAAATCAGCTGTTGCTTGACGATTTCCAAACTCTTTCTCAATATCGATACAAAGCCTTCCAAATGAGCTGATATGGCAACTTTTTCGCCTTTGGCGGCGAGTGTTTCCAGTTTGCCGGCTTCTTCTTCAAGTGTTTCAAAACACATGTTTGAAGCCTGACCCTTTAGGGAGTGAAAAATGAGTTGGAGGGTTTCAGGCTTCTCTTGTTCGATGTCGATACCGTCCAGTTTTTCGATTTTACTCAGTAGGTCATCGTGAAATAGCACCATGGTTTGATGAATAATTTCTTCATAACCACCGAGTCGTTTCGTCAACAATGATTTGTTAAAAAAATGCGAATCCTCTGCTCCCCTTGTAATGGTTGCCATATCACCATCGTTGGCCGTCAAATTGTCAATCAGAAGCTTTTCAATACGTTCGAATGTAAAGGGTTTCGGCAAATAATCATTCATACCGGCTGCCACACATCTTTCCTTTTCACCCTTAATCACACCCGCAGTTAAGGCGATAATGGTGGTTTCCTGATCAAATTCTCGGATTTTTTTTGTTGCCTCGTACCCGTCCATGATTGGCATGCGGACGTCCATGAAAATCACGTCAAGGTCTTCTTCACGGGCTATATTTACGGCTTCTTCCCCGTTTTTCGCCTCATAAATCTCTACATTCGGCAAGATGAGCGAAAGTGTTGTCTTTGCAAACAACATGTTGGTAGGGTTGTCTTCAACGATGAGCATTCTTTTGTACCCGGTCATGGAAAGTTTATTATCTTTTTCATTTTCCCGTTTAACGCTCTCAGTATCCTGTGGAAGTGTTTCAGCATCAAACAATCCGGCAATGGTTCTGAATAATTGTGTCATCTTAACGGGTTTCAAAAGATGGGCGCTGATGGCATATTGTTTACAATCGTTTTTCAAGTCATCGTTTTCTTCTGAACTGTGTAAAAGAATCACCGGCAGTTCTTTCTCTGAAATCTCGAATTTTTCCCGTATGGTTTTAACCACTTCGATGCCATTCATATAGGGCATTCGGAAATCTATGATCAATAAATCAAAGTCTGTTTTTTTCGTCAGGATTTCCAAAGCCTCAAAACCGTTCTTTGCCTCCGTGATGATGATACCGCTTGGTTCCAAGCTATTACGCAAGAGAGCTCTGTTGTTGCTGTTGTCGTCAATAATCATGATATTGCGTATCGTTTCCGGAATGGCAATCCTTTTTTCGGGCAAGTCTTCAGTTTTCAAAGCCAAGGTGAAGTCAAACGTACTTCCCTTTCCCAACTCGCTGCTGAGATGAAGTTGCGTACCCATCATCATTAACAATTGACTGGAAATGGCAAGCCCTAAGCCCGTTCCTCCAAATTTCTTTGTCGTTGAGAGGTCTTCCTGAGAAAAGGCATCAAAAATCCGTTCCCGATGCTTTTCATTGATGCCAATACCGGTGTCTTCTACTGCAAAAAGGATATGAGCGATTGTTTCACCGTTAACGTTTTCTTGCTTGGACCGGATTACTTTCAGTTCCACATGGCCTTTTTCTGTGAATTTGATGGCGTTGCCCAACAGATTGATGAGAATCTGTTTTAGCCGGATGCCGTCCACCCATGCGTAACGGGGAACTTCCGGTTTGATATCCAGCAAGAGCTCAATATCTTTCTCCTGGGCTCTGAATTTGACGATATCAATGATATTCTCGCAAAGCTCTATGATATCGGTTTTTTCCCGGTTGAGTTCCAGTTTCCCGGCTTCAATCTTTGAAAAATCTAAAATATCGTTGATGATATCCATGAGTGAATGAGCTGAATTTTTTACAGCATTCATATACTCTCGCTGTTTTTGATTGAGTTCGGAACGTTCTAATAAATCCGAAAACCCAATAATCCCATTAAGCGGGGTTCTGATTTCATGGCTCATGTTAGCCAAAAATTCCGATTTGGCTTTGCTGGCGGCCTTGGCCTGTCCCATGGCAAGCGTCAATTCCGCTTGAGTCTGATTTCGATTGAACAAATTGACCAGCATCAGCGAGAACAAAAATAACAAGCTCTGTTCTTTTTCAGAGAATTGATGATGATTTCTAACGGCATCAAATCCGACAAAACCGATGCATTTATCCCCATCCATCATCGGCAGTGCCAAGAGACTTTTGACTCCCTGAGGTTCCAGTATCTGTCGAACCATGCTATCCGGATACAGGGCTGAAACATCGGGAATATACAAGGATTCGCCGGACATGTGAATCTCCACCCAATCCGGAATGGTATCCAGGGGGACTTCCTGAAGTTCATCAATTTGAGGTTCAATCCCCTCATTGCACCATTCGTAAGTATTGTTGGTAATGCCTCGTTCATGATCATACATGAAAATATAGGAACGATCCGTGTCCGTAAAGTGACCGAGCTTGGCTAAGGATTCGTTGATCACCTTATCGGCCTCATTCAAAGGAGCATTGATAAACGTATTGGCAATATCCATCAGTGTTTGTTGCAATTTGTTTTGATCAACAAGGGCCTTTTCGAACGATTTCCGTTCTTGAATATCACTATGAGATCCGGCCATTCGATATGGTTTTCCTTCCTTATCTCTCAGAGCTTCACCTTTAGCCAATATCCAAACCGGTGTCCCGTTTTTATGGTTCATCCTGAATTCAATTTTATATTGTTCGATTTGGCCTTTCAAATAACGTTGAACAAAATCATGGACTCTGGGAACATCCTCCTCGTAAAGGAGTGAAAGAAAACTGTCAAACTCGTTTTTTATCTCCCAATCTTCATAGCCCAGCATTTCTTTCCAGCGCTTGGACAAGAACAGTTCATTGGTTACAAGATTCCAATCCCATATCCCATCGTTTGTTCCGGCAACAGCCAGTTCAAATTGCTCTTTCAGGCGTTCCTGTTCAAACTGATGCTGCTTTTGCTCCGTAATATCATAAATATAGCCGTGCCACAAAACGCTGCCATCTTCCAGTCTTTCCGGCTGAGCAACCCCTCTAACCCATCTTTCACCCTTTTCAGGCAGAACAACCCGATACTCGTCTTCCCATTTTTCAAGGGTCTCTTGGGAGATTTTGATGCTTTGAACCACCCGATCATGATCCTGAGGATGCAGTCTTTCCAGAATGATACGCGCATCTTCCTGAACAGCCTTTTGCGATACCTCATAAATATCCTCAATATGTGCGGAAGAAAAGGGGAAACAAGCACGACCGTCCGGATAAACACGGTACTGATAAATCACACCGGGTATTTGTCTCGATAAATTTTCAAGCAACTCACTACCACTTTTCGACTCATTTTTTTCTTGATTGGTCATAGCCAGCCCCTCCTTTATTCTTGTGAACATACACCTTGTTTCAATATCTGTTTAATCCACAGCCGGCGGCATCTTTCTCCCCTGTGAACAAACGATATACGCTAAAAAAAGACACAGATGGCATTGTGTTTTGTTTTTAATTTATTTCAATAAGAATCATTTTGACCATTCTTTCGATATCACTGATCCAAATAAGGAAGCCTTTTCGTAATCAATACCCCTTTAAGAAATTATAGCACGAAAAAAATCGGAAATTCATGTTTCACCAAGTTTTATTTGAAACCTACGAAATTTTGTTTGTTTTGGTTAGATGTGATATAATGACAAACAAATTTTACAATATTTTTAGTGTTCTTTCTGGTTTTCTTTGTTTTATCGGGCAGTGGGAGAATCGTATACCAAAGGTTATTGATGTCATCTTCTTAATATTAGAATGAAAGGGGTTGTAAGATGTTAAACAAGTTGAAGTTGATTTGGAGGATTATTTTTTTGATTGGTGTACCGGTTGCGGTGACATTTATTATTACCATTATCATTGCCATTACTTCCATGATGTCTGCGGAAAAGGAAAACGCCTTTGAATTCAGTCGTTATTTGGCCAGTAATTATGCTAACGAAATCAAAGCGGAGTTGGAAGTTGCCATGGATGCTGCCAGGACCGTTGCCCAAATCTTTGAGGGGTATGAACAATTGGAAACCGACGAAAGAAGAAGTGACTATAACAACATGCTCAAAAGTGTACTTGAAAAGAACGAAAAATTCCTTGGGGCATGGACTTGCTGGGAAAAAGATGCTATCGATGGATTGGATGCCAAGCATAAAAACAGTCCGGGTCATGATAACACCGGCCGTTTTGTACCCTATTGGTATAAAATCAACGGATCTGTTCAACTGGAACCCCTTGCGGATTACGATCAGTCCGGAGCGGGGGATTATTATCTGATTGCACAAAGAACCGGCAAAGAGGTTATTACAGATCCTTATTTATACGATGTCGGCGGTAAAACAGTATTGATGACAAGCCTTGCCGTTCCCATAAAAAACAATGGAAAAGTAGTTGGTGTTGCGGGAATTGACATTGATATGGGAGATATCCAATCGCTAGTTGAACAAATCAAACCCTATCAAACTGGTTTGGCAGCTTTATTTACAAGCTCCGGAGTGATTGCTTCGCATTTCGATTCATCACGAATGGCAAAAAACGGCAAAGAAACAGAACATGATATGGCAGGGGACAATCTCTCGGATATGTTTAAAGCCATTGAAAATGGAAAAGAATTTTCCTTCAATAATTATTCAGAAGAAATGAACTCAGATATTTATATCTATATTAATCCATTTAAAATCGGAAATGCTCAAGAGACATGGTCACTGGTTATTAGTGTTCCAATGAGTAAAGTACTTGAAAATGCCAATCGATTGATGTGGTTGTTTACTATCATTTGCATTATAGCGGTTTCGATCATTATTGTGGTCATTTTCTTGATTGGGAAGTCAATCACCAGTCCCATCGGCGCTTGTGAGCAAATGATCAATAAAATCAAAGAGAAGGATCTGGCATCAAATAAAGAACAAAAGGTTTTCAAATATACAACAAGACAAGATGAAGTCGGCAATATCGTTAATGCACTTATCCGGATGGAAAAGGAATATGCAGAAACCATAGCTGTTTTCAAAACATCGGTTGAAGAACTCAACGGCTCAGCTGAAAATCTATCAGCTGTTTCACAAGAGCAATTAGCCTCTTCTGAAGAACTGACCGCACAGGCAGAAAAGATTGACACGAACGTCCAAAATACCTCTGCTTCAATTGAAGAAGTCACTTCCGGTGTGGAAGAGGTTGCTTCAAGTGCGCAAAATGTTTCCTCTACGGCACAAGAGCTGTCGAATCAGAATGAAGTCACCGCTGAGAAAGCTCATGAAGGGGGGAAATTGATCACCAATATTGTGAAACAGATTGAGGAAGCCGTCAACCAGACCATTGACACAGCCAAGCTGGTTCAGGAGTTGGCCGTTGGAGCCAAGAAAGTGGAAGAAATACTGGTTTCCATTTCATCTATTGCAGAGCAGACAAATTTGCTGGCTTTAAATGCAGCTATAGAAGCCGCCAGAGCTGGAGAAGCCGGAAAGGGTTTTGCTGTTGTAGCGGATGAAATTAGAAAATTGGCTGAAGAAAGTAAAAAATCAACAGATAATATTTCCAATATCCTGAAAACCATCACCAGCGGTGTCAACAAGGCCGATTCAGCAACAGATAAGACGGTAGAAATTGTGAATAAAGTCAATGAGAATGCGAAAGAAGTCGAAGGTCAATTTACTCAAATCTTGAAAATGGTGGAAGAAACCACCAATATGATTGAGAGCTTAACAGCCATTTCCGAAGAACAAGGTGCTTCTGCACAAGAAATGGCAGGTGCCATGGACACCTCTGCCAAATCCGTGAATGAAATATCCGATGAAGCTGCTGATATGTCTCAATCCGTTGTCCAACAAACCAAAGGTGCCCAACAGGTCAGTTCCGCAGCAGAACAATTGAGTGCCCTTGCGGGTCATCTGGATGAGCAAGTGAAAAAATTTAAACTTTAAAAGTAACCAAAAAACACAGGGACTCCTAGGAGTCCCTGTGTTTTTATACACCAACATTCCCTACACACTTTTTATTGTGCCCCAGTGGTAAAGTCTGCATGGAGGTCCGGTTCCATACATACTGCC
>ERZ795048.2878-NODE-2878-length-13353-cov-184.826741_pt1 | contig 13353 bp, 5 predicted proteins | sample MGYA00375132_ERZ795048 | MGnify/ENA primary metagenome ERZ795048 (study PRJEB30177, sample SAMN05720225) | activated sludge metagenome | isolation source: Anaerobic digester | place: Hong Kong | collected 2014-12-17 ...
CCCACAGAAGCGGATCGTTAACGATCCCTGCCAGTGTGTTGGCTTCACAGGAAGCTGTGCGTGCCGGATCATCGGCAATGGCTCCCAACATTAACGGAGCTGTTTTCTGCACTCCTTCGGCAATGGCATGATCATCCAAAGGCCTGTTTCGTATGGCATTGACAGATTTGTCCAGATCGCTCTGTGTAACTGCAGCTCCTCCGTATGAAAGGGCCAGTTCCTGTTTGGCTTCTATCCAGTTCAGCACGACTTCTGCCAGACGAATCACCGGGAAGCCGTTTGTATTGGTGCTGGATCCGTATTTTGCGGGACGGGGATCCGAACAGTTGTCAAATGAATAGGTAACCCCTACCCTGTCAATGAATTTGCATACATAAAGCAAGGTGGATGCAGATTGCAGGGGAGCTCCCCAGAATGTGGCTTCAAAGCGGGGGTCGCGGGTGATTGCCATCTTTTTAAGATCAAAATTGTCGGCTTCCGCAACCGTTGAATTTTGCCAGGGTTTCCCGTCGTTGCAGATAAACGATTTTGCAAGAGCCAGGTTGGCAGCAGGAGACTGTGACTCGGCAAGGTTTGAATAAGAGGCAATACAGTGTGTGGTAGACAGTTCGGCACTGTACTGGCGGTACAGGAGAATTTCATTCCCCGGTTTATTCTCGGATCCGAACAAGGAACGGAAATCGGTATCAAAAGCATATTTGCCGGAATTGATAATAATGTCCGCTGCAGAGACAGCCAGGTTCAGGAATTTTTTTGCCAGATCATTGGACCCGGATCCCGGATGATATTTGTACCAGGTACCTTCAAAAAGCATATAACGTGAAGCCAGGGCAGCTGCTACATATTTGTTTACGTAGTTTTCTCCGTCGTCTGCCCTGATATTATCCATGGCGTATACGAAATCTTCATAAACGTTTTCCATTACGGTTGTCCTGGGATCTCTGTCCTTGTATTGTTCATCCATTTCGGTGTCACTGACAGGATGATCATAATACGGAACATCTCCGAATGACTGAACCAGGCGGCTGTATTCCATACCTCTGAATAACCGGGCTACCCCGTTCCAATGGTTAAACTGTTCATCGTTCAGGTAGCCGTTCTCTTTCATTGTGGCCAGGCGTTCAATAAGGGTGTTCCATTTACGGACCCAGCCGAAGTTCCAGGCTGAAGCCCCGCTTTGGTATAACCAATATATGGAAGTTGCTGATTCCGAACGGTACCAGTTATCGGCAGGAACAGCAGCAAGGAAAGCTCTCTGTTTGCCGGCAGATGTCATGTCGTCGTTGAAATTAGCTCCCCTGTAAGGAACGTAGGCGGTACCCCAGGATCTGTCGAATCCATTAAAATAATTGGGATAACCTCCATTGACAAACAGACGAACATTGGATTCGTTAGTCCAATAGTTTGAATCGTCCATAGCCGTTTTCTGGGGACGATCCAGAAAATCGCTGCACCCCGCAAGGGTTAAAGCGGCTAATAAACTTAATATTAATATTTTATTATTCATTTTGTCTGATTTTAGAAAGTTAGCTGAAGGCCTACAGATGCACTCTTAAAGGCGGGAGTGCCCACACCTGTGCGGGAAGAATTGTAATTTGATGAATTAAGATAGGAATACCCGGCTACCTCCTCGGGGTCAACAGGCAAACCGCGAAGGTGATCGAAAGTCAGGAAATTTTCCAACGATATATATATTCGTACATTGTTGATCATCGCTTTACGTGTCAAATGCCTGGGCATGGAATAACCTATGGTCAGGTTTTTCATTCTCAGGTAGGCCATGTTTAACAAATACCTGTCCGATACCTGCATGTTATTTCCGGTACTGCTTGCTCCCAGGTTGTATGCACGGGGATAAAAAGCGTCGTAATGGCTATCGATCACATTGCCGCTTCCATCATATGTTTCGTACCAGAAATCTTGCGCAATGGCTTGTGGCATAGCTCCGTCTGAAGAGTTAAATCCCGGAATGGTAAGCGGGCTGGCTCCCCACATTTCACGTTTGCCTACACCCTGAAAGAATACCGAGAAATCAAATCCCTTGTAGTCCAGACCAAGACGGAAACTGTATTCGTAACGGGGAGTGGTGTTCCCGATTACGGTTAAGTCTCCGTGATCATCTACAAGCTGACTTCCGTTGTTGATCACACCATCTCCGTTTAAGTCCTTGAATTTTACATCTCCGGGGCCAAACCGGAAGTTGGAGCTGTTCTGCAGTTTACCCTGAGTAGGTGCGTTGGGATCTGCCAGTTTGTAAACAGTATATCCGTCAGCACTTTTCATGGTCACAAGACTTCCGTTCTCGTATACGAAATCATCGTTCTGATAGAGCCTGTCAACCTGGTAACCCCAAATTTCACCGTATACTTTACCTTCATACCAGGAATTGATGCTTGTAGTACTTCCGTATTTTGTAATATGGGTGATAGCATCGGACAAACCGGCACTGGCTGTAATTCGTAAGCCATTTCCAAATTGATGACCAAAATTCAAGGAAACTTCCCAGCCGTTAGTTCTTAAAGATCCAAAGTTGCCCTTTGGTGCGGTGGTCCCATACGTATAGGAGAATCCTTCACCCGGTACGATCATGTTTTTGGTATCTCTCTGATACCAGTCAAAAGACGCACTCAGCTCTCCGTTTAACAGGCTGACATCTAAGCCAAAGTCGAGCGTAACAATATCCTGCCACGTGATAATTGAAGAAACAGCAGCCGGCGTACCAAAATAGGTGTCTCTTGCCCCTGCGTGAAGCCAATAGGAATTAGCCCCGTTCATAGTTGGAACATACAAGGCATTACTAACAGACTGGTCGCCAATGGAGCCCCATGATCCGCGAAGTTTAAGACTTGTTAATACAGATTTGGCAAAATTCATCCACGGTTCTTCCATTAATCGCCATCCGAATGAGAAAGAAGGATACCAGCGCCATTGCAGGTCTGTTGGGAATTTGGACGTTCCATCGTAACGCAGGTTGGCTTCCAGAAGATATCTCTCCTTGAAATTATAGTTTATACGCCCAAAGAAACCCAATTGAGAATCCCAACGGGAATCACCGCCCGAAGTTTGTGTTCCTGAAGCCAGATCAAATTGGGGATTGGCATAATCCAGCAATTGCAGTTTCTGAGACCAGGAATAGTTGTAATCATAAGCTACTGAGTTCATCCCCACCATAAAGTTGAATATATGGACATCATTAATATTCAGATCATAAGTGGAAGTAAGGTTCAAAGTGCTTCGTGTTCTGTTGGCTGCCGATCTGTATATATGGTCAGGATTGGACCCTGAAGCCGTATACCTTGAATAATTGAGCATGTAAGCCGGGACAGAAGATCCCAGGGCATTGAATTCGTTCCATTCATTATCCCTGTATATCCTGGACCCGTCTTCATTATTCAACGGAACTGCAGAAACCCAGGTGTTCCCCGCAAGGAAGCTGGTTCCGGGTTTTAGGGTTATGGTTTCCTGATTGGAATAGGTATAATCCAGATTAATATTCCAGTTTTCCACCGGAGTAAGTGTGAGTCCGGCATTGGCACTGGTATAATTATTGGTTGTGGATGCCGTATTGGCTACAGCTGTTTCATACGTGGCATTACGCAGGGGATTGCCGCTCTCATCCGTTTCGGCCATGGGGTATGTAGGTCCCCACCTATACATATAATACCATATGTCAGCTGTTGTGGAAGAAGTGGCATAGGCCCATCTTTTCTGCGTTTTGGAATACATCATGCCGGCGTGTACCGACAGGTATTTATTGATCCGGGTGTTTATCCTTGCCGATGCATTCCAACGCTGAAAGTCATCGTGCTTGGCGGTTTTCATCATGCCGTTCTGATCCAGGTATCCCAGTCCGATGTTGTAATCGGTCTTCCCGGATTTGCCGTTAACCGATACGTTGTGACTTTGCGTAGGGGCCCATTCACGGATCAGGTAATCGTAGGGATCATAGGTTCTGACTCCGATCTTCCTGTTACTGGCATCAACATACCAGTCCCGTCCGTAAGTCATAGGTTCATACGGATCCATTGTGTCTCCGTATTTCTTTTCCTAGGCAACTGCTGCATTGTACCCTGCCCTGTCTATCAGCCAAAAGGCTCCTACCGGGGTGGTTGTTCCAATTCGCTCGGCAGCTTCAACGGTGTAATGCAAGGCATCTGCGCCGGCCATTTCATATTGTTTGGACATATTTTGAAATGACATGTTGCCCGAATAATTCACACTGACACTTTCTGTTTTTGCTCCTTTTTTTGTTGTAATCAAAATGACTCCGAAAGCAGCCTTTGACCCGTAAATGGAAGCTGATGCAGCATCTTTTAATACAGAGATCGATTCAATATCATCCGGGTTTACCAGCTGTATGCTCGGGATTTCTACGTTGTCCAGCAAGATAAGAGGCGTCGTAGAACCTTCTGCGGAACCAACGTGGCCACGTATTTTCATAATGGCATCGGATCCTACTTCACCGCTCCCTACCTGTATAGTAAGACCCGGTGTGGAACCCTGAAGCGCACGTCCTACGTCTGCTATGGGACGTGAGGTCAAGGCCTCCTGTACGTTTACGGAAGATACAGCTCCCGTCAGATTTACTTTTTTCTGTGTGCCGAATCCCACGACAACCAGATCTTCCAACGTAATTGCATCTTCTTCCATTATAATGTCCAGTCGGGCCCGACCGTTCAATGGTACGTCAAGGGTTTTGTACCCAAGGGAGGAAAAAGAGAGTGTTGCAGAAGAAGGTGCCACGATGGTAAAATTACCATCCAGATCCGTTGTAGCGGATGTCACCGTCCCCTGTACTACAACCGTCACCCCTACCAGGGGGCCGGTCTTATCCGAAACATTCCCGGTTACGGTAATGTTCTGAGCGCTTGCATATGCCGAAAACAGCATGATGCAAACCATGAGGATAGTTTTTTTTTGATAGCATTGATTAAGTTTTAAGGTTAGATATGTAAAAATTGAGTTATGCTAATGTAAGAAATAATACAATATTAACTATCATTTGGAACAATTATGCCAGAAATAATGATAAAAAAATATCATATAGTTCAGTTTTGATTATATTTGAAGAATAATTGCACAAGTAATTATAAACCTTAACCATTAATCTAACCTAATTTAAATTACTTATGGATGTTTACAGAAAAAGTGGCCGCCTGACCCTTACTTGCCTGGCGACCTTGGTTATTGCAATGATTGCAGGACCTATGTGGGCCCAAAATGTAAACGTAACAGGAAAGGTTACCGATAATACCGGAGAACCTCTCATGGGCGTTTATGTTTTAGTCCAGGGTACTTCGCGGGGTGTTTCTACAGACCTGGATGGGAATTATGCCATCGCTGCCCCTGCTGACGGAACCCTTTTATACTCATTTATGGGATTTGAGGACGTTGTGGAAACAATCAACGGACGTTCCATAATTGACGTGACCATGAGCGTATCCTCAGTGGCACTGGAAGAGTTGGTAGTAACAGCTCTCGGCATCAAGAAAGACAGAAAAGCTCTTGGTTTTTCAGTAACTGAAGTGGGCGCGGAAGAGTTGCTCAAAAACAAGCAGACCAATGTCATTAACTCACTGGCAGGGAAAGTGGCCGGTGTAAACGTAACCCAGTCCGGTGGTTCAGCCGGTTCGGGATCAACCATCATCATCCGTGGTGGTAACTCTGCCAGTGAAGGCCGCGATAACCAGCCTCTATTTGTAGTTGACGGGATTATTTATGATAACTCCACCGTTGTGGGAGGTAATTCCGGAACGGACGGTATGACCAAAAACGCATCTACATTTGGTAACCGTGTTATGGACATCAACCCCGAAGACATCGAATCCATGTCTGTACTGAAAGGTGCTGCAGCTGCAGCTTTGTACGGATCACGTGCTGCAGACGGAGTTATTGTCATTACCACAAAGAAAGGAGGAGAAGACGGTGTTGTAAAAGTAAATGTCGGATCCAAATACAGTTATTCCTGGGCCAATTCTCTTCCCGAACTTCAGGATGTTTACGGGAGAGGTTATTACAACCAGGCCGGTGTTTACAGCGATTACACGTATAATTCCTGGGGCAACAAGATCACCGGAACTGTTTACGATAACGTCGGCAATTTCTTCCAGGGCGGAAATATCTGGGATAATACAATGAGCGTTTCGGGAGGCAATAAAAACAGCAGTTTCTATCTGTCAGCTTCTCGCTACGATCAGGAAGGTATTGTTCCCATGACGGGTTACAACAAAACTACATTCCGTTTCAACGGTGAACAGAAATATGGAAAACTGACCGTGGGAGCAAACGTAGCTTACTCATTGTCCAATACAAAAAAGACCCTCACAACAGGAGGTCTTTACGGTGGTGGTGGTAACGGTGCCATGACTGCCGTATACGGCTGGGCACGGAATGATGATATGACTCGTTATCTTAACGAAGACGGCACCAAATACCGTATGTTTGCTGCATACCAGGATCTGGCTGCCGATCGTGAAAATCCTTACTGGATCATTAACAAAAACAAACTGTCTGACCAGACACGCCGCTGGACGGGATCCGTTAACGCAAACCTGGATGTAACCGACTGGTTCAACGTTATGTATAGGGTTGGTCTGGACACCTATTCTTATGACGAGTATACTTACATTGCTCCCGGAGGAGCCGTCTCTGAAAGGTATCAGAACGGTCGTTTGTCAAAGAGTGATAGAACTTATCAGTATTTGTCTTCTAACCTTATGTTGAATTTCCATAAGACTTTTGGTGATTTCGATTTCAACCTGCTTTTGGGACAGACTACTGAAGACACCAAAACCGTCAGACAGAATCATTGGGGTTATGACTTTGTAACCGCAGGAACCATCAGTTTTGCCAATATTGCCAACGAGAATAAATTTTTCACAGAAGCAAATGGCCGCAGACGTCTGATTGGTGTATACGGGGAATTCCGTGCCGCTTATAAAAACATTGCTTATCTGACAGTGACAGGACGTAATGACTGGTCTTCCACACTTCCCATAGAAAACCGTTCATACTTCTATCCTTCTGTTAGTGGTAGTTTGGTTTTCACAGAACTCATGCCTAAAAACGACATTCTTTCCTTTGGTAAGATCCGCGCTTCCTGGGCACAGGTAGGTAAAGATGCTTCTGCATATGCTACCAACACTTATATGTGGTCACCCGCAGCAGTTAGTGAAGGATTCATTGGTATCGGCAACAGCTGGACCCGGGGTAACCCTTACCTGAAGCCTGAAATCCAGACATCCTGGGAAGTAGGGGCCGAATTGCGTTTCTTCGGCGGACGTCTGGGTGTAGACTACACATACTATAATAGTTTAACCACCAACCAGATTGCGGCTCCCCGCCTGGGTCAGTCCACCGGATACATCTTTATGTCTATTAACTCAGGCTCTGTATCCAACAAAGGGATGGAGCTGATGATCACAGCAACTCCGGTTGAAACGAAAAACTTTTCCTGGGATTTGACTTTGAACCTCTCCGGGAACCGTGGTCGACTGGGAGAATTCATGAAAGGTGTTGACCTGTTCTATGTAACCGATGTACAAATTGGCGGTGTTAAAGCGGCTGCCGTGCCCAACGGAGGCTATTTCCTCGGGATCACCGGGGACTACTGGAAACGGGAAACACGAATTGAACAAGATGCAGAAGGCAATGACATTGAAGTTGAAATCCCTGATGGTCGTTATATTGTGGATGAAACAACCGGTCTTTACAAAACCACCGGTGTTGTTACCAACTTGTTGGGCAACCGTGAACCGGATTTCATTGGTGGTTTGGGAAACACCCTTACTTATAAAAACCTAAGCTTCTCCATTCTTTTTGATATCCGCAAAGGCGGTATGATCTATAACGGGACCGAATACTTGTTGCTTAACAATGGACTTTCACCGCAGACTCTTGATCGTGAATCTGTTACTGTGGAAGGTGTTTCCAGCACTACCGGAGAACCGGTTTCCTATACCTACAATGCCGGTCAGATGTATATTGTCAACGGCGCTGAAAAGAGCGGTGATTATATGATCCAAAGCTACTGGAGCAATTATGCATCCAATGCATACAACCTCTTGACTGACACCAACTGGTTGCGTTTGCGTGCCGTATCTCTTGCTTACGATTTCAGAGGCCTGTTCAACAAACAAAGTTTCATTAAAGGTCTTACTGCTACCGTTACGGGAACCAACCTCTTCCTGTGGAGTAATTACAAGGGAATGGATCCTGAAGTCAGTGTTTCTGGTTCCGGTACCGGTGGCTCCGGATCGTCTGGTATTGACTATTGCGGTGTACCTGCCACAGCCGGTTTGTCATTTGGTTTAAACATTACATTCTAATAACAAACGGATTTAAAAACTCAGATTATGAAAAAAATACTATATATAGCTTTAAGTCTGTTGCTTACTCTTGGGATAACCGGCTGTAACGATTGGTTGGACGTAAACGTAGACCCGGACAACCCGAACAATGCCAGTGCTACGGTGGAAAGCCGTCTTCCCTGGATTCAACACTATTATATGTACTCATGGGGCTCAGCTTGTATGCGTGGTTCTACCATTGCCGGTTTGATGAGCCAAACGTCCACTACTTCTTCAAACGGAAGACTTTCGGCTTGGAATCCCATCCAGAGCTCCTGTACTACCTCATATCAAAACTGGTTTATTGGAGCTGCCTGTAACATAGATGACATGATCAACGCAGCGGAAAAAACAGGGGCTTACCACTATATTGGTGCCGCTCATGTAATACATGCCATGGGATTCATGCTTATGGCCGATCTCTATGGAGAAATGCCTTATTCCGAACCCCTGGGAAGCAATCCCACCCCCGTTTACGATGACGGTCAAACCATGTTTAACGGCTGTATGGAACGCATAGACCTGGCCCTTGAATATTTAAACATGACCCAGGAAGAAGGAGCTACTCCCCTTGCTGCCGGTGACAGCTGGAACCAGGGCGATGTCCAGAAATGGATCAAATTGTGCTATGGCTTGAAAGCCCGCTGGCTGAACAAACTTTCCAAAAAATCCTCTCTTTATGACCCGCAGGCTGTTTTGGATGCACTGTCAAAAGCACCTCAATCCAACAGCGAAAGCACCATAATGAAACACAGCAACAAAGGGGATCAGGACACCAACTTTACAATAGGTGACCCGTACCAGACCAGTGTTATTTGGGACTGCGCAGCCTGGGGTTCCACACAACGTTATACCAAATGGTACAATGACCTCCACACCAACCTTAGGGGTGCCGGTGTAGTTGATCCGCGTATGAGCAAGGTGTTCCCTGCCCGTATGAGCAAGATCCAGGTAAGTGCTGGCGGAGATATTCTGAATTACGAATGGAGCCGTGATCAAGGAGTAGATGTTATGTACGGCACACGAAGAATATACGGTGCATTGCTTAATGCAAGCGTTGCTTCTTCAGATGTAGCCAAATCCTATACCATTACCGATGCCGGTGACAAAGCTCAGATTATTGCATTCTTTGACACCGAAGGATTCCCCTACACGGTCAATGGTGATGTAGTAGATGTTACCTATCCCAAAGGTTGTTTGTACATCAACACCAACGACTACAATCAGGTTATGGACCTGAATTACGTGAACATGAGGGCCCTGGCCGTGTCTCAAACCGGCGGTCGTGCAGAAAACGATATGTATTACTACCCCAGTTCGTCATATAATACAGTGGCAGGAACCGGTTCCTTCTGGGCACGTCCCGATTCAGACTCAGACATCCTTCCTTACCACGAAATGTGTTTCATCAAGGCTGAAGCCAATATGCGCATGGGCAACTCCGCTGCTGCCTATACCGCTTATATGGACGGTATCCGTGCCAGCTTCGCCCGTATGCAATCCAAATTGCAGGACTGGTCAGCCACAGGGACCGTCAACCCCGACCAACAGCCTATGAGCCAAGCCGATATTAATGCCTACCTGGCCAGTGGTGCCGTTGCGCAAAATGCCGGCGAACTGACGATGGCTGACATTATGTTGCAAAAAGTGATTGCAATGGGAATTCATGTGGAAACATGGAACGATATGCGGCGTTTCAACTACGGAGCCGGAAACATCGGCAATTTCGGACAAGTCTATATAGATTACGTGAGACCGGCCGAATTTACCGCAACCAATAAGATCCCGGGGACCTCACCCACACAGGAAAACTATTGGTTCCGCCGTTACAGCCAATGTTCTCACGAAACCAACTACAACAAAGACAACGTGGCAGCTTCCAATCCTCTTGCTCTTGAATTTGAAAACGGAGCCATCTGGAGTGATCCGGTATGGTGGGATATAGCTGAATAATTATTCGTAATACTTTTAATGATCAGAGCGGCCGGTACCGGCCGCTCTTTTTTCCTTTTATGGATGATCTTTCCAAACACATAAGAATAGCCATCCCAATTATATTGGGAACCGTAATTTTTCTGTTTTTCTTTTTTTGTGCCCCGGGCCTCATCTGGTTCCGGGAGCAAAACTATTTGTTTTTTTATACAACAGATTTTTTTCTGGATCATGTAACGCATCCGGGAGGTCTTGCTTCTTATGCGGGTGCATTTCTAACGCAATTTTACGCTTTCCGTTGGGCCGGAGCATTAATACTTGCCGGGCTCATAGTCCTGATACAACAAGGCATCAACAAGCTAATGGTCATCGCAGGGGCAAAGAACTCTTACCGGGTTCTGTCTCTCATCCCGGCGGTTTTATTATGGCTCTTTTCGTGCGATCCTAATTATTTGACGGGCGCTCTTGTCGTTTTGCTCATATCTTTATATAGTGTTCAAATGACCGTTCAAATACGGCATCAAAACCTGTATTTGCTACGCGTCGCGATCCTTGCTGTCTTATTATATGTTACTGCCGGGGGATCTTTTTTGTTGTATTTGGCTTTTATTCTGGGTTTTGAGCTGTTCAGTCAGGACAAAAACGTGAAAAAGCGAAGACAAATTTTCCTCACAACCGAAGTCTTGTTACTTGCCCTGGGTCTTCCCCTGACGGCCTCATTCATTTCTCCTTATCCCCTGGAACATCTTTTCCTGGGAATCGGTTTTTACAGGTATCCCGGTGAAAAATTTTACCTTCAGTATATTCCATGGCTGGTGATGATAATAACCGTGATCCCGGCAGGAAAAATCCCCGTTATTAAAAAACCACGTTTACGATTTGTCACTACCTTCCTATCTCTGCTTTTAATTTTTGGCAGTGGTTTCCTGTTGGCTCGTGAAGCGGTGAATCCCGCCATGGAAGAATCACTGGAATATGATCACCTGGTCTGGAATCAACAATGGGATAAAATAATCCGTAAAGCCGATAAAAAGGGGCCTTCCACGTCCATGTCCATGGCTGGTCTTAACCTGGCCCTGGTAAAGACAGGAAAATCCGGAGACATGTTGTTTAATTACTTCCAGAAAGGTACGGAAGGTTTGTTTCCCGAATTCGGGGGCGATTTTACTTCGCCACTCACTACAGCGGAGGTTTTTTATCATTTGGGTTTGATCAATGAAGCGCAACATTATGTTTTCGAGGCCATGGAAGCCATTCCCAATCATAGAAAAAGCGCCCGATGCCTGCAACGTCTTGCCCAAACAAATCTCATTAATGAACATTATGATGTGGCACAAAAATACCTGGTTCTTTTGCAAAAAACATTATTCTACCGCAACTGGTCACGTAATGCCACTTTCCAAAACCATCCCGAATGGACCACTTTACAGGAATACCGTCTTACTGAAGACAAAATATTCGGGTCAACCAACATGTCAAACATACTGAAAGACCTGACTGTAAAAAATCCGGACAACAAGGCGGCTTTCCAATATTTGATGGCTTATACGCTTCTGAATAAAGAATGGGAAAAAGCAGCTGAGTTCTATGAATTGGGGCAGCAGCATTACACCGTTATCCCCTGGGCTTATCAGCAAGCCCTGGCGTTTGAGTGGTACCAGAAAGCCGGGAACCTGAACCAAACTTCCATGGAACTGGATCCGCAAATACAACAAGGGATTTCCGAATTTATGAAAACCATGTCGCAGTCTTCAGAAAAACATGCCCGTGCCATTTTGGAAAAACCTTTTGGACATACGTATTGGTATTACCTTTATTTCATATTTTAATCTCATGAAACGGATCCTCCCTGTGTTTTTTCTATTGACTTCCCTGGTTCAGTTTACAGGCTGTATCCCCAATGTATCAAATCCTGCGAACTTAACTGCCATTCCCGCTATTTTCCCCGATTACACATATGTAACGGTTCCTTCCACAATAGCTCCGCTGAACTTCGCTCCGCAGGACATTTCTTATACTGCAGTAGTGGCAGAATTTTCAGGGCCGGACGGGACCCCGTTCCGGGTGAAAGGCAGGAAATACATTGCCATACCTGCAAACAAATGGAAAAACCTGTTAACAGCCAACAAAGGGGACAGTATTTGTGTGGCGCTGAGCGTTATGAAAGAAGACAAGTGGGTGCAATACCAGCCCTTTCCCATATATATTGGCCAGCATCACGTAGATTACGGACTGGCATACCGGCTTATTGCTCCCGGTTATGAATTGTACAGCAGGATGGGGATTTACCAACGGCATTTGCAATCCTATAAAGAAAAGACAATCCTGGTTAACACACTGACTCCCGAAAGCTGTATGAATTGTCATTCCGTTAACCGTGGGAATCCCGGTTTTTTCAACCTGCACCTGAGAGGGAAACAGGCAGGAACCGTCCTTATAAAAGACGGAAACCTGGAAGTCTATGAAACAAAAACTCCGGAAACACTTTCAAATTGCGTATATCCATACTGGCATCCTTCCGGACGTTTCATTGCTTATTCGGTAAATTCCACTCGTCAAATGTTTCCAATGGATCCCGGACAAAGAATTGAAGTATACGATACGGCCTCGGATATAGTAATTTTTGACACGGAAGAAAACAGTCTGATCTCTTCCAAACACCTGACCACAAACAATTTTGAAACGTTTCCGGCTTTTTCTCCTGACGGGAAGACATTATATTATTGTGTTGCCGATTACAAAAACATGCCTCAAGACTATAAAGACGTTCGTTATGCCTTGTGCAGCATTGCATTTGATCCGGAAACCGCTACATTCGGAGCAACGGTAGACACATTGATAAACGCACCCCGAATAGACAAAAGCCTCACATTCCCCCGTCCTTCTTACGACGGAAAACACCTGATGTTTACCCTGGCCGATTACGGAACATTCCCAATTTGGCACACGGAAGCCGACCTGGGTCTTTTGGATCTGCAAACCGGAGAATGGCAGCTGATGGAGGGTGTTAACAGTCCACATGTTGACAGTTATCACAGTTGGAGCAGTAATTCCCGCTGGATGGTCTTTTCCA
>ERZ795048.2879-NODE-2879-length-13351-cov-6.799714_pt1 | contig 13351 bp, 14 predicted proteins | sample MGYA00375132_ERZ795048 | MGnify/ENA primary metagenome ERZ795048 (study PRJEB30177, sample SAMN05720225) | activated sludge metagenome | isolation source: Anaerobic digester | place: Hong Kong | collected 2014-12-17 ...
CGAGAGGCAAAACGTGGTTATCCCGTCAAAAAACATGTTTTTTGACGGTCTCAAAAGAGCATGGAAAGCATGCTCTTTTCTGCGCGTGTCTTGACTTTTTCAGCCCTTGTGGCACATGCCCGCGCTCGGGCAGCCCGCACAGGAGCCACCGCAGGAACTCTTGTGGTTCTTTTTGTCTCGTATCAGTTTCGCAACCACCGCGCCGACGATTGCCAGCAGGATGGTCCCGACGACCAGCGAAGCCCAATTTACGCTCAGCCAGTTCAGCATGGTTCAACAGCTCCCTTCATCGCATACGCTTTCTTGTCGTAAGGGTTTTTACGCAGCAGCAGGTAGAGGAGCGCGGCCAGCACGACCAGCGCGACCGCCGTCCCCGCAGTAAAGCCGCTTCCGCCGATCCAGAGGCCGAGCTGATTGACGATCAGCGAGACCGCGTAGGCAAACCCGCACATGTAACCGATTGCGCCCCAGGTCCATTTCGCGCTGTTCATCTCGCTCTTGATCGCGCCCATCGCCGCAAAGCACGGCGCGCAGAGCAGGTTGAAAAGCATGAAGCTGTAAGCGCTCAGCGCGGTGAACTCCAGCGCGATGCTCGACCAGACCTCCAGTCCGTCCTCGGCGACTTCGGCAAAGCCGTACAGCACGCCGAAGGTGTTGACAACGTTCTCCTTGGCGATCAGGCCGGTAAAGGTCGCGACCGCGGGTTTCCAGTTACCGAAGCCGAGCGGCGAGAAGATCGGAGCAATAAAGTTGCCGACCGCCGCGAGCAGGCTCGAATTGTTGTCCTCGACCATCTGGAACACGCCGTCGGCCACGCCGAAACCCTGCAAAAACCACAGCACGACTGCCGAGGCCAGAATGACCGTGCCCGCGCGCTTGATGAAGCTCCAGCCGCGTTCCCAGGTACTCGTAAGCACGTTCTTCATCGCCGGCGCATGATAGCTCGGCAGTTCCATAACGAACGGCGCGGGGTCGCCCGCAAACGCCTTGGTCTTTTTCAGGATGATGCCGCTGACGATGACCGCGGCCACGCCGATGAAATACGCGCTCGTCGCGACCCACCAGGCCCCGCCGAAGATCGCGCCCGCGAACAGCGCGATGATCGGCATCTTCGCACCGCAGGGGATGAACGCCGTGGTCATGATCGTCATGCGGCGGTCGCGCTGGTTCTCGATGGTGCGGCTCGCCATGATGCCCGGAATCGAGCAGCCGGAGCCGATCAGCATCGGAATAAACGATTTGCCGGAGAGGCCGAACTTGCGGAAGATGCGGTCCATGATGAACGCCACGCGCGCCATGTACCCGACGTCCTCAAGCAGCGCCAGCAGGAAGAATAATACCAGCATCTGCGGCACGAAGCCGATCACCGCGCCGACGCCGCCGATGATGCCGTCCACGATCAGCCCGCTCAGCCAGGGCGCGACGTTCACCGCCTCGAACCAGGCCGAAAGGTTCCCGGCGATCCACTCGCCAAAGAGCGTGTCGTTGGTAAAGTCCGTCACGATCGAACCGACGGTCGTCACCGAAACATAGTACACGAGGAACATCACGACGGCAAAGATCGGCAGCGCGAGCCAGCGGTTCGTCACGACGCGGTCGATCCGGTCGGACGCGCTGAGTTTGACACCCCTGCGCTTTTTAATGACGCTCTTGTCGACCACGCGGCTGATATAAGCGTACCTCTGGTTGGTAATGATGCTCTCCGCGTCGTCGTCGAGCTCCTTTTCACAGTCCGCGATATGGTCCTCGATGTGCGCCTTGGTCTCCGCGTCCAGCTTGAGCTCCAGAAGCACCTTTTCGTCCCGTTCGAACAGTTTAACGGCGTACCAGCGCAAAAGCCGCGGATCGACCGTATCCTGAATCGACTCTTCGATATGCGCGATCGCGTGCTCGACGCTGCCGGAAAATACATGCGGCGGCTCGCCGCTCTTCGGCTTTTTCGCAAGGGCGATCGCCTTTCGCGCAACGTCCTTCGAGCCGTACCCCTTGAGCGCCGAAGTCTCGACGACCTCGCAGCCGAGCGCCTCGCCGAGCCGCTTTAAGTCGATCACGTCGCCGTTTTTACGCACGACGTCGATCATGTTCAGCGCGATCACGGTCGGAATGCCGAGCTCGAGCAGCTGCGTCGTTAAGTACAGGTTCCGCTCCAGGTTCGTCCCGTCTACGATATCGATGATCGCGTCCGGCCGTTCGCCGACCAGATAGTTGCGCGCAACGACCTCTTCAAGCGTGTACGGCGAGAGCGAATAGATGCCCGGCAGGTCCTGCAGGACTACGTCGCCGTATCCCTTGATTTTTCCTTCCTTCTTTTCGACCGTGACGCCCGGCCAGTTCCCCACATACTGCGCACTGCCCGTCAGGTCGTTGAACATCGTGGTTTTTCCGCTGTTCGGGTTGCCTGCGAGCGCAATTTTAATTGCCATGTCGTCCTCCTTCTTTCCTCAAATCATCCGTTCTGCTGTTTTCAAGCCATTATAGAATTTCCGGCATTTTAGTTAGACGTATCTAACCTCCGCCCCCAAAAAGCGCGGCTCCCGCCGCTTGTTTCATCAAACGATTTTTCCGTTACTCCACCTGAATATTTTCCGCGTCGCCTTTGCGCACGGAGAGCTCGTAGCCACGGACGGTCACCTCCATCGGATCGCCGAGCGGCGCAACCTTGCGCACGTAGACTTCGATGCCGTTGGTGATGCCCATGTCCATGATGCGCCGTTTGAGCGCGCCCTCGCCATGGAGCCTGACCACCTTCGCAGTCTCGCCGATCTTTACATCCCGCAGTGTCTTCATTCCCGTTTCTCCTCTCTTTGTCTCTTGCTTGCCAGCTTTTTCCGTCAATTTTTCTATCTCGCGTTTGTCCTGTCATGCGTCCCGGTCATGCTTTTCATATCATGATACGGTTCGCCATGCCGCGGTTGAGCGCGACCCGGCAGTCCTTGATCTGCAGGATCATGTTCCCGCCGATCTCGCTGACGACCGTCACGCGTTCGCCGACGACAAAACCCATTTCCGCAAGGTGCGATCGTACTTCGTCCTTCCCGGTGATTTTCTGGATATAGTTCGTTTCTCCCTGCTTTGCCATCGTCAAAGGCATCATGCAAGCGCCTCCGTTCCTTTCTTTCGCGTCTTCTGTCACCCGTCAGTTAGACGCGTTTAACTCTTCTTCCCGGGAAGTTTACACCTTTTAACTTGTGTTGTCAATCCCGTATTTCAAAATTTCGCGCAGACCGTCGCACTCTTCGCAGCATTCGGCGGCCGCCGCAACGATCTCCGTCCGGCATTTTCCCTCTCGGGATAGACGCCGGTTTCCAGAATTTGCTTGAGATACACGTTGTCCCGCGCCATATCCTCCTGAATCAACCGCCAGTTCGCGCGTCGTTTTGCCAGTATATCGAACAGCAGGCGGTTAACGAATTTCCCTTTGCGCGTATTCGGCAGGCCGAATTCTTCAATATGCGTAAAGCTGCATCCGCTTCCGGACCTTCCGCCAATGAAATAAATGTGCGATAAGCCGGACATCGTTTCAAACATGATCCGGAATCCGTTTTCATTCTTTTCGTGACACCGGATGACGCCGCCGATACGATAGTTCACGCGCTGCACGCGTTCTCGGAAACGCACTTTGTCGCCGACGGCGAACCCACCGGTCACCGTTTGAAAACGCCTGTGGCACGGGCTCCATTTTACAAAATTCCGGTCGAGCTTCAGCAGCCAGCCGTACAGTTCGTTCAGCGGCACGGCGATTTCGACCGATTCGATCAGTGTGACCATGCGTTTCCCTCCTCGTCCGCGTCGGGTGGACGTTCTTGTCTGTCTAAACGTAGTTAAAACCATCTAACTCTTTCGCTACGGAGTTTATACCATCTAACTATTCTTGTCAATCCCCTTTTTACTTGCGCGCCTTTGCGCGCCTTGCTACAATAGATTTGTTCCTGCGTCGGCTTTGCCGCGCGGACAGTCTCTCTTTATGAAAGGGAATCATACGTTATGAATCGTTACGCTGTTGAAAACCTCTTCGGTATCGAAGGGTTCAATATCGCCTGGTATGGCGTGATCATCGCGTCCGGCATGGTGCTCGGCATTCTGCTTGCGAGCCTGCGGGCGAAAAACCGCGGCTACAAGTCGGACGTGATTCTGGACTTCGTTCTGCTGGCGATTCCGCTTGCCGTTATCGGCGCGCGGCTGTACTACGTCGCCTTCGAGTGGGAAAACTACGCGGACAATCTGTTAAAAATCTTCGCGATCAATCAGGGCGGCCTCGCCATCTACGGCGGCGTGCTCGGCGGCCTGCTCGCGGCGGTAATCATCACGCGCATTAAAAAATTCCCGTTTCTGACGCTGATCGACCTTTGCGTGCCGAGCCTGATCCTCGGGCAGGCGATCGGCCGCTGGGGAAACTTCATCAATCAGGAAGCGTTCGGCAACCTCATAACGAACCCGAACCTCCAGTTCTTCCCGTTCGCGGTGTACATTCAGGCCCTCGGCGAGTGGCATCAGGCGACGTTCTTTTACGAAAGTATGTGGAACGTGGTCCTGCTCGTCGTCGTGCTGGTACTTGCCGACCGCCGTGTAAAAGACGGCACGCTGCTTGCGACCTATTTCATCGGTTACGGGATCGGGCGCTGTTTGATCGAGGGGCTGCGCACGGACAGTCTGTACCTCTTTGCGAACATCCGCGTGTCGCAGTTGCTTTCGGCGATCCTCATCGTCATCGGAATCGCGATGCTGGTGCTGATCAAAAAGAACATAATCAAACAAAAACCCTACGACGGAAAATATCTGCTGAGCTACGAGGAAGAACCGAAGTAAACGAAAAAAAACGGCGCAAGCCGTTTTTTAGCCTGTCAAAAAAGTCCAGGGGATTGTTAAGGGTCGCAACCCTTAACCCGTATATTCCGGCTGCGGCGGTTGAACCGCCGCAACGGATCGCCCGTTTCGGGCGGTTTCTCCGTGCGTTTTGCCGCCCGGGAGCCCGAAGGGCGAGAGGCAAAACGTGGTTATCCCGTCAAAAAACGGCGCAAGCCGTTTTTTTATTGCCCCCTTTCCAAAGAAAGCGGGCAAAGGAACTCCTGCCTGGCGAAGCGCGCTTCCCCCCGCGAATAAACAGACGCTTTTATTTCGCTTTCTCTTTAGAGAAAACCATGCACCATGTCTTCAGGATCGCGACCTGCGTTTTGCCGTCCGTGATTTCGCCGGAAAGCACCTGGTCCACAAGCGTTTTGAGCGGGATGCGCTCCATCTGCAAAAATTCGTCCTCGTCCGTATGCGCCTGCTTATACGTCAGCCCCCTGGCGATATACATCCGGATGTTCTCGTCCAGAATCGCGACCGACGGGTAATACTCGCCGATGTACGTCAGTTCTTCCGCCTCCGCGCCGGTCTCCTCGGAAAGCTCGCGCCGCGCGCAGGCCTCGCAGGCCTCGCCGGGGTCGAGTTTGCCCGCGGGCACCTCCAGCAGCGTCCGTCCGAACGGATAGCGGAACTGCCGCACCATGAGCACCTCGCCTGCGTCCGTGAGCGGCACGATCGCGACCGCGCCGGGATGGCGCATCACCTCGCGCGTGGTCAGCTTGCCGTTCGGCAGGCGCACCGTGTCTTGAAACAGGTGCACGACCCTGCCTTTGAAAATCTCCTCGCTCGATACTTTTTCTTCCGTTAGTTCCTGCATGTCTCATCCTCCGCTTGTCGTCGTGTCATACTGATGCAATTTTATCACATCCGGTCAAGCGGATGCAGCGGATTTAATTTGTATGAAACAATTTTCGCCAATTCCATTGACTTTCCGTTCCTGCGCGGCATACAATCGATTTGTAACCAATCGACGATTCTTCTTTATCATCCTTTTCCCGCCCGCTTATATCCGTCGTATCGTTCAGCAGAAAACCGCGGCGTATGCCGTCCGATAAAAACCATATGGAGGTAACAAAATGAAACTTGGGTTTGTGAGCGCGATCGTTCCGGAGCTTACGTTCGAGCAGGTCGTGGATTTTGCAAGCGAGCAGGGCTTTGCCTGCGTGGAGATGATGTGCTGGCCGAAGGGCAAGGCGGAGCGCAGGTACGGCGGCGTGACGCACATCGAGATGGACGCGCTGGACGCGGCCAAGGCCGACTACATCCGTGAGTACAGCCAAAATAAGGGCGTCGAGCTCTCCGCTATGGGCTATTACCCGAACAACATGGACCCCGACCCGGAAAAACGCGCCTTCTTTCATGCGCACCTGAAAAAGGTCATCCGCGGCGCAAAGCTGCTCGGCGTGCACAATGTCAACACGTTCATCGGCCGCGACAAGGACATGAACCTGACCGACAGCTTCGAAGATTTCAAAAAGATCTGGCCGGACCTGATCAAGTTCGCCGAAGACAACGAGGTCAAAATCGGCATTGAGAGCTGCCCGATGTTCTTCACCATGGACGAGTGGCCCGCGGGCAAGAACCTGGCGGGTTCGCCGCGCATCTGGCGCGAGATGTTCGGCATCATCGACAGCCCGAATTTCGGCCTGAATTACGACCCGTCCCACCTCGTCTGGCAGCGGATGAACTATATCCGCCCGGTCTACGAGTTCAAGGACAAGATTTTCCACGTGCACATCAAGGACGCGCAGTTCTATCAGGACAAGATGGACGAGGTCGGTGCGCTCGCCACGCCGCTGGAGTATCACCTGCCGAAGATACCGGGCCTCGGCGACATCAACTGGGGCAAGTTCATCTCTGCCCTGCGGGACGTCCGTTTCAATGGCTGCGCGTGCATCGAGGTCGAGGATTACAGCTTCGAGGAGACCTACGAGGACCGCATCCTCGCGCTGCGCCAGTCGAAGACGTACATGAATCAGTTCATTCTTTAATTCCTTTCCCTGAAAAGAAGGGAAGCAAATTGCTTTTTAAAAAAGCAGCACGAAACGGCTTCATTACATATCAAAAGCCTTCCCGCCGGGAAGGCTTTTGTGCGTTTATCGTTTACAAGCGCGCGAGCGTATGGTATGAATAAAGTAGATTTTATACAGGGGTGGTTTATTATGTCCGGCCTCGAATCGAAACAGATGCTGCAAGTGATCCGTTTTCATGCGGCGCGCTATCCGCTTATGGAGCCGACCGACGCCGTCAAGCTCGTCTACCAGAGCGTGTTCGGCGGCGGACACCTGATCAAAGACACGCAGGCGAGTCTCGTGCGCCTTAGCGCCGAGCGCGCCGCGGCGAACACGCTGCCCGACATGCCGTTTGTCGAAATCGGCTGCGGCAGATCGCGCATGCACCTTGCCTCATATGCGCTGTCCACCCTGCCGGACGCGCTGCTCAACCGGATGTTCGTCCTTTCGGCGGACTCGCCCGCGGGCGGCATGCCGCAGTTTCGCGAAGCGCTCGAATTGCTTTCCTCGCTGGCAAAAGAAGGCACGTTCCGTTTTACGGAAGCCGAATTGGCAGACTATCTGCGCCCCTACGTCGGCTCCGGCTGCCCGATGGTCAGCCACAGCGAAATGTACCGCCGCGCATACCGTCCCGCATACCGCGTGGTCGACGCGGCATACGCAAACCTGCTTCCGGCCGTGGTTTCCATATGGCGGTCCGTCGCTTCCGGAGCGACGGGAACGCGCATCCCGCTTAGCGCGCTTAATGGACTGCCGCCGGAGCGTGCCTGCGCCGTCATACAGGCGCTGTTCGGGATGTCGGTCGTCGCACAGGCCGGTACGTCCGGCGCGCCGTTTCTGCTTGTCCGTCCATAACCGCCCCGGGATTCCTTTCCCGTTGCCCCATTCGATTCCTTGCTGGAATTTATTTTATAATGTATAATATTATTGTAATTCCACTGCCTTTATGCGTGCATAATCAGATCTATCCGCCCCCACTCGCCGGCCTCGTAAACTGGAGGTGAACCGACCATCATCGGATATGCATGCCATACTATCGCCGTGCCGGGTACGGACATTCGAAGCTGCGTGCTTAAAAACGCCACGCCGCAGCGGCTGGACGCGCTCATTTCGCATAATCTCGCTTCTCTCGAACATATGATCGACTACAACATCCGCAGCGGTATCCGGCTGTTGCGCATCAGCTCGGACCTGATTCCGTTCGGCTCCGGCATCGCCGCGCCTCTGGACTGGGAGTCGGCGTTTTCCGATCGCCTTTCCGGCATCCGCGAGAAGATCGCCATGTTCGGCCTGCGCGTTTCCATGCATCCGGGCCAGTACGCCGTGCTCAACTCGCCCGACGATTCCGTCGTTCGCCGCACCGTGGACGACCTCGCCTACCATGCGCGCGTGCTCGACGCGCTCGCGCCGGGCGCACGGCACAAGATCGTTTTGCATATCGGCGGGGCATATGACGACAGGAAATCCGCGCTGAATCGTTTTGCCTCGGAATACCGGAACCTGAGCGAAGCGGTCAGACGCCGGCTCGTACTGGAAAACGACGGAAGGGTCTACACCATATCGGACGTACTGGAGCTCTGCGCACGGCTCGGCGCGCCCGCGGTCTACGATAACCTGCACAATTTGCTCAAATCCGCCGACCCGAAAAAAGGCGACGCCTTCTGGATCACGCAATGCGCGCCAACCTGGCGGCAGCAGGACGGCGCGCAAAAGGTGCACTATTCCCAGCAACATCCTCAAAAGGCGAACGGTGCGCATTCCGACACGATCGGGATCGACGCGTTTCTGGACTTTTATCACAAACTGGCGGACGAAAAACCCGATATCATGCTGGAAGTAAAGGACAAAAACTTGTCCGCGCTCAAGTGCATCCTCTGCACGTCGCCGCATTCGGTCGCCGCGCTGGAATCGGAGTGGGCGAAGTATAAATACGCCGTGCTGGAGCGCTCGCCCGCATTGCGTCAGAACATCCGCGCGCTGCTTGAGGACAAGCAGTCCGACCGTTCGGTCGCATTTTACCGCATGATCGGGCGCGCGCTGGAAATCGCGCCGACCGTAGGCCGCGCCGTCGCCGCGGCCGAGCATGCCTGGAGGTATTTCAGACGCGACGCAACCCCGGCGGAAACAAGACGATTTTTGAACAAACGCAGGCTCTGCCTCCACGGCGAACTTCCGCCGCAACGGTTGAAAACCGAACTCTACCGCCTTGCCGTCAAGTATCAGAAGCATTATCTGCTGAATTCCTACTACTTCTCCCATTGAACATCCCCCAAATCAAAGCCCGATATCAGGCGTCCCGCCTGGCGAATGCTGCCCGTGTCTCTCTTCGAACGCAAACGTCCAAAGGAGGTCATTTATGGAAGCAAAAAAAACGTCCTTGCTGTTAAAGCTCGTCGTCGCGCTGTCGTTTGTCGTAATGCTCGCCGTCAACGCGCTCTCCGCCCTGCTGCCGCTCAACGGCGTCACGCCGCAGGATGTGTCCGCAATGTACCCGAACCTGTTCGTCCCCGCCGGGTACACGTTCTCCATCTGGAGCGTGATCTATCTCGCGCTGCTTTTGTTCACGCTCTATCAGCTCGGCCTGTTCCGCGGGAAAAAGCACCCCGGCGACGCGGACCTGCTGCGCAAAACCGCGGTGGTCTTCTCCGTCTCCTCGCTGGCGAACGTCTGCTGGCTGTTTGCTTGGCATTACGGGGCGATCCTGCTCTCCGTGCTCATCATGCTGTTCTTGCTGGCCTGCCTGATCGACCTGCGGTACATCACCGCGTCCAGGCCGCTCACCGCACGCGAAAAGCTGTTCGTCCAGATTCCGTTCAGCCTCTATTTCGGCTGGATCACCGTCGCAAGCATCGCCAATATCACCGCGCTGCTCGTCTCTGTTGGCTGGAACGGATTCGGCGTTTCGGACGTGACGTGGACCATCCTCGTGCTTGCGGTCGGCGCGGCCATCGGCATCCTCACGACGCTCCGTTTCCGCGATCCCGCCTATGCTCTCGTGCTCGTCTGGGCGTATATCGGCATCTGGATGAACCATGTCTCCGCGTCGGGGCACGGCGGCGCTTATCCGCAGATCGTCTTTGCCGCCGCAATCTGTGTCGGGTTGTTCGTCGTTGCGTTCGTGTTCTCGCTGTTGCGGAAAAAGGCCGCTTAGACGAAGCGTGTCCGGTTGCCTCTCCCTGATCGAAAGGCTGGTGAAGCGCTTATGTCCGGCCATTACGACGTCGTCGTCGCAGGCGGCGGGCTCGCGGGGTTGACCTGCGCGGCGTACTGTGTTCGCGCGGGTGCAACCGTTCTGCTTTGCGAAAAAAACGCAAAGACCGGCGGCCTCGTCAACACGTTCCGCCATCGGGGTTTTGCATTCGACGCCGGTATCCGCGCGTTTGAAGATTCCGGCGTGATCAGCCCGATGCTTGCCGCGCTGGGCGTCGAACTCCCGCTCGTAGAAAACCCCGTCTCCGTCGGAATCGGCGGCAAATGGGCGCGCCTGCACGATAAGGGCAGCCTTGCGGACTATGCCGCCCTGCTCAAATTCCATTTTCCCAGCGAAACAGAACGCATCGATCGCATCGCACAGGAAATCGGAACCGTTATGCGCTACATGGGCGTGCTCTACGGGATCGAGAATCCGCTATTTCTGGAAAATCGGCTCCGTGAGCCGAAATATCTGATAAAAACGCTGCTTCCATGGCTCGTAAAATACTCCGTCAATATGAAAAAAGCAGAGCGCCTCGACGCGCCGGTCCGGCGGCATCTTCAAACGTTCACGGACAGTAAACCCCTGATCGATATGATCTGCCAGCATTTCTTTGCCGACACGCCGGCGTTCTTCGCGCTGAGTTATTTCGGGCTCTACCTGGATTATCAGTATCCGCTCGGCGGGACGGGCGCGCTCGCGGAGCGCATGACGGAGCGGCTCCGCACGCTGGGCGGCGAAGTCCTGCTCGGTACGCCGGTGAAAAAAATCTTCCCCGATCGGCATCGGGCCGTGCTGGAAGGGCGCGGCGTCACGTACGGTTCTCTCGTCTGGGCTGCCGATCAGACGGCGCTTTACGACGCCGTGCGTTTTTCGCGTCCCTTACAGCCCGGCGAAAGGCAGCGCGCGATTGTGCAAGGAAGCGAGGGGATCGACTCCGTTTTGACGCTGTTTATTGCAACCGACCTGCCGCCGGAACATATTGGCGCCGTTTGCGGTGCGCACGCGTTTTACACGCCGGTCGCGACGGGCCTCTCTTCCCTCCCAAGCTGGCGGGACGCCGCCAAAGAGGGCGAGCCCGAGGCGGACAGCTGGGTGCGGCGTTTTCTGTCGCGCACAACGTATGAAATCTCCGTTCCCGTCCTTCGGGACCCTTCGCTCGCCCCGGAAGGCAAAACCGGCCTGATCGTCAGCACGCTGTTCGATTACCGCCTTGCGCGACGCTATGCGGAAGCGGGCAGGTACGACGCGTTCAAAGCGCTCTGTTCGGAGTATATCCTCGACGCGCTTGCGCAAACGATCTTTCCCAGCCTGCGAAAACACATCGAATTTTCATCCTGCGCAACGCCGCTGACCATCGAACGTGAAACCGGCAACCGGGACGGCGCGATCACCGGCTGGGCGTTTACAAACGCGCCTGTCCCTGCGGTCAGCCGCTTCCGGAAAATCAGGCGCGCTGTCGATACGCCGTTTCCGCACATCTATCAGTGCGGACACTGGACGTTCAGTCCGGCGGGGCTTCCGGTCGCGATCATAACCGGCAAGCTTGCCGCGGACACAGTCACAAGCAGGCGTGCCGGGAAAGGCGGCCCGTCATGACGCGCGATCTGATCGAGCTCATCATCATCCTCATCGGGTTCGGTATGACGTTTCTGCTGTTTTACCGTATCCCGGCGCTGCCGGATGCACCGGAAAGCCCGGAGCAAATTTCTATTTCCGTGATCATCCCCGCGCGAAACGAAGAGACGACTTTGCCGCTGTTGCTCGCCGACCTCGCCCGGCAGACGCTCGCACCGACCGAAGTCATCTGCGTGGACGACGCATCGACCGACGGCACGGCGGCCGTTGCAAAACGCTTTGGCGTACGCGTGCTTTGCATAGCGGAAAAACCCGACGGCTGGCTCGGCAAAAGCTGGGCCTGTCAAACGGGCGCGAACGTCGCCGCAGGCGAACTTCTGCTGTTTCTGGACGCGGATGTACGCCTTCGACCGGACGCGCTTTCGCGAATTGCCGCCGCATATCAAGCGAACAGGCAAACACTCTCCGTCCAGCCGTTTCACGAGGCGGTTGCGCTCTATGAACAGTTTTCGCTCTTTTTCAACCTCGTTCAGATTGCCGCAAACGGCACGTCGCTGAAGTCTCCCGTCAACCTCGGTCTTTACGGACCTGTCATCCTGATTGCGAAAGAAACCTATTTTGAAATCGGCGGGCACGAAAGCGTTAAGGACAGCATCGTTGAAGACATGTCGCTTGGCGAACTTCTGCGTAAGCGAAGCATCCCGTATCGCCTGTTCGTCGGCGATTCCGGCCTGTCGTTCCGCATGTACCCCTGCGGGCTCGGCTGTCTTTTGCAGGGATGGATCAAAAACCTTGCCGCCGGCGCGGCAAAAACACCCCCGTGGCTGTTTGCCGCCGTGTTTTTATGGATCGCCTCCGCCACGTCCGTCCCGCTGCATCTGTTTCGCGCGATTGCCGCGTATGATTGGCTGAGCATCGCCGTCTACGGCGCGCTATACTTCTGCTGGGTCGCGGCTGTTTTCATGCTTATGCGGCGCATCGGCAGGTTCCGGTTTGTCGCCGCGCTGCTCTATCCCCTTGCACTGGCCGCGTTTTTCGCGCTGTTCCTCGTCTCCATAATCAAGCGAATCTTCGGTTTCCGGGTTCGTTGGAAAGGACGGGCGATCCGCCCAAAACGGTAATTTTATGCAGGTTTTCTTTTTGCCCGAATGGGCGACGGTCCTTCTGTTTTTTATCGTATGGTTTATTTTGCAGGTCGGTGCGGCTCTGATTGCGCTGCGTGTTCCGGACAGCCGGCTAAGCCCCGACGCGTTCCTTTTCCGGACGCATCCTTGGGAAAACGACGGCCGCATATACGACAGGCTGCTTGCCGTCCGCCGATGGAAGGGATTGCTTCCGGACGGCGGTGCGGCATGGAGCAAACGAGGCTACCGCAAAAAGAAGCTGTCGGATCTCTCGCAGGAGAACCTCGAACGGTTCCTTTTCGAATCCGCGCGGGCCGAGCTGACGCACCTGCTCGCTATCGTTCCGTTTTGGGTATTCGGCTTCTTTGCGCCGCCGAACGTAATCTGGATCATGCTGGCGTACGCGGCGGTCGTCAACCTGCCCTGCATCGTTGCCCAGCGCTATAACCGTCCGCGTGTGCGCGCGCTGCTAAGGCGGCTTTATCCAGACAGCCCTTTAGCATGATCGCCCGCATAAAAACAGCCCGCTTTGAACAGCGGGCTTGAGGCCGTCAAAAAACTTGTTTTTTGACGGGCCAACCGCGTTTTGCCTTTCA
>ERZ795048.2881-NODE-2881-length-13338-cov-3.975156_pt1 | contig 13338 bp, 4 predicted proteins | sample MGYA00375132_ERZ795048 | MGnify/ENA primary metagenome ERZ795048 (study PRJEB30177, sample SAMN05720225) | activated sludge metagenome | isolation source: Anaerobic digester | place: Hong Kong | collected 2014-12-17 ...
CTCCCTCTCCCCCGTCAAATGTTTTCGGTGCAAACAATACCATATACTGGTCAGCCGTGGATGATGCAAGAGGGTATGTTATACTTAGAAATGATAGTGTAGTTGCTTTCGCTGAAGAAACCAGCTTCGCAATCGGCACTGATTATTCGATAAATGACTTTGGTATCCGGACCGTTGGTAAATATGGTGCACTGAGCGCTATCGTTGATCTTCCGACCTCCTCCGTGAATACACTGCTGAATAGAAAGCCAGGTATCTATTTGAAATATGATCGGCTTATCGTACCTGAAAATCAATACACAAGGATTATTGGCATCAGTGGAAAACAGGTTATGAAATCTGTGAATTCAACCTCCATTGATGTTGGTTCTTTACCGGATGGTATTTACATCGTTGAGTTAGTAACCCGGGCAGATGAACACATGGTTGAGAAAATCTTTATTAACAGTTCCTACAGGCATTAAAACAGAATGAAATGAAGCGGATTTATGAGATAATGGTATTTCTTCTTGCAGTTGTCCTGCAGGTAAATGCACAGGACACTCCGGCTTTCCCGGGAGCCGAAGGATATGGCAAATATGCTACCGGTGGTCGTGGCGGAAGAGTAATATACGTAACCCATAATAAGGACAGCCAGGACAAATTCAGCGCAGGGTACAAAGGTTCACTGCGTGCTGCACTTGAGACTGAAGGATCTGACCCGATCACCATCGTATTCAAATGTGGAGGTGCCATCAGCCTCCAGGGAGCCATTAGCTGCACCAGGAGTAATATCACCCTGGCAGGACAAACAGCCCTCGGAGACGGCATCTGCGTGAAAGGGTACGGATTGAAATTCAGCGGCAACAATATTATTGTCAGGCATATGCGCGTCAGAGTTGGTGATGACATCCAGCAGAATGACCCGGCCCTGACCTTTAGCAATGGCAAACTGGCCATCTTTGACCACTGTTCATTCAGCTGGTCGCTGGAAGAAAACGTGAATATCACCGATGTGGACAGTGTCACCTTCCAGTGGTGTATTAACAGCGAATCTCTTTACCATTCATTCCACGATAAAGGCGACAGGGGCTATGCCGCCCAGTGGGGAGGCGAGCATTCATCTTATCACCATAACCTGCTGGCTCACCATGTGAGTCGCATGCCCAGGCAGAACGGGAACACCTCCAACGATTACCAGCTTACCTGGGATTATCGCAATAATGTTCACTATAACTGGGGAAACCCGGACGCATTTTATGGAGGTGGAATAGAACAGAACGGTGGTTTCTGTCATTCAAACCTGATAAATAATTATTACAACCCCGGCCCGGCCACTACTACTAACAAATCAAGCCAGTATTTCTGCTCACCATCAGGCGGAAGACCCGCCGTTACCGGTGAAGGGAATGAATACGAATTCGGGTATGGACTCTGGTACCTGGATGGGAATGTAATGTATGACAACCCGGACAAGACGAATAATAACTGGCTGGGATTGAATGGCCCGACGGAACATTACGCCGACGGGATTTTCGAGGTCGACCCGATTACTACTACCAGTGCCGATCTTGCCTATTTGCAGGTATTGCTCAATGCCGGGGCCACATCGCCTGTGCGCGACGAAATCGATTTACGGATCATTGAAGAAGTTACCAATGGCAATGCCAATTTTGGAGGAGTATATGGAAGTATGAAAGGTATCATTGATGCAGATGATGACCTGAAACCTGCCGATGCCGATGCCTCCTGGACAGCATGGGATATCTATGAAAAAATATTATACACCCAGGCTCCTCTTGATACGGATGAAGATGGCATCCCCGATGAGTGGGAAGATGCCAACGGATTGGATAAAGATGATATCAATGACGGAAAACTGATCCTTGAAAGCGGATACAGCAACCTGGAAGTATACCTGAATGAACTGGCAGGAGAGTTTAAAACCGGCACAACGCTTATTAAACCGGAGAATGAATTGAGGATCTATCCAAACCCCTCATCTTCAATGATTGAAATCGTTACATCGGATAAGATGGAAAACCTTGAGATAATTAATTTATACGGACAAAGGATAAAATATCATACCTGCAATGGAAACCAGTTCAGCATGGAGATTTCAAACCTGAAACAGGGATTATACGTCGTCAAGGTACTTTTTGAAGATGGATCATCACAATATTCACAATTCATTAAAAACTAAAACTTGTATGAGTTGCCAATGATAAAAAATAACTCTTTAGCCAGGTTCTGACAGGAAAAATCCACAGGATCAAAAGGGAGAATTTATGCATTTGATTTAAGACTATTTATACCACTACATAACTGTTTGTCTAATTAAAACTATTAATCTATGAAAAGAAAACTCAACTTTTTAAGCCTAATGCTTCTATTGTTTTTTGCATCAGGCCAATTGAATGCGACCGTAGTCGATCTTACCGGATCGACAGATTCGGGCATACTCAAAACCACCCTTTCATCTCCTACATACGCTGAGGGAGATACCATTCTTCTGGCAAGGGGTATGGAGTATGATATTACCTCTACTACCATCAGCGTAGGAGTTGTTATCATGAGTGCCGAAGGCGCAGGTGATCCGGCTGTTTTAAATCCGGCAGGATCATCTCTCAATGTTGCCGCAGGTGTAACATTGGGCATTTTAAAATTCGTCGACGTTGAAGTAAAAGGAGATATTGCAAACGGGTATCTCATGAATATTGCGAATTCCAGCAATGTTACGGAATTTGTTCTTGATGGAGTCTATATCCACAATCTGCGCGGAGTATTCCGTGCAAAAACAAGTGATGTAAACATTGGAAGCTTCGCCATCCTGAACTCAGTTGTTGACAGTATCGGGACCTATGGAGTAATGATTATGGATAATGCAACAGCCTCCTGTCCTGTTGTTACCTATTCTAATTCCGTATTCTCCAATTCTTATCAGCTAATGAGATGGCGAGATGCAATAAATGTAAGTGCTCTGACCATTACAGATTGTTCGATCAATAATTCTCCTTCATCAGATAATTCTGGTTATCTGATCAGGGTTGAAGGAACAGCCCCAACGGTACCCCTGGAAATCTCCAACACGATTTTCGGTTTGTCAAATGATCGTTTAAAAAGCGGAACCGTTACCATTAATTGCACCAATTGCGTAGCTACTTCAGATTGTGCATTAACCGGTTTTGATGTTGCTCCGAAAGCATATGCAGGAACAGCAGCTGAATTATGGACCGCTCCTACTACAAACGGCGGACTGGACTTCAGTTTCCTGGATGCTGCTTATGCTGGCCGGGAAGTAACCGGGATCATCGGATCAAGGGTAAACATCACCGATTACAACTGGAATGGTAGCGTAAGTTCAGATTATAACGATGCTGACAATTACGAAGAATGGTCCACTCCTAATGGCAATTGGGAAATAATACATTATGCCAATGTTACCAGTACACTGGACCACTCCACAAACGAGATTTCAAACGGATATAGCTTTGGAATGCATCTTGATGGCGGTGCTGTTATTACGCTGAATAACTACTACCAGGCCGACAAGCTGATATTCTCAGGTGATTCAACCGACCGCCTGACTATTGGAAATGGTGGACATGTGAACATGCGTAATGATGCAAACGGCAATTTCGATGATGCAGTTGTTACTGTTCTCGATGGCGGTTATTGGGAAGGCAAGGCCAATTACATCAGGATTGGACGAGGTTCAGCCGCAGAAAACTATCCGGTAGTTAATGCTTTTGGCGGAGAAATTGATATCTTCAAATCTCACGTCGGAACTTCTTCACCGGGTGGTGTAATTCTGAACTGCAAAAATGGTGGAGTAGTTAATTTCAATACGGGTTGGCTGGATGCTAACAATATTCTGGTGCATCCGGAAGACGGCTGGTTGATTGTTCGCAGCTCTGATACATTGATTTCTTCAATTTCACCTAACCTGCCTGCATATTATCGATTAGAAGTCGGAGAAACTGTTCCGGACTTATTTGCAATGTTTGCATCTGGCAGCGATGTCTATAAAGCAACAATTACCGTAACACAAACTCCTGCTGTTGGAGCTGTTTATGCCGGTGAAGAATTTGTTGTTAGTGCTACAGACTTTTATGGTAATAATATTACCAAGACATTAACCGTTCCTCAAGTATTGACTCCTCCGGGACCTGCCACTTTAAATAATCTGGTAACTCGTATTGGAAACGGTGACATTATTGAATTATTATCACCTGCTGACCTGGCTGTAGATTCAGCATATGTATTTACCGCCACTTTCAATATTGGTGATAAAGATATAACTGTCCGACCGGCAAATATTGCCAACGGCATGCCACAAATCAGTGCAACCGGAGGTAACTTCCAGACCAGCACAGGTAGTTTCTATATGGATAATATCGAATACACAGGAGGTAATTATGTTCTTCGTGTTTCCGGTAATGTCAATGAGATTGAAATTACAAACTGTAACATTCAGAATGTTGGCAGGGGAGTAATACTTCAAACATCAGGAGGAAGGAATATTAATAATGCGGTTATTGATAATTGTATTATCATTAATTGTGGTGGAGGTGATAACAATCCTGTATTTGGTACCAATACTACATCAGGTTACTATGGTAGCTTCTCCCTGACCAATTCAACCCTATCAAAGATAAAGGGTCCGGTATTCCGTATTACCCATAAATTGACTGACGACACCAAAATACTTGTTGATCATTGTACTATCGATAGTATTTATGGAACTACCAGTCCATTTTATTCTTCAACCAATGTGACTGATCTAACCGGCAATGAAGTAACAATCTCCAATACTGTACTTTCCAATGTATTTGATTGCACTTCACTATGGTCAAGACTGACAATTGCAACTCCGGAAAACTGCAATATTGGAACTACCAGCTACTGGAATGTAGGTGCTGCAGTTGACTCTGCAGTATCAACAACAGTTACACTGGCTGCTACCTACGTAAATGCTGATCCCGAGTATACAGCATATACAGAGGATGTGACTGCTCGCGATTTCTCAATAAACAATAGTGTCCTGCTTAAGCTTGGCACCGATGGTAAAAAGATAGGAGATCCAAGATGGACGAACCAGTTGGTCAGTATCTGGACTCCAAAGGGACCATTTGAGCTGAACAAACTGGCTGGATTGATTGCTTCTGGTGATATTATTGAATTATTATCACCTGCTGACCTGGCTGTGGACTCTACCTACGCATTCACCACTACATTCAATATTGGTGACAAATCAGTAATTGTTCGTCCAGCCAACCTGGCAAACGGAAGGCCATATATTGACGCTAGCGGAGGAAACTTCCAGACCAGTACAGGTAGTTTCTCTCTCGACAATGTAGATTACAACGGAGGAAACTATGTACTCAGGGTTTCCGGTAATGTGCCTGAGATCAAAATCACAAACTGTAACATTTCGAATGTAGGCAGGGGTGTGATCTTGCAAACCTCAGGTGGCAGGAATATTGATAATGCTGTTGTTGATAATTGTTTAATTATCAATTGCGGTGGAGGTGATAATAATCCTGTATTCGGAACAAATACTACATCAGGTTACTATGGAAGTTTCTCTCTGACTAATTCAACCCTGTCAAAGATTAAAGGACCTGTATTCCGAATCACCCACAAATTGGCTGATGATACCAAAATCCTGGTTGATCATTGTACCATCGATAGTATCTATGGAACAACAAGTCCGTTCTATAGCTCTACTACTGAAGCTGATCTTACCGGAAATGAAGTAACAATTACTAATACTGTACTTACAAATGTGTTTGATTGTACTTCTCTTTGGGCAAGGCTAACAATTGCTACACCTGAGAACAATAACATTGGTAATACAAGCTACTGGAATGTTCCTGGAGCTGTTGACTCAGCAACTGCGACCAATGTAACGCTGGCTGCAAGCTATGTATATGCTGATCCAATGTATTCAGCTTATACTGAAGATGTGGCTACACGTGATTTCACAATCACAAATGCAACATTACTCACTGCCGGAACCGATGGAGGCAAAATTGGTGACCTGAGGTGGAATTCCGCCCTGACCAAAAAAGTTGCCTACATCACCGAGGATAAAACAATGGATGCCAGTGCAGCTGCATTGGGTGAAGATGATGTAGTGAAAATGCTCCAGGCAGACGGAAACTTTGAAGTTACTGTTATACTGACCGCTCAGGATGGTGTTGTAGATCTTACCGGCTATGACCTGGTTATAGCTCAGGAAGGTTTCAATTCAGGCTCGCCAATATTTAAAGCAGGCGGATCACTGGATTTCGCTACCATTCCGGTACCGTTCATCTATAACAAAACCTATGCACTGAGAGATGGCAAGGCTCTCACCAGCGGTGGTGGTACTGCAGGTGAATCAGCTGACGGTGTAGTTCTTACTGTTGATGCAGGTAACCAGAGCAATGAATTGTTCAATGGCGTTAAATTTGACGGTGATAAGTCCATTCTGTTCAGGGGATTAACCACTGACGGTGGAACTGCCGAAGGAACCAAAGCCATTAATTATGTTACCGGATTAACGCTCTCCGATGCAAATACTATGCTCGGATATGTTTCCAATACTACAGACCTGGCAACTTCGGTTGTTGTAAATGACATACCCGCCGGTACCACAATCGGTGACAGGGCTTCCCTGAACCGTGGTATCTTCCTGGGTATGAACTTCGGAGCTATCAGTCTGCCAAACAACATGACTTCATCTGGTCTGACCATCTGGAGAAATGCTGCTTACAGCCTGACAGGACTCACTGTTCCGACTGATGGTGTTGTAGTTGTCGCTGGTACAGATGCAACCTTGTCTGATCTTCAGGTTGACGGTGCAACAGTTACAGGCTTCGATGCTGCTACATTATCATATGATGTTTCAGTTGCAGGTGGTACAACTTCAGTAGAAGTTACTGCCACAGCAACAGATGCTACTGCAACAATTACCGGAACCGGTTCCCTGGATGTTTCAGTCGGAAGCGGATCCGCCTCAGTAATTGTAACTGCAGAAGACGGAACAACATCGCTGACCTATACAGTTAACGTTACTGTTGCTTCTGTTGGTACTGATGCAACACTGTCTGATCTTGCAATTGACGGTACAACGGTTGATGGTTTCGCTTCAGGTACATATTCATATAATGTACAGTTTGATGCAACCACAACTTCCGTTGAAGTGACTGCAACTCCGACAGATGTAAATGCTAGTGTATCTGGTACCGGTTCAGTTACCATTGATGCTGCCGGCGGTACTATTACAGTTACCGTTACTGCTCAGGATGGAACTACAACGCAGGATTATGACATCAATTATACAGTTGTTGGTGTTGATCAGAACAGGTTCGAAATGATCTCGATCTATCCGAACCCGGCAAATACCTCAATCAACGTTTCCAATGCTACAGGTGCAATGATTTCGATCTATGACCTGAATGGCAGGATGCTGAAATCTGAAGTAAGTGCAAGCGATCTTTGCAATATCGACCTGACTGATATGAGCAAAGGTGTATACCTGATCAAGATCCAGTTGGATAATGATCTGAACGTATCCAGGTTTATTATTGAATAGTGAACAGGGAAAACTCTGATTTTTAGTTAATTGAAACTGCCTCGTAATTCATATGAGGCAGTTTCTTTAAACTTTTTATAGAAGATAAGAAAACACCTGAATTTAAGAGGTTGTTTTAATTTGTATAATATTAATTCTTAATCCAATGGTTGGTCTTGCTTTGTCAAATGACAGATGCAAATCAATTATTTAAGAAAAGATTTTTCTCAATAAGCATGCACTCTGGTACGTTTTATGTCTGACAATAAATGATTAAAGAAACAGGAATAGCATCCCGAAGGGAAACAAAAGGTAGTCTGGGCGAAAGTCCGGTCTTCAGTTTCAATGACTATACTGGAATATTATTTACTCAGGATTTACAGAAATAACGATTCAAAATGAAAAGACCTTTTTTAATTTTAGCAGGTATCCTGGTACTATCAGCAAGCATTTACGCACAGTACCCGGAAATACCTGAAGACGTAAAGAAAGCATCCGAAGAATACCAGGCGGCAGCAGAAAAGAAAGCACTTGATGCCTTTATGGCAGCCATGCCGATTATTGAAAAAGAAGCACGAGAGGGTAAACCCTATATACCATGGGCCGCAAGGCCAACCGATCTCCCGCAGGCAGAAATTCCTGCCTTCCCCGGAGCAGAAGGTGGCGGGATGTATTCCTTCGGTGGCAGAGGCGGGCGAGTCATTGTAGTAACGAGCCTTGAGGATGAAGGCCCCGGAACATTAAGAGAAGCATGCTATGCCGGTGGAGCCAGGATCGTTGTTTTCAATGTTTCAGGAATTATTAAACTGAAATCACCCTTGTATATCTGGGCTCCCTATATTACCATCGCCGGGCAGACAGCCCCTGGAGACGGGGTGGTGGTTGCAGGAGAAACATTCGCCATCATGACCCATGATGTGATTATCCGCCACATGCGCTTCCGTCGCGGTGAAACCTGGGTAGGGAGAAGAGATGATGCCATCGGAGGCAACCCGGTGGGAAATATCATGATCGATCACGTCTCTGCCAGCTGGGGACTGGATGAAAACATGTCCATTTATCGCCATATGTTCGATCCGGGTGATGGATCAAAACCTTTGAAACTCCCCACCGTGAATATAACCATCCAGAATAGCATCTTTGCTGAAGCCCTCGATACGTACAATCATTCGTTCGGTAGCACGCTGGGTGGGGAAAATTGCACCTTTAGCCGAAATCTCTGGGCTAACAATACCGGCAGGAACCCTTCCATTGGCTGGAATGGTGTTTTCAATTTCAGCAATAACGTAATCTACAACTGGCGCCACCGATCAGTAGACGGAGGCGACTATACCGCACTTTACAATATTATCAACAACTATTACAAGCCAGGCCCCGCTTCCCTCACAGATCAACCTGTCGGACACCGTATCCTCAAACCGGAATCAGGAAGAAGCAACCTGGGTTACCTGGTATTCGGCCGGGCTTATGTAAATGGAAATATTGTAGAGGGAGATGAGAAAGTGACTGCTAATAACTGGGATGGAGGAGTTCAGATTGAAGACTTTCCCGATTGTAATAAGTACTGCGAAAATATTAAGTGGGATAAACCTTTTCCCATGGCTCCGGTTACGATCCTTCCGGCAGAAGAAGCATATAAATATGTGCTGGATAATGCAGGAGCCACCCTTCCAGTAAGGGATCCCGTGGATACAAGGATTATTAAACAGGTTCGGACCAACCAGGTGGACCTGTCAGACTATACGGTTATCGATACCCTGTACCAGTTCAAACACAGGCGCATGGGAGCTGATTCATACAAATACGGAATTATTACCGATATTGCCCAGGTGGGAGGATATCCTGAATACAAAGGAAAATCGTATAAGGATTCCGACGGCGACGGTATGCCGAATAAATGGGAAAAGAAATACGGACTGGATCCCAAAGATCCATCTGACGCTACCGGTGATATATCCGGAGACGGCTATACCAATATCGAAAAATATATTAATGGCATTGATCCAACGCAGAAAATCGATTGGAGGGACCTGTCAAATAACAAAAATACGCTGACTGCCGAAGATCTGATCCGATAAGCATCCCTGCAAAGATCACGGCCTGACCGGGTCGGCTTCCTGTTTTTTTGTACGACGGGAATGCCTCCCCGGGACAAACCCATTAAAATACTGATGCAGATGCCCATGTTTAAGACAGAAAGATTTTTTCAAATTCTACTGGTTATATTCCTGGTATCAAACCTGGTCTGCAACGGACAGTCCAACGTACCGGCAGTCTCAGGTGGAAATGGAAGTCCGTTAAAGTACAAAAGCGATGAGAAAGGTAATCGCGTAGTAGATTTCTCCTATGCAGGTTATCATGCAGGTGTAATAGTCCTGCCGCATTATGACGCAAGCATTTATATCCCTTCTCAGGTAGATGATGCAACATTTATTATGCAACAGGCAATAGACTATCTGTCATCATTGCCTCTAAACCAGCAAGGTCACCGGGGAGTAATTCAACTTGATCCCGGGATTTACAGGATATCCGGTCGCCTGAAAATTCAGGCCTCAGGAATAATAATCAGGGGAGCCGGCATGAATCCGGGTGGAACCCTCTTGCTGGTTGGAGGAACAGACAGGGAAACGTTTTTTCGAGTAGAGGGAAATTCGAAAAGAACCAGGGAGGAGGCTCCAGCGGATATTAAAGGATTTGTTCCTGTAAATGCCATGAAACTGTCCATTTCGTATTCCGGCGGTCTGAGTGTAGGTGACACCATTGTAATTAAACGGCCGCTGAATCAAAAATGGATCGACGCACTCGGCATGAATGATTTTGGAGGAGAAACGGATTATATCGGGTGGAAAGCAGGACGGGATGAAATACAATGGCACCGAGTGATCACAGCATTGGAAGGAAATACCATCACGATAGATGCCCCGATCACAACAGCCATTGATCCGGAATTTGGAGGAGGTACCGTAGCAAAAATAAGCCAGCCGGGCAGGATAAAAGAAATCGGCATCGAAAACCTGGCCCTGGAATCTGTCTATGATAAAAAGAATCCCAAAGACGAAAACCATTGCTGGAACGCCATCAGCTTTGAATATGCCGACGATAGCTGGGTACGACAGGTTTCGTTTACCGGATTTGCAGGATCGGCAGTAGCCGTTTACGAATCCTCACGCAAAATCACCATCGAGGATTGTCTTTCCCTGAAACCCGTTTCCGAAATTGCTGCACAACGCAGGCATACTTTCTTTGCATCAGGTGAACAGGTACTTTTCCAGCGTTGTTACGCGGAAGACGGGTATCATGATTTTTCCACCGGGAACTTTACTACCGGCCCGATTGCCTTTGTTCAGTGTGAATCCTCCCTGCCACATAGCTTCAGCGGCACCATAGACCGCTGGGCCTCCGGGATACTTTTCGACGGGGTTAGAGTAGATGGTAATGCGTTATCATTGAAAAACTGTGAATCAGACGGGCAGGGAGCTGGATGGACAGCAGCAAATTCCATGTTGTGGCAATGCTCAGCATCAAGGATCGAATGCTACTCCCCTCCTACAGCCAAAAATTATGCCTATGGCACATGGGGCAGGTTTGCCGGAAATGGTGAGTGGTATGAAGCAAACAGTTTTATCAGCCCTCGCAGCCTTTACTATTCTCAACTGGCAGACCGCATAGGCAGTGATGTTAAAGAACGTGTCAGGTTTGTGCCAGGTGACCTGGGATCAACCAGCAGCCCTTCAGTGGAACTGGCGCAGGAACTGGCAGCGCAATCTCACCAAGCCCTGATAACGCTGGAAGACTGGGTCCGGAAATCAGCAGAATTTAATCCCCTTCCTACACAACATGACAAGGCAAAAACTTTTCTGAAGCAACAAGAAATCAATACAGGTAGTACACCTGAAAAAAATGTGAATCTTGTAAATGGTGTACTTGTAATAAACAACAAAATTCTGACCGGTGGCACCATGCCAATTCAATGGTGGAGGGGAAGTACGCGCCCATGGGCTGTTGAAAATTCATCTCCTCATATCACGCGCTTCGTTCCTGGCCGCAATGGAACCGGCCTCACCGACCGGCTGGACGAGGTAGCAGGATTTATGATTGAAAATAATCAAGCTGCCATAAATCATCATTACGGCCTGTGGTACGACAGGAGAAGGGATGACCATGAACGTACCCGCAGGATGGATCCCGAAACATGGCCTCCATTCTATGAGCAACCCTTCTCCAGATCAGGCCAGGGCACAGCCTGGGATGGCCTGAGCAAATACGATCTTACCCAACCAAATCCCTGGTACTGGAACCGTCTGAAACAATTTGCCGACCTGGCCGACATGAACGGACTGATGCTCATCCACCAGGACTATTTTCAGCACAATATACTGGAAGCCGGGGCACACTGGGCGGATTTTCCATGGCGGTCGGCCAACAACATTAACAACACGGGGTTTCCTGAACCTCCACCCTATGCCGGTGATAAACGTATCTTCATGGCAGAGCAGTTCTACGATACTTCCGACCCCGTCCGAAATGAGTTGCATCGAATGTATATCAGGCAATGCCTGGACAATTTCAGGGATAATACCAATGTAATACAGCATATAAGTGAAGAATTTACAGGGCCGGTTTCATTCGTCGAATACTGGCTGACCATTATCAACGAATGGCAGAATGAAACCGGGCTGGATCCCTTTATCGGGTTAAGCGCCACCAAAGATGTTCAGGATGAGATACTGGAGAATTATCAGCTGGCTGACCTGGTGGATGTAATTGACATTAAATACTGGCAATACAGGGAGGACAGTTCACTCTATGCTCCCGGAGGGGGATTGAACCTGGCTCCACGTCAGCACGACCGGGTGGAAAGGCAGGGAAATGCATCTTTTGCGTCTATATACAGGGCAGTATCCGAATACAGAAATCGTTACCCTGATAAAGCTGTTACCTATTCCTGGCCAATAAGACCTGGCTATCAATGGGCAGTATTTATGGCCGGGGGATCACTGGCTGCCATCCCTGGTATACAGGCTGAAGGATTCCTGGAATCAGCTGCTGGCATGAAACCAGCCCCGGATAAAAGTCCAGGCTCCTACACGTTGAAAAATGAAGCAGGTGAAGCAATAATATACAGTACAGGAGGTGAAATTATTCCCGATTTACAGGCCACAGGTGTCACCCTGAGGGTCACCTGGATACGTCCTATAGATGGTACAGTCATCAAAGCTGACGTGAAGTACCGGCCTGAGAAATTAACTAAACTAAAACCACCTGAAAAGGGCGAAATTATTGCCTGGATCCGAAAAACCAATTAATCATGAAAAACTACTACCTCCTGCTCTTTGCTTTAGCCGCTTTAATCGGTTGTAACAATGATACGAATCAAAAGAAAGAAGTCCACCTGCTGAAAGTTTCTGAAAACGGACGTTACCTGGAAACAGACCAGGGCAAGCCCTTTTTCTGGCTGGGCGATACCGGCTGGCTCCTGTTCACCAAACTCACACGGGAAGAGGCTGCAACTTACCTTGAAAATCGCAGCCAGAAAGGATTTAATGTTATCCAGGTGATGGTTCTTCATGACCTCAGACATTGTATCAATGTGTATGGAGATACGGCAATCCTTGCCGCTGATATTACGAAGCCAATCGTCACGGAGGGATCTGATCCGGCTGATTCACTTGCATATGATTACTGGGATCACATGGACTATGTCATCGACCAGGCTGCCGAGCGTGGCATATATATGGCCCTGGTACCCATCTGGGGAGGAAACGTGAAAGCATACCCGGTTACTCCCGAAGATGCTG
>ERZ795048.2884-NODE-2884-length-13331-cov-5.616677_pt1 | contig 13331 bp, 10 predicted proteins | sample MGYA00375132_ERZ795048 | MGnify/ENA primary metagenome ERZ795048 (study PRJEB30177, sample SAMN05720225) | activated sludge metagenome | isolation source: Anaerobic digester | place: Hong Kong | collected 2014-12-17 ...
TTGAGCCTGTCGTTCGACACCATCCCAGGTATTTCCCCAACTATCTGTGACTTCGTATCCGCTGGCTTGCCCAGCAGAAGGACCTACTGTGGTTATATCAATGCAACTCCATCCGTTAACGGAATCATATTGCAAGGCTTGATTGGCTCCGTTGCAATCAGGTGGTGAATTTGATACTGGCATGTTGACGCAGTTGATGCTGCCATTTGCAGCAATGGCAGAAACCACTTGACCCACAGAGCAACTTTGGTTGCTGAGTGCAAAATCAGTGCCATCATAAGTTGTGTCATCATCGCCGTCCGCTAAGTCAGCAGGCACATTGGTAATTTCCGCAAAATCATGACTATGTGATTCATCAGCAAAAGTACCACAAGTGACATTACCAACGGCATCAATCACCTGAATAGCACTGTTTGATGAACAAGTACCGGTAACCCTTAATTGTAAACCTGTAATGTCTAAATCATAGGCATATTCTGCATATGGTACTGGAGTTATTTTATGGCGAGGTGATAACGTCACAAAATTTCCTGAACCAGAGGGAACATCAGCTGAAATTTCAAGCCAAAAGTCTGATCCATCAAACTGACCATTCCACAGTTCCAGTTCAACCACAAAACGTCCGTTTAGGACTTCAACATTATTTATATCGTCAGTTAAACCTATTTGAGTACCATCAATCAAACTATCGAATAATCTAAACTGAAAATCAGCCTGGCCCGTGTATAAATTTCCAGACTCACTGAGTTCTCCTTGATAACTTATTGCTAAAATCTTGAAACTGAATGACAGCATAACAAACAGTAGAAATAATTTTATTTTCATAATCCCCTCATTGCTCAAATTGATTTTCAAATATAAGATCTGCAGGAAATGGTATATAACCACCTGAAATGGTTAAACGACCACCTTCCAATTTTGCCGAATCCACTTGACCAATTACACCTGTAATTAAAATATTTCCTTGAGTAGTTTGGCCACCACCTTGGTCGATGCTGTACCAATTGATTTCTTGAGCCATAGCGGCAAAAGATACAACAATCAAAATCAGTAAAATTAAAATCGCTTTTATTTTGAATGGATTCATTTTTTAATCAATCGTTCAACCACCATATAAAATAGCACAATTCGACATAATCAGGTATTTTTTTGTCTATTTTTTATAGCTCTATCATTAGAACGCTTGGTTGATAACTGATTAACAGCTCCATAAGAGCCAGCAATGATTCGATGAGAGTTTTGAAAAGATAAGGAAGATTTCCTTGATTGTTGTTAAAATATATCTTTCTCGGGTCTTTTGAGAAAAAGTTGATTCCATCATTGGGTAGAATTAACTGATAATTTTATCATTTCTAATAAATGAGTTTAACTTTACAGTTTCAAATAATAAATATCATTCAAATGGCGTAGTTTTTCCTGATAATCCATGCCGTAACCAAAGATGTATAAATCTTCAACTTCAAAGCCTGAATAATCCACTTTGTAATCGGCGTAACCACGATTATGGTTTTTACAGACAAGCACAACGGATTTAACAGATTTCGCTTTTTGCTTTTCACACCATTCATGGACTGCCATTAGCGTATAACCTTCGTCAAAAATATCATCAATCAGCAGAACATGCTTGTCTTCCAGATTAATTTCGCATTGATGTTTCCAAATGAGTTGACCACCCGTGGTTTCAGTTCCGTAACGGCTCACCTGAACATAGTCCATCTCCATGTTTAAATCGAGCTTTTTGGCAAGGTCGGTGGCAAAAATCATTCCGCCGTTCATAACAGTTAAGTAAACAACATCTTTTCCATCATAATCGCTATTCAGTTGTTCTGCGAGTTTACTGATTGATTGCTGAATTTGTTCGTGTTTAACCAATAATTCGCTATTCTCAGGTAATAATTTTTGTTGATTCATTTTAATTCTCTTTGCTGTTACTTTTTGCGGGCTTTATTCAAACCCTCAGTTGTTTTATGGAACTGAATATCCGGAAATCTTTCTTCGGTTAATTGTAAATTAACATAAGTTGGAGCAATATAAACCAAATTTCCATGAGCATCTTCGGCTAAATTTGCGACTGCCTTGTTTTTAAAAGCTGTCAATTGTTTGTTGTCATTACAACTAATCCATCTTGCTGTTGCGACGCTGATATTTTCAAACACAGCCTCAACATTGTATTCATGTAATAGTCGATAGGCAACCACTTCAAATTGGAGGACACCGATAGCACCTAATATCAAGTCGTTAGTCATCATTGGTTTGAAAAACTGCGTTGCACCTTCCTCTGATAACTGCGCTAAACCTTTTTGTAAGGCTTTGAGTTTTAGAGGATCTTTTAAACGAGCCCTACGGAACAGCTCCGGTGCAAAACTGGGGATGCCGGTAAATTGCAAATCTTCACCCATAGTGAAAGTATCACCGATACTAATCGTTCCATGATTATGAATACCGATAATATCTCCTGTGTATGCGTGTTCCAAATGTTCTCTTTGTTCTGCCAGAAAGGTGAGTGCGTTAGGAATTTTAACGTCTTTTTGTGTGCGGACTTGTTTGAGTTTCATTCCTTGAGTAAACGTTCCTGAACAGATACGCATAAAGGCAATCCGATCTCTGTGTTTAGGGTCCATGTTAGCCTGTATCTTAAAAACAAATCCACTAAATTTATCTTCATCCGGTTGTACAGTTCGGGTTTCTGTTTCACGCGGTTGCGGAGCAGGTGCATGTTCTGAAAAAGCATCCAATAGCGGTTCAACACCGAAGTTATTAATCGCCGAACCAAAAAACACCGGTGTCATTTCACCTTTCAAATAAGCCTGAATGTCAAACTCATGACTTGCACCTTTGACTAACTCAATTTCTTCCCGTAAGTCTTCGGCATCACTACCTAATGTAGCATCCAATTGAGGGTTATCCAGACCTTTGATAATTTCAGCTTGTTGTTTTTCGTAGTTTTTACCGGATTCGTATAACAAAATTTCATCATTAATAAAATGATAAACACCTTTGAGTCTCTTACCCATACCAATCGGCCATGTAATCGGCGCACATTGAATTTTTAATATATCCTCAACTTCATCCATCAATTCGATAGGGTCACGACCTTCTCGGTCGAGTTTGTTGATAAATGTGAAAATTGGAGTCGTGCGTAAGCGACAAACTTCCATCAGTTTAATGGTTCTTTCCTCAACACCTTTGGCACAATCTATCACCATTAAAGCTGAATCCACTGCTGTAAGTGTTCTGTAGGTATCTTCTGAAAAGTCAGCGTGTCCCGGAGTATCCAGCAAATTGATGGTTTTGCCTTTATAGGGAAACTGCATAATCGAAGAGGTTACGGAAATTCCACGTTCCTGCTCCATTTCCATCCAGTCCGAGGTGGCTGCTTTGGATGTTTTGCTGGATTTAACGGCACCGGCTACATTAATGGCTCCACCGAATAATAATATCTTCTCGGTAATGGTTGTTTTACCGGCATCGGGATGCGAAATAATAGCAAAAGTGCGCCTTTTTTGCATTTCTGACATACTAAAAATTGACGGCTATCAAAATAAGCCGCGTACTTTATCATGAAACTGTCAGGATTGCGAATTACACATTTAAAATTGGCTATTATTGTGTTACATTTAGACGTTGGTGTACGTTGATTTTAGTGTAATGAAAAAACTGCTTTTATTGTTGGTATTTTGTAATTGGATTCAGGCGAAACCTTATGTACCGGAATTAGAAAAATATTTGAATCATTTGAATTTGGTTAAAGGTTCTGTAGTCGATTTTACTCCTCATGGAACCCAACCCGGGTTAACTTTTGATGTTGCGGCAGCTAATAATTGCGGTGACTGTCATAGTGTGGTCAATACTGATGATGTGCATTTCACGCCGTCGGCAACTTGGTGGGGTTCGATGATGGCAAATTCAACTCGTGATCCGTTATTTTGGGCGGCTGTAGATATTGCCAATCAGGATGTTCCCGGAGTGGGAGATTTTTGTATTCGTTGCCATTCTCCTATGGGATTTTATAAAGGTAATACCAAAAATGGTTTGGGTAATATGGACTATGCCAATGGTTGCATGCTGGATGGGACAGTCAGCATGGCTCAAGAAAGCGCAAATAATGATTATCAAGGGATAAATTGCCACTTTTGTCATCGAATTGATGAGCAAGGTCCGGGTGGAGAGGGTTTCATTGTCAAAAATGCGAATGTCTGGCTGGATGATCAAACTTGTGATAATCCCGATGGAATCAACAATTTTGGACCATGCAGAAAAGGGCCCTATAACCCACCAATTTTTGATTTACACGCTTGGGAATATTCAACTTTTCTAAGTCAGGGAGAACTTTGTGGAGCTTGCCATAATGTTTCTTCACCTGAAATATCAGTAGGAGGTGCTTTATCTTATGCTAAAACACTTATTGATGAATCTGGTGTCGATACCGGTTTAGCGATGCCGGTAGAACGAACTTACGCAGAATGGAAATCCAGTTTATTTTCCGATTTGATTTATACCGATGGTTTTGGAGGTGATGTTGTGACATTGTTTCCGAATTTAACCACGGGACAAACGTGTCAGAATTGTCACATGCCAAATTCAACGCATGTCAGTGCCAGAGCGAGTACGATTCCAGATCCCGGTAGCAGAACAGGAGACCTAAGAACTCATGAATTTGCCGGAGGAAACAGTTGGATGCCACAGGTATTAAAAGCTGAATATGGTGCTGACCTGAATCTTCCGGGACAAAATGCTGATAGGGAAGCTGCATTCGATAGAACAACAGCTTATGCACTGGATATGTTGCAAAATAAAAGTGCTTTAGTCGAAACGAGCATAGTGTCTCAATCACCAACTCAAGCGCAAATAAATGTGAAAGTGACAAATCTCACCGGACATAAATTACCAACTGGTTATCCTGAAGGACGCAGAATGTGGTTGAATGTTAAAGTAACAGATAATGTCGGGACTGATATCTATGAAAGCGGAGCTTATGATGACTCTACAGCGGTATTGACACAAGATGCTGATATTAAAATTTATGAAACCAAACCAGGGATATGGGATAGTCAATCAAATACTTGTGTGACTGATAATCTTGGCGAAGAGCTTTTCCATTTTGTGTTGAATAATTGTGTTGCCAAAGATACACGAATTCCACCACTTGGCTTCAGAGGAGGCAGTGATGTGGAAATTAAGCCGATTGGTATCAATTATCCGACAACACCGGGTGATTCTTCCACATTAGTTAATTATGATGTTACCGGTTATACATTTACGATTCCAGGTGGAGTGGTTTATCCATTGACGGTTGAAGCAACATTAAAATACCAAACAACCAGCAAGGAATACATTGATTTTCTTGATAGTAATAGCACTACACCGTCAGAAAACACTTTATGTAACCGTAGCCAGACAACAGGGCCTGCCAATCAAAGTCGAGGAGCATTTATGAAAGCTCTTTGGGAAAATAATGGTAAATCAGCTCCTGTTGATATGGTTACCAGTCAATTAGAAATTATTTCGGAATAATTATGAATAAGATACTATTTTGCTTAACATTTTTTACTACAATCGAAATATCTGCTGAGGATTTTAAAGTCACATATCCGGCTGATTTACCCAATGAGGCTATTGAAATTTCTCATGATGAGAATGGTGAATTACTACGAGTTACAGTTAATCGTTGGACGGACCGGGTAAAAACTGATGAAGGAATGGCATACAGAACATTTGAACAAGGATATGACTACTCGAAGAAACAGGGTTTTATTTATACATTTGATGAGAATGATAATAAAATTGGTGAGGCGTGGAGTGCTGATATTGATGGCATGGTTACTCGTGAAGAGCTGATGGTGGCATTTGATTTGTTCAAGAATAATGAGACTGTTAAGAATCATTTTTCAGAGACAGATATGCAAATTATTTTACACGGAGGTTTTAATTTTCAGGATAACTCCGAGTGCAATGCCGGAAATCGTTGTGTTCATGTGTTTGCATCGACGGATAAAGTTGCAATTTTGGCACATTCAATAGTAAGATTGTCAGATTCAACTGTGGTTTATCCGGATTTTGATATGGATAAAGAGGCATGGAAAAATGGTAAAAGAAGAGGTATGAAATAATGAAATCAATTTTGGGGGCGACTCTGCTAATATTCAGCAGTCAAATTTTGGCTCAGTCTCCGGCTTGTACGGGGCCGGGAGAAAATAAAGTCAGCTGGCCGACAGATGACCCGGTATGGGAGATGTGTTATCTCAGACCATCTGATTCATCAGCGGCTCAAGGTTCCAGTCTGGAGATTAGAGATGTTTACTATAACGGACATTTAGTGATGGAGAAATCTCATGTTCCTATGTTGTTTGCTAATTATTCAACATCAACTTGTTACAGAGATTGGAAAAATACTAATTCAGACTTCCTTAGAGCCGATCAGGTAGAAAATCCGACACGTCCTGCTTATACAACATGTGATGTTTCTACCAGTCAAACAAAAGCTGTTTTTAATTGTCCGTTTAAGGATGTTAATGATCCGAGTTATCCTAATGGAGCTAATGTTGGTAATGCTGCCGATTGTTTCCAAGGGGTTCAGGTTGAAAAATACGCTGACCACATGGTTTTGACAACCAACCATTCAGCAGCATGGTATAAATATTCTTCACGTTATACATTTTATCTGGATGGCAGAATACAACCTCGATTTGGTTTTGGTAATAGTGACGGTACGAATCATGGCATCACTCATTGGCATCATGCTTACTGGCGTGTTAATTTTGATATTGACGGACCTGAAAATGATGAAATGTATATCAATGATACTGTGCAAAGCACGGAATTTTTTGATTTTAGAGTTCAAAGACCAACTCAAAGTTGGAGTGTAATTGATAGTGTATCAGGTAGAGGTTATCGTATTGAACCAACTGCAGAAGACTATCTAGTTGGAACCGATCCAGGTGGTGATGGTTATCATGAAGTCGATGTGATGGCGACCAAGTATAAAATTGTAGCCGGATTAGGGATTCCAGAATACTCAGACACACCTGGATCAAATAATTTAGGCAACTGTACTATGAATGAAAATGCCTTAGTTAATGGTGAGTCCTTAGCCGGTGAAGATGTGGTATTCTGGTATCGAACAGCAGTGAATGATATTGCCAATTTGAGTTTGAATTGTAAATCAGGTGGGCCGATTTATTATCCAATAGGCGACTGGACTAGAGATTTAATCTTTGAAAATGGATTTGAAATGCCATAATTCATTCTTACTCAATTGGCTTGAATAGTACCTGCCAGTTGGCATTATTGAGAATTTCAGAAATATTGCCCTTTTTATCAAAGATACTTTGAGAAAGGGCATTTTTTTGTTTTTGTAGATTGTGAATTTTTTCTTCAACCGTTCCCTTGCTAATGAGCTTATAGACAAATACATTGTTCTTTTGTCCGATTCGATGGCTCCGGTCGCTTGCTTGAGATTCTGCTGCTGGATTCCACCAGGGATCAAAATGAATAACGATATCTGCACGTGTTAAATTGATACCGGCTCCACCGGCTTTGAGACTGATCAGAAAAACATCTGTGTTTCCTTTTTGAAACTCTTCAATCAATTGTCCACGTTTGTTCGATGGAGTAGAGCCAGTCAAAGTTAACGATGAAATCTTGAGTTCATCAAGGAACTCTTTAATGATTCTTAGCATTTTGGTAAAAGAAGAAAACAGCAGAATTTTCCTGCCTTCTTCAACCATATTCGGCAAAACAGTTTCCAGCCATCTTAGTTTTGCAGATTGATTGGTAATATTGTCAATATTTAACAATTTTGGGTGACAACAAATTTGTCGAAGACGAAGCAGGGCATTGCTAATCAAAAGCTGATTGGAATTATTTGATTGATTTACAGCTTTCCTTATCGCATCAGACATACTCAATCTGACGGTTTCATAAAGATTGGTTTGCTCTTCAAGCAACGAAATCATTTGGATAATTTCAGTCTTCGCAGGAAGCTCTTTGGCAACTTGTTGTTTTGTTCTTCGTAACATGAAAACTTCCACACGTTTTCTTAAGTCAGCTTGTCTGTCAGCATCACTTTGCTTTTCGATAGGGATTTTATAAATAGTTTCAAACTGTTTTAATGACCCTAAAAAACCGGGCATCAAGAAATGAAACAAGGACCAAAGCTCGCCAAGGTGATTTTCGATGGGCGTTCCTGTCAGACACAATCGGTGGTCAGATGAAATCGCAGAAACCGCTTTTGCAATTTGTGTTTTTGAGTTCTTTATTGTTTGGGCTTCATCAAGGATTAAATAATAAAAATTGTATTCTTTTAGCTTTTTGACATCCCGATTAAACGTTCCGTAGCTTGTGATGACAATATCATATTGTTCGATGTTATTGATAAATTTATGACGTATCGTTCCAGATAGAGTGATGGTATTGAGTTGTGGTGTGAACTTGTTGATTTCATCCTGCCAATTACTCAGCAAACTGGTCGGAACTATAATCAAGCATGGTTTTTTTAATCGTTTATGATTTTTTTCATGAAGCAAATGAGCTAATACCTGAATGGTTTTCCCCAATCCCATATCATCAGCAAGAATTCCACCCAATTCGTTTTCACGCAAAAACTGCAACCAGGAAATTCCACTTAATTGATAATGTCTTAAATCGGCATTAAGGTTATCAGGAGGAATAAATTCTTTTAACTGGTTGATTTTTGAAAGGTTTTTGGCTTTCGAAGAAAAATCAAACTCATCAGACCATTGAAGTGGTGTTTCTGAATTTTGTTCCAGACTTTTTTGAATTTGGTTCAATCGAATAGTTTGATGCGTGGAAAGTTGTAAACGATTATTATTGTTCAGTGATTTCTCATCATAAAGCTCTGTTAAAGTTGATAAAATTTGCTTAACCGCATGATGCTGAATGCCAATATTTGTGCCATCATCCAGTTTAATGCTTAAATCGCTGTGATCATAAATATTAAATTTTCCAGTTTTTATCGCTTTGACCAGAAACGGCAAAATATTGACTTGCTGTCCATTGATTGTGACTCCAAGCTCTAAATCAAACCAGTTGCTTTTTTTATCTTGTAACGTGACGCTGGCGTACCAATTCTTCGCTTTGATCTGTTTCAGTTTAAAACTGTTGTGAATTTCAATCTGCCAGCCTTCATGTTTTAAAGCAACCAGTAAAAGGACGAATTCTCTGAAATTATTATCCAGATAGCGGTCATTAATGTGAAACTCTTTCAGTAATACCGGTTCAAAATGGGCAAAAATTGAATCGAGTTTCTCTATTTGTCTCAAATGCCGTGCCATCATTTCAAGGACATTAGCATCTGCATGAATCTTTCCATCAGACAAATCCTGAAAAGAAAATTCCTTTTGATTTTGCAAAAATGTCACTTTAGCAATGTTTGTCTCTTGATGCAGATTTGTGAGAAGATTGTGATGAAGTTCGACCGTTTGTATTGACAACTTTGGAATAATTTCTTTTTTAGTATCAATAATTTGGCTGGTTCTTTGAGTTTGCTGATTTTGTTGGAATTGGAAAACAGTATTTTGATAGATGGCAATATAAAACTGTCCTGAAACTTTCAACATTTCCTTTGCTGTTTGTTCAGTTTCTTCAAAATTTAAAGGTGGTCGATAACAGTTTTTCCAGAAACAACGACCGGATTGGATTATATTCTGCAATAATTCAGCATCTTTCAATTGAGTTAAATCAAACTCATGTTGTACTTGTGGGAATTGCTGATTGAGTTGTTTGAGAATCACCTGATCGGTTAATGTAATAAATTTTGCTAAAGGTTTTTTGTCAGCTACCGAACTATCAAGCGATGATTTTTTGATGTATTTATCTTCTTTAGTTAAATAGGCTTTGTGCAGAGACAAGGTGAATTTTTCTTCATTTTCATCACAATCCAAAACATAAATCATTCGATGCCGAGCCATGTTGGGATAAGGATCATGATGTTGTTTTTCAATCCAGTTAAGCAGAGTTTGTTGAATGTTGCGATTGGCTTGCAGTTGTCCGGTAAACGGAGGAATTTGATCCAAGCGGGCTTTGGTATCTAGCAATAAAGCACAAATATGCACACAGGGTTTGGGGTTTTTACAATTACAGTTCCCGATGGGAACATCCAGTCGGATATCCAGTGGCCAAGTTAATGAGACGCTATATGAATTGCTTTGATCGGTAATTTCTGCACTAATCAGCTCGATAACTTCTTTGAATTGTCTATTCTGCAAGTGATTTTGTAAAAGCAACCGGAATGCTGAAAATACCGTTTCTTCGGAGAAGTAACGGCTTATTAAATCCTTCGGACCTTTAAAGCTCAGCGGTATTTGCAGCATTGATGTTTTCTAAACACAAAGGATTAATTAGAACATTTTTTTGTCAATATTTCCATTCCCTTAGATTCTTTCCATACTATAATGCACGCATGAAACCTGATTTAACAATCGAATCATTGAATTACTCGCTGAGGAAAAATAAAGTCCTCAATAACATTAATTTGCACCTTCAAGGAGCTCAGGCAGTTTGTCTCTTAGGGCCAAACGGAGCAGGGAAGTCGACTTTATTGAAAGTTTGTGCAGCGATGCTTTATGCTCAAAACGGCTACGTTGAATTTAATAGAGTCTCTCCTGAAAATAACAAAATTCAGTATTTATCTCAAATCGGGTACATGCCGGAAACGGCTTTTATTGCACCGGAGTTAACAGTTTCAGAGCAATTGAAGCTAATGGCAAATATCAGACAAGTCGCAGATTTATCTCAAGCAGTTAATAAAGTTGTGGAATTGTGTCAGTTAAAATCTGCTCTAAATAAACGCTGTCAGCATTTATCACTTGGATATCGTCAGCGATTGAACTTGGCTCAAGCAATAATCAATCGTCCTCAACTGATTATCATGGATGAACCATTAAATGGCCTTGATCCGCATTCAATGGTTAAATTTCGAAATATTATCAATGAGTTAAAAAAAAGCTGTTTGGTTCTGGTTTCCACACATTATTTGGCAGAAGCTCAACTTATAAGCGACAGAGTGATTATTTTGCAAGAAGGAAAAATACTGGATAATCTGGATATGAATGCAGAGAAAACAATCAACTTGGAGCAACTATATATGCAACACACCAAAGATTTGGAGTTTGCAGAATGAGTTTGTATCAACTGGAATTGCGACATTTTTTTCGTTCGCCATTGATATGGATCATCATGTCCATTTCAGCATTTATTGGTGCATGGACATTTCTGATGGCAATCGAGCTTTTTTCGGTGATTCAGGTGAAATTTGCCGGCATGAGTGATGCTCCGACTATTGTTCAAGCTGTGGTTTTTCCCGTTATTTCCTCTCAGGCAAAGATTTCTATGATTATAGTTGCTATTATTTCAGGGTTGAGTTTTGCCCGATTGCAACAACAAAACGGTTGGTTTTTGATTTTTTCAATTGCCAAAACCGAATGGAATCTGACTTTGCAAAAATATTTGGGTGGAATTGTGATTGTTTTATTGTTTTTGTTACCGGCTTTTATTGCAATGCTTGCATTAATCATTCTTGCCGATTTGCAGATGAAACTGGTCATAACAGCTCTATTAGGTTTGATTCTATTTGTCTGTTGGTTGTCTGCTTTGGGCGTAATGATATCAAGCTGGGTGAATAATTCCGGCTTTGCAATTTTGTTAAATATATTGGTGTTTTTCGGATTGTGGGGAATGTCGTTATCGGTTTTGGATGCATCCTGGGGAAAAAATTGGTTGCAGTCATTTTCGCCGAATTATCATTTACAAAATTTTATGAGTGAAGTATTACCTTATTCCTCAATCATATATTTTCTTTCAGGTATTGTGATTTTTTTGATTGCTGCTTCGATAAGAATTAACCACCGTCGTTATTTGCTGAATTGATGAATACACAAATAACAAAAAAATATGCTCTGCTGGCAGTTTTGACGATGGTTTTATCAGCTCTTTTTATCTATCTGGAAAAAAACAATCGGCAGTTTTCAGCAGTTTTAGATGACAGTCATGCTTTGAATCAGCAAACCATTGAAATATTGAAAACTCTCAAAAGTGAAAAAGCGATACAAATTGATATTTATACCGATGAATCATCTGCTTTAGCAGATAAGATCGGTGGTTTTTTTCAGCGATTTCAGAGAGTTAATCCAGAAATTGCTTATCATTTCATCAATCCGACAGAAAACCCCGATCAAGCCAGATTGAATGCTGTTTCAATGCAAGGGGAAATAGTTCTATCATTAAAGAACTCTGAAAACACCAAATCGGTTAATATCACTGAACTCTCTGAAAGTGCGGTTATCAATTCGATTTTGAGGTTGTTAAATCCATCCAACCAATGGATTGTTTTTGCCGAAGGTTTTGGAATGTCAAAAATTGATGACGAAACCCCATCGGGTTTATCAAACTTGCTGATATATCTAAAAAAAACAGGACTACAAGTTGCTCGTATGCCTTTGAATCCGCAAGTGCAATTGCCTGAGCAGGTAAAGTTGATTATTTTTCCGGCACCAACCGACACGCTAAGCGATGAAATGACTAGCTGGATATTGTCGCAAATGAACAAAGGTGTGAGTATTTGGTGGTTGACAGATACTTTTGTCGAAAATCAGGATAACATGGAACTCGCTTTCGATATTCTAAGCGGTGAAGAAATATTAAATGATGACAAACCGTTTTCCGGTGTCGTCAGCGAATTTGGAAATCACCCGATAACTGAAAACTTCAATCAGCCTGTCTATCTGGCAGGTATTCGTGAAATTCTGTCTGACCAATGGAATAATTTTGTTCAAACCGATAAAGAAAAATCATTATTTCTAGCCCGACAATTTGATAACTCGCGGGCTGTTATCAGCGGCGATGTGGATTGCATCAGCAACCAATTGATCAATGTAGCTGCAAATAAAGCGATGATATTACGAATCATAGATTGGCTAACTGACAATGACAACCGCTTGAATTTACCGATAACTGTAAACAATAACACTCAACTTTATCTCACGCAAACTCAATTATTGGTATTGAGTATTTTGCTGATGATTGTTATTCCTCTAGTATTTTTATCACTCGCTTTCAAACAATGGAGAAAATCTCGTGTATGAGGTTAACTCCGATGAATTCTGGATGTCAAAAGCCATCGAACAAGCGTTAAAAGCTGAAAGTATAGGGGAAGTTCCGGTCGGTGCGGTTATTGTGAAAAATAACGAATTGATTGCAACTGGCTACAATCAAGTTATTACCCTAAATGATAGCTCTGCACACGCAGAAGTGATGGCATTACGAAATGCCGGTTCAAACATTGGTAATTATCGGGTCGTCGACACCACTATGTA
>ERZ795048.2886-NODE-2886-length-13323-cov-9.885439_pt1 | contig 13323 bp, 9 predicted proteins | sample MGYA00375132_ERZ795048 | MGnify/ENA primary metagenome ERZ795048 (study PRJEB30177, sample SAMN05720225) | activated sludge metagenome | isolation source: Anaerobic digester | place: Hong Kong | collected 2014-12-17 ...
CTCCAGGAGGATTTTCACAAACTTTTTCTTCTTATGCTATTTTGGACAAGTGTGAAAAAAAGATTTGATTTCAGAGTTGTCGTACTGTGTATACAAGATCGAGTCACTATCCTCAATGGTAACTGGCAAAAGATTGGATAAAATCAGCGTGTCTGCATGTAGCTGTGCCGCGATATCGACGACGTGAGAGACTTCTTCTAGATTATCTTTTGAGATTACCATTTGAATCAATAAATGCGGGGTGTTCTTTCCAGCTTTAACCTTTGCTTGATTTAATAAGTTGAGATTTTTGATGAGCTGATTGTATTCAAATCCCCTAATTCTATCGTAGATGAGCTGAGAACCATCTACAGAAACGACCATTTTATCGACGCATTCGACCAACGCTTCTGCCATGCGTTCATCAATAGTGGTTCCATTAGTAGTCAATGTGATTTCGCGATCTTTAAGTTGCTCTAGAACCCAGTAAAATTCAGGATGAATCGTGGGCTCTCCGATGCCGCCTAATATGATTTCCCGAATCGTCCCTAAATCGCCTACAACCTGTTTCAACACTGAAACATCCATATGTGAACCAAGATTGCCCCAAGTTTTTCGATAACACATCTCGCAGTTGAGATTGCATGCATCTGTTAATTCTAAATACAGTTTTTCAAATGGCATTTTCCCCTCCATTATCAAAAGGCTCCTGATATGCAATACGCATTTGCGTCACACATCAGAAGCCTTAAGCATCAGTTATCTTACAACCCTAAACTGTCTTTTCTCTCTTGAGTTGGTATACCATCTGTACCCCAGCCTCTTAAAGCATAATATTCAGGAAGTAACTCAGACAAACGCGTCACATGTCCTTTTGAAGGACCTTCTTCGATTGGATCTGATAACAAACGCTTTGGAAGCGTATCTTGTGAAGGATCAATACCAGCTTCTAAGTTAAAGATTCTTTCTATGTTCCAAATTCTCTCACCAGCTAACAACACGTCATCTGCTGTAAGTTCAGTGCCAGCCACAGCATTGTACATCGCAGCATAATCAGGTGCGCCCATTGCAAACGAAGTAAATAGACATAATCCGGAAGCATCGATAAAAGCCGTAAAGTCTTGGAAAATTTTAACCCATTTTGCTTTACCATCAAGGGTGAGACGGTCGAGTTTCTCTGGCAATCCTAGAATTTCAGGAGAGATTAAATAGCCTCTAACGTGGCAACCGCCGCGGTTTGAAGTCGCGTACTGTAAGCCTTGACCTTGAATACCCCTTGGATCGTAAGCTGGTAATTCTTGTTTCTTAACAGACATTGAAAGTTCAGGTACGCCGTAAGCATCAGCAAGTCTATATGAGCCATCAGCCATCTTGTCGCCAAAACCTTCTCTCAAGCCAATTTTTTTAGTCCACTCTACGATTGCTTGGCTATTGCCAAATTCAAGCGGTGTGCCGTCTAAATCTTCTGGCTTTATGAACCCTTTTTGATAGAGTTCCATAGCCGCCGCTATCGTTGCGCCTGTAGAGATCGTGTCTAGACCCATTTCATTACACCAATAGTTCGCTTTGATGACTTCGCCCATATTAGAGATACCACAGTCGCCACCGAATGCCCAGATAGTTTCATACTCAGGTCCGCCACCTTCGATGTCATCCACTTTACAATAGCGACCACAAGCGATTGGACAACGATAACAAGGGTCTTTTTTCGTTAAATATTTTTCAGTAAGCGTCTCACCACTAATCTCTTCCGCATCTGCAAATTGAGATGTTTGGAAGTTGTTTGTTGGAAATACGCCATTTTCGTTGATGATGTTTACGAGTACAGCAGTTCCATAAGTCGGTAAACCCTGACCTGTAACGCCATTCTCTCTGATTTTTGCCGTACAATCCTTAACGACGTTTTTAAGCATTTCATCGTTGGCAATTGCCACCTTTTGAGTGCCTCTCACTGTGATTGCCTTGAGGTTTTTAGAGCCCATAACGGCACCAACCCCAGATCTACCAGCAGCTCTGGAAACATCGTTCATGACAGCTGCCATGTAGGAGAGTTTTTCACCAGCAGGTCCAATCGTCATAACTCTAGATTTCGCAGGTACTTCTTTTTCAAGGATTTCAGTCGCTTCAGAAGTCACTTTGCCCCAAACATGAGCGGCATCTCTGATCTCAACTTTTTCATCTTCAATCATGATGTAGACTGGTTTTTCCGATTTTCCTTCGACGATGATCACGTCATAACCGGCAAATTTAAGCTCTGCGCCCCAATACCCACCAGAGTTAGAAGACGCGATGGTCCCTGTAAGTGGTGATTTCGTAACGACCATGTAGCGTCCACCCGTTGGTGTAGGTGTCCCTGTTAACGGTCCTGTTGCCACAATGAATTTGTTCTCTACACTTAAAGCATCCACAGAAGCAGGTACTTCATCATAGAAAATCTTTGTGCCGAGGCCCCTGCCACCGATGTACTTCTTAGCCATGTCGAGGTCAAGCGCTTCAACCTTGCATGTTTTTGACGACAAATCCACTCTTAAAATCTTACCTTGGTAACCAAACATAAATTTCCTCCTTTCGAATTTCACCTTCATTGATAAGAACTTCCTTTTATTTATCGGCAGTATAGGAAACGGTCTCTTGTGTGTCAAGAATATTTTGCCACAAGATGTGGGGTACGGCGCCGATGACCGAGTTGAAGGCACATTGCGACATCCATTGATAAGAACTTCCTTTTTTGTAGGGGAAGTATATGAAGAGAAAATTTTTGTGTCAAGGGATTTTTAGAGCAAAATACGGTGTATTTTACAGACTATTGATCAAGTAATGGAGCACGACGAATTCTTTTCGATAAATCGATCCATCTTTTTGCTGATATCCTCACCAAACAGGCCATCTTGATCGTTTTTTAGACAGACCTATCCTGCATGCCTCAGATTGCATGTCCAAAGCGTTATGATCGGATATAGTCATCCCAGGAGTATTCGGGGTCGTGATAGAGATAATCGTAGTTGGGAGGCAGTTGAGAGTGTTCATCCATAATGTATGTTGTGGAAAACCGGCCCGTGTTGTGTATGCAGACAGGCGGGTCATGTATTTTCGGCGGCGGTCTTGACCTCACAAGCCACAGACCCAGATGTTCGAGGATAGCCCGGATCACTGTCGGATCCTCGATATTGCCGATGACCCGCATGGGGCCATTGCACTTCGGACACACCAAAGGGTCCACTTCATATATTTTTTGGATAAGCCGCGCCCAATTCCGGCGTAGGGTTTTAATATCCCCCTCCGGTTCGAGAATGCAGGGTATCATATCATCGCCGCCTTCCTTCTGTCTTTTCCCCCGAGAAACGTTACTATAGCGCCCGTAATATCTTACCATCTGTTCGCCCCTATTGGGGATGTGCGAACACATGGCGGCCAGCCATTCCAGGGCGGGGAAGCTCTTGCTTGATTTACCATCCTTGGCCCGATAGACGACCTTGCCTTCCTGATCGAGATAGGTCATCCGCTCCTGGGAGAGTGACGCCCGGATGATGTAGCGGGCCAGATTTTCCATAGCCGTATCGTCTTTTGGAGAAATCCTCTTGCCGCAGAAGACGTTGAATCCGGAGTGCCGCCATGTCGAGAGCATGGCGACCATCTCTTTTGTGATCTTCCCCTTGGCAAGAAGCATTTTGAATACCTTGTGCCGGAAGATCGCCTCCAGCTTTTTCAGTTCAAGGGGCGGGGCGACGCGGAACATGCCTCTTTTGCCGTAGAAGCAACCGTCCGTCACGAGGATATGGCAATGCGGATTGAATCCGAGGAAATCACCAAAAGTCTGGATAGCGATGACGGCGCCGGGGATGGGATCGTTTTGCGGAACCGCCTCCTGGAGAAAGAGCTTCAGGGATTCCCAGGCACAGCGGCTGAGATCGGCAAGAAGGCTTCTGTCGTAAAGAAAGTAGCGACGGAGAATTTTCGGAATGCCGAAGACAAAATGCCGGTGGGGAATCTTCTTGAGGACATTCATGCATAGCCACTCCCCGAATTCCACCACGCGCTTCTGATGGCATGAGGGGCAGAAGTGGCGGCGCTTACAGGAAAATGCCAGCAGGTATTCGTGGCCGCAATCTTTACACTTCACACGGGCGAAGCCGTTGTGCAGATCGCCGCAGTCGAGATAGCGGTAAATCACTTGCTCGATATAGGGCCGCCAGAATCCGTATTGCCTGGAGAAATGTTCATCATAGATTCTGACAAATGTTTCAAAATAGTCTTCGACGCATCGGTAATAATCGGATAACTTGGGATTCCGAGGGCGATAGACGGCAGCAGTAGGGAGCACGATCTCTCTCCTTCGAGAATATCATGCCTCCATAATGTAGAACGTCCGTTCTATTTGTCAAGGTAAATATTGGTTAACCAAAGATTATTGAAGCGGCAGAGGAAGCTCAGCAGAAACTGACGAAATAACCATTTTTCATCTCCTTTGCCATCATCCGAAATGTTCATTGCCCTTAAACTCCACAAATCCGCTTGCGTTGCAGCGTGGTGCGTCCCGCGCCGGTGTTTGGTATGTTCTTCCGGCTCATGCTTCTACCCGCCGTTGATATGCTTTTACCGGCTGTTCGTTCTGATCTATCTCCAGCAGCAAAGCGCCCCGGTTATAGCCTTCGTCAAGAAGTGCATCCCATTGGCCGGGTGACATGGTAATTACCAACCGACTTTCTTTTATCCGGCTCATGCTGACTTCTGTTAATTTTGGTCGTTTCATTTTTTTGTCCTTTTTAAAAATTACTATTTCATTACTAGGAAATTACTAGAAAATTACTAGCAATCACTATTCAAAAATTACTTACTATTACTATGTTCCCTTTAGGGAACTAGTAATTTATTAGGGCGGCCAGGGCATAAATGTACCAGAAGGTGCATACGATAAAGGCGTTTTCCGGAACACCAAAATCATCGGTTTCGACATACCGGTAAATATAACTGCCGTGTTTGAGCTCCCGTTCAATGGCGGCCACGGTTTGGGCAAAGCGCGGGTCATCGGCAGACAGGAATCCGATGTCGTGGAGCAGGAGAAGACTAGCATCCAGCGACTCGCCATCAAATGCGGCGGTAAAAGCCTGCTTTTTTTCGCTCCAGGCGCGCCGGCAAATCGTGGCGTGGATTTTATCCGCCTGATTCTGCCAATAATCGGCGCGATCCGTAATCCCGATATAAACGGCAATTCTGGCCAGGCGGTCGCAGGCTGCCCAGCACATGATGCTGGAAAAGGTATGAACACGCAAAGTATTGCGTGTTTCCCAGGGCCCCGAATCCGGCTGGTCATGTACGACAATGGCCATTTCACCCAGCGGCTCCAGTCGCGTGAAGAGGGCAACGCCGCCCCGGTGTGCCAACCTGCGGTCAAAAAAGACATGGGCCACCGCCAGGATGGCAGAACCATAAACGTCATGCTGAATCTGCTCGCAAGCCTGGTTGCCAATCCGGACAGGCCCCATACCCCGGTAGCCGGGCAGACTGGCGACTTCGCATTCATCCAGTCTGGCCTTGCCGTCAATACCATAAACCGGCTGAATACGGCCATTGGGTGTTCCCGCCACCACGTTGATGAGATAGTTTAAATAACGTTCCATGGTATTCGTCGTGCTAAGACGGTTTAAAGCATTCACGACAAAATAAGAATCCCGAAGCCAGCAGTAGCGGTAATCCCAGTTGCGTCCGGAGCCGGGCGCCTCCGGAATGGAGGTGGTCATGGCCGCGATGATAGCGCCCGTGTCCTGGAAGGTGTTCAGCTTCAGGGTAATGGCTGCACGGATAACCTCTTCCTGCCATTCAAACGGGATGGACAAGTCTCTGACCCAGGTATGCCAACTGTTGATGGTTTCGTTCAGAAAACGGCGGGAGAGATCATCGATGGCGTCCGTGATGGTTTCGTCCGGCCCCAGGATAAGCGTGGCGGTGGTTTCGAGGAAAAAGGGAAGCTCCTGGAGCACGGCGGTCACGGAGATATCCGTAGTCAACCGCAGAATCCAGGATGGCGCAACATAACGGATATGATGACTGCCGTGGGTCATCGTGCAATTTTGACCGCCATATTCACATAAGGGACGAACGCGCACGCAGATGCGGGGATTGCCGCTGATGCGGCGGATTTGCCGGATGATCATCATCGGCATGAACGTTCGGCCATACTGATGGAAGCGGGGTGAAAAGTCCGTGATTTCAATGACGGCTCCGCGGCTGTCTGTCAGACGCGTCACCAGGACTGCCGTATTGGGCAGGTAAGACTGCCGGGCCTCCACTTGATCCAGAAGCTCGACAACACAGAAGCCTGCACCCTCACCGTCGGGATGTTCATTCAGGAGTGAGCAGAAAACCGGGTCGCCGTCAAAGCGGGGCAGGCAGCTCCAGACAATTTCGCCCCGCTCATCGATGAGCGCTCCGATGCGGCAATTGCCAATCAGGCCGAGTTCAAGAGAATTTTTCATAGGGGTTCCTTCCGTGTTGGTGGTCCGGCTGTTTTTATAATTTAAGTTCGCTCCAGATCAGTGCTGCCGCTCCCAGAATGGCGCTTGCGCCCGTTTCCAATCCGGAAGGCATCAGTTTCACTGTACCCTGATAAACACGAAACAGAAAATCATTCATGTATTGTTCTGTGGGTTTCAGCAGCAGATCACCCGCGGCGGCTAATCCCCCCGCCAGAAAAATGGCCTCGGGGCTTACGTGAGCCACGGCGTCCGCCAGCTTCATCCCCAGAATCCGCGCAGTGCGGTCAAAAGCGGCCAGGGCAATGACATCTCCTTGCCAAGCCAGATCGGCGATAACTTTCGACGACATATTCTGATAGCTTATTTCTCTCAGCGGACTTGCATCGCACCGCAAGGCCAGCAGTTCCAGAGCCGTCCTTCTCAGACCGGTGGCCGACACATACGTTTCCAGACATCCTTTTTTCCCGCATTTGCACGCACGTCCGTCCGGGTCCACAACGGTATGGCCCAACTCGCCGGCAAAACCGCTTGCGCCATAAATCAGGCGGCCGCCGGCTACGATGCAGCTTCCCAGGCCGGTGCCCAGAGTGACAACAATGAAGTTCTTCATGCCGCGGGCGTTGCCGAAAAGCATCTCTCCCAGGGCTGCGGCATTGGCATCATTGGTGATGGAAACGGGCAGATCGTAATATTTCCCGATCAGCCCGACGAAATCAACCGACTCACCCCAGTTCAGATTGACGGATTTTTCGATAGTGCCCCGATCGTGATGGGCGTTGGGTGCGCCAATCCCGATTCCACTCAAACAATACGGGGAAGGAAGACTAACCCTGATCTCTTCGATTCGCTGATGAAGCCGGGACACAAAGGTTTGCGCAGACTCATCTGCCTGAGTTGGCATAGCCGTGACGTTAAAGATGGAGCCTTCGCGATCCACAAAGCCAAAGGATGTTTTCGTTCCGCCGATATCGATACCCAGCACCAGATCTCTGCCCTGCATCCAGCCCTCCAAAAAATCATAGTACCCAAAACTGATGGCTAAAATGACGGGCGATAAGAATAGTTTTAACCCAAAGCGATTGCCGGATTAGCCCGTCTCTTATTATTAGGAAACAAAGTGTATGTCAGATAGATCAGAGCCACGACATCTTTCGGACTCCCAAACCCTGCATATCCATGGTTGGAACATGCTCTCGCGTGTAAGAAGTATAGGGAAAGCCTTTCTTTATGTCAATGATGAACATGTTGAGCAAAAATCAGGTTAAATCTCTAATATATGGTTTCATAAATTTATGAATCAAAGAAAGTAGGATTATGCTTATGCTAACTGCAGCAAATACATCTAAAGAGATACCTGTCATTGCAACCCCAAGAGCAGTGCCGGCCGCAGGCGGATGTTCCATATCTATTACTACCATTGTGAATATGGCAGCCCCCACAGCAAAAGAATATACAACAGTGGAATATATTAAAGCTGGTTGTGGAATTAAGGAAAACAAAAATCCGCAGAGAAGACCAACCAATTGACCTCCTATGACATTTCTGGGTTGGGCGGTTATACTATCAGGCATTGCAAATACAATAAAAGCGGTAGAACCGATTGATGCTATTATTACTGCATGTTGCATACTTAAAAAATAAAGAACGATGAAAACAGACAAAGTGGCGAGGAGGCTCTGCATGACATAGTGCCTCCAATATTGTCTAAATTCCCTATCTATTTTTTTTATTGATTTTTTCATATGCCAACCTCAATTAGAACATATTTTGTAACCTGTTACGTTTGTATATAATATTCTTATAATAAATTTAAATATTTAGTTTTTTCCTACAAGCCATTTTTCTTCTACTGAAGCTTGCGCGGAAGCATTCACGCTAACCGCAAAACCGGCGCTTGTCATATAATTCACGATTTCCGCTTCCTTGCGAAAGCACACCGGCGTTTTAGTTAGTGTCCATCCGGAAAGTCTAACTCATTGAGATAATTTAAGGAAGGTGCATTTTTCTGTAGGTGATTGGGGCGAAAATATGTTAGGGTTGATATGTAATTGACTGATAATACTTATCAATCTTAGCAAGGGGGCGGAAAAATGCGACAGAAAATCAATCCCCAGATGAGCCTTTTCACCTCTGTGACAAGCAAGCGTATTGCGAAGGAGCTTGAGCAGATATCGAAGGTGCTGGATGAGACGCCGAAGTTGGTGGAGATCGTGTACGAGGATCTGATCAGGACAGTCCGTGCTGACACGGGGCGGGAGGGGATGAGCGCCGAGCAGGTGCTGAGGTGTGCGATTCTGAAGCAATACCGTCAGCTCAGCTATGAGGAGCTTTCGTACCATCTGGACGACTCCTGGTCGTTTCGGGAGTTTTCCCGTTTGGAGCCGTGGCAGCATCCATGCAGGTCGGTTCTTCAGGAGAATATCACGTTGCTTGGGGACGAGACGTGGGAAGCGATTCACCGGGAGATTCTTCTCTATGCCAGGCGCAAGGGGATCGAGCGTGGCCGGAAGATCAGGATTGATTCGACGGTGGTGGAGACCGACATCCACCATCCGACGGACTCGACGCTTTTGTGGGACGGGATTCGTGTGATCACCCGCTGGCTTGCCGAGGGCAAGGAGCTCAGCCCCGAGCCCGGGTATGCATTTTGCGATCACACGCGGGGAGCGAAGAAGCGGGTGATGATCATCCTCAACGCCAAGAAAGACGCCGTGAGACACACCGCCTACCGGGAGCTGCTCGCTTACGCCCATCGGGTAGCCGGGTATGCGGTGGATGCTGTTGCCGAACTCCAGGAGTTCAATGGGAACACGGTTCCGGACATGCTGGCAGCCCGGGGACTGGCCGCTAAGCTTGAGCGGGCGGTGGGGATCTTGAAGAGGGTCATCGATCAGACCGAGCGTCGGGTGATCAAAGGGGAGAAGGTCCCTGCCTCTGAGAAGATCGTGTCTTTTTTTGAGGAGCACACGGACATCATCGTGAAAGGCGGGAGGGATACTCAGTACGGGCACAAGGTGTTTCTTGCCGGTGGTCGTTCCAACATGATTCTGGACTGTATGATTGAGAGGGGCAATCCGGCGGATTCCGAGAGGTATAAGCCGCTGCTCGAGCGGCAGGCTTCCTTGTACGGGAGGATGCCCTTGAAAGTCAGCGCCGATGGAGGGTTTGCTTCTCATGACAACCTGGCGTTTGCGAAGAGCAGGCAGGTGAAGGACGCCGTTTTTGCGAAGAAGCGGGGGCTTTCGGTGCTTGATATGGCGAGGAGCGCATGGGTGTACAAGGCGCTGCGCAACTTCAGGGCTGGGATCGAGGCTGGCATCTCGACCCTGAAGAGGGCCTTCGGTCTTGACCGCTGTACCTGGTCCGGCTGGAAGGGGTTCAAACAGTATGTATGGAGTTGCATCGTATCGTATAATCTCCTCGTGCTCGCGAGGGCTCATCTGGCACGGGCATAGGGGAACATGCTCAAGGTCCATTGATGACACCTCAGGGTGAGGTGCGTTCAAAAACAGGTGATATCCGCTATGCATCATAAATTCGAGTCATCCCGGCCGATATTTTCCCGGGCGAAACCTTACATGCCCATTATATATTGCTCACGGGCACAAGTTTCCCTACAAAAATGCCGGTTTCCGGATGAACACTAGTTAACTTCGCGCGAATCGATTCTATCCGGCGTTTCCAGGGCATCTTTTTATCAGAAGGCACGGTTGCACGAATAAGCAGCGTCCCATCGGCAGACAATTTCTGATAAATGCGCTCTAATACTAATTTCAATTCGTCGTCTGAAATCAAATGCAGCATGTCCAGCATGATCACCGTATCAACCGGATCTTCAACGGACGGCAAATCGGGAGCGCGACCTGCTTCTATCTTTCCGCGACTACCGATGACCTGCGAGGCAATGCGCACTCTGTCCTCGCTTGGTTCCAGGCCGTATATTTTTGCCTGAGGATAAATTTCCAGAAGCCACACGGCAGGTATGCCATAACCGCATCCGATATCCATAATCCGGCGGGGATTTTGTATATACTGATGCAACTCTTTGAACATCGGATCAAACATGATTTTAAAGCGGGCAAAAAGACGCGGATAGGCTTCCAGATGGCGGAAACGCAAAGTAGCGCGACGCAGATGTTCACGAGAACCGATCTCCAATGGTCCTGACGGATAATCAATGGGCGCATATATTTTTTTCATCAGCGTGGGCAGGATTAAATACGCTCCGATGATAGAATAACCAATGCCCAGAAGAGAGGTCAAGCCAATACTCCGCAAAAGTGAGTGCTGGGCGAAAGCCAGCACACCAAAACCGATCAACGTCGTAAAAGAGGAGAGAAACATCGCCATCTTAATGGTATCCATTGCCGGATGAGACTCATCACGATAACGTTGATAAAAGCAAACGTAATAAATAGCATAATCAATTCCCATGCCCATAACGATAATCCATAACATGATACTTGGAATGTCCAATGGATGGCCGATGATCTTCATGGTTCCGAGCGTTGATACCAGTGCAAAGGCAACAGGCGCAAGGACGGCCAGGGATAACATCCAGTCCAGGTAATACAAAAATATGACCAGAATAACGCCGACCCCGATAATCAAAGCAATTTCCAGAAAGACATTTTTCAGGAAATCACCCAGTCTCTTATTAAAAAGGCCGACATCAAACACACTGGCCATACCGGTTGACGTGATCCGTGAGAAGAAATCTTCCGCATCATAATTTTTCCCGGTTTTAAGTAGGCTCAATTGTGTATATCCGTCAGCTCCTTTCGTCACACCAAACATCTCCAGGTATTTTTCCGGGATTTCACCTGCTTGTAGATTTTTATTATCAATCATCTGCCAGAACGGCTCAAAAGCTCCGGTCTCAAAGCCGTTTTCCAAAGATGATTCTTTGATATCCTGCTTGAGGCACGTCAGGCGTTCAGTGTTCCAGAAATTGCGCCATGCCTCCAGGTTGCGTCTTCCGGTTTCCTGTGAAGGAAACACAGAAGAAGGCAGAAATACAGAAGACAATTTCTCCGTTTGAATATCCTTTGATAATATTGTCATCAACTGATCGTTCTTCTGTTGCAATTGAACAATGCTGGGGGCTTGTAAAAAAACATAACACTTACCGGAAAGATCACCCCATGTTTTTTTGATACCGTTTTCGGCGGCAAGGGTCTCTTTACTCACTGAGTTCATCGTGTTGAGATCAATATTAAATACCGGCTTGGCGAAAAAGAGCAAGATCACGCCAAAAATTACCGCGCCTATGAGTTTCCATCGGGCCGGGGCAGCAATTTTCTTTAACGCATTGAGAAGCAAGGGATTAGCCGGACGGGTGGCCGCCGGCATAGACGGGAAAATCTTTGGAAAGACAAAATGAACAAATAATAATGCAAAGGTAACGCCGAGAGCGGAAAAGACGCCGATCTCGGCCAGAATTCGAAAATCACTGGTGAGGAGCAAAAGAAAAGCGCCAATCGTTGATAATACCGCTAAAAGCTCCGCAGACCATAATTCCCGTGCAACGTGTCTGCCGTATGTCTGTTGCGGCTGATCAAGAAAGAGCAGATAGGTAACACCCAGATCGACGGTAAAGGCCATAATGGCTCCGCCAAACCCAACAGCCAAAAGCGACATGGATTTAAAGAAAAATGAACAGACAAACAAGGCGGCAATGGCGCCTACTGTTGATGGCAGCAGCGCCATCAGACCAATAAGTGGTCGCGGAAACGCTAACAAAAGCAGAATGGCTATACCCACAATAGTCAGGACAATCGCCAGCCGCGTGTCTCGCTTTGCGGCGGTTTCATTATCGAGCGCGGCCCGGTAAGCACCTGCGGCATGAAGTAAATATTTTTCGCCTTTTGAGCCCCCTACGAAAGGTAATCCATTTTCTATATCATTAAGCAGCGATGATATTCTGGCGGCGGTTGCGGTATCCGTGCCCGATCCGGCAATTTTTGCGATGATCAGAGCATGCTTCCCATCTTCCGAAATAAGCTGGCCCTTGTAAAATTGAGTCCCGCCTGCTGGGAGCAAAGCTGACATTTCCCGGAAAATAATCCCGGAAAAGCCGAGTGGGTCCTTCGTCATCAGGGCACTACGGCCAATGCCTTCCAATTGCTCCAGACTTAGCCGGTTTTGAGCGAAAGCTTCCTTAACTCTGTTTGATTCCAGAAGCGGTTTGATATCTTTTTCCAGCCGCTCCGCACTAAAAAGGAGAGGCAGATTATCAGATACGTGCGCCATCAAATCCGGAAAATGCTGCGCCTCGTCAGTGATCCCAACCTTGGTAAAAAGCCCGCTTGCTTTAAGCTTGTCCGCAACGACAGATGCGGCTTCGGCCAGTTCATCTTGATTTGCCGACTCCCGGCTGATATCGATGATCAACCTGTCTTGAACCGGCAAGTGTTTAATAATCCTGATAGCATCGGATAATACCGGATCGCCTTTAGGCATCGATCCCAGAATATCCGTTTCAATTTTTAAATTATTGGATTCCCAGACAAACAGCATTGCTACAATCAAGGCAATAACGGCGGCAAGCAACCAATTTATCTTATATTTGCGTAATGGCATTCAATTCACGAATTTATTAATTATTTTCCCGTGGGGGGAATTATTCTCCTAAACCATATTTGCCTACAGGTGACAAGGCCAAAGAGATTAATAATAGGATGAGCTGCATGTGGAATAAGGGGTAACCCCAAAATGGAAAGTTGATGACATCATAGGGATAACCAGGATCTGTTTAGTATACTTTATTCCGTTTGACATCTCATTGCTTGCGGTTATGAATATGTAACAACTGTTTAAAAGCCTATGTGATTCTTTATATCATCGATACTGCGGGTAAGCTGGCGTATTT
>ERZ795048.2887-NODE-2887-length-13320-cov-4.879834_pt1 | contig 13320 bp, 10 predicted proteins | sample MGYA00375132_ERZ795048 | MGnify/ENA primary metagenome ERZ795048 (study PRJEB30177, sample SAMN05720225) | activated sludge metagenome | isolation source: Anaerobic digester | place: Hong Kong | collected 2014-12-17 ...
CCGCTACGCTCCACGCCTGAGCAGGACAGCCTTTCGGGAAATGGGGATTATCGCCGTCCCATACTTCGGCAACCGATGATATATGACCTTTAAGAATGCCCTGTTTAAGTCTGTCGATGAAAAGGTCAATATTATTCCTGAGCTCAGCTTTTTTCATGTTCTTTTTGTTCAGGGCGACAAAAGTTTCCACATAAGGCCCGAGCAGCCATGCCCATACAGTACCCTGATGATAAGCCATATCGAGCTGGGTGTGATTACCTATGAATTTCTTCTTGAACGAGCTGTTCCGGGGTGTCAGAGTCCTTATTCCGTAAGGGGTCAGAAGCTCTTCAGTTGCTATTTTGAAGCTCTTTTGCATTTCAGATACCTCCCACAGTTTATGCGGAAGAGACAATGCTATCAGAACATTCGGTCTGAATTCGTCTATAGCAGATCCGTTCTCTATCCTGTCCGAAATATGTCCGTCGATTATGAACCCTGATGCGGATCTTTTTATTTTCGCTATCAGACTCTTTATGTCTTTCATGCTGAATTTGATATATTTGAGCTTAAACGACTTTTTATCCTCCGCGGCTGATTCAAATATCTTCAGAGCATTGTACCATAAAGCATTGATCTCTACAGGTTTTCCCCATCTGGGTGTGACAGGTTTGTTATAAACTTTTGCGTCCATCCATGTGAGCGCGTCGTCTCCAGCTTTGAGCTCAATAAGTCCGTCGTCGTCCGTAAAGAACGGCAGTATCTTGTTGAAAGCGTAATTACCCACGATCTCGCATAAATAGCCGAAGAGTCTTTCCTTTACTTTATCGTCAGTTATCAGGGGATAAACATCCCCTATTCTCACAGCCAGCCACAGAGATGCGTCGACCGAATTGTAATTTGTGCCTTCTCCGCCTTCGCCTATCACATTAGGAAGAATTCCCTTCTGAAGCTTTTTTCCGTACTTGTCCAGGATCTTCAGATAAAGCGGAATGTCGCCTCTGTAAAGCAGGGCTTTCATGCTGATCATTGTATCCCTGCCCCAGCATGAGAACCAGGGAAATCCTGCGATAATATCGTCCTTGGTCAAAAAGTTATCGAATATTTCCGACAGTATTTCAGGATATTTCTTGAGCGGATACAGATTATCGTCAGAGAAATTTATTCTGGAGAGAGAATACTTATCCCTGCATGTTTCAGGATGATCTTTGGGATAAACGCTCTTTGAATATCTCTTATCGATCTCTTTAGAAGCTTTTAAAGAGTCGGCTACAGGCTCGTCAGAATAAAGTATGAATGCCGTGCTTCCCTGTTCCAGAGTAAAACTGATCACGCACGGCGAGATCACGCTTTCGACGGCATCGTAGCCTCTCAGAGAGTCCGCAGGATAGAACACATTGCGGAAGATGAGCTTATCCTCCTTTATCTGCGCATCAGGCGCGGCAATGTGTCCGGTAACACCTGTATCGAGCCTGTTGAAAGAAGCTTTGCCTCCGTCCTCTTTCAAAAATACGGTCGGTATCCTGTCCCAGATATCATGAGGATTGACAGAGTGGTGGTCCCTTAAGGAGAATTTTGGTCTGATCTCAAGGTCGAAAGCAGTATTTGAGCAGTTGGTGAAAGAAACCTTTACAATGTTTTTTGTCGGGTGCATCTTTATTTCCTTGACCACGACGAATTCGTCAGACCTGGGAACTGAAGAATATACCACAGCGGGGTAGGGGAAGAACCATGTTTTTACTATGTGTTCGTAACCGTCGGGATATATACATTCCGCATAATTGTTGGAGTCGAGATATACTTCCTTGCTTCTCCACTTTACTTTTATCTCCTGAGCCTGAACTATATGGGTCCGTTTCAGATCTTTGTCTGCCGCTATGAGCAGTCCGTTGTATTTTCTCTTATTGACAAAATTCCCGCACCCCATTGAATAGCCGCCCTTCCTGTTGCTCAATACCCATTCGTGGTGCATTACTTCGTTATAGTAATAGTTGAAATCCATTTATAACCTCCTAAAATTTATTTAAAACTTTCAATATGTTCTTTGAGACGATGTGGTCCCAGTCGATCTCGAAAGAGCAGTGCATCGCTCTTCTCATTTTGTCCTCAAGTTTCTTTTCGTCATGCACGACCTCGAGTTTTTTCAGAACTGAAGCAGCTTCTTTTTTTATTACTTTTCTTTCAGCTTCAGATCTTTCAGTATTATCCATTGACAGAAGTTCTTCGATCTTCAGAGTATCCTGGTCTTTTGAGAAATCGAGTATGTGGAAACAGTCAGGTGCTTTTTCGAATTTTGACATGATCAGACCTGAACATCCGCATGAGGAGGAAATGACCGCGAGACCGCCGAACTGAATGGTCTCGATTTGCGCTATCCCGAAGGGTTCATATATCGACATGCCGAATTCCGCATCCGAGCCTATTCTGAGGTCGAGCCACTGGGCGTTCTCAGGTACTCTGATCCCGCAGCTGTGTCTGCTGAAACCGAACTGATTCACAAAGACAGCTTTGACCGCTTTGGATCTGGCGTTAAAAGTAGCTATATCATTGTATATTTCAGATTCCATTCCCACAAGGTCCGGCCATCCTTCCTTGTGCAGAACGGGCCAGCCGTATTCGCGCTCCATTCTAGAAGCTTCCGAAGCGGGTCTGCCGTTTCCGATGAGAGAAGACAGCAGCACATAAAATCCTGTTTGCGATCTTTTTGCCATGAGTTCGTCAAGCTCTTCAAGCAGCATAATGTCGCGCCAGAGCCCTTTGCTTGAAACCAGTCTCGTTACATGTGTGAATATTAGATCGGGATCGTAGTTTAAAAGAGTCTTACAGTACTTTTTTAAAGTCTCTCTTGCATTCTTTTTTGCCTCAAAGTTTATTTTTTTCAAAAAAATGCCGTTATAAACTACGCTGATCTTTTTGTCCTCTATAGCGGGATTTAAGAATTTGATCTCTTTTGCAGTCAGGTCGCTTACGGCGAATATATGATCAAGATGCCCCGTTCTTTTTACAAGCTCGTTCCTGTAATATGCGGATCTGTCGCCGAAAATTTCCTCCATCGACCTTGTGCCGAGATCTTTATGACCAAGTACCCCGTGAAAGGCTATGTCCTGCCCGGGAAGGTTCTCGACAATGCTTCTGGCAGTCGACACTTCATGAGCATAAAATATAGTTCTGCATGATTTCCTGCCGCCTCTGCTTTTATCGGCCACGACTTTTAATACTGAAGCCATCCCCATATATTCGTGCGAGAAATGGAAAACAAGGTCTTCTTTTGAAATAAGAGCAGCTATAATCTCAGTATAGGGAACAGCTATCCTGACATACTGCTCATAGTCCCAGTCATCGTATCTGTCGGACTGAATGCCGAAGGTTTCCCAGAGCAGGAATTTTAATTTGTCAACAGCTTCTGATTTTATATTGTTTATATGGACCAGGATCGTGTCAGTGTTAATGTAATGCCCGGGGTTTGATTCGTTCACTATCATTCTTCTGCCGTAAACGATCGAGATATTATATTTTTTTTCAATTGGAGAGAAGATGTAAGCGTATTTTTCAGTGTCGTAATTATCTATTCCGGAGTAAAGTACGACTCCGTCCCTGCCCAGTCTTGAAGACGCGGGGCCGTCGGTATTGAAAAGAGGTCCGTAAAGTATCGACCTGTCGAAATAAACTTTATATGAGTCTGAAGTAAGAAGTCCCGCTATTACCGAGCCGATGCCGCCAATCTTCTGAACAGCTTCATGAGTTATATGTATACCTGTTTTCATTGTCTCTTTTCCTAAAATGATTTCATTTATCACGGTAGCAACTGCTTATTTCACAACAAACACCGGAATAATAAATATAACAAAAATAAGTGTTCTTTACAATACTTATAAATTAGAAATTCATTATAAATATAAGAGCTACTTTTTCAGTTCCTCTTTAAGTCTCTGAATATGTCCTCTGCCGAGGGCTTTGACCTCACATCCGAGTTTTAGATACTTACGGATAATATCATCTGAAAGTATACCGAAGCAGTCTATAACTGCTAAAGGACCGCCTGCCCATTTAACGATCTGAGCAGGATCGAGTTTAAGATACTGGCTGTGAGGTACGGCCAGAATGAGGGCTTCAACGCCGTTAAGCTCTTTCTGAAGATCTTTTCCTACTTTGAGTTTCGTAAGTTCATCCTGATTCCTGAAGAACCTTGCCCAGGAATGTCCGGGAGTAGGATAAGTGTCCTGCGATTCGAATTCGTACCAGTGGTCTACGTACGGGTCGTGCACTCTGAGCTCGGCGCCCATCTCGGTCAGTTTTCTAATAACAAGTTCAGATCCGCTGTATCTGGTGTCGCCCACATCCTGCCTGTAGCTGGCGCCGCATAACAGTATTTCAGATCCTGCTATGTATCTTCCCATATCTTTTAGAGCGTCTCTGGTAAGCTCGGTCACATGAAGCGCTCTTGTGTCATTTATATCTATAGCTGTAGGAGTGATCTTGAAAAGCGAGTCACCGTCTTCGAAACCGAGTATGTGCTTATATGCCCAGTATCCGAGACCTCCGTCCTTGGGCAGGCAGTATCCGCCGATACCCGGTCCTGGAAAGATCATGTTGCTGTGGGTAGGTCTCATTTTTATTGCTTTTATGACCTTGATTATATCGACGCCGTTCCTTTCAGAAAAAACGCTCCATTCGTTCATGTACGCAAGGATCGTGGCTCTGTATGAGTTCTCCATTATCTTCGTAGTTTCCGACTCGATAGGCCTGTCCATAACGGTAAGGGGGAATTTCTTGGTATTAAGCACTTCGTGAAGAAATTTCTCCACTCTTTTTCTGGCTTTTGCGTCGCATCCCGAGCATACCCTCCAGAAGTCCCTTATACTGGCAACATACTCTCTTCCGGGCATCACTCTTTCAAAGCTGTGGGCAAGAAGAGGAGTCTGCCTCATCTTCCTTTTCGCGAATTCTTTCTTGAGTATCGGCCATGCAACGAATTCTGTTGTACCCGGAGCGACTGTCGTTTCGATCAGCACAAGGCATTCAGGACCGATCTTCTGACCGATAGTTTTCATCGTGGCCTCCAGCGCAGCCATGTCGGCCTCGCCGGTCTTCATATTCCCGAGATCGTTCTTGGAGAAATCACACTGAACATCAACTACTACACAGTCCGCAAGGCTTAAGCAGTCGCTGTTATAGGTCGCTACGAGAGTTTTTTCCTTTCTCACACATCTGTCTATAAGTTCGTCTACTTCGGGATCCTCCGCCTTGACCGGCGATTCTCCTCTGTTGAGCATCGGGATCTTCCAGTAGCTCCTCGGGCTCGGTCTCTGGCATCCGATCACGAATTTAGTGTATTTACCTTTATTGTCTTTCGTGTCAGCCACTATCGCGGCCATTACAGCGCCAACGAAACCGACGCCCATTACGACAACGATCTCTTTACCGTCACTGCGGGCTTTTTTTGTCAGCTTTTCAAGTCTTTTTAATTCTTTTCCGTAATCTTCTTTTGCCGGTATTGGGAATTGCTCTCCCGCCGGGTTTACTGAATATTTCTTCTCTCCCATTTCTTTACTCCTTGATATATTTTAATTATTATAGCCTTTAGGGTTCATGCTCTGCCATTTCCATGCTGAACTGACCATATCTTCAAGTCCAAGTTCCGCTTTATAACCGAGTTCGTTTTCCGCTTTCGACGGATCGGCTAAAACAGTTGCTACGTCGCCTGACCTCCTGGGACCGATCTTGTAAGGTACGGGATGTCCGCAGGCTTTACTGAAAGCCTCTATCATTTCAAGCACAGAGTAGCCGCGCCCGGTTCCGATATTGTATATAAAAGTACCTTTATCCTTTTCAAGCTTTTCAAGAGCGCTGACGTGAGCCTTTGCAAGATCAACGACGTGGATATAGTCGCGGACTCCTGTCCCGTCTGGTGTTGGCCAGTCGTTGCCGAAGACGATCACTTTTTCTCTGATACCGGCCGCCACCTGACTGACGAAGGGGAGAAGATTGTTAGGGTACTCCGGGTCCTCGCCGATGCGTCCTGAACTGTGCGCGCCGACAGGATTGAAATATCTGAGGATCACCACGTTCCAGTCGAGAGCTTTCGCGGCGTCAAGCAGTATTTGTTCCATCATGGCTTTAGTGTGCCCGTAGGGATTAGTTGCGCCGATCCGCGCTGTTTCTTTCACCGGGACTTCTTCAGGATCACCATAAACTGTAGCAGATGAGCTGAAAACGAAATTTTTAACACCGTACTTCATCATGCATTTATATAAATTGAGCGACCCCGAAATGTTGTTCTCGTAATACATCAGCGGTTTCTCGACCGATTCACCTACAGCCTTCAGCGCGGCGAAATGAATGACAGCGAAAATGTCTTTTTCCGCCTCGAATACTTTCTCAAGTTCATCATAGTTTTTAAGATCTGCTTCGTAAAACTTTACTTTTTTACCGCTGATCTCTTCAACCCGCTTAACACTCTCGTAAACAGAATTGCAGAAATTATCCACAAGAATAAGTTCATGATTTTTCTCAAGCAGTTCGATATTAGTATGTGATGCAATGTAACCTGCACCGCCTGTGATAAGTATTTTTCTCATTTTCAGCCTCAATTGATTTTAATCACTTAAAGCTCAAAATTAAATAAAAGTTCAGTTTTAGTCAAACTTAAAAAAACATTGTTAAAAGAATAAGTTTTTGTTATTTTTAACGGGTTAAATCCGGAGAAGCAGTGAATTTCTACAAAAACGGAATACGGTTCGAATGCAAACAGTGCGGTAACTGCTGTAACGTTCAGGGTTATGTTTTTATATTTCCCGCTGACCTTGAAAGGCTGGTCGAAAAGTCCGGGTTTAATCTTGAAGAGCTTCAGAGAACATATCTTTCGACAGTAGACGGATATACTGTTTTCAGAGATGCAGGCAGCGGAGCATGTATTTTCTGGGATCATATTGAAAAGAACTGCAAAATATACGAAGCAAGACCAACGCAGTGCAGAACGTTCCCTTTCTGGAAATCGCTGGTATACAGGAAGGAAAAGTGGGATAAAGAGACGGCTATGTGTCCGGGTATCGGGGAAGGCAGGCTTTATACTGAAAAAGAGATCGACGAACTGAAAAATTTATTATAAACGGAGGAAGTTATGGGAAAACAGATCGTAATAAGAGCGAAAGTGCTTTACGACGGAAAAGCGAAAAAGACTGAGCAGACCGTTATAGTAGAGGACGGGAAGATAATTGAAGTGTCAAAAAAAGCTTTGAAAGCGGATTTTGTAGGTTATGTTACACCTGCCTTCATCGACGCTCATTCACATATCGGGATGTTCAGGGACGGCGAACCCGCGGACGAAAGCGAAGGCAACGATATCTCCGATCAGTTCATGCCTTTAAACGATCCTCTGAACAGTATATATTTCGATGACAGGGCTTTTAAGGACGCGGTGGATTTCGGCGTTCTTTATTCATGTGTAGTACCTGGAAGCGGGAACCTGATAGGCGGAAGGGCGATGATCATAAAGCACTGGGCGGAGAACAGAAAGGACGCTCTTTTGAAGGATTACGGCTACAAGATGGCGCTAGGTTTCAACCCGAGATCGACCGGAAGCTGGAGAGGGAAGAGGCCGAATACCAGAATGGGCGTTTATTCCATGCTTGAGGAAAAATTCGACAAACTTCTTATAAAGAAAGAAAAGTCCGAGCTCGAAAGATATAAGAAACTCGCGGAACTTGAAAAGAAATCGAAAGGCAAAGACAAGCTTTCCGCCAAAGAGATAGCTCTCGAGAAGAAAAACATACAGAGATGCTACGAGCTTTCTTTCGAACCTGAAGAGAATATCATTCTCGAACTGCTTTCGGGAATGAAGACGGCCAAGATACATGTCCACAAGGAAGACGATGTTCTGTACCTGATCGAAATGGTAAAGAAATATAAGCTGAAAGCCACCGCCGACCACACATGCGATGTCTTCCACAAAGAGATCTACGACGAACTTGCCAAAGCTAAGATCCCGGTTATATTCGGACCTCTGGGCGGAGTAGGGGAGAAAGTCGAGCTTGCTCACGCTTATTACCAGAACGCTGAACTTCTGATGAAGTCAAAAGCGGAATTCGGGCTGATGACAGATCATCCTGTTGTCTGGACTCCTCACCTTCGCGACAGCCTGAAATTCTTCCTGATCTACGGTATGAAGGACGAGGAGGCGATATCTCTGATAACCTACAGGAACGCCAAACTGCTCGGAATAGACGATGCTCTCGGTACCGTCGAAAAAGGGAAGACCGCCAGTCTGATAGTTTGGGATAAAGAGCCCTTGAACCTCGCCGCGTACCCGAAGATGGTCATGGCAGAAGGTAAAGTTTTAAGAAAGAGATAGGGGAGAGATCATGCCTAAAGCTGAAGGAAAGATTTTTAAATTCGAATCGGAGAAAGCGATCCGCACGGACTTTCTTGAAACTATAGATTACAAGGGCGAAACACAGAACATCACTTACGATACAGACGAGCTGTCAGCGGTATGTCCTTTCTCGGGACTGCCTGATTACGGTATTCTGATGATAAATTATATTCCCGACAAAAAGATAATAGAGTTAAAATCATTGAAGTATTATATCATTTCATTCAGGAATGTCGGGATATATCAGGAAGCTCTTACGAACAGGATCTACAAGGACCTGAAGAAAGTTTTAAAACCCAAATATTTAAGGATCGAAACAGACTATAATGTCAGGGGCGGGATAAACTCCAACTGCGTGATAGATTCGGAAATGTAATTTATTCCTGTCTTAATGCATCTATGGGATTGAGGTTTCCGGCTTTTAATGCGGGATATATTCCTGCAAGTATACCTATGAGTATCGATACAATAAAAGCTACCGTTATCGTCCATACCGGAGCTGATGTTGCGTAATTCGTAAAATGTGATATCAATTTTGAAAATAATACGCCCAGTAGAATTCCAGTTCCTCCTCCGGTAAAGCACAGAATGACAGATTCTGAAAGGAATTGAAAATTGATATTCTTCTTTGTAGCACCGAGCGACCGTCTTATGCCTATCTCGTTGATCCTCTCGCTGATCGATACCAGCATCATGTTCATTATGCCTATACTGCCCACTAGAAGCGACATACCTCCGATAGAAAGCGCTACAAGATAGATCATTCCGATTATTCCGTTCATCTTGTCGTTGATCTCGTCCTTAGTTATTATTTCGAAGTTGTTTTCATCGTCAGCTTTCAGATTCCTTTCTCTTCTCAAAGCAATAATAGTCTCATCCATAGCTTTCGGTACAAGTTCATGGGTTTTTGCCGAAATAAGAAGAGCTATGTCTCTTGCTTTTCCGTATAACCTGTTATAGTGATAATCAGTGATACAGACGAAATTGTCCTGATCTTCATTGAATTTCATGCCTTTAGCTTTGAATTCTCCGATAACTTTGAACCTTTCGTTCTCAACGAAAACATACTGGTCAATAGCGTTAGTAGTTTCAAAGAGTTTTTCTCTGACGCTTTTTCCTATCACAATGAAATTCTGGTTGTATTCGTAATCGTAATCAGAAAAATAACGGCCCTCGGATATTTCAAATCCTGTAACATTTATCCAGCCTCTACCTGCACCTGTCACCCTGACATTTTTCTCTGTTTTCTTGTTTTTGAATCTCACTTCCTCGTTCCAGTTGTCAAGGATAGGTATTACTCCTGATACACTCGGACAGTTCTTCAGGATCGAAGGTATAAGGTCAGCCGTAATATTAGGCCTGCCGATGTATTTCTCCCAGTCTCCGTGCTCAAAAGCAGGTGTTTTCGTTATTATAAAACTTGACGCTCCCATAGAATTGATCTGCTGCTGAACTTCCTGTCTGAATCCTTCGATAGCTGCCTGCATAAGAACTATGACCATTATGCCTATTATTATACCCAGCATAGTCAGAAAAGAGCGGAGCTTGTTTGTTTTCAATGAATAAAAAGCTATGGCAATAATGTCCTTGATCATTCATACCTCAGAGCGTCGATAGGATTCAGTTTAGCAGCCTTTCTGGCCGGATAGAACCCGAAAATGATCCCGACCATTCCGGAATATATAACGCCTATCAGGACGGATGACAGCGAGACGGCGGAAGGCATGGGTGTGAAGCTGCTGATCACTTTAGCGATAATGAATCCTGCCGATATCCCGAACAATCCCCCGAACAGGCACAGAATGACGGCTTCAGCGGTGAACTGGAACATTATCAGGCGTGATGTTGCTCCGATAGCTTTTCTGGTGCCTATCTCCCTTGTTCTCTGCGTTACAGATACGAGCATGATGTTCATTATTCCTATACCGCCCACGAGCAGTGAAAGCGATCCTATAGCCAGGATGAGCAGCTGCATCGACGCTGTAACTTTATTCAAAAAATCCAGGATCTGGTTTATTTCATTAATTGAAAAATCGTTCTCATCGTCGGATTTGAGGCCTCTTGAAAGTCTGAGCAGCGTAGTAAGTTCCGCAATAGTTTCTTTAGTTCTGGTCGCGTCTTTTGCCTTGACCATGATATCGATTCCGTGCTTTTTGCTCCACCAGAAATATTTTTTCACACAGCCTATAGGAACGATCATTTCTTTATCCATGCTGTTCCCGAACATTTCTCCTTTTTTGCCAAGAACTCCGATCACGGTGAATTTTTTGCCCTGAACCTTGATCAGCTTCCCGATCGGGTCTTCGTTTTCAAAAAGGGCGTCGCTTACTTCGCTTCCAAGTATAATAACATTGGAATTTCTTTCGACTTCGCCGGCATTGAAGAACCGTCCCTTTTCGGGAGATGAATCCGAGGTGTATTCGAAATCTTCAGTACTGCCTTTTACCGAAATGTATTTTACTTCGTTCTTTTTGTATTCTGCGTTGCTCCATGATCCCAGTACGGGAGTCACATACTCGGATAGCTGCGAATTTATTTTTAAGAATTCAGCCTGCTCGACCGTGAGAGGTTTCCTTTTTCTTTCGGTTCTCCAGTTGTTTCCCGTCCATGAGAACTTTGAAACATAAAGAGTATTAGATCCCAGAGAAGACAGCTGACCTACGATGTATTTTTCGGTACCTTTAAGCACTGAATGAATAAATATGATAGTCGTAACACCGATCATTATTCCCAGAAGTGTCAAAAAAGTTCTGAGCTTGTTCTCTCTAAGCGAATTCAAAGAGATCAGTATTGCTTCATAAATATGTCTCAATTTAAACTTCCTTCAGGCTGTCGTATTCGATCACCCCGTCTTTAAGCCGGATGATCCTCTTTGCGTATTCGGCGATATCCTGTTCGTGCGTAACTATAATTATCGTATTGCCTTCATTATACAGTCCTTCGAACACATCCATTATTTCGTAACTTGTTTTCGAGTCGAGATTTCCCGTAGGTTCGTCTGCAAGTATGATGGAAGGAGAATTGACGAGTGCTCTGGCGATCGCGACCCTCTGTTTCTGTCCGCCGGAAAGTTCGTTCGGCTTGTGATGCATCCTGTCCGCCAGTCCGACCTTTTTCAGTGCCGATTCCGCCCGTTCAAGTCTTTCAGCAGATCCTGTTTTAGAATAGATCAGCGGAAGTTCCACATTGCTCAGGGCATCGGATCTGGATAAAAGGTTAAAAGTCTGGAAAACGAACCCTATCTCTTTATTCCTGATATGAGCAAGTTCATTGTCAGAAAGATGAGCAACGTCTACTCCGTTAAGAAAATAGCTTCCGTCCGTAGGCACATCGAGACATCCGATGATGTTCATTAGAGTGGATTTGCCTGATCCTGAAGCTCCCATTATAGCAATGTAATCACCTTTTTCTACTGTAAGCGATACTCCGTTGAGGGCTTTGACAACCTCTTCTCCGGGCTTGTATATTTTTGTGATATTCTCAATTCTGATCAGATTGTCGGACATAATTTTTATTCCTTTCCGGGATTTTTGACACTGACCATCATTTTATCCTTTAGAACTTTGCTGATCGTTTTATAATCACCTGAGACTATAAGATCATCCTCGGATATTCCGTCCGTGATCTCAATAAACCTTTCGTTGGCGATACCGGTCTTTACTTTTACCATTTCGACTTCATAAATACTGTTTTTATCTGATCCGTTTTGCTTCTTCAGGCGGAACAGTACATCACTGTAATCATTTTTGCTGTTCCATACAATGCCTGTATTTTCAGGTTTATCATTGCTTTCTTCACTGATGTCATCGTTTCTGCGTCTTGCAAGAGCCTGGATCGGGACCGAAAGCACTTCAGGAATGACATCTGTTACGATCTCGGCATAAGTGGTCATCCCCGGTTTGATCCTTTTGTCCTTTGTGACCATTTCTACTGTTACCGAGTATTCAACGGACGACTCAGTACTCCCTGCATTAAGCGGAGTATTGCCGATCTCAGTAACGATCCCTTTGAATACTGTATCGCCAAAAGCGTCTATAGTGATCTTCACCGAATCCGCGGAACTTATAAAAGCCACGTCATTTTCGTCTACATCAACATTGACCTTGAAATCGTTCATGTCAGATATGCTGAGAATGACATCGGTGTTGAACTGACTTCCCAGAACGATCTCTCCCTGTTCCTTATAAAGTTTAGTCACGATACCGTCAAGTGGTGCGTATATGTCTGTTTTTCTGAGTCTATCCTCAGCCTGATCCAGATACGCTGTCTGAAGTTTGATGTTCTCAAGAGATGATTCATAACTTGTCTTTGCGATCTCGTAGCTTATTCTGATGTTCTCAAAATCGTTATCTGATATAAAATTTTTCTCTTTAAGTTTCTTCTGATTATTAAATTCAAGTTCTATTTTTTTTAGATTGAGCAAAGCGTTGTTAGAGCTGTATTTCTGCTGCGAAAGAGCAGCTTTCTGCTGTTCTACTTCGGCTAAGATGTTTTTTCTGTCCAGCCGGGCGAGGAGCTGACCTTTTTTTACTGTCTGACCTTCTGATACAAGGAGGGAGTCCAGGTTCGCCGAGATCTCGGAAGATATGTTCACATTCTTTACAGGTTCGATCACTCCTGACGCGGAGATCGTTTTCACTATAGTTCTTCTAACCGTCTTATCCGATTCAACTACGGTCAGTTTATCTTTTTTTAAGATCATCGGTAAAGCAACCGACAGAATAATTAACACTAAAATTATCCAAAACCATTTTTTTTTTCTGCTTGCCATAACTTTCTGCCTGAAATTATTTATAGACGATTTAACTCAACTGTGTAAATATAGCAAAGTTTCGTGCCGATTCAAAGTAAAATGACGATAAAGCAGAGAGAATAGACCGAAATTCTGCCAAAAAATATTTCTTGACTGCCGAATGAATAAAAAATATATTCGGTTTACTTTGAAATAAAAAAATTATAATAACGGAGCA
>ERZ795048.2890-NODE-2890-length-13306-cov-5.393555_pt1 | contig 13306 bp, 13 predicted proteins | sample MGYA00375132_ERZ795048 | MGnify/ENA primary metagenome ERZ795048 (study PRJEB30177, sample SAMN05720225) | activated sludge metagenome | isolation source: Anaerobic digester | place: Hong Kong | collected 2014-12-17 ...
GTTATTTCTGCAAAGGAGAAAATAACGGTGTTTTCATCAGATTCCCGCCTTCGCGGGAATGACGATATTTTTAAAATTTGTACATTTTGGGTTTATGCACCCGGGGTTGATGCCAATTACCATCACATGCCTGATATCCCCATCTTCATAAATCACATCAGATCCCATGGGCATGTTTATTGGTTCCTGGCATTTGTCACAGGTTCTGTTTCCGCATTTTTGGCAGAACCATGGATGTAAATTTTGTTTGAAGAGTTCGATTGCGTTGTTAATGTTAGATTGTGACCATATCGACCATATTCCCCACACCACAACATAAGTCTCAGGATTTTCACTCAGTTTAAATGATTGAAAAGGGTAGTCTTTATTGCCGCCGCCTTGAAACTTTTTTGATAATTTTATCCCTCTAACTTGCTGATGAACAATTTGCTTTCCACCGACTTGTTCAATGGTTTTGTTACAAAAAATACAGTTGGGTGCCGGTAAGAGTTTTTTTGTTTTTGCATTCATGGTTTTTTCCTCGCTCCTGAATAATGAAAAAAGCAGGACGGATTGAGGAGCAAGCAAACGCCACGCTTTAGCCGTATTTTTGAATCGCCCGCAAGTTGTTAATTAAATCGGCGATGTTTCTGTGCGAAACAATTTAAATTATAGACAGTTCATTCTCAAAACCTGAGAATGGTTGAAAATTTCAGTTTTTTTTTGATATTTTTAACAATATTCAATATAAATACCATGTAATATTTGAGAAATCCTATGACAATTAAAAACTTAGAAGTTGAAATTATTCCCTGGCAACCGGAGCTGGCAGAGTATTTTTATTCAATCAACGAACAATGGGTCAGTGATATGTTTGTCATGGAGGAGATTGATGAGCAGGTGTTATCACAACCTCAAAAATATATCATCGACAAAGGAGGTCAAATCTGGTTTGCCAGAAATCTTGAGTTGGGAATTATCGGAACCTGTGCAGTCAAAAAATACGATGAAGGTTGGTACGAACTCACCAAAATGGGTGTTCTGGAAACTTCCCGCGGATTAAAAGCCGGTGAGATTTTGTTGAAAAAAGTCATAGAAGATTGTGAGAATAATCCGGATGTAAAAACTCTGTTTCTGCTAACCAATAAAATCTGCGAAGCGGCCATTCATTTGTATGAGAAAAATGGATTTGTACACGATGAAATGATTAAGCAGAAGTTTTCCGGAATTTATAAACGCAGCAATGTTTATATGCTTTATACAGGCAAGAAGTTATAGAATCAAGCAAAGGTCTCTAGAATTTTAATCCCAAACGTACTTCCAACTGCCATCAGGTTGTTTTTTCCAAACGGTGTGAAAAACTCCCTCTCCGGATTTCAGGTTTCCGTCTTTATCAGTGTATTCGTAATAATATTGACCATAGGTGTAGGCTAATTCTTTAGATTCGGCGACATCAATAAAATCCGGTTTCCAGATAAACCTGCTGAAAGTGACTGAATGAGCATCAAAATACCGAGCAATTTCCTCTTTGCCTTTATACAACTTATCATTTCGCATAATGACAGCATCTTCAGCTGCGAAATGTAAAAATGCGGGTTTTACCCCTTCATTGGTCGCCATTTCGTTGAAAGCCGCTTCTGTATCGAAGATTTCTTTTCTCAAAAAATCTAATGTTTCGCCTGCCATTGCTGCACCTGTTATAAAAACTAAAACGATTATTTTAAACATGAAATTCCTTGCTGAAATATCAGATACTCACAATCTTACGCTAAAATGTTTATAAATTTGAAAAACAAAACGATAGCCTATGAAAAAAGTAGCCATTCTGCGTGGAATTAATGTCAGCGGCCACAAAAAAATTAAAATGGAGGATTTAAAGAAGATGTTTGAGGATTCAGGTTGTACTGATGTGACAACCTATATTCAAAGTGGCAATGTGATATTTAATTCAGAGATAGATAACAACTCAGAGCTGAAACAAATTTTAGAAAAAGCCATAAAAGACACCTTTGGCTTTGATGTTCCTGTAATTATCCGCAGTCATGAAGATTTGCAAAATATTTTGAATAATACTCCATGTGGCTCAATCAACTTGGAAGCTGATGGAGCAAAATATCTATTAACAATGCTGGCGGAAGCACCTGATACCGACAAAGTCGAAACACTGATGAGCTATGTTAAAGAGCCGGAACAATTGGTTGTAAAAGAAGAAAATATTTATCTCTATTGTCCTAATGGATATGGAGAGACGAAACTCTCCAATGTTTTTATCGAGAAAAAACTCGGAGTGCAGGCGACAACCCGTAATTGGAAAACCATCACCAAATTACATGATATGTGTGAGGGATGACCGCATAGACTTTAGTTTAAATTAAAGAGAGCAATTTCTTCAACTCTGTTATCTGTTCAGCAAATCCATTATAATGTCAGGTTGATATTCAGAATAAAATTACTGAGAGATTTGCAATGACAAAACCAACCATTATCTACACTTTAACGGATGAAGCTCCCGCTTTGGCAACCGCTTCTTTTTTACCAATCGTACAAAAATTCGTGCAAACTGCCGATATCAATGTCGAAACCAGCGATATTTCATTGAGTGGAAGAATTTTAGCTAATTTTTCCGATTATTTGACGGATGAACAAAAGCAATCGGATGCTTTGGCAGAACTCGGAGTTTTGGTGAAAAAACCGCAAGCCAATATCATTAAACTTCCTAATATTTCAGCATCAGTTCCGCAATTGAAAGCTGCCATTGCCGAGTTGCAAAGTAATGGTTATGCAATTCCTGATTATCCGGATGAACCGGCGAATGAGAAAGAAGTTGAAATCAAAGCCCGATATGCGAAGAATCTAGGTTCAGCAGTTAATCCGGTTTTGCGTGAAGGAAATTCCGATCGTCGTGTGGCTGCTCCGGTTAAAGCTTTTGCAAAAGCCAATCCGCACTCAATGGGAGCCTGGAACAGTGATTCCAAATCTCATGTGGCACACATGACTGACGGAGATTTCTATGGCAGTGAACAATCCGTTGTGATGGATGCGGAAGATGATGTGAAGATTGTTCTGAAAACAGCTGATGGTGAAACTGTACTGAAACAAAGCACACCATTGCAAGCCGGTGAAGTGATTGACTCATCTCGTATGAGTGTGAAAGCATTACGAGAATTCTTTGCTGAGCAAATTAAAGAAGCAAAACAGCAAGGTGTTTTGTTTTCGTTGCATTTGAAAGCGACAATGATGAAAGTCTCTGACCCCATCATGTTCGGACATGCAGTTAAAGTTTTCTTTGCCGATGTTTTTGAAAAGCACGCTGATACTTTTGAGCAATTAGGTGTGAATGCCAATAATGGTTTTGGTAATGTTTTGAACAAAATTTCAGAGCTGGATGAAAATAAACGCTCCGAAATTGAAGCGGATATTGAAAAATGTTTCGCTAATGGACCGGATATGGCAATGGTTGATTCTGACAAAGGGATTACCAATTTGCATGTGCCTAGTGATGTGATTATTGATGCCTCCATGCCGGCAGCGATTCGCACTTCGGGCAAAATGTGGAATAAAGACGGCAAACCACAGGATATGAAAGCCTGTATTCCGGATCGTTGTTATGCCGGAATTTATCAGGAAATCATCAGTTATTGCAAAGAACACGGTGCTTTTGATGTCACTACAATGGGCAATGTTTGTAATGTTGGCTTGATGGCACAAAAAGCGGAAGAGTACGGCTCGCATGATAAGACTTTTGAAATTCCACAAGCAGGAACAGTACAAGTTATCAATCAAGCCGGTGATGTTTTAATGCAACACGAAGTTGAAAAAGGCGATATCTGGCGCATGTGTCAAACCAAGGATTTACCGATTCAGGATTGGGTTAAATTAGGTGTCGCTCGTGCGAGAAACACCGGAAGCGCCGCTGTTTTCTGGCTCGATCCCAACCGAGCGCATGACAGAAGCATTATTGCAAAAGTTGAAAAATATCTGCCTCAGCATGATACAAGCGGATTAGAAATTTCTATCAAATCCCCTATTGATGCGATGCGATACACTTGCGAAAGAGTGACAGCTGGCTTGGATACCATTTCAGTCACAGGAAACGTTCTGCGTGATTATCTGACCGATTTATTCCCGATTCTGGAACTGGGAACTTCAGCAAAAATGCTTTCGATTGTTCCATTGCTCGCCGGAGGTGGCTTGTATGAAACCGGAGCCGGTGGTTCCGCTCCTAAACACGTTCAACAATTTGTCAGCGAAGGACATTTGCGTTGGGACTCTCTTGGTGAATTTCTGGCATTGGCAGTTTCCATCGAAGAAATTGGTCTTAATGGCAATGCTAAAGCCAAAGTTTTGGCAAAAGCATTAGATGATGCGACCGCCAAATTCCTTGAAACCAAAAAATCACCCTCCCGCAAAGTCAACGAAATTGACAATCGTGGCAGTCATTTCTACCTGACAATGTACTGGGCTCAAGCTTTGGCTGAACAAAATGACGATTCCGAACTCAAGTCACAGTTCACTCAATTAGCAAAAGATTTATCCGATAATAAGGGTAAAATCACTCAAGAATTGCTTGATGCTCAAGGTGATGCAGTCGATATTGGTGGATATTACTTCCCGTACCCTGAAAAACTATCCAAAGCCATGCGTCCGAGTGAGACTTTGAATGGGATTATTGGTTAAAAGTAGTAATAGGAGACTGATGATGAAAGTCATATATAAATTTATATTTTTTATTTTTATTATTAGTCTCTATAGCTGTTCATCTGAACCGGAATTGACCAAAGATCAACTCCTCAAACAATCCATTGAACAGCTGGAACAACGTTTTGAAGCGAGAAAACTGGGAGAAATTGTTGAATATGTGAGTCAAAACTATCAAGACGATTACGGACGTAAATATGATGACGTCAAGCGAGTCATACAATTACAGCTAATGCGACACAAAACAGTTCATATCTTTTCAGTCATCAAGGAGATTCAGTGGATTGATGACGCCAATTCAACCGTTCAAATCACAGCCGCCATGGCAGGCAAGCCGATAACTGACCTGAGTTTATTACCAACTCTCCGGGCAGACATGCTTAACTTCACGGTTCAATTTGTTTTGGAAGATGAAGTTTATAAAGTTAAATCCGCTTCTTGGACATGGGCAACTCCTGGAGATTTTCTCTAATCAGTATTGGTTAATAATTGACAGAAATTAAGATGCATGAAAAACGAATTTAATGAGAATAAATGTTAATCAAACATAATTGTGAAAAATGTGAATTCGAATAGAGAGTTTTTTTTCTAATAAGTGCTAGAATTATACTGGTAGTTTGTTTGATTAAGTGAAATCTATAATGGCGAATAAAATAGAAATTCCATTCAATAAGCCTCCTTTTACTGGTAAAGAGAAGAAGTATATACTGCAATCAATTACTAGTGGACATGTGTCTGGCGATGGAAAATTCACCAAAAAGTGTTCAGATTGGTTTGTTGAGTACCTCAAATGTAAGAAAGCTTTATTGACTCCATCTTGCACGCACGCCTTGGAAATGTGTGCTATTTTGCTTGATTTAAAAGAAGGTGATGAAGTTATCATGCCTTCTTATACATTTGTATCAACAGCTAATGCATTTGCTTTGCAGGGGGCAAAAATTATATTTGTTGATATTCGCCCTGATACTATGAATATTGATGAAACTAAGATTGAAGCTGCGATAACTAAACGAACAAAAGCAATTGTAACTGTTCATTATGCAGGAGTTAGTTGCAAAATGGATGAAATAATGAAATTGGCTGAAAAGTATAATTTAAAAGTCGTTGAGGACGCTGCTCAGGGAATTATGAGTAAATATAAAGGCAAGCCACTTGGAACGATTGGGCATTTAGGTGCTTTTAGTTTTCATGAGACAAAAAATGTCACAAGTGCCGGTGAAGGCGGACTGTTAATCGTTAATGACCAGAAGTATTCAGACAGGGCAGAAATTATCAGAGAAAAGGGAACCAACAGAAGTCAATTCTTTAGAGGAATGGTGGATAAATACTCATGGGTAGATATTGGTAGTAGCTATCTAATGAATGATGTTAGTGCAGCTTATCTTTGGGGGCAATTGAAAGATCTTGATAGAATTCAGAACAATAGATTGAGATGTTGGGAATTGTATTTTCAAGGTTTGATTGAGTTAGAACAAAAAGGGTTTCTGTCTCTGCCAGTTATTCCTGAAGATTGTACTAATAATGCTCATATGTTTTATATAAAAGTAAAAGACCTCAATACAAGAACACAACTCATCACACATCTTAAGAAAAATAGAATACTTAGCGTTTTTCATTATGTTCCTTTACACTCTTCGCAAGCAGGAAGAAAGTTTGGGAGGATGTCTGGAGAAGATGTTTATACCACTATGGAAAGTGAAAGGTTGATCAGATTGCCTTTATTTTATGGTTTAACATCTTCAGAACTAAATAAAATAACTGATTCAATATATGAGTTTTTTGAAGGACTTATCAATTAAAAGATTACTAAGATTATTTGGTAATATATTGGTTTTATTATCAATATGGTTTTTAGTTAAACTTTTTTCTGAGAAGATTTCAGAGATTAGATATCTTGATTTGAGTATCAGTAATTTTTTGTTACTTTTATTTCTTGTATTAAACGGTGTGTTTGCTTATTGGGTTTTATCATATATATGGAAGCTTCAGCTGGGTTCAAAGTATACAGAATTTACGCTCAGAAAATCTTTTCGCATAATAGCTTTAACACAAATTGCAAAATATGTTCCCGGAAATATTGCACATCTTGTAGGGAGATTCTATTTGTCCCAAAAGATATTAAAGAAATCTGATGCAGCATATTCAATTTTTATTGAAAACATCATGTTTATAATTTCTGCTAGTATGATAGGAGCGATATATTTTTTTTTCTATGATGTCGATAATATTATCGAAATTAACTTGGTTTGGATATTACCTACATTGATAGTATGTTTGTTGATTGTAATGAAGTTCTTTTTGAGCTATATAAGAGCAAAATACGATGTCATCAAGCCTCAGTTTTCTATATTCATAAAGGTTTTTTTTGTTTTTGTCTTTTTACATTTATTGGGTGGAATTACTATATTTGTATTAATAAACTTAATTACACCTGAACTTGGAACTCCATTTTTATTGTGTATCTCAGGTTATGCTATCTCTTTCATGATTGGATTTATTACTCCGGGGGCACCTGGAGGTATAGGTGTTCGTGAATTTGCATTTACACAGTTGTTTACACCATTTATTGGAGCGATTTATGCTCTGGAAGTAATTTTATTATTTAGAATAATTACTATACTAAGTGATTTAATGTTATTTGTTATTGGAAAATATTTCATTGGAAAAAGTGAAAAAGAAAATTTTACATATATTTAACTTTGAAACAAAATTCTCCAAAGATTATTTTGATTTCTTAGGTGATAATGGATTTAATCTATCAAATCACAGCTTGTTTCACTATGGCAAAGTAGATACATTTTTCGATAAATTTAATTTCAACTATACATTCTCAAAGAGTTATTTTTCAATTTGGAAACATATTAAATTATTAAGAATGATGTTTAATAGTAACAAAATAATAGCACATAATCTGGCATCACCTTGGTTATTATTATATCTTTACCTTTTTCCAAAATTAACTCCTAAAGTTTACTGGGTTATCTGGGGAAAAGACTTATACTTTTATCAGTTGTTAGAGAAAAAGTTTTTTTATCATAGAGTTTATGAGTTTTTTAGAAAAAAAGTTTTTAAAAATATTTCTCAAATAATAACTTATGTAGATGGAGATGCTAAATTAGCATATGATTGGTATTCAGTAAACGCAAAAATTTATAAGTCGTTTATGTACCCAAGCAATTTGTATAAAAGTTACAATACAACACATAATAAAAATATAAGTAAACCTCTTAATATTCAGGTAGGAAACTCTGCTGATCCCAGCAATAATCATGAGAATGTTTTTTTAAAACTATTGAAATATCGAAATGATAATATTCACATATTTGCTCCTCTATCATATGGTGATGTAAAACATGCTGAAAAAATTAATAAATTAGGTAAAAACCTTTTTGGCTCTAAATTTACTCCTCTAAATAAGTTTCTTAAACCTAATGAATATGTTGAATATTTGAACAATATTGATATTGCAATTTTTGCACAAAAAAGGCAGCAAGCACTTGGTAACATCATTACATTAATTGGACTTGGTAAGACTGTATATTTAAGAAAAGATGTTTCAACTTGGGCTTTATTTGAAAATATTTCTGTAAAAGTTAAAAATATTGAGAATCTAACTTTAAACCTCTTCAATTCAAATCAGATTCAATCAAATATTACAATTATTAAAGATGAGTTTTCTCCTAAAAACCTAAAAGAACAACAAGTAATTATATTTGCAGATTAGGTAATTTTTGGTAAAAATTTATTTAATTTGATAACATTAAATAAATTTTTACCAAAGTGCTTTAACCAATGGAAAAACTTCAATTTGAAAGTAGAAACAAACAATGTGAATTTGAACTGGCTTCAAATATTATTTTTGGTAAGAATGTAGTTTTTGGGTCTAATTGTAAAAAAATCAAAATAGGTTTTGGGTGCTTTATTGGAAATGATATTTATATTGATGTCCCAAATTTAGAGATTGGAGACTATACAACAATACATCATGGCTCGATTATTCATGGAGTAAATACAAAAATTGGTCATAACTGTTGGATAGGACAATATACTATTATTGATTCATTGGGAGGAAACACTCAAATTGGCAACAATGTTGGTATTGGAGCTCATAGTCAACTCTGGAGTCATATGAAGTTTGGAGATGTCCTAGCTGGTTGTAATTGGAATTCATCTGGAAGTCTGATTATCAAGGATGATGTTTGGCTTGTTGGCCATACAATCGTTGGACCTATTACAGCAAATGAGAAATCAATGTTATTGACTGGTGGAGTTATGATGAAAGATATGGAATCAAATAAAATTTATGCAGGCAACCCAGCTTGCCTTATTGAAAAGTTAGGCCATCAGTTTAACACAAGAAGCCTGATTGAGAAGAAAGAAATGCTTGTTAATCTATTTCTTGAATTTTCCAAACAAGAGACCGATATTAACATTGATAAATTTATCGTTGTGAAAGAATTTGATACAGTACTTTTTAGAAAAGGATATACACAATTTAAATTAGAGAATCAAACTTACATGCCTCAATATAGTGAGGCAGAGTTTAAGCTCATTAAATTTATGTTATATGATAAAGCCAAGTTTTTACCTGTAGTAGACTGATGATGTACTGTATGTATATTAGATATCATAATTAGAGTATTTCATACAAGCCAAACACCTCTTCCTTTTTCAATAATTTAACATCATTTGTGAAAAAGTCCTTAATAATGTTCTTCTCTCTTTCGTTTTTATAGAACAATTGATTTTTGAATAAATCCAACCTCAGAAGAATATGAGAAATATTATTTTCTCTCAGTTGTTGTTTAAGTTCATCACTATTATGTACTTGACTAGTCAAAGTGAAAATATACTCGCTATTTAAAATAACCGGAACATTAAAATAATAACGTCTGTTACCGAGATAAACTCCTAATAGTTTTTTGTCTTTTGCCACCAACTCATTTGCCAGTTGGTTTAATGAATAATGCGGAATGTATTTGGCCAGATACTCTTTCCTACTTACATCACCTATTATAAAGGGAATGGGATCAATCTTATTAAAGAGTTTGATTCCATATAAAATATTGTAACTAAAAAAACTGGCAACCATGATTACGAATACTATTCTCCCAGAAGATTCATGATATTTGTTACGTAGCCAACTGTACAATTGATGTAATCCAAATACAGAAAGCACTATCATAGGAGTGACTATAGTAATTATATATCTAATTCTCATATCTGCTGCCAGCATTGTATATAGTAAGCACAATGAAACAAACAAAGCCATAAATTTATTCTGCCATGACAGTTTTTTATTTATCATCAGTAATAAACTAAAGAGCAAAAGCAAGGGGTTTAGTTTTCCATCAAAAAACTGGGCCTTATCGTCTTCGCCTTCGTAAAAAACTCTTATAGGCAAAGCCAAAATATAAGGTAAACTTTCGTTGTACAATATTCTTCTGGTGGTTAAGGGTTTTGCATCTTGAACATCACCAGATAAATTGTCTTCTTTTGACAATTTATCATTATCACTAAAATTTGCAAAGAAGGAGTTATATAAAGGGTAAATCGGGTTATCTGTTAATGAATAATTACGAATCAACCAGGGCGAATAAACCAACAATGCAAGTAGTGAAAAAATAGACATGTACTTTATAATGCTGAACTGATTTGAATATTTATTTGCCCTCGTTTTTATATAGAAATATAAAATTAGAATAGCCAAGATAGTAACTGATAACATAGCATTGTATTTTGTTGACAAAGCCAAGCCGCTACAAACTCCGCTTATAATCAACCAACGAACTCTATCAGTATTTTCAAGCCAGATAATTGCTGAAAATAACGAGGCTGTAAAAAAGAATAACAACCCTAAATCAACGTACACAGTAACTGATAGTTTTAAAATCACCGGAATTGTTAAAAACATCAGTCCACCCAATAACCCCCAAAACAATCCTAAATATTTCTTAATAAACAAAATAACTAAAAGAGCTGTGGCCAATGCAAACAGAAAGTGTATATATTTTGCAGCAATATCAAAATCAATAGCAACTGGCAGTGTATAAAGCAAATCCACTAACTGAGGATAATATGAAAACTCCATATCAGGAACCTCAGCCATAAAACCCTCTGATAACCAAATTTTGGGTAATGCCAAGTGATGGGTTTGAGCGTCACGGCTTGTGGGAGGGACAGTTGATAAAATTATTATGATTACAATTGTTATTAAATAAAAAATAGAAAATAATGATTTATGTATAGTTTTCATATTGCATAAATAGTATTTAGAGAATTAATCCTCTCGAAAAGTGTTTTAATTATCATTAGTATCATTTTGTTTACTATATAATAAATTAGTTATCTGCTCAGAGATAAGTCCCATTAAAAAAACCAATACCGAAACACTAAATAATAATGCCCCCATATTAGTAAACCTTCCATCTGTAAAATAGGTATATATATAGTATCCAAGCCCCATTAAAAATGTAAATAGACTAACTGGAAAAAATAATTTTAATGGTGAATAAAGTGTCCCTATTTTAAAAATTATCAGAAAAAATCTTGACCCATCTTTTAATAAATTAATATGGCTTCTACCTTTTCTTTTTGGAGTAAATATCGGTATATATTTGACTGAGTATCCCGCTCTGAAAAAAGCCATAGTGATAGTTGTAGGATAAGAAAAACCATTAGGTAACAAATATAAGAACTGCTTAAACTTTTCAGTGTTAACTATTCTTAAACCAGAAGTTAAATCCTCAATTTTATGACCTGTCATATATGAAGCAATTCGATTATACATGCCATTACCAAACAACCTAGCAAACGATGCTTGAGACTTACTATCTCTTGCTCCAACAATCATATAGTATTGACCAGATTTATATTCTTCAATAAGTTTGACAACATCATCAACGCGATGTTGTCCATCAGCATCCATAAATAAAAGCGCATCACCTTTCGCAGCTCTTGCTCCTGTTTTTATAGCAGCGCCATTTCCTTTCGGATATGGATGATTGATAACTTTCACATTATTATTCACACATATCTGCATGGTATCGTCTGTTGAACCATCATTAACAACGATAACTTCTGAAACGCTACTGATGCCACTTAGTTTAGGCAATGTGATTTTCAAGCCTTGGGACTCGTTTTTAGCTGGGATAATTATTGAAATTCTCGCTTTCATGTTACTGGCGTGTATCCGAAGCTACCTTTATTTCCTCAAGTAGTTTTCTATTTACTGACAATAAATCAGCAATAAATGCAATCAAGCTAGTTTGGAAACCCACGCCCATCAAAACTCCCGAAAGTATTACTGACTGGATATGCCCCTCGCCATTGCCAGCCATCCAATAATATAAAAACCTTAATCCTAAAATAAAACCAATACTAAAAAGGACAATAGCGATACTCATAAAAAACTTAAAGGGCTGATAAACAACAAAAATTCTTACAATTGTTATTACTGATTTTTTGATGTATGAAGGAATGCTCGAAACCAACTTTGAAGGTCTTAAGTCTTCATTGGTTCTTATAGGAACCGAAGTAACTGCAAAATTCTTTTGTCCAGCCTGAATAATTGTTTCGAGTGTGTATGTATATTCGTTGTATACATTCAATCTCTTTGCACACTCTCTACTCATCGCTCTAAATCCACTAGGTGCATCTGGAATGAGTGTATTGCTAGCCTTTCTTACGACCCAGCTTCCAATTTTTTGTAGCATTTTTTTCATAAAACTAAAATGCTTAGTTTGATTTATTGGTCTTTCTCCTATGACATATTCAGCCTTATTATCTAAAATGGGTTTAATCAGTTTGGGAATGTCTTTAGCTTCATATTGATTATCAGCATCAGTATTTACGATAATATCTGCACCCTGTTTGATACACTCTTTAATACCTGCCATAAAGCCTTCTGCGAGACCGCGATTTTGTATGAAATTTACAATATAATCTACACCACACTCCTTTGCTACATCCACAGTATTATCATTACTACCATCATTAATTATTAACCATTTAATCTCATCCAACCCGTCGATTTCACGAGGTAGTGATTTAAGTGCTAATGCTAGAGTTTCAGCTTCGTTATAGCATGGGATTTGTATTATTAATTTCATTTATTTTTAGTTAAATCATATACCTTGTCTATATAATACTTCAATCTTCCCTTTTGATTATATATATCTGGTTTAAAGTTTGAGTTTTCCAATCTTGGAATCAACATATCCATACATAACTTTGTTATTTCATACTTCTCATGACCAATAAAATAATCAAGAATATCAAAGATTTTATCCATTTGAATATGATTATCTGAATAATTAATGAATTCTTTCATTACTTCAAATGCACTATCAAAATCATCCTTATGCACATAGGTTAATGCTAGGGTATAGTACACTGTTTCTTTAACTTTATAGCCACTATAGTCCTTACTAGTTTTAATATCTTCGATAATTTCAAGAGCTACATTATATTTGTTTTTATGACAATCTGATCTAATCAAAGTGCGAATAAATCTTACAAAATAATCCTTATCCCAAAAAAGAAATTTTTTTCTGATTCTCGTTTTTAATTTTTCAATATCCTCTTGTGAAATATTTTTATTAAATCTGCACTCCAGTTCTAAATAAAC
>ERZ795048.2892-NODE-2892-length-13293-cov-3.668908_pt1 | contig 13293 bp, 11 predicted proteins | sample MGYA00375132_ERZ795048 | MGnify/ENA primary metagenome ERZ795048 (study PRJEB30177, sample SAMN05720225) | activated sludge metagenome | isolation source: Anaerobic digester | place: Hong Kong | collected 2014-12-17 ...
TGCACCGTATCGCTCATACGAACACATTCCAAAATATTGACCGTGCCCATGACGTTCACTTCGTATGTATATGCGGGGCGAACGTAAGAGTCACGAACAATCGGCTGTGCCGCCATGTGAATGACGATTTCCGGTTTTGCCGCCTGAAAAGCCTTTGAAAGAGCATCTGTATCGCGGATATCTCCGATGACAGAAGTCATTTTTTCATCAAGCTCGAGCATGCTAAATAAAGACGGCTCCGTCGGCGGATTCAGTGAATATCCGGTCAATTCGGCGCCTGCGTCGACCAATATCTTCGAGAGCCACGCGCCCTTAAATCCGGTGTGTCCAGTCAGGAACACTCTTTTCCCTCTGTAAAAATCCAGCATTACCATGTTTTCCATGGGGCATTTCCGGATGCCCACATTTCCTCCAGTTCCATTTTATCGCGCTGTGTATCCATGCACTTCCAGAAGCCTTTATGCTTAAAGGCGTCCAATTGACCTTCCTTGGCCAGCTTTTCGAGCGGAGCTTTCTCGAAAACCGTCTTGTCGCCTTCGATATAATCGAAAACCTTCGGCTCGAGAATCATGTAGCCGCCGTTGATTAAGCTGCCATCCGCTTCGGATTTCTCACGGAATGATTGAATACATGCATTGCTCGCGATATCCAAAACACCAAAACGCTGGCCGACGCTAACCGCCGTCAACGTAGCAATATGATTGTTTTTCTTATGAAATGCGATTAATTTTTCGATATTTACATCGGAAACACCGTCACCATATGTCAAAAGAAACGGCTCTTCGCCGATATAGCGAGAGATTCTCTTGATTCGACCGCCGGTCATAGTATTGAGGCCGGTGTCCACGACGGTTACGCGCCACGGTTCGGCAAAGTTCGAATGGATTTCCATTTTATTCTCTGCGGTAAAATCGAAAGTGATATCCGAACGGTGGAGATAATAGTCAGCGAAAAACTCCTTAATCACGTGCTGTTTGTATCCACAGCAAATGATAAATTCATTAATGCCGTAATTCGATATGGTCTTCATGACATGCCATAACATCGGCATGCCTCCGATTTCGATCATAGGCTTCGGCTTCAAGTGGCTTTCTTCGGAGATACGTGTTCCGAACCCGCCTGCTAATATGACTGCCTTCATGTCCTTCACCTCGTTCTTTTCGCACTTCACAGCTATGAAAATGCAAGTGCTTCTATTCGTAAAATCCCGAAAATCGGGCATTTACCACCAGTGTGAACCATCTCACGTATTATACGAGCATATGGTTTCGATTGTCAATTTTCCCCGACAGAATCTTTACTTTCCTTGCTGTCCTTGTCTTTCTTGTCGGCAGATTTTTTCGTTGTTTTCTTTGTGCTCTTTGGCTTCTCGGGTTTGGATTGCTCCTCTTCTTTATCCGTCTTCACGGCCTTGGTTTTTCTGACCTTGGTCGGTTCTTTTGCCAAAAGGTTGGTTTTCAATGGTGCCACGATTGCTTCTGCTTTCGCTTCAATCTCCGCAGACACGGTTTGCTTATCAAAGTTGATTCGTTCTTCTTCGATGACAAGCGGACGTTTCATCATACGGTTATTAATGGCAAGAATGTACTCGCCGAGGAAGCCGATGAAAAAGATTTGAACAGAGCCTAAGATAATAACGGCCAATAGAATCGGCAGGTTACCCGCCGGGAATGAATTCCACATACAAAGCTTCAAAATGAAGTATACAAGACCGGCTACGAGGCTCAAGGCGGCACATAGTGCACCGGCGATGGTCGCGATGCGAAGACCGACCTTGGTATACGATGTTATCGAGAGCATAGCCGCATCATAGAGTCGATAGAAGTTATTAGAGCTCTTTCCGCGTTCGCGTTTCGGCTGATCATAAGGAATGTCCTTGCGTTTCCAGCCCATCTCGGCAACAATACCGCGCAAGAACGGGGTTGGGTCATCGAGGCGACGCAGCACATCAATAAACTCCTTATCGTAAAGGCCGGAGCCTGTGAAATGTTCAATTTGTTCGACGTCAGAAAGCTTCTTGATTAGCTTATAGTAGCAGGTGCGAAGGAAACGGAGAATTTTGTTTTCGTGACTCGTCGTCTTAATTCCGATGACGATTTTATAGCCATTTTCCCACTCGCGCACGTATTTAACGATATTTTCAATCGGGTCTTGGAAATCGCAAACCATAGTAACCGTGCAATCACCTGTCGTTTGCAAAAGGCCGTAGTATGGCGAATTGAATTGTCCGAAGTTGCGGACGTTAAAGATTGTCTTGATATGTGGATTTTTATGGCAGATTTCACGAAGTAAAGTGCGTGAGCTATCTTTCGAATCGTTATCAATAAAGATGAGCTCCCAATCGTAGTTTGCCAGCTCGTTGGAAAAAAGATTCGTTATCGCTTCACTCATCGGAATGATATTTAATTCCTCGTTATAACACGGAATTAAAATGCTGATTTTCTTCATAACTGTATCCTCACTTCTCTGTCTTAATCCACTCTAGCGTTTGTTTGATACCTTCTTCAAAGGATGTTTGCGGTGTGAAACCAGTATCGGCAGTCAGCGTATCAATATCGGCACACAGGTACATGACTTGTTTGTCATAATAGGGCACTTCGCCAAAACCAATGTCCGCTTGTGGTGCGGTCAAATCCCGTATTGTCGTGATATAGTCTCGAAGCGGCTGCACTCGCCCTCCACCCAATGCATAAACGGCGCCGTCCGGAGCCTTTTCGCAAGCAAGCATAAAGGCACGTGCCGCGTCATCGCAGTATAAATAGTCCCACATCTGCTCGCCCTTGGTGTATGTCGGGCGTTCCCCTGCGAGAAGCTGACGGATACCAGACATCACCATCGTATGCTCACCGTCATGTGGCCCGTATACGCTCAATATACGCATCCAGATATGACGAATATGCAAAGCATTACATTCCACTCGTGTCATCTGTCCTGCGCACAGTTTCGCAATACCATATCCCGTCTCCGGAAAAGTCGGCGTGTCAGGGGCAAGCTTCGTGCCATCCGGTACTCGACCGTACTCCGCCTGACTTCCCGCGCCAATAAAAACTTCACATCCGATACGTGAAGCCAATCGAACCGCTTCGACTGCCGCACGCGCATTATCGAGCTGCAGGGGCATATCATTGCGTGCGTCACCATGTGTGCCGCCCCATGCCAAATGGAAGAAAGCATCGTATTTTTTGTCCGTATGAAAAGACGAAAATGCGCTCATTTCCACCGCCTCGGTGGTCACCAAGGGATGTTTCGGAATGCCGGCATTGCGGGTAGAAGATGGGTTCGTTAAAACCAATACCTCAACCTCATTTCGAATCAGTTCGCGAATAATCGCGAGCCCAATCATGCCTGTCGCTCCGGTAATAACCGCTCTTTTCATGAATCAGTTTGTCTCCAATCGTTTTGCTGCTTCATATTCTTCTCGCTCGAGGAACGGGAACATGTCATCGAGTGATGGTGATACGATTTTGCCGTCCGGAAGCACCTTCGAAGAGAGCTTCGGCGAGAAATTCTGCTTCGGGTCAACAACGACTTCACAGAAGATTGGGCCTTCTGTTGACAAGAGCTTCTCGGTAATCTCCTTTACGTCGTCCAAATTGTCGAGACGGACAAACGGAATATCATAGGCCGCGGCGAGCTTTTCGGGTGACGGGAACGTAAGCCCCGAGCCCACACCAATGCCCAAAAGCGGCGGTTGGAAGAAGTTCGTCTGTGTTTGACGGATGGAATGATATCCCTCGTTATTTAAGTAGACGATTTTTATGTTCATTTTGTTGCATCCAACGGTCGCCAATTCCTGCAAATTCATTTGGAAGCTGCCGTCTCCATCGATGCAAATGACGCGCTTGCCTTTATTCGCCACAGCGGCGCCAATGGCGGCCGGAAAACCGTAACCCATGGCGGCGCAGCCAGAGTTCGTGTAAAGGCGTTGATGTTCTTTTACTACGGCGGATTGGAAGGTCATGACGCAGGCGCTGCCATTACCGCAAATCACGGTCTCATCGTCGGACCAGAGCTTACTGAATTCCGTGACAAAAGCGTATGGATTCATCGGTTGTTTAACCGCATAGTATTCCGGCATGGTGGCAGGATATTGAAGGAAAACTTTTCTTGCGTGGTCGAGCCAAGCCTTATGATCAGCGTTCTTCGCCGCGCCGATTGCATAGGTATTCGTCGATTTTTCAAGCGCACGAAGCAGTGAAGGAATCACATCGCCGCAATTTGCATGAATCGGCATATCTGGTGTGACGGTCGGTTTCTTGAGCTCGTTCTCGTCGATATCAACGACAATTTTGAAGGCATCCTTCGCAAAATCACGATAGTTATAGCTGATGATTCGGATGTTCATACGGCATCCAAGAACAAGTAACAAATCGCAGCCCTGAACGACAAAGTTTCCACCACGAACACCAATGGTACCCGGACGGCCGCAAAAGCAAGGATTTGCATCTGCTATCAAATCGTTGGAGTTCCATGCAGTGACAACCGGAATGCTAAGCTGCGAAACCAGTTTGCTTAATTCCTCGCGCATCCCGGAGAGGTGAACTCCCGTGCCAACGAGGATACACGGCTTCTTGGCCATAGCAATTTTGGAAAGAATCTCAGGTGTGAGGTTCTCATCATATGTTGGATTGAGTGGTGTATCCAGTTCGTCAGGAGAGAACCCTGCGAGCTCATCGGTTTCAACAATCGCCGCTTGGATATCGAGTGGGATATCCAGCCATACCGGACCCGGGCGGCCGTTTGTAGCAAGATAGAATGCTTTTTCCAAATGATAACGAATGGACGTCGGTTCGGTAATCATAACCGCGTATTTCGTCATATTCTTTACGGAGTCGACAATATTGAATTCTTGGTCGCCGAGCTGACGAAGCGGAACCGGAGTCGACCATATTGTCGTTTCTCTTTTCACTTGGCCGGAAAGGACAAACATCGGGATAGAATCAAGCCATCCGCCCATGACGCCCGTGATGGCGTTCGTCCCGCCGGGGCCGCTCGTTACGCAAAGCGAAGCCATTTTTCCAGTCATACGTGCATAGCTTTCCGCCGCAATGGCCGATGCCTGCTCATGGTGGTTATAGATGGTATGAAGTCCGGGATGATGGCCAAGCGCATCGTTCAGGTGCATGGCACCGCCGCCTGTGACGGTGAAGTTGTCTTCGATTCCTTGCGCAACAAGAAAATCCGCAATGAGATGGGCAATTTTTTGTTTCATAAGTCTTCTCTCCAGTGTATGAAATGCGTATTGACGCTTATTCGACGAGGTCTTTCTCGTAATATGATTCGGTCACAAAAGTAATGTCCAGACCGTTTCTTACTCGAGCGAGACTCTTCTTCGTATCTTCATTAATCTCGATGGCCTTCGTCTTACTGAAGCTGTGTGCCATGTTGGGATTGACATAATCTGGTGTTTCCGCCGTCGTATATCCATCAAAGCCCGCAAGTGCGATGCTGTTTACACCGATTTTTGACGAAAGCTTCAAAAGCATAATCAGCGGATTATCTACAATCATGGCATCTTCGTCAAGAAGACTGCTGTAATTTAAGGTGTAATCGAAATCACCAAGTGCACGTGTGACATTACTCGTCGCAATCGTGCGAATCGAATCCGGAATCATGGAGAGCTGTGATGACAATTGAACATAGCGTTTCGCATTGCTCATGACGATATAGTCGACACAATAGCTCTTCGGGAGAAAGTTCACGGCAATTACTACCGGGTGATTGGCCTCGATATAGGCATTAACCCGATCTTTATCATCAATGACACGATTGCCCGGCCCCAAGAGCAGGATATTCTTTCCGGAAAGCTTGCGTGTCAGGCGTTCGATGGCCTTGCCGTCGTCGCATTCATTTTTTTGGTAATTAACATAAAGCTCCTCGGCGTATTTCTGATCGTAAAGAAGCTTCTTGTCAGGCGTAATGGAGTCCAGGATTGCATTGATGTCCTTCACGGATAGCTTCTTTTTGTTTGTTAAATAGGAAACGTAATTCGGGTGGCAGTCATTCGATGCCGAGAGGAAAAACTTAAAGCTGTATCCCCACGGTGTCTTCTTATAGAAATCAAGCATCGTTACGTCGATGGCCTCGAGTAACTGACTCTTCACGTATTTCTTGCCGCAATAATCATTCATGTAGGTAGCAAGGAGCTCAATTGGCGCATTGCCGGCGCTCTTGCCCATGCCATAGAGAGTGCCGTCAATTAACAGAGTACGGTCGACTTCATTTTGAAGAAGCTCAATGCAATTTGCAAAAGCGAGCTGAAAATTGTTGTGGGAGTGATATCCGATGGCTACCGACGGCTTCAATTTCGCATCTGCCATCTGGAAATAATGTTGGAGCTTCTCTTTATGGAGAAGGCCGTATGTGTCTACCAATGAAAAAGCAAATGGTTCGAGGTCATTTACGAGCCCCATCAGTTCATCAAAATCTTCATCACTATATGCCGTGATGGACACCGCTTGCGAAAAAACTTGGTATCCCAACGCCTTAAGCTGCTTACAGTATGCAATCGCATCGTGCATGATTTCTTTCTTAAAAATCACGCGAATACCATCAAGGAAGCAGTCTTTGCAAGGCATAATATTCGAAATATCACATGTGCCGTAGTCAATCATACCGACAACCATCGTGTTGCCCTTATTCAAATGACCATAGATTTTATTCACCGACAAGGTGTCCGGCATAATGCTACGGTTAATATCGAATTCACGACGGTCATCAAGGAAACCGACTTCGATGACCTCAAGATTGGCTCCAATGATACGCTCGAAAATATTGACCATATTGTTGTTGCCAAATGCCCAATCGTTGACGTAACCGCCATCACGCAACGTGCAATCAAGAAGTATTTTATTGCCCATATCTACACCCCGTTATTCGGTAATTCATTCGTTACATACTGCTAAAATTGTACAACAGATTTGTATATTATCCAACACAAAAAACGAGGTGATACGTCGCATTTTGCCGTTGTATCTTTCAATAAATTTGGCACATTTCACATAGAGACACGGACAGGAAATGCTTTTCTCGCGCGGAGAATAATATCACTTCTTCGTTTTCTCCTGCTTGGCTTCAGGGTTTCGTTCTCCTTGTAGGAGTTTTGTCGTTGAAAATACTCGAACCGCGTCCCAAAGCTCTCTTCGCCTTGTCGATTGTAAATGTGGGAATGCACGCAGGAAACGCTTCTGTTCTTTTCCGAGTGCGGCGTATAGTGTGCGCAACCGGCCCTCAAGGGATGCTCTCTGTTCTTCGTCGTCTGATTTATTCCGGATTTCATCAAGATACTCCTTGGCTTCTTCAATTCGAAGCTTCGCCCCATCGATTCGTTGCCTTGTTCCTTCGGAAAGAGCGTCTTTCTGATCCTTCATCGCCGCCACAAGAACATCTTGCTTCTCCTTCACGGTTTCCTTCGTCTTTTCCGCCTTGGCAAGTACGGTCAATGTGCGATCCGCAACACCCGTTCCGATTTTGTCGGAAACGTTGTGTAGTGCCGTCGCCACTTCCTGAATTTGCGCAATACGACGATTCATCTTGACGACTGCCAATACTGTCGCGATGAGGTCTGCGAGGAAAACGGCACCAAAACCGCTGTTAATAATCCATAGCACGTAATCCGGAAGCGGGTTCACAGCTGCATTGATAATCGGATGTACGACGTCGACAACGAGGACACATGCGAGACCCCAAAGAATGGAAAATGAAAGGCAAATATAGCCGCCAAGATTGAACTTTTTATCGGAGTAATCCCACCATGTTTGGTGAAACAGCTTCTTCATTAGGAACCCCCCAACGAGCTCGACCGACGTGGTTAATAAACAAGATACGAGGAAAAGTAATGCCAGATTATCCTTGAAAGGATTAATTACAAGAAGAACAAGATTGACACCAAATCCGTAAATCGGGCAAACCGGTCCGAACAAGAATCCACGGTTCACGAATTTGCCTTCTTCCAAAGCCGCATAAGCGACCTCGGTGCACCAGCCGATAAAAGCGTAAACAAAAAAGAACAGTACAAACTTCGCCATCGTTTCTCTCCCTAACCATTATTTATTCATTATATCGCATGATTCATGGTAAAATACACGCATGAATCAAGGAGGGGAAATTCATGTATCGTATTTTTGTTGTAGAGGATGATGAAATCATCGCAAAATCATTGGCATCTCATTTGGAGAAATGGAATTACGAAGTCATTTTAGTAAATGATTTTTCTAAAGTAGCTGAGGAATTCGTTGCCGCAGAGCCACATTTGGTGCTCCTTGATATCGTCCTTCCCTTTTTTAATGGTTTTCATTGGTGCACTCAGATACGCCAAATCTCAGATTTACCCATTCTTTTTCTCTCGTCGGCATCGGACAACATGAACATGGTTATGTCGATGAATATGGGCGCTGACGATTTTGTTGCGAAGCCCTTTGATTTGAACGTCCTAACGGCAAAGATTCAGGCACTTTTACGCCGCTCCTATTCGGTTACACAAACGATGAATGTCATCTCTCATGGTGGCCTTCTCCTGAATCTCTTAGACAATACGCTTGAGAATAACGGGCAAAAAACTGACCTTACCAAGAACGAATTTAAGATTTTGCAAACGCTTCTCGAACAAGCCGGTCGGATTGTATCTCGCGAAGTATTGATGGAGCGCCTCTGGGAAAGTGACAGCTTCGTCGACGACAATACGTTGACCGTCAATATGACACGCCTTCGCAAAAAACTACGTGAAATCGGGCTTCCCGATTTCGTCAGCACAAAGAAAGGACTCGGATATATCATTGACTGAACGCGACACGAAAAAAGCAAAGAAAAGGACGATTCTCTCGTACCTTCTACGTCTGATATGGGCCGACAAGTATTCGTTGACCTGTGCTTTAATTTGTAGTGTCATCTGCATTTTCGTAATGCTCCTTTATGGTGTCTATTGGGAAGTCATCGCTTATACAATGCTCCTTTGCTTCACTTCTGTCCTTGCATTCCTCATTCTTCGCTTTATTCGTCTATGGAATAAACATAATGATTTGCAAAGACTTCTTCTAAACATCGACGCCTTGCTCGGCGAATTACCGCGTTCTTTTTCTCCACTGGAAGATGATTATCAAGAACTACTTGTTGCGCTCAATCAAGCAAGAAGCCATTCCGCGACTGATTTTCACACTGCACAACAAGAGATGAGCGATTACTACTCCATGTGGGCGCATCAAATAAAGACCCCCATTGCCGCAATGTCATTGATGCTACAAGACATGGAAGACGGCACCGCCAACAAAAATGAGTTGGTAGCACAGCTCTTTTCCATCGAGCAATATGTAGATATGGTCATGCATTATGTGCGAATGGATTCGATTCATTCCGATTTAGCCTTTGCTTATTTCCCCATCGACAAAGTAATTAAAGCAGTGGTAAAGAAACATGCGAGGTCCTTTATCTATCGGAAAATCGCTCTTGATTACGAAAAGCCTGACGACCGCGTGTTATCCGACGAGAAATGGCTGGGATTCGTGATTGACCAGGTGCTTTCAAACGCGCTGAAATACACAAAAACGGGTAAAATCCGCATCTATATGAATGATTCAATGACTTTGGTGATTGAAGACACCGGCATCGGTATTCGCCCCGAAGATTTACCCCGCGTATTCGAACGTGGATATACTGGGTTTAACGGTCGAGCGAATAGTAAATCCAGTGGCATCGGACTCTTCCTCTGCAAAGAAATCATGAAACGCTTGGGACATACCATCACCATTGAATCAACGTTGAACCAAGGAACAAAGGTTTTCTTGCACCTTTCCCGTAAAGAGCTAAATGTCAGTGACTAAATAAAAAACACATTTGAAAAATAAGGATTGTTTTTATGAAGAACAAAGAACTATACAAAATTGCTTTGGCCCTCGCCGTGCCGATGATGATTCAAAATGCTATCACTAATATGGTTGGTATGGTCGACAGCATCATGGTCGGAAGCCTTGGCACCGAAGCCATCACCGCTGTCTCCATTATCGGACAGCTTATTTTCGTCTTTAATCTCGGCATCTTCGGTTGCCTCTCCGGCCCCGGTATTTTCGGCGCACAATACTTTGGCAAGGGCGACCTCGAAAATGTCCGCAACACTTTCCGATTGAAGCTTTGGCTCTCCACACTCGTGGTTTTACTCGGCACGCTCGTTTTTATTTTCGGTGGAGACTTTCTCATTGCCCGGTATTTGCGAGGAGAGGCCGCCGACGTCGATTTGTCACTAACCGTTTCCATGGCCAAGGATTACCTCGCGATTATGCTCTTCTCATTTCTGCCCTTTGCGTACACACAAGTATACGCAGGTACTCTACGCGAAACAGGAAGCTCCATTCCCGCCATGGCAGCAGGAATCGTCTCTGTCGTGACAGATATTGTTCTCAATTATTTGTTCATCTTCGGAAAATTCGGATGCCCACAGCTTGGTGTCCGTGGTGCCGCACTCGCGACGGTCATTGCTCGTGTCGTCGAGTTTGTCGTGCTCGTCTCTTGGGTGCATTGGAACAAACATCGCTATGAGGTCATTCGCGGTATCTATCGTACCGTCCTTTTGCCCATTAAGCTCGCTCTCACTATCGTAAAAAATGGCTTGCCAATATTTCTAAACGAATTTATGTGGGCGGCAGGAATCGCAGTCATGACGCAATGCTATTCCATCCGTGGCATGGATATCGTTCCGGGGCTCAATATTGCCAATGTTTTAATGAATTTGTTTAATGTCGTTTTTATCGCCATGGGAAATGCCGTCGGTATTCTTTCGGGGCAACGTCTCGGTGCCTCAGAATTCGATCGTGCGAAAAAAGATGCCTTTGCACTCGCCCGATTCACCGGCCTGCTTTGCCTCGGATTAACAGTCATCTTATTGGGTTTATCCCAGTTCTTCCCGAACCTATACCACACATCAGATCAGGTGCGTCATCACGCGACACTTTTTATCATGATTCAAGCTGCTTTTTTACCCGTTCAGGGCATACTCAACGCCCTCTATTTCACCATTCGTTCTGGCGGTAAAACCATGATTACATTCTTGTTCGACAGTGTTTATTCCTGGGTAATTACTGTGCCGATTGCATTTCTTCTTTCCAATTTTACCGGGATATCCATCTTCATCATCTTCACCATCATCCAATGCTGTGATGTGATAAAGCTCTTGGTCGGCTGGTACCTCGTAAAAAAAGGCGTTTGGATTGTAAACATCGCTAATGCAAAAGGAAGCTCGGAGTCTGCTTCTACTTAACCTTCGGAGGCAATTTCAAAGAGGGAATCTTTGGCAATGCCAGACCCTTTTTTCTGTGTTCCTTTAAATTCAGATAGACCAAAATACGAATCGTGTCGATGATGTTTTCCTTCGTTTTGGCGTCAATTGATTTTGTCGCTTCGAGGATAGAATTCGCCTTATCACGCCACGTATCAGAGATTTCAAACACATTCTCCGTTCTGCTCGCTTGGACAATATGGTAAATCGTATCGGCCACCGCGCGGCGTTTTTCGTCAGAAAGCGTCGCCACCCATGCATTCACCGTATTTACACGAATCTCCGCCTGCGGCGATACCTCAGACGCATAGATGAAATCCGTCGCACCAACATACCAGGTAAACGGATCGTGTTGCGAAAGCCACATCGAAGTGCTCTCTACGATTTTGTGATTCGTCGGTATCTCCAAAAGCTGGCCAACCAATGAGGCCTTCGGAATATAATGCTCCACCTTATCACGAATTGGCTCGTATTCGGGAAGCTCGTGTATCGGAATCTTGTACCCCGGACCATCAAAAGAATAGACCTTTTCAATTCGTTTCTGCACATCAAGTGGTGCATATGTTGCTGCGTACATCGCGCAATTTCCGCCCTTTGAATGTCCACCAACGAGAAGCTTTATTTTTTTCGGAAGATGTTTTGCCGCGTCCAAAAGATATGACAGTGCGTCTGCCTGGCAACCGACAGGAAACATCGCCGCCATGTTAAAGTCTTCCTTCCATCCAACGAAGGTTCCGTTCGTTCCGCGATACGAAATATATGCCATCTCGTCGTCGATATTGCATGTCACGGCCGCAAATTGCTCTTCTTTCCCCAGGTCTTCAATCTCATGAAACCGCGTTAATTCAATCAATGAAAACCGTTGGCTTACTCGAATCGCTTCATAAAGCAGAAAACACTCGTCCGGAGAGGCAATTCTTTCAATTAGCGGAATCGCCGCCTCTTTCGCGGGCAACTCCCTGATGAGAATCTTTGAAGGACAAGGAGACCCTTTCCTGAGATAGTCCCCAATCACGAGCTCCCAATGGAAATAGCTGATATGAGATAGAATTACAGCATCCACCGAATTAAACGGTAACTCTTCAAAGGTACGTTGTTCTTCTTCGGCATATTGGATAATACTTCGCATCGTGAATCCCTCCACACATCATAAACACTAGAAGTGGTATTAATTTGCAAAATAATTTTACCATATTCTCGCCATCATTTTTACGCATTCAATCATTTATCTTATGAATGGTATCTCAAACAACAAATAAACAGACCCTGCCATTTCTGGCAAGGTCTGTTCAGTAAAGAGAGAATCATTACGTAAATTGGTTTAGTTATTTTTCAACGATGCGATAGTATGTTCTCGATGTAATGGCATAAACCAAAGCATAGAGCATAGCAAAAACCACAATCGTTCCCAAAAGACAGCGAATAAATAGCGCAGTATCAGTCAGGTTTAATAAAGCCAAAAGCTTCACAATGACAGGGTAAGCAAAGGTGATATGAACACATGCAGTTGCCAGCGGCAAGAAGAAAACAATCAAAACCTGATTAAGAATCGTCTTTTTGACTTCTCCCTTATCCATACCGACACTTTGTAAGATGTGAAATCTTTCTTTATCTTCATAACCTTCTGACAATTGTTTATAGTAAATGATCATAACGGTTGCCATGAGGAATAAGAGTCCGAGGAAGATGCCGATAAAGAAGAGGCTACCATATATGGCGAAAAATTCTGAACGGCTTCCCTCTCTTGAGTTAACCCAAGCTCCGGATTCTGTGACCAATAAAGCATCATCTAGCTCTTCACTGAATGCAAGCTGCTCTTCCTCTGTCAAATCCACATAATCAAAGCTAATCTCATACTGAAAAGGAGCTGTTTCTGTGGTATATGGTCCTCCCTCAAGGTCATCTAATTCGAGCATTTTGAGCAATTGCTCATCGTCTTTCACGACGCAAACATACGTATCCACCACTGTACGGTCGTCACGGAAAATGGTCATATAATCAACATCCCCAATAATATCGTACAGATAATC
>ERZ795048.2894-NODE-2894-length-13288-cov-6.110633_pt1 | contig 13288 bp, 8 predicted proteins | sample MGYA00375132_ERZ795048 | MGnify/ENA primary metagenome ERZ795048 (study PRJEB30177, sample SAMN05720225) | activated sludge metagenome | isolation source: Anaerobic digester | place: Hong Kong | collected 2014-12-17 ...
TGTATTCACCCGATGAGCAGGCCAAGGAACTTCTCGCCTCACGTGCGAAATGGCGCGAGCGCATCAGCCAGGCGCTGATCGACGATGCCTTCGAGCTGCATTTCCAGCCCATTTTCGATATCCGTCAGCACAAGGTGACCCGTTACGAAACGCTGGTGCGTATGCGCGACAACGCGGGTCAGCTGGTGTTTCCGGACAACTTCATCCCGGTGGCCGAACAATCAGGTCAGATCCACGAGATAGACCGCTGGGTGATTCGCAAGGTTATCGACCGGGTCAGGCAGAATCCTGGCCTGTCACTGTCGGTAAACCTGTCCGGGCGCGTGCTGGACGATCCTTCGCTGCTGGCCTGGTTCCACGAGCAATTGCAGGACAGCCGGATAGACCCGTCCGACCTCATCGTCGAGATTACCGAGACCGCCGCAGTGGCCAACGTGCAGGACGCCATTGCCTTCATGCGTGAGATCAAGGCCCTGGGTTGCCGGTTTGCGCTCGACGACTTCGGCAGTGGCTTTTCCTCTTTCGCCTACCTCAAGCAATTGCCGGTCGACATCGTGAAGATCGACGGCGCATTCATCCAGAACCTGGCGACAAGTGCCGACGACCAGTTGTTCGTCAAGGCATTGACCGATGTGGCCAAAGGGCTTGGCAAGGTCACCGTCGCCGAGTTTGTGGAAAACGCCGAGACGTTGGCGCTGCTGGAGGCGTTCGGAGTCGATTTTGCGCAGGGATATCACATCGGTCGGCCGTCCCCGCGGATGCTGTAGGCCTGCGGCCGGAGCGATCGGTTGCCTCGAAGGGGCAAACCCCTTAGTTTGCACACTTCGGCCCCTGCCGCAGCTAGACGGCATGGGAGTCAGTAATCGAGGAGTTGTAAGATGATCAGGACCGTGCTCATCAGCCTGCTGACCGCGGGTGTCTTTTCCACCGCCCAGGCTGCCGTGCTCATCACCGCAGACAATGCGGGCGAGACCAGCGAGCAGTATTTCGACAAAGGGGCATTCGTCCTCGTCCAGGGCGGGCAGCCGGCATTCGGCGTCGACCGTACCGGAAACTGCTGGTTCGTCGCCGATGGCCAACTGGTGATCGACCCCTGTGAGCAGATGTTTGGTGCCATGAGCAGTATGCGCGACCAGGCGATGGCCGGTATGGACCCGCAGCAGCGTGCGATGATGGATCAGATGATGGCCATGCGTAAGCCGGCGCAGCCGCCTGCGGTGACCAGCACCGGCAGCCGGACGATTGCCGGTTACAGCGCACAGTGCAGTGCGATAGGTGACAGTCGCGAGGTCTGCATCAGCGAAAAACTGCTGCAGGAGGTCAAGGCGGAGATGGGGGACGGCCGGTTCATCGAGATGTTCAAGCACTTTGGCGATTCGATGGAAAAGATGACCGGTGAAGATCCCGAGGCGAAGGCCGTGGCAGCGCTGTTCGAGCGGGGCTTCCCGGTGCTCGATATGCAGAAGGTGTCGGCAATCCCCGGCATCGATCCCGCGATGCTGCAATTCCTGCCCGAAGCCCAGCGTGCGCAGATCATGCAACAACTCGGCAGTGCTTCGGGGCAGCAGACGCGTGGCAACCTGGTGACCCGGGTGGAGCACGACAAAGCCATGCCCGATTTTGACTTGTCCCGGTTGCCGCGTATCGGCTTCAGGGACTTCATGCAACAGAGCCTGTCACAGATGAGTCAAACGCCGCGTACCAGGTGATGTCTCGTGAACAGGCCGCCGGTCGGACCGGCGGCCGGTCCGGCCTGTGCTTGTGCAGGCCTTTGTGCCCAGAACGAACGGTACTGGTAAATGCAGTCTTCACAGGTGCCTGTCGTCAAGGATGTGGTCCTGGTCGGTGGTGGCCATGCGCACGTTGCAGTATTGCGCCGCTTTGGTATGGATCCGCTGCCGGGTGTCCGCCTGACCCTGATCACTCGCGATGTCCACACGCCATACTCCGGCATGCTTCCGGGCCTGGTCGCCGGTCACTACAGCTACGACGACTGCCATATCGACCTGGGGCCGTTGGCGCGTTTCGCCGGTGCACGGCTCTACCACGCCACGGCGGAGGGCCTGGATCTCGACAATCGTCAGGTGCTGGTCGCCGGGCGACCGCCTGTGAATTTCGACCTGCTCTCGATCAACGTGGGATCGCGCCCACAGGCTGCAGGCGTGGAGGGTGCGTTGCAGCACGTGATGCCGGTCAAGCCCATCGATACCTGGTTGCAGCGCTGGCAGGATCTGCAACGGCGCGTGCTCGACGGCGCCGGGGTGTTCCGAATCAGCGTGGTCGGTGGTGGGGCAGGCGGGGTGGAGATGGCGCTGTCCATTCAGCACCGCCTGCACAGCCTGCTGGCCGCACGCGGAGGCGATCCGGGCCGGGTGCAGATTGAGCTGCTCCATGATGCCGAGACCCTGCTGCAAAACCACAGTCCGGGTGTGCGTCGACGTTTTGAGCGAGTAATGCAGCAGCGCGGGATCACGTTGCTGTACGGACACAGGGTGATTTCGGTGAGCGCGGATCAGCTGCAGATAGCGGGTCACCCGTCGCGAGTCACGGACGCGGTGATCTGGACCACTCAGGCCGCGGCACCGGCATGGCCGGGGGCCGCCGGGCTGGCAGTCGACGGCGATGGGTTCGTTCGCGTCAACGACTTTCTGCAATCGCGGTCGCACCCTCGGGTGTTTGCAGCTGGCGATGTGGCAGCCCTGCCGGACGCGCGGCCGAAATCCGGTGTGTTCGCGGTGCGCCAGGGCGCGGTGCTGGCAGAGAATCTGCGACGCGCGAGCAGCGGCCGGCCTTTGCGGCGCTACCGGCCACAGCGCCGGTTCCTGGGGTTGATCAGCACCGGCGACCGCTATGCGATTGCGTCTCGTGGTGGCTGGTCGGCGCAGGGAAAGTGGCTATGGACACTGAAGGACTGGATCGATCGCCGGTTCATGCAGCGTTTCAATGTCCTCCCCGAGCCCATGGAAGGGCCGGCAGTGAAGCTGGCATCCGGTGTAGCCGATCGCCAGGCCCTCGAACAGCTGTCTGCCACCGCGATGCGCTGCGGCGGTTGTGGGGCCAAGGTCGGCAGTACGGTGCTCGGTCGCGTCGTAGCGCGCCTGCCGCCACAGCGGGACGATGGCCTGATGCTCGGTCTCGATACGCCTGACGATGCTGCGGTGCTGGCACTACCGGATGGAAAGCTGCTGGCGCAGAGCGTCGACTATTTCCGGGCGTTCATCGACGACCCCTATCTGTTCGGCAAGATCGCTGCCAACCACGCCTTGGGCGATCTGTACGCGATGGGTGCACAGCCACACTCGGCACTGGCGATCGCCAGCGTTCCGTTCGGGCGTGAGCAGATCGTCGAACAGACCCTGTTCGAGCTGATGAGCGGGGCAGTGGAGGTGATCGGTGAGGCCGGTGCCGTACTGGCCGGCGGGCATTCCAGCGAGGGTGCGGAGCTTGCGTTCGGTCTTGCCGCCAATGGGTTTGTTGATCCGGGGGCACTGCTGCGCAAGGCGGGACTGCGGCCAGGTGACATGCTGGTGCTGACCAAGCCACTCGGTACCGGCACACTGCTGGCGGCCGATATGCGGGGGCGTGCCAAGGGGCGCTGGATCGACGGTGCGATCGCATCGATGCTGTTGTCCAACCGCGCGGCTGCCACCTGCGTGCAGCGGTTCGGTGCAAGCGCGTGCACCGATGTTACCGGTTTCGGGCTGCTCGGCCACGTCCTGGAGATGGCGCGTGCCAGCCGGGTCGATGTGCAGTTGTTCATCGACGACCTGCCGCTGCTCGATGGTGCTGTTGCCACCGTCAAGGCGGGCATCGTGTCGTCGCTGCAGTCGGAAAACCTGCGTCTGCGCCACGCGGTGCGTGACCTTGGGGACGCCGGTCGGCACCCGCATTACGCTTTGCTGTTCGATCCGCAGACTGCCGGCGGCTTGCTCGCCGGTATTGCCGCCGATCGCGCGACAGATTGTATCGCTGCGCTGCGTGAACTCGGCTACGACGCGGCGGCGGTGGTTGGCAGCGTCGTGCCGGCCGCCGGTTCGGAGGCATCGATCGGCGTGGCGGGCGGCCGGACATGAACAGGTGGAAGCGACGGGATGCCCGGGCGGCGTGATTGCACATTCGGGCCTAAATTCCCGCTGCGTGTTGCCGATACAGGTGTATGGCGATTTCCAACAACGAAGCATTGCACAGGATTTCGATGCTCGCTGATCTGCTCCCGTGGCAGTTCGAGGCGGTGGCTGAGGCTGTCGAGCCTGTCGAGGCCCGAAAAGGCACACTCATCGTAGAGCGTGGCAGCGATGACGGTTACACCTATTTCCTGACGGAGGGAGAGGTGTCGCTGGAGGCCGCCGACGGCGTCACCACCAAGGTCGAATCGAACCTCGATACGATGCGCACGCCTGTAGCAAACCTGCGGCCGCGGATCCTCGGGGTGACGGCCATGAGCCGGGTACGCGGGCTGCGCATTCCCGATATCGTGCTGACGGCCGCGGGCTGCAACGGCAAGCGCCTGAAGCAGGGCATGATCACCGACGAGGATGAGGACGACGCCGAGCGGCGTGAGGCCGAGTCGCGGTTGAGCTTCCAGATCTATCGTGACCTCCAGAGCAACAAGTCGATACTGCCAAGTCTGCCCGATCTCGCATTGCGCATCCGGCGGGCGATCGAGGACGACGTCAGCGATGCCCGGACCGTCGCGCGCATGGTCGAATCCGATCCGGCGATGGCTGCCAAGCTGCTCAAGGCGGCCAACAGTGCGATGTATGGCGGAATGACGACCGCGGAGACCTGCTCGGCGGCAGTGGTCCGTCTCGGCATGCAGACCACCAAGCAGCTGGTTCTGACCTTCGCTCTGAAGGAGGTGTTCCAGACCAAGAATCCGATGATCCGCAAGCGTATGCAGGTGCTGTGGAAACACAGCTCGCAGATTGCGGCGCTGTGCTTCGTGCTGGCACGTGAGATCAAGGGGATCCAGGCCGAGGAAGCGTTGTTGATCGGATTGCTGCACGACGTCGGTGCTATCGCCATCCTGAACTGCATCGAGAAATATCCCGACCTGGCATCCGATGAGGCCAGCCTGGAAGAGACCATCTCGCGCATGCGAGGGGAACTGGGTGCCATGATCCTGCGTAAATGGATGCTGCCGGCGCCGGTGGTGGCGGGTGCACGAGACGCCGAGTACTGGCTGCGGCAGCACCAGGGTCCGGCGGATTTCACCGATCTGCTGGTGGTGGCGCAGGTACACGAACGCCTGCGCAAGGACCAGTTGAGCGGACTGCCGCCGCTGGAAAAGATTTCCGCGTTCAGGCGTGTGCTCGGTGAGGACGCCACGCCGGAGAGGAGTCTGCAGGTTCTTCACGATGCCAAGACCCAGGCGGATGAGATGCGCAGTGTGCTGCGCGCCTGAGACCCTCGCCTGCTCTGGGGCAGCGGCTGCCTGTTGTCGTGGGAGCCGAGCTATCTCGCCGATACCAGCTCGCGCATACGGTGCAAGCGGAATGGCTAATCCGAACTGATCAGCGAGTGCACTTCGCGTACGTCCGCTGCAGCCTCCTCGAGGATGCGTAGTGAATGTGACGGTGTGAGTTCGCCCTGCACCAGTTTGCAGAATGCCGGTACCTCATCAACACGTGGCAGCCCAGCCTGCCTGGGTGAACCGATCAGGGCATGCAACTGGGCGAGGATCACGACATCGGTGTTGTCTGGAATCGCCGAACCCATGCGCAACCAGTCTTCCGCGTGTTCGACGACGTCCTGCAGTTCATCCTGAAGACCCCAACATGTGAGCGTCTGTATCCCTGCCTCGACCCGTAGATCAGCGATCACATGATCCAGTACCTGCTCGCGCTCTGCGAGTATCGGAAACTCGCTGATCCCATCGATCACTGAAATTGCGCCGATATCGTGTATCAGGCCCGCGAGCAGCGCCTGCTCCGGATCGATGCCGGGGGTGGCGCGGCCCAACACGAAGGACAGCGCGGCCACCGACGCGGAGTGCTGCCATAGTGTCTCCATGCGCCGCCTCAGTGTCGGCGACGGGATCTTGAAGATGCTTTTCAACAGGCAGCTGTAGACCAGGCTGCGGACTTTCTTGCGCCCCAGCCGTGCCGCGGCCTGCTGGACGCTGGTGATTTTGCTCAGGCCGCCGAAGGCGGCACTGTTGACCACGCTGACGAGACGAGCCGTCAGCGCCGGGTCGAGCTGAATCAGGCGCGCGATGTCTTCATTGGTGGTTTCCGGGTCGTCCATGGCCCTGCCGATCTTGAGCGCGAGATCCGGCAGGCTCGGCAGTACACGTTGCCGGCTGCGGAAGCTGTTGCGCAATGCCGTCAGTGCCGTGTTTTCCTGTACCGTCAATTGCATGGGGTCGATGCGCGCCTGCCGCGGCAGCTTGTGCGCCTTGCCGACCGACAATGGCAGACTGACGAAGGTGCACGGTTCGGTGGCGAGCAGGCTGACCACATCCCGCGCGCGCGGCATCGGATAACGCGCCTGCGCCGTGCCTGCGCGTAACAGCGACATCGTGCCGCTACGGGTCTGGATCTGCACACTGCCGCGTTGCAGAAAAGTCCGCCGGTCCGGCGGCAGAGAATCCTTCAACAGGCCGGGATTCACCTGGGTGGTTTCGACCTGCTCCAGTGCGGCCTGCAGTAACTCTGCCGGCAGGTCCGCATAAGGACCCAGGCCGGCAAGTGCTTCCGCACTGAGCCGGTTTGCCGGTCTGCCAAGACGTTTTCCGAGTCCGAACAACATGGTCTTTCCGCATTTGGCCTGACTGACCATATGGGTGTTCATGTGCCCGATAGGTCGTCAGGACAGGGTTGATCGATTGCGTCAGCCGGTCAGACCAAAGGCGGGTCAAGAGGCTGTCGCCATCCGGCGCCGAGGCGATGCCGTGCCGTCGGGGCAACGCATCTCGACGTAATCGTTCTAGCGGCGGACACCGCTCCTTCTTGATACGGCGTGCTTGTGGCTCAACCGGCGCCGAGCAGCGAGCGCACCTCGCGCACATCGGCCTCGGCGGCCTCCAGGATGCTCAATGAATGGCGTGGCGTCAGTTGTCCACGTGCCAGTTTGTGGAATGCCGGCACACTGTCGATACGTGGCAGCGCCGCCTGATCAGGCTGGCCGATCGACGCGTGCAACAATGAGATCTGGACCACGTCGGTGTTGTCCGGTAACGCCGTACCGAACCGCTGCCAGTTCCCGGCATTCTCGATCACATCGGCAAACTCGTCTCTCAGCCCCCACTGCCGCAGGGAAAGCAGACCCGCCTCGGTGCGCAGGCTCGCGATGACGTAATCGAGCACCTCTTCGCGGCGTGCCAGCAGCGGAAAGTGTTTCAGGCCGCCGATTACCGCGACGGTCCCGATGTCATGAATCAGTGCTGCGAGCATTGCCTGTTCAGGGTCGACGCCCGGTGTCTCTCGGCCGAGCACGAACGACAGGGCGGCGACGTGAGCGGATCGCCGCCACAGCGCCTCCATGCGCCTGGTGAGGACTTTGGAATTGATCTTGAAGATGCTCTTGATCAGGCAGCTGTAGACCAGGCTTCGAACCTTCTGTCGTCCCAGGCGTGTCGTCGCCTGGTTGATTGTCGAGATTTTCCTGAAACTGCCGAAGGCGGGGCTGTTGACGATGCTCATCAGGCGTGCGGTGAGGGAAGGGTCGAGCTGGATCAGGCGCGCGATATCCTCGTTGTCATTGTGGGGGTCGTCTATGGCCTTGCCGATCTTCCATGCAAGGTCGGGCAGGCTGGGCAATTCGCAGCGCTGCTTGCGGAAGTTACCCTCGATCTGGCAGAGGGCATCGGCTTCGGCGAGATCCAGTCTAGGGGCGACAGGCGAAGGTGTCGGCACAGTCGGTGCCTCTGCTGACAGGGGTATCGTGAGGAGTGTGCAGGGCTCGGCGGCGTACAGGCTGACCACCGCCGGCTTTAAAGGCAGCGGGTAGCGGGCCTGTGGTGTGTCGGCCTTCAAGACCAGAACAAATCCAGTTTGTGTCTGTAGCTGCAGGCTGCCGCGCTCCAGAAACACCCGTCGGTCGCGCGGGAGTTCGTCACGGACCAGGCCCTCATTCACCCGAATGCGCCCGACCTGGCGCAGCGTGGTCTTCAGCTGGGCGGCGGACATGCATTGATAGGGGGCGAGCGCAGACAGCCGGTCCGCGTTCAGGTGGTGCGCCTTTGCGCTTTGGCCAATCCATTGTGCAAACACGTATATCGATCCGTTGGCTGAGAGACCGGCCACCGTGGTCGCATGTCCCTGCCGCCGCACCGCCGTCGCACACGGGGTGGGGCGGGCACGTTCTGTGGCAGCAGTCCAGGCGTCGGCGTGAGGCCGTTTTGCTAATCGGCTAGCGGCCAGGGTACGCTTTCCTTTATGAAAGTACGCATCATCCCCGTGACCGCCTATGAGCAGAACTGCTCCCTTTTGTGCTGTGAATCGACCGGCAGGGCCGCCGTCGTCGATCCCGGCGGAGAGCCCGGGCGTATCCTGGCCGCTGCCGAGGACGCGGGTGTGGTGCTGGAGAAGATCCTGGTCACGCATGGCCACTTCGACCATGCGGGCGCGGTAGGCGGCATGGCGCGTGAGTTCGGCCTGCCGGTTGAAGGGCCACACCAGGACGACCGTTTCCTGCTCGACACGATTCCGCAGTGGTGTCGCCAGTTCGGTTTTCCGCCGGGCGAGTCTTTCGTGCCCGGACGCTGGCTGGATGAGGGCGATCAGGTGTGCTTCGGTGAGCAGACGCTCGATGTCCACCATTGCCCGGGTCACACGCCGGGGCATGTGATCTTTTTTCACCGGCAGGCGCGGATCGCGATCGTCGGCGACGTGATCTTCCAAGGCTCGATCGGGCGCACAGACTTTCCGAGGGGTGACCATGCGACGCTGCTGCGTTCGATACGCGAGCGTATCTGGCCGCTCGGCGACGACGTGACCCTGCTGCCCGGGCACGGGCCTGCCACGACCGTGGGCGAGGAGCGGGCGCATAACCCCTTCCTGCAGGGGGCATACGGCTGACCGGTTATCTGCCGCGCCACCCCAGAAATCGCCTATCAGCCAGTGTCGAACCTCGATCTCGTGCTCGCTGCCGCCGTGGTGTTCTTCGCCTATTTTCTGCGCGGTGTCACTGGCTTCGGCTCTGCGCTGGTTGCGGTGCCGCTGCTGGTGCAGATGCTGCCGCTGACGACGGTGGTGCCCTTCATTGCCACGCTGGATGTCGTCGCCGCACTGGTGTTGACCGGCAGCGGTCTGCGTGGCCGCCAGGTTTGTTGGTCAGAGGTGTGGTGGTTGCTGCCCGGTTCGCTGTTGGGAATCGTGGTTGGGTTGCAGCTGCTGGAATGTCGATCCCGACACACTGCTGACCGTGCTGGGGCTGTTGGTCGTGATATTCGGCCTGCGCAGCCTGCTCGGCCTGCACGGTGAGCGAATCATTTCGCGTCCCTGGGCACTGCTGGCCGGCATGGCGGGAGGTGGAATCGGCGCGGTGTTTTCGACCGGGGGGCCACCCTACGTGATCTACCTGGCGCATCGGTTGAGCGACAAGGGGGCGATGCGCGCGACGCTGTCGGCGATCTTCCTGATCGACGGTGGATTGCGCCTGGCCGCGATCATGCTTGCGGGCCTGTTGTGGCTACCCGATATGGGCTGGTACCTGTTGGGAGCCTTGCCGCTGATGGGCGCGGGGCTTGCGCTCGGCGACCGTGTCCATGTTGGGCTGAGTGCTCGCCAGATGGCTGTCGCGGTTGGCGCACTGCTGTTGGCCAGTGGCGCCTCGCTGTGGCTGCGGGTATGGCTGGGCGATTGAGAGAAAGGAAACATCGACCGTGGCAATCCAGGGCTGCCCACGCGGCGATGCCTCTTACGTGTCGATCTCCACTGTTTCAACCCTGAGAGCCCGTTCCCGCGTATCTACGATCCGGCATTCGATCGATGCCAGGTCTTGTGGCACCAAGTGATCGAAAACGCCCAATTCCCCGTCCGACGGAATCTGCGGCGCACGGTGTAGAATCGCGTTTCCCCAGCACCAGCACGAAGTTCAATGGACCAGGAACCGCAGTACAACGCCGACGGCATAGAGCAGCTGCCGCTGCACCGCTTTACCGAAAAGGCCTACCTCGACTATTCCATGTACGTGATTCTGGACCGGGCCCTGCCGTATATCGGCGATGGGCTGAAGCCAGTGCAGCGGCGCATCGTCTACGCGATGTCCGAACTTGGTCTATCGGCGGCTTCCAAGCACAAGAAATCGGCGCGCACGGTCGGTGATGTGCTCGGCAAGTTCCATCCGCACGGCGACAGCGCCTGCTACGAGGCAATGGTGTTGATGGCGCAGGACTTTTCCTACCGCTATCCGCTGATCGATGGCCAGGGCAACTGGGGCTCGGCAGACGACCCGAAATCCTTCGCCGCGATGCGTTATACCGAGGCCAGGCTGACACCTTATGCGCAGGTGCTGCTGTCCGAGCTCGGCCAGGGGACTGTCGAGTGGCTGCCGAATTTCGACGGGACGCTGAAAGAACCGGCGATGCTGCCGGCGCGCCTGCCCAACGTACTGCTCAACGGTGCGACTGGCATTGCTGTGGGTATGGCCACCGATATACCGCCGCACAACCTGCGAGAGGTGGCGGCGGCCTGTGTCCGCCTGATCGAGGACCCCGACGCGACACTGGCCGACCTGTGTGAGCATGTGCCGGGGCCGGATTTTCCGACCGAGGCCGAGATCGTCACGCCGCGCGCGGAACTGCGCAAGATCTACGCGTCCGGCGGCGGTTCGCTGCGCCTGCGTGCGCGCTGGCACAAGGATCAGGGGGCGATCGTGCTGACCGCACTGCCTTACCAGGTGTCGGGCGCCCGTGTGCTGGAGCAGATCGCAGCGCAGATGCAGGCCAAGAAGCTGCCTTGGATCGAGGACCTGCGCGACGAGTCCGACCATGAGAATCCGACCCGTCTGGTGATAGTACCGCGTTCCAACCGGGTCGATATCGAGCGCGTGATGCTGCACCTGTTCGCCACCACCGATCTCGAACGCAGCTACCGCGTCAATCTCAACATGATCGGCCTGGACGGTCGCCCGCAGGTCAAGGACCTGCGCGGCATCCTGGCTGAGTGGCTCGTGTTTCGTTTCGAGACGGTGCGTCGCCGCTTGCAGTACCGCCTCGACAAGGTGCTGGAAAGATTGCACCTGTTGGAAGGTCTGCTGGTCGCCTTCCTCAACCTCGACGAGGTGATCCGCATCATCCGCAGTGAGGACGAGCCCAGGCCGGTGCTGATGGCGCGCTTCGATCTGACCGAGTTGCAGGCCGACTACATCCTCGATACCAAGCTGCGTCAGCTGGCACGACTGGAGGAGATGAAAATCCGCGCCGAGCAGGAGGCGCTGAGCAAAGAACGCGACGACCTGGAAAAGACCCTCGGTTCGAAGCAGCGCATGAAGACATTGATCCGCCGCGAGCTGACGGAGGATGCTGCAAGATACGGTGACGAGCGACGTTCGCCGCTGGTCGAACGCGAGGCCGCCGAGGCGATGGACGAGGCCGAGCTGACGCCCAGTGAACCGCTCACCGTGGTGCTGTCCGACAAGGGATGGGTGCGCGCTGCCAAGGGATATGATGTCAACGCCGCCGAGCTCAGCTACAAGGCCGGCGACGCTTTTCGCCAGGCGGTCAGGCTGCGCAGCAACCAGCAGGCGGTGTTCCTCGACTCGGCGGGACGCAGCTACTCGCTGGCCGCGCACACCCTGCCATCTGCGCGTGGCCAGGGTGAACCGCTCACCGGCCGCTTCAATCCGCCGGCCGGGCAGTCCTTCGTCGCCGTGCTCGGGGGCGAGCCGGACCAGTGGTGGCTGCTGGCTTCGGACGCCGGTTATGGCTTCCGTGTTCAGGCGAAAGACCTGCTGGCCAACAAGAAAGGCGGCAAAGCGGTGCTGAGCCTGCCGTCCGGCGCCAGGGTCCTGCGGCCCAGCCCAATCAGCGATGCCGACACCGATCGACTGGTCGCGGTCACCAGCGACGGCCGTATGCTGGTGATCCCGGCCAACGACCTGCCGGAGCTGACCCGTGGCAAGGGGAACAAGATCATCGGTATTCCACCGAAGGCGGTTGCCGAGCGCACGGAATACGTGATCGATATCCTGGCGGTACCCGACGGCGGCAGGGTCCGCCTGAATTCGGGCAAACGTTACCTGAACCTTCGCGCCGCCGACCTCAATGCTTACGAGGGTGAGCGCGGCCGCCGTGGCAACAAACTGCCACGCGGGTTCCAGAAGGTCGACGGCGTCGAGCTCGATCAATGAGCCTGCGCCAGCATCCGCATCAACTTCGATAAGCCGGGAGAAAGAACATGACCAACAATAGTCCCTTGCGCCCGATTCTCGCCGCCACCCTGGCCGGTGTGTTTCTCGCCGGTTGCTCAGGCACGACCGACGATGTGCGGGTCACACTGTGCAAGAACCTGACCCAGTCGCTGCTGCCTTCGGCGCAGTCGATCGAGTGGACAGGCAATGAAAACACCTTTGTTCGGCCAGAGTATGCCGTCACCGGTCTGACGTTTGATGTGACCGACAAGGACGGTCGGCGCGGCAAGGGAGAATCGGCGTGTCACTATGCATACGAAACACTGGACGAGACCGCAATGACGCTGGCGAATCCGCTGACTGCATACGCCAACCTGCCGTTTGCGATGACGATCGACGGTCGTGCGCTGTCCGATGCGGAGCTGCTCACATTGGTCAACGAGGAGCAGCGGCGTCAGGGCAGAAAGATCGTCGAGACATTGGAGCAGGGTGCGCGCGACATGGCGGACAAGGTGCGCGCCGGCATCGGCCAGTAGACATATCTACTGCCAGCGGAAGGCCCTGGCGGACAGTGTGAGCAGGACCACGCCGAGCACCAGAAGGATGCCGATATCGAACGCGACTTCCTGCAGCCCCGCACCGTCCAGCATCACCCGCCGCGCCGCATCGACCATGTGGGTCAGCGGCAGCAGTTCGGCGATTCGCTGAGCCCAGATGTTGGTGCCCTCGAGCGAAAACCACACGCCGGACAGAATCATCATCGGCCAGGAGATCAGGTTGAGCAGACCGTCGGCCAGTTCCTCGCTGCGCACGCGCGCCGAAACGGTCAGGCCGAGGCTGACCAGTGCGATGGCACCGGCCAGGAATACCAGGCCGAGGGTCAGGTAGGAGCCACGCATCGGGAAATCGAGCAGCGCGTTGGTGCCGGCGAAAACCAGTACGGTGACGCTGCTGACCACCAGCAGGCGCGAGATGATCTGCGCCACCAGGAACT
>ERZ795048.2899-NODE-2899-length-13270-cov-3.561332_pt1 | contig 13270 bp, 9 predicted proteins | sample MGYA00375132_ERZ795048 | MGnify/ENA primary metagenome ERZ795048 (study PRJEB30177, sample SAMN05720225) | activated sludge metagenome | isolation source: Anaerobic digester | place: Hong Kong | collected 2014-12-17 ...
AGAAGGTGAACATGGCTAGGCCCTTCTATCCTTTAGGTCCAGATCGAGAATTTTCAGGGCTTTTCGTCCCATGGCGATGGCGTAGTTCTGCCCCCGGTCCTCGGGAAAGATCTGATCCATACAGGCCAGATAGAGTCCGGAGACCGAGGTGCGGTGCGGAGGAATTTTCTCGGGATACTTCCGGTCCACCACGGGCTGGGTGTCGGTACAGCGGAAAAGTCGGAAATCCCGAAGATTTTCCGGATTCCAGGAGGGAAAGATCTTTTCCAGTCCCTGGAGAAAGAGATCCCGCACCTCGTCATCCGGGGCCTTGAAAAGGGAATGCTCCGGAGAGAGATACCGGGAAAGGTAGAGCACGTTGCATCCGTAGCGTTCCCGGGGGATCAGGTTGGTATGTTCGATAACCGCCACAAAGGGAAGCCCCTTGTCGGCGATGGATATCCAGTAATACTCCGAGAGAGGCTTTTCCATCTCCAGCATAAGGCAGAGGTTGGCCATGGACTGTATGCTCCTGTATCGTTTTTTCTCCTCCTTGGAGAGATCCGGGCAGAGATCCGCGAGCTGCCGGGGCGATCCGGTGTAGAGGATTTTATCGAAGAGAGCGCTGTGCCCCCGGGAGGTGGTGATGCGGACGCCCTTTCCCTGGGACCGGATCTCTCCGATTTCCGTGCCCATGCAGGTAATGCCTTCTCGCCGCTGCAGCTCTTCCAGGGCCCGGGAGTAGAGGGTGCCGAAACTTCCCTCGAGATATCCCAGGAGTTCCTCCTTCTGTCCCTTGCCCCGGGAGGAGCTGCGGAGCTTGATCTTGTTCCAGAGCCAGGTGGCACTTACCTCTCCCGCGGAGGAGCCGAACTTGGAGTGAAGCAGGGGCTCCCAGCAGATGGCGAAGATCTTGGGCCCCGTCTCCCGGAGCACCCATTCCCGGGCGGTGAGATGTTCCAATCCCTCGTAGGAAGAGCGTTTCTGGGTGCGCAGTACGAAAAGCCCCATGCGAAGGCGATCCAGAAGAGAGAGCTCGGAGAAACGGAGCAAATCCCCGGGGGATGTGAAGGGATGAAGCTTTTTCCCCGCATAGAGAGCGTTTTTCGGGGGCATCCACCGGAGATTTTGCTCGAGTTCCAGCTCCCGGGCAAGCTCCGGCACGGCGCTGTCGCTGGTAAAGATATGGTGGTAGAAGATCTCCAGGGGTTCTTCCCCCACCATGCAGGTTCGGGCCATGCCTCCCGGCACGGGGTGGCTCTCGAAAAGGGTTACGGCATATCCCGCCTTTACGAGTTCCAGGGCTGCGGTGAGTCCGGTGGCTCCGGCGCCGATAACGGCAACGTTCATGGTAAAAGCACCTCCAGTAGGGCGGATCTGTTTGTATGGTCCCGGTTGCGGAAAATCCGCACCGTGGGATGGTCGAAGACCCGAAAGGTCTCTTCGGCCTTTTCGTCGCGAATACGAAATTTGCCGAATCCGGGATAGGAGGCGAAGGAAATCGTCTCCTCGTATCCCAGGGATCCGTCGAAAAGAGCCCGGTAGTAGCGATGCATGAGGGGATATTTTTCGGGAAGTTTCGAGAGATTTCCCCAGTTTCTCCGGCTTGCGAGAATAAGATAATCCCCTTCCTCCAGAAAGGCCGCAAGCTGTTCCGCCTTCTGCCGGGTGTCCCTGTCCGGAGCGGGAATAATCCGGAATTGGAAAGAGCGGTTTTTTCCGGGTACCGAAGCCGGAAGATGGTAATCCCAGGACTCCACGAGAAGCAGGCTTCCGGAAGGCAGGTTTGCGTGTATCCATTCGGAGGCCTCGGTCCGGGTGCTCGGATACCAATAAAGGGCTCCCACCGCGCTTCCCCAAAAGAGGGTGCTTCCCAGGGCCAGCACCGCCAGGACCTTTCCGGTTTTGGGAAAGCTTCGGCGGAGAACCGCGAGAAGCCAGGAGGCTCCGAGAATGAGCCCCGGCGCCAGGGGGAGAGTGTAGCGGATGAACTTGGCGTGCCAGTTCCAGATGAGCAGGGCGTAGAGAGCGGAAAAAAGAAGAAGAGGCAACAGTTCCAGGGAACTTCTGCGGCGGAGCATGCTTACCGTCAGGAGTGCCGCTCCGGGAATCCCCAGCAGAGTGATGGCGGGGCCCTGGTGCCAGAGAAGATTTTTGATCCAGAGAAGAGAGGAGGTGCCTGTAAACTGGAGTGTATAGGGTACCTCCACGGTGCCCTTCACGATGCCTCCCTCGTACCGCATGATCCGGAGAAATTCCTGGAATCGCAGCAGGGAGTAGGGGCTTACCGCCAGAAAGGTCACGCCCCCCAGGAAAGCGCAGAGAAGAAGCCCCCGGAGAAGGTGTTTCGGCGAATCCCCCTTGGAATAGCGCAGAAGAAGGAGCACCCAGGGAAAGAGAACCATCACGGCGGCGGTGGTTTTGGTCCCCAGGGCGAGACCTCCCAGGAAGCCTAAAAGGGCCCATCCCTTGAGGGGAGCGGGCTTTTCGCTGCGAATCAGAACTCCCGTAACCAGGGTGATAAGAAGTATCTCGAAGAGAAGAAGATTTTCCGTAACCCCGTAGTGGGCGGTTTGGATGAACCCCGGAGAGAAGGCGCTCAGCACGAGGGCCCCGAGGCCTCCGAAATCGCCTCCGCCCCATTTTCCCAAGCGGTAGAAGAGGAGGAGGGAAAAGGAGGAGAGCAGCGCTCCGGTCCACCGGGCGAGATAGGAGAGGGAACCCGTGCTTTCGGTCCACCGGGGATCTCCCGTAAAGGAGCGCAGGATCTCTCCCGTAAGGCGGGAAAGATAGATAGGCAAGCCGTTATAGGAATAAAACCGGGGATCCAGATCCCGGGGAAAATCGATGCGTTTCGCCGCCAAGCTCAGGTTCATTTCGTCGGGATGATAGGAGCGGAGGCCGTCCCAATCGAGATGGGCGCAGCGCAAAAAAAGGCCTCCTCCGAAAGCCAAAAAAAGAACTCCCCAAAAGAATATCTTGGTGAGATCCGGAAGAGGACGCGAACGTTCGGGAAGATCGGAATTTGGGCAAAGTTTTTTTTCGTTCTCCATGATATGCTAAGTATAACGGAAAAATGGCTTCCGAGGCCAGGATTGTACGAAAAAAACTATTATGTTTGGAGTGGATTTCTTGAAGAAGCGAGGGCTACTGTTTTTGGGCTTGGCGATTCTTTCCAATGCCGGGGCCAACGTACTTATCAAAATGGGAATGGCCTCCCGGGGGGAGGCCATCGGAGAAGGGTTGTTTTCGGCATTGCTTGCCATCGCCCTGAACCCCCTGGTGGTGGTGGGGTTCTTTTTTTTCGCCCTCACCTTCGTGCTGTACAGCGTGGCTCTCTCTTCCCTGGAGCTCTCCTATGCCTATCCTCTTATGACGGGAGGAGCCTTGCTTTTGATCTTCATCCTTTCCGCCCTCTGTATCGGGGAGTTCCTTTCCCCTTTGCGTTTCGGAGGCATGCTGCTCATCATGGCAGGCATTGCGGTGGTGAGCCTCAAGGGATAGGGGCGGCGCTTTCCGGCTGTTTCAGCCGGAAAAGCGCGCCGTTGTAATTTTTATGGAAGGAATTTACCCCCCCGCTAGGGAGAACCGGGAATGAAGATGCGCCGATCCTCCCGGTAGATTACCCGGTAGATTCTGCCCGTTTCCCTGTCCCAGGCATATCTTCCCAGCCCCGAGGCGATGCCTCCGTAACCATCGAGAAAGGTCATCCTCCGGGCCAGGGCGGTATCCACGGTTACGTATCCCCGAACGGGCCGGGCCAGGGGAAGCGTTCCCTTTCCCTTCCACCGGGGCCATCCTCCGGGGGGAGCGAGGTTTTGGCTTTCCAGTTCTTCTCGAAGAAAACCGTATATTTCCGGTCCTTCCCGAAGAGCAATTTGTCGTGCCCGGGAGGATGTGCAGAACTCCTTGAGCAGAAGATAGGCGAGCAGGCTGGCGGGAGGTTCTTCCATTTCCAGCAGGGCCTGGAGGGTAACGAAAAAAGCGTCCAGCCCCGCCAGGGAGCGGGGATGCATCGAAGGATGCCAGAAACCCCGAATTTCCTCCCACTTTCCCGGATCTCCCCGGAGGGGATAGATCTGCTCCATGAGCCGCAATCCAAGAGCGGCTTTTTGCCGGGGAGCGAGAGGGGCCCAGAGCTTTTCCCAGAGAGCCCGCTCTTCCAGGGCGGGGGCTTCCTGCACAAGGGCCTGTTGTAATTTTTTTGCTTCTTGCCGCTCCCCCTCCTTTATGGAGTATAATGAGAACAATGCGGTTGTTTCCGCTGAAGATACCTCTTTCGGATATGCGGGAAGAAGTATTCCCGGCAGGAGGAACAGGGGAAAAAATCCAAGAAGGACGCATCTTTGTATTTTTGTATGTATGAGGTTCATTAAAGACCTCTCCTTTCTTTTGGTTCCCGATCTCTGGAAGATTTTTTGCGGGAGTTCTTTCTACCCCCAGAGCGAACAACAAGGAGGTTCCGCGTCGTTTTGCCATGAAAACCGATGTTCGATCTTTTCCGGGACAATTTTATCAGAAAATCCTGAGGGCCTTTCTTCCTCAAAAATCGTTTCTCCTCCTGGGGGCGCTTTTCCTTGGAGGGGGAATCCTCTTCCTGTGGTTTTTCCTCTATCCCCAGGAGATCGTCATCGGCCTTGCCTACAGCACGAATCCCGAAAATCAATTCATGGAATCCAGGATGTTCAGCTCCGCCCGGGCTTACGTGGATTGGCACAATGAAAATACCCGGGGGAAAAAAATTCGCCTGGTTACCGCTTCCTATCTGATGGATCCCACCGTGGCGCTTGGAGAGCTGAAGGAACAGGGCGCTCTGGGAATCGTTGGTTTTTCCAGTTCCAGCTCCGTCATGGAGGGCCTTGACGCAGCGGTTTTTTATGAGCTCCCCCTGGTGGCGGTTTCCGCTTCCAGCTCTTTTCTCTCCAGAAAGGATGATTGGCTCTTTCGGGTGCGTTCCAGCACTGCCGAAGATGCCCGGGAGATCATTTCCCTCTTCGGGAGCGAGGGTATTTCCGAAATTGCCCTGGTATCTTTTTCCGGGAATCCGGGATACGTGGTTCCCTTCGTGTGGGATCTCAAGAAACGGGGAGAGCCCCGGGTGGCCCGGGAGTTTTTCGATCTGAGCCTCATGGAGAGAGAACCCTTTCGGGATGAAAATCCTTTTTCCGCTCCCAGGGGAGTTCTGGTGGTGGGGCCTCCGGTCTATTCCCTCTGGATCGCTCAGAAGGCTCGCTATCTCTGGCCCTCCTCGCAAATCGTTTTTTCCCAATGGTCCCTGGCGGGGATGATTCCCGAGAAGAACGAGGATTTCCCCCTGGATTTTTCCGTTCTCGGAGCAGACACGTTCTTTCCCTTTCTCGTGAACAAACAACATCCCTTCGTGCGCTACTGGGAGAGCCGCTTCGCCCCGGGAGTGGATACCCTGGTGAACAACACCTATCTCGCTTTTTCCCTTCTTCTGGATGCTCTGAAGGAGAGCGGTTTTTCCGGGGGCGAAGAATTGCGGCAAAGCCTTGCCCAATACCGAAAGCTTTCGGGGCTTGCTGGGGAGATCGAGATAGATCATTACGGAGATGCCCATGCTGCCTATTACCTGTACCGTTTTGGTCCCCGGGGATATGAGAAGGTGTCGCCGCGATGAGCGAAATGAAAAAAATGCCGGGATTACTGGAATATCAGCGGCGGACTTTCGGACTTCTTTTTCTTTTCGCTTTCGTTATCGCGATTTTTATTTCCGTTCTTTCCGTGCGGGTGGTGTTGGAGGAAGCTCGGAGAGATTCCCAGTTGGTGTCGGATTTCCTTCGGGAGGAGATTCAAACGCTTCTTGCCTCCAGGAAAAGTGCTTTGGATCGCTTCTTTTGCTGCGAATCATCGAGTCCTCGGAAAGAAGATAGGGATTTCTTTCTCCAATTTTTCAGCTTTCTCGGAAAAACCTCCCGCAGCTGCCGTATAGAGCGGGTTTTTGCAGGCCCCAATCTCAAGGGCGTAGTTTTGCCTTCAAACTTTCTGGACGGAAAGTGGCATCTTTCTCCGCTTCTTTCCTCTCGGGGTTCTCTCAGCCTGATGACCGCCTCTTTCCGGGAGGGGGGGGACCTGGTGGGATCTCTTCTGGTGCCGGAAATTCTTTCTCCCGGAAAGGAAGAACGGCAGCGAGGTTTTTGGGGACTCCTGGTGAGCGATGAAGGCGAAGTGTTTACCGCCCGAAACGATCGGGGCCTTTTTCCTTCGGGAAGCGTGGTGCCCCGGAGCTTCCTGGAGAACTTCGAAAAATACGAAAAATACCACATTGCCGGATGGCCCGTGGAGATACGTACCCAGGATCTTGCTCCCGGTTTGCTCTACATCACGGGAATCTGGGTGGACCGGGTGTATCGGACGAGCTTCCTTCTCGGTGCCGGGGCGGGAAGCGTTTTCCTGATAGCTACCCTGCTTATTCTTCTTTTTGCCCGCCGTCTTTTCCGCAAAACCTACGAAGATTTTTCCGATCTCGCCAAAATCTTCAGCCATCTGGATCGCTCCATTCAGGAGGCTGCCACTCCTCTGGATGCCATCGCGGAGATTCGTTACCGTTATCAGCGGGAGCTTACCCAGGATTTCGGCTATTTCAAGGAAAGCCAGGCCCTGGTGCGGGCTTTTTCCGGAATGATGGACAGCGTGGCCAGCCAGGGGCAGGAGCTGGCGGCCCTCTATGAAGAGACCTCGGCGCTGCAGCAGGAGCTGGTATATTCCAATACGGAGCTCCGGCAGGCCTTGGAGCGGCTGGAGGAGCTTGCCCTCTTCTCCCAGACTGCGGTGGAGGCGAGAAGCCCCAGGGAGGCGGCGGCCACTCTCATCAAGAGCATGACTTCCTTCAGCAAAGCCAAAGCCGGAGGGATCGTGATGATGGAAAACGGATATCCCGTAACCCTGGCCTTCGAAGGGAGTCCAGAAATACGTAAAGAGCTGGAAGCAGCTTTGAAACAGCACCCTCTTCGGGGATATCCCGAGGTGGTGCATTCCTCCGGAGAAGTCTGGCACTCCTTTCCCATTACCTATCTCGGCGCTCTCCTTGGAGCGGTGCTCCTGGCGGAGGGAAACAAAAAGGACAACGAGCTCCGGAAGGAGCTTCATAACGTGATGGCCCACTTCGTGCCCCACGTAGGAGGTATTCTCCGTTCCCGTATGCTGGTGGAGGAGGTGCACAAGTCTTTTCATTACATGGCGGTGCGCCTTCAGATGGTCTCTTCGGCCTATCACGACGAGACCGGAGAGCATCTTGCCCGAATCCGTTCCTATGCCCGCTTTCTGGGAGAAAAGCTCGGCATCACCGGGGATTACCTGGAGGATCTTGGAACCTACAGCATGCTTCACGATATCGGGAAGCTCAAGGTTCCCTTGCATATACTCTCCAAACCTGCCCGGCTTACTCCCGAGGAGTTCGGAATTGTGAAAATGCACACCCGCTATGGCGTGGATATCCTGGGGGATTCCGATTGGCTCTCCATGGCCCGGGATATCTGTCTCTGTCATCATGAGCGCTGGGACGGGAGCGGTTATCCCCGGGGGCTTCAGGGGAAAGCCATTCCTCTTGCCGCCCGAATCGTAGGGCTTGCGGACGTTTATGATGCCCTTCGGGCCCGCCGCTGTTACAAGGAACCTTTTTCTCACGAAGAAAGCCGCCGTATCCTTCTGGAAGGAGATGGCCGGGTAAAGCCCGAACATTTCGATCCGGAGATTCTCGCTCTCTTCCAGGAACATGCGGAGGAGTTCGACGCTATTTTCCTTTCCTGTTCCCGGGAAGAGGAGCGGGCGTAGCGTAGTGTTTAAGGAGAGGTTCGCAAAAACAAGGTGCTCCGAAATTTTAAGGGTGAGCGCCCGGAGAGTGCCGGAGGAAAAAGCCGGAAGGGAAGGAGGGCTTGCCGAAGTTGGCAGAGATAGTTCAGATCCGTCTCAGGGGAAGAAGGGCTAAGACGCGATCCGTATTGGCTTTGATCTTGTTTCCTTCCTTCACTATAAGGTGTTGTTCCAGCAGGTTCTTTATGTCTCTGGTGAGAGTTTTCTTCGTTTTATTCGCATATTCATCGGAAAGTTCCGGGGACAGCCTTCGAATTTCCATAAGGTCGATTTCTACGGGTTCTTTCGCATCGGTAAGAGCGAAAACAAGCCCTTTTTTCCGGATAGCGGTAGATCCGGTATCCTTGGCAAAGCTTTGATCGACCAAATATCTCCAAAGGATCTTCCGTTGCTGTTCTTGAACGAGATCTATTTGCTCATCCAATCCGTCGATGAATCCCTGGAGGGCGTATTCGAGGAATTGTGAGATCCCGTCGTCCCGTTTCGACGATTCGTGCAATTTTATATAGTATTCGGAACGGGTTTTGTTGTAATGATTACTTAAAAGATGGGCACCCGGGGTGGGGGCCCCAGCTTCGAGGAGAAATCGGAACTCCAGGAGCCGTGCCGTTCTGCCGTTTCCATCACCAAAGGGGTGGATCCATGCAATATAAAGATGGGCCAGAATAGAGGCAAGAATCCCCGAGGCAATCTCGAAGCCTTTTCCTAGAGCGGGGTGCTCCGGATCTGTGATTTCTTGAAGCATGGAAACGAGACAATTCATGAGATACGGGCAATCCTCCGCCGGTGCCCCCCGATATTTGCCTACCTCCACGGAATGTGTTCTGTACTCCCCGGGGATAACACCCTCTTCTACCTTTAAATTGCGAAGTACATCCTTGTTATATTCCCGAATTTCTTCCGAACAAAGGGAAAAATCCTGAGAAAAAAGTATTTTCTCGCCAATCTTATTGCACGCATCAACGATGTTTTGTATTTCCTGTTCGAGGTATTCCCGTGAAGGAGGAAGTTCAAGCTCTCCTTTCAAGTATGCTTCCACCTCGTCTTCTCGTAGGGTGTTTCCCTCTATGGCGGTAGTTGCCAATGCTCCCTTGGCAAGATAAACCTGATGCATTTCATTGGCTAATTCGGGTAGCAGTATGACTTTAGCGAGGTGACGGCATTTGGATTGTGCCGCTCCGAGAAGCATCCATAATTTGGTCCTGGATTTGCTGAGATTTGGCTTGAAAACGATCCAAGGATGGCTTGTTTCATAAGCTCTTTTAGGCATAGTCCTTCCCCTCCTTTTACAGCAATTTTTGTGGGGAAAGCATAGGCTTTCTTTTTCAAAATGTCAATTTACATGTCCTGAAATATGTCTAAAAATATGTCTCGAATGTCTGTAAAAATGTCCTTGTCGACTTCGGCGAAAGTTATCCACAATCCCTGTAATTCCAAGGCTTTACGAAAAAGCCAAGGCACTACGACTCCCTTTGGGAATCTGCAGAGCCTTGGCTTTTTGTCTTTTCAGGGTATTTTGAGCTGCCCTATTCCTTTCCGGAAATCTCCTTGTAGTCTCCTCTGAAACAAATCGCTGAAGTCGGAACAAGCCTCAGCCTGTTAGGTGTCCAAGTTGTAACTTGTAGATCCTCTATTCCGAGAAGGGTAGGTAACTTCGTTCCCAAAGAAGGCGAAGAGCGTATTTCTCTCCCTCCGTCAGGGTGTGCCAGCGTTGTTTGGCAAGTTTTTCCAGAAGCTCCCGGGCTTCCTGAAAGCTGTGGTTTTCCAAAAGAACTTCGCAGTATTCCAGAAGAGAGGGGGTGGAAGGTCCCAAGGGAGAGAGGAAAAGCCACTCCTGATAGTAGTATAAAGCCTTTTGGAAATTCCCCTCTTGCCGGAGTTTGCGGCCCTCCCGGAGGCAGAGCTCCCGGTATTTCGGGAGGAGCTCCTCCCGGGAAGGAAGATCCGGAGAAAGAGAGCTCATGGAAAGGTTCCCCGGAGGGAGCAGCAGTAAATTCCAGGGCATATCCTCGAGAAAGCCGCTTCGTTTCCAGGCTCCCGGAGCGCTTTCCAGGCGGGTCAGCAGCTTGCCCCGAAGATGCAGAAGAGCTTGCACTCCCAGAGGGAAAACGAAATTTCCGGAAAAGTTCCTGATCCTCCAGGATCTTTTGGAGAGCCCTCTCGAAGGAGCGCGTTTCCGCTCTTCTCAGGGCTGCGGGAGGATTGGGAAGCGAAGCCGCTTCATCCGGCGGAAGAAGGGAGAAATATCCTTCCCAGCCTTGGTAGGCGGCGGCATAGCTTCCCGGAGGAAATCCCGGAGGAATTTGCCGTTCCAGGAGTGTCAGAAGGGGAGCCGGAGCATCGGTCTCCTTGGCGAACTCCCGAAGAGAAAGCTCCGGAGCGCCCTGGCATGCCGGGGTTCCGAGAATTTGAAAAAAAAGAAAAAAAAGCAGGAGGAACCGAATATAACCTTTGGCAATCTTTTTCATGGCCTTTTCCTCCACAAAAATGCGACGAAAGGGCGGAAGCGAAGGCTTGTGCCCGCTCCCGCCCTCTTCACTCCTCTTGATAAAGAGGGAGATTTCTCCTAAGAGGCTGTTTCGGGCTCGATCCGAAAGGACGAATTCCGGCCTTTCTTAGAGAGAGCTATCCTCCTGGATTTGTCCCGAAGGTCCTTTGCCGGGATCGAAGGGTTCCGCCGGAGGAGCTTTGGGCATGTCCGGAGCCTCGGGTACCGTGATTCCCAGCTCCCGGGCCGCCTCCTTGGCCGCCGCGGTGGCGCTGGGGAGATAGACATTGGCTACGAAGGCCCAGCCGTTATCTTCGCTGATCCAGGTTTTGCTGTTGATTCCCGGAGGGAGATTGCCCTGGATGATGCCCTTGTAGTGCTCTCCGTCCCGAGTCTGGGCGAGGAAGGTGTTTCGAATCTCCGCCAGCTTTTTACGCTCTTCCACGGTGTTCCCGTAGGGATCCTCCTTGAGGATGGTTTCGAAGTTGGCGGAGCTTTCGTCCTGGGTTCGGAACATGCCGCTTTCCCACAAGAAATCCTCTCCCGTAAGAATGCCTACCATGGCCTGATCCGCATCCGCTTTGGCCCGGTTGCTGGCAATGCGCTGTTCCTTGGATGCGGAGGCCCCGTCGTAATCGAGAATGATGGAGCTTCCGAAGGAGATTACCGCCACTTCTCCCGTTTCTGGAACCGAGATTACCCGTCCTCCCACAGGAGGAACCACGCCTCCCTCGATTTCCCGGAAGACCCTCTTGAGTCCCGTGGCCACGTTTGCTGCCTCCAGAACGGAGTTGCTTCTCGCGAGAGCGGCCTGCCGAATTTTGGGAGAGGTGACGATACTTACGTACACCACGTGCTTGTCGTGATCGTCCACCACCTTGTAGGCGGTGAATCCCCGGATCATGCCGCTGGTAAAGCGCTGAATCTCCTGGGCGTAGGAATCGGAGCGGTTCGCCAGGGTTTCAGTATCATCCACGAAGTCCTGGGCGGAGCTGTAAAGCTCCTGGGAAGCCTGAAGGGAAAGTCCCCGAAGATAGGTGAGCAGTTCTCTCTTGGCATTCATCAGGGCGGTTACGTAGGCCTGGCGCATGGACATGCGGCGGGCGTTGGGATTCGGGTAAAGCCGGTAATCCCCGATCCCCGTAGCCACGAAGGCGATGCCGCTGCCCGCTTTGATGGCCCTCACTCCCGTACCGAGTTCCGCCGCCACGATTTTGAGCCCCTCTTCCAGAGTCTCCGTCTGTACCGTCTCTACACCGAGAGTGGCATCTTGTGTCCGGGTAACCGGAATCTCCGCCGCCGCCTGCTTGACCTCCGCCGCCGAGGCTTCCACGGGGGTACGCTGCAGTATGGCGTCGATGTCGAACTGGGGATTCGCCGCTACCGTCTGGAGCGGGGGCAGAGGAGGAAGTTCCGTATCCTGAGCCTGAGCCGGAAGAGGGCCTCCCAGAAGGAGGAGGCTCCACAAGAGGGCTCCCCATACCGCTGCAAGAGTTATTGCGCTTTTTCTTTTGATGTTCATCTCGATCCCTCCCTTGAAAATATTTGCATAAAATGTGTCGTTTCCTGTTACGCTATTTGCCCCGGTTGACAAACCCCTTGAGAAGTTTGTCGATTTCCTTGAGGGACATGCTTCCCTTCACCGTGAAAACCGAACCGTCCCAGGATTCCTCCCGAATGACGATGCGTTTCATGTAGCCCTTTACGGTGGAGTTCACTTCGTCGCTTGTTACCATGAGGTCCTCCATGAGAGTTTCCGCATCCACCTGAGCTCCCTTGATAAATTCCAGAAAGTTCCGCTGCAGATCCAGGTAGGCTCCCCGCCGGGCGAGGAGTTTCCCCTGGCCGGTATCCTCCTTTCCTTCCGGAGCTACCGCCTCTCCCAGGATCTCTACAATGCCCTCTTCCTCGTCGATGTGGGTATTCAGGGTTTCTTTCACCGGCACCGAAAGGGGTTCCGAACCGGGCTTGGAGGGGGTGCCTATGGGAGGAGGGCCGGGAGGATTTTCGGGAACATAGGCGGTAATGCCCATCTCCTTGGCCGCCGCTTCAGCCTGGGCTCCCGAAGAGGGGGTATAGACGTTGGCCACGTAACACCATCCGTCCTTGGAATACCAGGTCTTGCTGTTGGTTCCCTGGGGAACGATACCCCGCACCACGCTCTGGGCGGCTTCGCTGTCCCGGATGAGGTTGAGGAAGGTCTCCTTGCGCTCTTCCAGAAGTTTTTTCGTACTTTCCTGGGAGGGGCCGGTGAGATTGGTGTCCGTGGCCACCTCTTCGAAGTTGGTGGAGGTGCTCTCCTGCTCCCGGTAGTAGCCGTATTCCCACATGAACTGATCTCCCGTCATGAGGGCCACCATGGCTTTGTCCGCCTGGGCCTTGGCCCGGCGTCCCGCGGTGAGCTTGTCCTGCCCCGTGCTTGCACCGCTCGTATCCTGGTGTACCAGGGCGCTTCCGAAGGAGACCAGGGCCACCTCGTTGGTTTCGGGGACGTTGATGATGCGCCCTCCCACGGGGGGAACCAATCCCGCATCGAGCTCCCGGGAGATTCGTTTCATTCCCGCTCCCAGGGAGGTGCAGTCCAGAAGGCCCTCGGAAACCGCCCGGGTGGCGTGGCGGATTTTGGGAGAGGTTACGATGCTTACGTATACCAGCCCCTCTCCGTCATCGAAGACGGAGTAGGTTACAAACCCTCGAAGCGTGGCTTCCACCGCTTGATGAATCTGCTCTTCGTACCGGGAGGAGCGGGCGTTCAGGGATTCCTCGGCGTTATCCTCGTCGTAGGCCTCTTCCGCGAGTTTCTCTCTGGCTTCCAGGGGCAATCCCCGCAGGGCCTGGGCAAGATTTTTCTTGGCCCGCATGTGAGCTGCCACGTAGGCCTGGCGATGTGCTTCCCGGGCGGCGTTGGAATTGGTGAGGTTGGTGGGGTAGCTCCCGTCTCCGGTGGCCACGAAGCCCATGCCGCTGCCG
>ERZ795048.2903-NODE-2903-length-13250-cov-7.790678_pt1 | contig 13250 bp, 11 predicted proteins | sample MGYA00375132_ERZ795048 | MGnify/ENA primary metagenome ERZ795048 (study PRJEB30177, sample SAMN05720225) | activated sludge metagenome | isolation source: Anaerobic digester | place: Hong Kong | collected 2014-12-17 ...
GAATACACCCTCTTACTGGGCGTCTATACAGAACTGGCCAAACAAAAAGAACAAGCTAAAATCGCCGTTACCGAAACCACTCCTATCCTAACCGTTATAGAACCAGTAGTAGTCCCTGTAGAAAAATCCGGACCCTCACGTTTCAGTATGCTCATCATTTACAGCTTACTGGGACTGATTGTTGGAATGGGGTGGGTGTTTGGCTGGCCTTATCTTAAGGAAATTTTTAAAAAAGTAAAGAAGGAAGATAAGTTGAGAAATCCATATACATTTAATCTTTAACGGTAATAATTTGTACGACTAGTTATCATGTCTAACAAAAATATTAAATTTGTTAGCAAAAATGGGAACAACAAAAAGTACTATAACGACTACTAAAGATCTATTGAAAGGACTGCTTGTAATTATCTATTTATTTAGTTAAATAAGAAACAAGAAACCTTAAGGTATCAAGGCTGGTTATCCATAAATCTATCAGAAAATAAAGCACTTAATGGGCATAAAAAGTATATCTGCTTATAAATTCGTCGCCTTTGCAGTTCTATTACAATCGTTTCTTGAAATTTTCCAACAGAATCTAATTTCTGTTTTTCATTTGCCAATAGAAGATACTACAGTGTATAGAGTAGTTTTAACGGCAATCCCATTAAGTATAGCTATAGTAATAACTCTATTTAGAAAATGGAAAGTTTTTATTGTAGTATATTTAATATCGTTGTTTATTCTTCTATTAAATATTCTTGTATTTCCTCAAAATAAGACTATTCTTCTTAATAATACTTTAAGATTTTTGCTGCCTGTTGTTATTCCAAGTGCTTTATGTTTGACGTATATTCCAAGTATTAAGATTGTTGAATCTGTGTTATATAAGATATCCTGGTTTACTGCAATTCTCGCATTTTTTTATGTTATAAATTTTTTTTCAGGCAAATTTGTAATTGACGTTTACAATATGTCTTTCTCATATGCTCTTTTGTTACCAATGCTTTCTTTGTATTCAAAAAAGAAACCATATTCAATAATTGTTTCCATAGTTTTATTTATCATAGTATTAGGAATAGGTTCGAGGGGTGCAGCAATTATATTTATTATTTATGTATTATATGATGTTACTCAATCATATGCAAAATTTGCGATTCCCGCATTGATTCTTATTGTCCTTTTTTTTTTCGTATTTCCAACTCTTACTCAATGGTTCGAGAGTATAGGTATCTCTTCTCGTACATTAGAGTTCTTAACAAATAAAAATATTGGTTATTTGAGCGGTCGTGATAATTTGTACGATAGAATGATCGATGTTATTTGGGCAAATCCGATAAAAGGTATTGGCTTATTTGGAGACAGACTTTATCTAGATGGTACATATGTACACAATATTATATTAGAATTATATTTAAATTGGGGTATTTTAGTCGCAACTATGATAATATTCTTTTTCATGGTGAAATTCATCCATGTTTACAAGAATTCTAACAAAATTAATAGAAATATCTTAGTTAAATATTTATTAGCATCAATCGCGCCACTTATGTTTTCTGGCTCATATTTAATTGATTATAATTTGGGCATTTTTATTGGTGTCCTTTTTATAATTAGTAAAAACAAACAAGAGGATTATTGACATTGAAATTAACTATTAGAAATATATTACCCAAAAGCGAATTTGGTAAAAATGCAATTACTCTTACATTTGGGACAAGTATTGCACAAATTTTTCCAATAATTTTCTACCCTTTATTAAGCAGAATTTTCAATCCTGAAGATTTTGGATTATTAGCAACTTTAACTTCAATAACAGGAATACTAGCAGTTCTAGCTACTGGTAAATACGATCAGGCTATTTTAGTAGCAGAATCAAAATATGAAGCTGCTAACATAATTGGTTTAGTCCTTTTAATAAGCTTTATTTTATTGTCATTTTTTTTTATTTTATTACAACTATTTTCTAATCAACTTATAAGATTATTTAATGAGCCAGAATTAAATAAATGGCTTTGGTACCCGCCAATAACCGCTTATGCAATTATTATCTTCAACTGTTTTAATGAATGGTGTGTACGTAACAAATATTTCACTACTCTTTCATGGAATAAAATTGTAAATGCCGCATCTCATACGCTAGGTAAATTATTATTTGGTTTTATTAAAGTGACTGGTAATGGTTTAGTTGCAGGTGATTGTTTAGGCCGAGCATTTTCTGCTGCAACATGTGTTTATCGAGCATTAGATAAAGATAAAGATGTTTTTTCAAAGGTATCATATAATCAAATTAAACTACTAAGTAAAAAATATATCAATTTCCCTAAATATATACTTCCTGATCAATTGATTAATAATTTAGGCCAATCAATACCTGTTTTGTTTATAGGAGCTTTTTATAGTAACACAGAAGTTGGTTATTATTCAATGGCCATACAGGTTTTATCAGTTCCTATAAGTGTAATTAGTGAAGCACTGAGTGCTGTGTTCAGGCAAAGAGCAAATGAAGATTATATTAAATGTGGGAGTTGTTTGCCAATATATAAACGTTTATTGTTGAGAATGACGTTATTAGGTTTTTTTGGTACAGTATCTCTTTTATTTGTGCTACCTCAGTTATTTGATTTAGTCTTAGGTACGCAGTGGAAAATTTCTGGCCAATATTCACAAATTTTACTTCCAATGATAACACTTTATTTTATTTCTATGTCACTTAGTGGAGTATTTATCGTAGTTCGAAAAATGAAAATTTCAATGTACTGGCAAATATATTTTACTCTTATTACAATTATTTCACTAATTCTTGGTTTTTGTATTTTTAAAACCTTAATAGCAACATTATTGTGTTTTGCCATCGGAAGAGGGAGCGCGTATCTATTGCATATTATATTATCAATAAAATATGCGGATTCAAATAAATAATTAATGATACGACTAACTATTCTGAGAAAGTAAGTCAATCATGTTTACAAGAAACAGTAAAAGAAATGAGAATAAATAAAATTTTACATATTTCACCTACCGATATTCGTTATGACAGTAGAATACTAAAGGAACTTGAAGCGTTAAAAACTTTGCCTAATAGTACAATAATGGCATTTGGAATTGATTGCAGAGAAGGTCATGCATATGATGTTAATAATCAGTCCAATATAAAAACATTTAGTCTTTTGTCAACAAAAATCACATTTTTACCCAGACCTATTTTATATGCGTTAAACACCATCGAGGCTTTCTTTAAATTAATATTTCCACTTATAAATTATAAACCTTCAATTATTCATTGCCACGATACACTATATTTACCAATCGCCTTTTTTGGAAAATTAATATGTAAATCAAAACTCATTTATGATGCACACGAACTAGAATCGGATAAAGCCGGTCAGTCAAAAATATTATCAAAATATACACTATTCGTGGAAAAGCATTCTTGGAAGAGTATTGATATGTTAGTAGGAGCAAGTCCTTCACAAATTTACTGGTACAATCATCATATTGGACAAAAGGAAAGTTTGTTAATTCTAAATTCTCCGATCTTTAATGAGAACAAAAATGATAATAATAAAAACGATTATTTAAGAAAAAAATTTGAAATACCTAACGAAAGTAAAATATTTTTGTACTTAGGAATTATTGCTAGCGAAGGTAGGGGAGGAAAGTTATATTTAAATACTTTTCAAAAAAATGACATAGACTCTCATCTTGTATTTATGGGATATGGTGAGTATGCATCAGAAGTTAAAAAAATCTCTAAAAGTACTCCAAATATTCATTATCATGAAGCTGTTTCGCATAATAAAGTAGTTGAGATTTCAAATTCAGCGGACGTAGGACTATGCATGATAGAGAATGTTTCATTAAGTGATTATTATTGTTTACCTAATAAATTATTTGAATATGCTTTTTCAGGTCTTTATATATTGGCTACAGATTTTCCCGATATGAAGCTAATTATGGATCGATACGATTTGGGAGAGTGTTGTAAATATGATGAAAAAGAATTTCATGAAGCAGTTAAATCAATTGAATTAAGAAAAATACTTAAGAAACCTAAAAATCTTTATCTTCTGAGTTGGGAACATCAAGCAGAACAATTAATTAAAAAATATATTGAACTAATTAATATAAAAAAATAACCCATGTGTGGAATATTTGGCACGATATCATCTTCGAACTTAGATAAATCTAAGCTAAATACTTTAGTAAAACACTCAAAACAAAGAGGCACTGATTCGAGTGGCCTAATTTATTATGATGAGGTTAATTACTATGTAAACAGAGTTGATTATGACGCGGAAAGATTATTACACCAAATTTGTCCTTATAGAAGCAGGATAGTGTTTGGCCACTGCAGATTAATAACAAATGGACTAAGTGATAATCAGCCAGTTATAAAAGGGAACATCGCGGTCATACATAATGGCATTATTCTTAATGAAGATGATATTTGGGGAAAACTTTCCGTCCCCCGCCATTTAAAAATTGATTCAGAAACAATAGTTGCAATCTCTGAGGAATTCCTTGAAAATAATGGAAAAATTGAAGATCTGCCGTTACATATACTATCTCTCTGTAAAGGTGTTGTGGCATGCGCATTAATCTTACCTGCCTATGGTAAGTTGTTATTGTTTTCAAATAATGGGAGCTTATACATCGGATCCAACGAGGATAATATGTATTTTGCTTCAGAAAGGTATGGATTAGCTTTAATTGAGTGTCAAAACATAAAACAAATAAAAGAAGATGCATTGGTTTTAGATATACCTGTCTCTGATAATGATTTTATTATAAGAGACGAAAAGACTAGAACAGAAAACTTGATACCTCCTTTAAAATTATGTAAAACTGAAGAGAGTTTATTGGAATATCATAAGCATAATTTAAAAAGATGTACAAAATGCCTCTTGCCTGAAACGATGCCTTTTATAAAGTTTGATGAGGATGGTGTTTGTAATTATTGTAAAAGTTATAAGCAGAGGAATAATCCAAAACCGAAAGAGGAATTATTTAAATTAGTAGAGCCATACAGAAGGAAAGGATCTGAGTTGGATTGTATTGTTCCATTTTCAGGTGGCCGAGATAGTTGTTACGGTCTTCATCTGATAGTCAATGAGCTGAAGATGAAACCAGTTGCATATACTTACGATTGGGGAATGGTAACAGATCTGGGACGTAGAAATTCCAGCAGAATGTGTGCAGAATTAGGAGTCGAAAATATCATAGTGGCAGCGGACATTTCTAAGAAAAGAAAGAATATCAAAATGAATTTGGAGGCATGGCTTAAGTCGCCTCATTTGGGGATGATGGCAATGCTTACTGCAGGAGATAAACATTTCTTCAGATATCTTGAAGATATCAAAAAACAAACTGGTATTAACCTGAATCTTTGGGGAACTAATCCTTTGGAAGTTACTTTTTTCAAGTCTGGTTTTCTGGGAATTAAACCCGATTTTGAAGAGAAAACAGTGTATAGTAATGGAGCAATGAAACAACTATGGTATCATTCTATGAGATTTATGGCAATGATGCAAAGTCCAGGTTACTTCAATAGTTCTCTTTGGGATACGCTTTCCGGAGAATACTACCGAAGCGTGAAAAAGAAAGAAGACTATTATCATATTTATGATTACTGGAGATGGGAAGAAGATTTAATAAATGATGTTTTGCTGAATAAATATGGTTGGGAAAAAGCTATAGATACCAACACAACATGGAGAATAGGAGATGGTACAGCTGCGTTTTACAATTATGTATATTATACTATTGCAGGTTTTACGGAACACGATACTTTTAGGAGCAATCAAATAAGAGAAGGGCAAATTAGTAGAGAAGAGGCATTAAAGTTGGTTGAAGATGAGAACAGACCTCGTTACCAGAACATAAAGTGGTATCTTGACACATTGGGTTTGGACTTTGAGCGAGTAATAAAAATTGTAAATAACATCCCAAAACTTTATAATATTTAATGTTGAAGACTTGTTTTAGCACAGACTAAACAATAAAATCATTAAATTTTAGTTATGCATATTACAATGTCTACTAAGCAATAATGGATAAAAATGTCAATAAGAATATTTTACACATAGATGTAACTGTGAATAGTAAATCTTTTTTACACAAATATCCTAGATTCTGAAATTCAAAAATTAAAAAACTTTATATATGAAGCAAAAATTACTGCAAAAAATACACAACAGAGAAATTGTAGTTGGTGTTGTAGGTTTAGGTTATGTGGGATTACCATTGGCTGTGGAAAAGGCCAAAGCTGGTTATAAAACAATTGGATTCGACGTCCAGGATAAAAAGGTGGAAATGGTGAATGCCGGTCACAATTACATTGGAGATGTAGTTGATGAAGATCTGGAGGCAATAGTAAAAAAGGGGATGTTGTCTGCCACCTCTGATTTCATTTTTATCAAAGATGTTGATTTTATTGCAATTTGCGTACCCACTCCTCTGGATATATATCAACAACCGGATATCAGTTATGTAAAATCCTCTACAGAGAGTATTGCCAGATACTTAAAAAAAGGTACTATGGTTGTATTGGAATCAACGACATATCCTGGAACAACGGAAGAATTGATTAAGCCTTTGCTTGAAGAGGGTTCTGGACTGAAGTGTGGAGTGGATTTTTATCTTGGTTTTTCTCCCGAAAGGGTTGATCCGGGTAACCTGATTTACAAAACTAAAAACACTCCTAAAGTTGTTGGCGCCATTGGTGATGATGCATTGGAAGTGATAGCTGCAATGTATCGGGCAGTTCTTCAGAGTGATGTGCATACTGTTTCCAGCCCGGCCATTGCCGAGATGGAGAAGATTCTTGAAAATACTTACAGGAATATTAATATTGGTCTAGTAAATGAGTTGGCAATGCTTTGTCATAAGATGAATATCAATTTGTGGGAAGTAATAGATGCAGCTAAAACTAAGCCATATGGTTTTCAGGCATTTTATCCAGGCCCGGGTCTTGGCGGCCATTGCATACCTCTTGATCCATATTATCTTTCATGGAAGGCTCGTGAATATGGATTTCACACCTCTATGATTGAGTCGTCAATGATGATAAACGATCGAATGCCTGAATATATTGTTGACAGGTCAAGCGGTATTTTAAACAAGGATAAAAAATCGTTGAATGGGTCAAAAGTCTTAGTACTGGGCGTTGCTTATAAACAGGATATTGATGATTATAGAGAAAGTCCGGCTTTAGAGGTGATAGAAATTTTGGAAAACAAAGGTGCCAATGTTGAATTTTATGACCCTTATATTTTTGAATACAGTTATGAAGGAAAAATCAAGAAAGGGTCTGTAAAACTGACTGCTGAAATATTAAAAGAAGCCGATTTGGTATTAGTAACTACTTGTCATTCAGATGTAGATTATGACTACGTACAACAACACGCTCATATGATTTTTGACACTAAGAACGCAATGAAAAATATTGTTAATAGAAATAATATTGAATTGTTATAACTTATGGAAACTAAAAAGAAAATATGCGTAATTGGTGGTGGAAGATGGGGAAAAAATCATATAAAGTCTCTATACTTGATGGGCAATTTGGGAGGAATTATAGAATCTAATACTGATAGATTAAATTCCCTTCTAGATGAATATCGAGTTAAAGGATATAAAGAAATTGATGATGCTATTAATGAAGGATTTGATGGTTATATTGTTGCTACACCTCCGATTATGCATTATCCAATTGGAAAAAAATTATTAGAAAAAGGTTTAAATGTACTGATTGAAAAACCGATGACTCTTTCATCAGCAACCGCTGAAGAGTTACTTATATTGTCTGAAAAAACAGGTGGAAAACTGATGGTTGGACATGTGTTACTATTTCATCCTGCAATAAGAAAAATTAAAGAAGTTATTGATTCTGGAAAGATTGGTAATCTTTATTATATCTATTCAAATAGGGTAAATCATGGTACAGTAAGGACAGAGGAAAATGTATTTTGGTCTTTTGCTCCACATGATATTTCTGTAATCGAATATTTTGTTGGATCACCTCCGATTTTTATTGAATCCAGTGGATCAAAATTCCTACAAAAAAATGTATATGATTTCACAATGACTCAACTTGTTTATCCTAACAATGTTCACGCACATATTTTTGTATCCTGGCTGCATCCATTTAAAGAACAAAGATTAGTTCTTGTTGGAAGTAAAGGGATGATATCATTTGATGATTCTTCTATAGAAAAAGAGATTTTTTATTATCAAAAGCAGATTGTGTTTGATAATGGTTATCCAGAGAAGGTTGAGAAACCAACTGAAATTATTGCATATGAAAATAAACAACCGTTAAGTGAAGAATTAAACTATTTTGTTAATAATTTAGATAAAACAATTGAGATTTCAAATGGGTATTCGGGTCTTGAAGTAGTTAAAGTTCTTGAAAAAGCACAAAACATTATTGAAAAAAAACAATAACATATATTATAATGGAACAATTTATTAAATATTTTGCTAATCAATTTGACGACACTGACATTACAGAATTTAAATCAGAAACCAATTTTAGAGATTTAGAAGAATGGTCATCTCTCACTGCACTAGCAATACTAAACATGATGGAGAAAAAATATAATGTAACCATCAAGGCTGACGAAATGAAAAAAGCGAATACCATACAGGAGTTATTCAATTTATTACAATCAAAAATGTAATAACCACTTTCCCTTATGATTATGAATAATCCGTTTTCATTGAATAATAAAACCATTCTTGTTACAGGTGCGTCATCTGGCATTGGACGGTCAATAGCAATTACATGTTCGCAAATGGGAGCAAAAGTAATTATTACTGGACGTAACGAAAAAAGGCTTAACCAGACCTATATTGATTTGGAAGGAAGTGGTCATGAGAAAGTGATTGCTGATTTAACGAATTTTTCACAATTAAAAGATATGGTTGAACAACTTCCCAAACTGGATGGTGTTGTAGGTAATGCGGGAATAGTGAAATCATTAATAACACAAGCGAGTGAACCGAAGGATGTTGATGATATTTTTAGGATAAATACATTTGCGCCAATATACCTCATCCAATTTTTATTACAAACCAAGAAATTAAATAAAAATGCATCCATCGTATTTATTTCATCTATATCCGGTGTGTATTGTGGTGCTATAGGAGGTAGTCTTTATGGATCAACAAAAGCTGCCATAGATGGTTTTTCAAAAGCATTAGCACTTGAATTAGCACCTCGTGGAATTCGAGTGAACACAATTAATCCTGGAATGGTAGATACTGGTATTTTTGATAATACTTCTTTGTCGAAAGAACAATTTTATGAAGACATGAAGAACTATCCTCTAAAACGCTATGGAAAACCTGAGGATGTGACATATGCGACTATTTACTTGTTATCTGATGCTGCAGAATGGGTTACCGGTACAAGTTTGTTGATAGATGGCGGTTATACTTTAATATGATAATTATGAATGCATATTTGAAAGCGATATCGTATTATTTGCCAGAAAAAATCGTTACGAATGATGATTTGGCAAAAGAGTTCCCTGAATGGACAGCAGAGAAAATTACCACAAAAATTGGAGTTGATGAGAGACATGTGGTGAAAGATAACGAAACAGTGCTAGATTTAGCAGTAAACGCGGCTGAAAAACTTTTTTTTGAATACAAGATTGATAGAAAATCAATTGATTTTATTTTGTTTTGCACACAAAGTCCTGATTATTTTTTACCTACTTCGGCGTGTGTTATTCAAAATAAATTAAATATTCCGACTTCCTGTGGCGCTCTTGACTTCAATTTGGGTTGTTCTGGTTTTATTTTCGGATTAATGATTGCAAAAGGTTTCATTATCGCAGGTGTTGCAAATAACGTTCTTTTACTTACCTCTGAAACATACACAAAACATATTCATCCCAAGGATAAAAGTAACAGAACAATTTTTGGTGATGCTGCTGCAGCAACATTAATATCCACAGAAGGATTTGCAAAAATTGGGAATTTCGATTATGGAACTGATGGCAGTGGGGCAAATAACTTAATGGTGAAAACTGGAGGGATGAGATATAAATCACCCGTTAATGATACAACATATGATAATGAAGGGAATGTATTATCAAGTGATAATTTATTTATGAACGGAGGTGACATCTTCAATTTCACTGCTGATGCCGTGCCTGTTTTGGTCAAAAATGTGCTGAAAAATAATAATCTGACAGATGATGATATTCAATTGTATGTCTTTCATCAAGCCAATAAATACATGATCAATTATCTTAGGAAATTAATTGGTATTGATAAGGAGAAGTTTTACATATATATGTCAAAAGTAGGTAATACTGTTTCTTCAACTATACCTATTGCCTTGTATGAGGCAAAAAAAGAAAATCTGCTTAAAGGGAATGTATTAATTGCCGGTTTTGGTGTTGGGTATTCGTGGGGTGGAACGATATTGAAAACAATAAAATAAATAAACGATAATATGTTTAAACTAAGTGAGATTCTACCCAAAATTGGTTATGAAGGAAGGTTTATTATAAAGAATGAAAGGCCTTTTAAGTATTTGGCTCTTTCAGTTTCAGTTCTAAATGATCCTTATTGTGTGTTTATAGATAATAAGAGATATATCTCAAATATTACAGAATATGTCTCAATGGTTATTACAACAAGTGAAGTGGCGGGTTCATTACAGAACACATCATCTTATGGTATTTGTATTGTAGATAATCCAAGAGTTCTTTTTTTTACTATACACAACTTTCTTTGTAATGATCCGAATTATTGTCGTCATAAGTATGATTCAATTATTGGCAATAATTGTGTTATAAGTGAACGAGCTGTTATTGCGCCTAAAAATGTCACAATAGGAAATAATGTGACAATTGAAGACTTTTCGGTAATTAAGGAAAATACCATCATTGGTGATAATACAATTATTGGAGCTGGTTCAATAATTGGAGGAACAGGGTTTGAGTTTAAAAGAGTCAATAATGTTGTTTTATCTGTCAAACATATTGGTGGAGTAGTTATTGGGGAGAATGTGGAAATCCAGTATAATTCATGTGTGGATAAAGCAATTTATCCCTGGGCTGATACCATTATTGGTAATTACTGTAAGATTGATAATTTGGTACATATAGCACACGCGGTGAGGCTTGGCAATAATGTATTGATAGCTGCGAACAGTAGTATTTCGGGGAGAACAATTATTGGAAATAATAGTTGGATTGGTGTTGGTGTTACAATTATTAATGGAATTCGAATTGGGGAGGAATCCCACATTAACATTGGTTCGGTTGTATTAAAAAATGTTAAAGAAAACAAGACAGTTTTAGGCAATCCTGCATGTGACATTGAAAAATTCAGTAAAATACAATACGAGCTAAGTGATTTAATAATTAATAAATAATCAAAAATTCTATGCAATTCAGAGACTTAGTGAAGCAATATCAGGAACTGAAACCTGAAATCGATGTGGCGATGACCAACACCGCCGCATCGGGTGGTTATATAATGGGTAAAGCTGTAAAAGAACTTGAACAAGAACTTGCAGATTATGTAGGGGTAAAGCACTGCATTTCCTGTGCTAATGGAACAGATGCACTTACACTAGCCTTGAAGTCTTGGAATATCAAGCCTGGTGATGCAGTTTTTGTTCCTGATTTCACTTTTTTTGCCTCAGCTGAAGTGATTTCTGAAGAAGGGGCAACATGTGTCTTTGTAGATGTTTTGGAGGACACTTTCAACATGAATCCTTCTGATCTTGAAAAAAGAATTCAAAAAACACTGTCAAAAGGCGCTCTGACCCCAAGAGCTATCATAACAGTAGATCTCTTCGGACTGCCTGCAGACTATTTTGCCATAAAGGAAATTGCCGATAAATATGGCCTTCTGATTCTTGAAGATGCTGCACAGGGCTTTGGAGGTTTGATAAATGACCGCAAAGCTTGCAGTTTTGGAGATATATCAACTACATCTTTTTTTCCTGCCAAACCTTTAGGTTGTTATGGCGATGGTGGTGCAATCTTTACCAACAATGATGAATGGGTTGCGACGATTAACTCTTTGAAGGTTCATGGGAAAGGTTCTGAAAAATATGATAATGTACGTATAGGAATGAATTCCAGGTTGGACACTATACAAGCAGCAATATTACAAATTAAATTTAAAGCATTTAGGGATTATGAATTAGCTGATATCAATAAAGCCGCATATCTATACACTAATAGATTAAAGAATGTGGTCAAAACACCAACTATTCCTAATGGATTTTTTTCAAGTTGGGCACAGTATAGCATTATCCTAAAAGACAAAGAACAACGTGACGGACTCCAACTGTATTTAAAAGAAAGAGGGATCCCAACCATGATATATTATCCTAATCCTATGCATTTACAGACAGCGTATAAGCATTTAGGTTACTCAAAAGGAGATTTTCCATTTACGGAAAAGCTATGTGATACTGTTTTAGCTTTACCAATACATCCTTATATTACAGAGCTTGATGTTGAAAGGGTATCAGTTTGTATACTAAATTATCTCAAATAACTCTAATAATATGTGTGGAATATTTGGCATATTATCTTCTTCTGGCATAGATAAATCGAAGCTAAATACATTAGTAAAACACTCAAAACAAAGAGGCACTGATTCAAGTGGCCTTCTGTATTACGATGAGGTTAAATACAATGTTGACAGAGCTGATTATGACGTAGAAAGATTATTAAATAAAATTCGTCCTTTTAGAAGCAGGATTGTGTTAGGACACAGTAGGCTAATAACAAATGGATTATGTGATAATCAACCAGTAGTAAGAGGAAGCATCGCAGCCATCCATAATGGCATTATTCTTAACGAAGATGATATTTGGGAAAAACTGACTGTGCCCCGTCATTTAAAAATTGATTCAGAAACAATAGTTGCTATCACTGAGGAATTCCTTGAAAACCATGGGACAATTGAAGACCTTTCTTCACGTATACTATCTCTTTGTGATGGTGTCGTTGCGTGTGCATTAATCATGCCTACCTTTGGTAAACTAGTACTCTTTTCCAATAATGGAAGTTTATACATCGGCTCTAGCGATGGTAATATGTATTTTGCTTCAGAGAGATATGGATTAACCCTTATTGAATGTCAAAATATAAAACAAATTAAAGAGGATGCATTAATACTAGATATACCTGTATCTGATAAGGGTTTTTCAATAACAGACGAAAAGATTAGGACAGAAAACTTGATACCTCCTTTAAAATTATGTAAAACTGAAGAGAGTTTATTGG
>ERZ795048.2904-NODE-2904-length-13250-cov-5.780523_pt1 | contig 13250 bp, 12 predicted proteins | sample MGYA00375132_ERZ795048 | MGnify/ENA primary metagenome ERZ795048 (study PRJEB30177, sample SAMN05720225) | activated sludge metagenome | isolation source: Anaerobic digester | place: Hong Kong | collected 2014-12-17 ...
CACGATCGCATCCGGCTTCATCGACACCAGCGTGTCGACCGTGTCGATAAAATTTTCACCCTTGGCCAGCGAGCTGGTCTCCGGGTTCCAGTTCACCACATCCGCGCCCAGACGCTTGGCCGCAATCTCGAATGAGGTCAGCGTCCGCGTCGAATTTTCAAAAAACAGATGCAGGATCACCTTGTTCTTCAGCCGTTCCGTATCCCACGATCCGGACTTAAGCGCATCGGAATATTCCTGCGCCCGGCTCAAAAACACAGCGATTTGCTCGGCATCCAGCTCATCAATCCCTAATAAATGGCGCATAATTGTATCCCCGTATGAAAAAAACACATCACATAAAGCAAAACCATAGAACCTTATCCGATGTCCAGAGGGAAAATTTTTGCTATACTCAGGAAAGGCAATTCTGTCGCTTTTCTTCTTTTTTCTCTTTTTCTTTCATTCAAAAGGCAAAAAAATGTTCAATATTATAAGAATATTAATAGATTTCCTGCATAAAATAGGGTTAAGCTTTGGGACAAAATCAGAGCAAAGTGCACGGCCCATGCCGGTTGAGACGCAAACGGACCCAAAACGCGGGATCATTCATAAAGATCCGCTTTTGGCGTTTGAAGACGGCAAACTGGTCATGGTGGTCGAGCACCACTTTGAAAATGTCCCGAGCTGGGTTGAATGGGATAAGGACAGGCAGATTGTCACCATTACCCAAATGAATGGTGACCTTGATGAAGCCAAGCTGGAAATCAAGGAAGATTGCATCGGGCGTTTGGAAATGGCACGCAACTTGCTTTTGGTAAGTCTCGATGTCAGTAACGATAATGATGAAAGGATTATGCACTCTGTTCCCATCCTTATAAGGACGTAAAAACAGGCAGGGTGTGTTAAAGGAGAAAAGAGATGGAAATTTTAAACAAAAACGAAGCAAGCTTTGCCGGGTATGAAGCCATTGTCGCCGCCGCCGTTGCGATTGAAAACCCGCAAGAAGGTGAGACCTATAATCTTGGCGTAATCAAGGTTGCCACCAGTAATACTGTGGCATCAGTAGGCCTTCAAAATGAGCCGGACGGCCCGAAACTTAACTAACAATCTGGATAATCTGTTCAGCCGCCAGCGCATCAATCTCCGCATCGGAGAGCCTGAGCTGCTGGCTTAAAATCTCGCGCGTATGCTGCCCGCATACGGGAGGAGCATATTTGTAAGTGACCGGCGTTCCTGAGAGCTTCAGCGGACTGCCGACCAGATGAACGGGCGCATTCGTTAGCGGGTGCTCCATTTCAATCTTCATATCGCGCGCACTGATCTGCGGATCTCCAAAAACCTTATCCATAGTATTGACCGGCCCGCAGGGCACATCGGCATCATGCAGTCCGTCAATCCAGTGCGCAATATCATGCCGGGCAATCAGCGTTTCAATCATCGGTACAAGAGTTTCACGATGGAGAACCCGCGCGCTGTTGGTGGCAAAGCGTTCATCTTCAGCCCATTCGCTATGCCCGGCAAAATCGCAAAATCGTTGGAACTGCTCATTATTGCCGACCGCCAAAATGACGTAACCATCCGCGGCTTTGAAAGCCTGATACGGCACAATCGTCGAATGCGCATTGCCCACGCGCGGGGCAGGGCGGCCTGAAGTAAGATAATATTGAGCAATATTGGTTAGTGCCGCCAAAGTGCAATCGCCCAGCGCCAGATCGATATATTGTCCCTGGCCTGTTTCACGGCGATGATAAAGCGCCGCCAGAATGCCCACCGCCGCGTTCAGCCCCGTCATAACATCACCCAATGCGACGCCGACTTTCATCGGGGCGCCGTCAGGATCGCCCGTACAGGCCATCAATCCCGTCATCGCCTGCGCAAGAAAATCGTATCCCGGCTCACGGGCCAGCGGCCCCGTCTGGCCAAACCCGGTAATCGAACAATATATAAGGGCCGGATGGTCTTTTTTCAGGCTCTCGTAATCCAGCCCGTATTTCTTCAGCCCTCCGACCTTGAAATTCTCAATCACAATGTCGCACTGCGCAATCAGGGATTTAACGATCTCTTGTCCTTTGGGTGTGGTCAAATCAATCGCAATCGATTTTTTATTCCGGTTGCACGACAGGTAATAGGCGCTCTCGCTTGTATTGCTACCTTGGCCGTTCTGTAAGAAAGGTGGTCCCCATTTACGCGTGTCATCGCCGCTTCCGGGTTTTTCGACCTTAAGTATCTCCGCGCCAAGATCCCCAAGCATTTGTGTGCAATACGGCCCCGCCAGAACGCGGGAAAGATCGAGAATGCGAATATTGTGAAGCGCTTTATTCATGATAGACCAAGATGGGTAAGAGGAAAGAATTTTTCAAGAGCCGCGATAAACAGCCCGGCGGCAAATCCTGGTCCGGCGGGTAGCGAAAATGTTGAGAGCGATTCAATCCTGCGCGTTTTGATCCATTGCCGCACGATTAGCATAAGCCCATGCACAAGCCCGGCAACAGCTCCGGCCATCAAGGCTATCAGTATGAAATACGAGCCCAGCCACAACCCACCCACCGCCATCAGCTTCACATCGCCTAGCCCCAGCGTATCGGTTTTATAAAACGCATTGCCAAGAGCGCGAATCAGATAAAGCGTTCCACCGCCAATAAACCCGCCCAGTACCATATCGCTCACCGGCATATAGAAAAACAGCGTACTGGCATGAAACATAAATCCGGCCAGTGCGAGGCTCAGCACCAGAATATTCGGCAGCAACAAGGTGCGCAGATCAATGATAATCAGGGCGGCGAGAAGCCCCGTGCCGATCAACAGACAAAGAATGGAAACGATTTCGAGCATAGATACCAGGCCGCTGCGTGAAACAGATTGCAACAGTCTAACAGTTTTTATCAGGCGGCTAAATGAGTTTTGACCCTAAAACTGTGTACAGTCCTGATAAGGGTTCTGTTCTGATGCGTTATTTTGCTTTAAAGTGATTCGAAACGTGTATTTTTCAAACACTCTTGACGTGTGGTTTTGTCCTAACCTTTTATTTATTCTAACTTTTAGAGTTCTATGACTGAATCTGCCAAAATTTTAGTTGTTGAAGACAATGACTTTGTCCGCATGCAAATTGCCAAATTTTTGCAGGATGAAGGCTATGAAGTTATCGAAGGAACAGACGGAAGCGATGCGCTTGAGAAAATGGCACCCGATGTTGCAATGGCCATTGTGGATGTGCGCATGGAACCGATTGATGGTTTTGAGTTTATTAAGACTCTGCGGAGTGAGGATAATGAGACGCCCGTTGTTTTGGTGACGGGGGATCAGAATCCCGATCTTTTGGCTGAGGCTGGGAAGTGGCACGTTGCTGCAGTCTTAATGAAACCGGTTCAGCGCGACAGGCTTGTTAAAACGGTGTCCAGAACGCTTCAATCTTTATCGCGGGCAAGTGCGCAATGACGGATGGTAAAACGAATAAGGTCAGTATGAAACGTTTTTGCAGCCGAAGTTCGATGTTGCTTGTGCTCGGTGCTGTGTCTCTGGTGTTTTTAGGAAGCTGCGCCGATGTGAATACGCCAGGTGCGCGTAACGCAAACATTCCGTCTCCGGCAATGGCCGATCCTCGGCCTGAGGCGATTAACGAGCAGCCCGATAGTGTGATTTACCTGCCGCTAGGAAGTGATGTTCTCGTGCCTGAGGTTATTCGTGGAGCGGCCTTACCTGATGAGGTTGTTGGTCCGTTTGAGCTACGCTCAGAAACTCTTGCCGGAGCTTTACAGCTCATTCTGGCTGATTATCAAATTCCGCTGGCTTTCGAAACAGACGAGGGGTTAACGCGGACAATCACGGTGGCCAATTTACGCGGGCCGCTCAGCAATGTTGTTGATAAGGTCTGTGGTCTTGCGGATCTGTATTGTTCTTTTGAGGATGGCTTGCTGGTCATTAAGGACATGCAGACATTCACAGTCTCTATCCCGCCGATTGGTGGAAATACAGATATGTTATCATCGCTTGCAACGGGCTTGCAGGCGATTACAGGAAAGACGCCCATCACAGAAACGGCAACGCGCACAATCATTTATGAGGCGACAAGCCGTACCGCCCAGCAGGCGGAGCGCTATTTTCAGCGTATTCGTTCCAATACGGCCCTGATTGTTTTTGAAGTTTATATCTGGGAAGTGGGTCTGAATTCTGATAACGCAACCGGTATCGACTGGCAGAAAATTGACGTCTTTGGTAAATATGCAACCGGAATTAATATTCCTGGCGGTGTCGGCGCAGGCTTTACGCCAATCAGTATAGGCTTGCCAACAGTCACCGGAACGCCGTCCTTTGATGGCAATGATGTGCTTGAGTTTATTTCCAATTACGGGTCGGTGAAAACTATATCTCAGCCGCAAATCACGGTTTTGTCTGGTTCGGAGGCAACGCTGCGCGCTGCTGATACAGTGAACTATGTCTCCTCTCTTAGTCGTTCTGTCGATAATGGGGAGGTGACAGTTTCGACGGAAACCGATTCGGTAGACACGGGCTTTACACTGACCATTTCCAGTGCCTGGGACAAAGCTACAATTTACGGTAATATTGATATTGAGCTGCAGGAATTTCGCCGCTTTCAGAATTTTGATGCCGATGGCACCACGCTGCAATTGCCGGAAACAACCGAGCGAGAACTTTCAACGCAGATTCGCATTCGTCCCGGTGATTCGTTGCTGATTGCCGGTTTGGTACGAGAGAATGACCAATATGATACCGCTGGCCCGGGTTTTAACAAGCCGCTCTTCCCAACATCGCGTTCGGCAACTGTGTCCAATACCGAATTGGTCTTCCTGCTGAAGCCGCGCGTGATAGTGTATACATCAGAAGGGAAGGCTGAAAACTACGCGCAAAAAACGATTGTGCAGCAAGGTAATGGTGTGTTTGGACAGGATTCCGTTTCATCTGAACAGTTGCCCCAACCAATAATCTTTCCAACAAGCACGATTCCTGCTGATTTGCTGAACCCATCCGGGCATTAATCTTTGGGTTGAAGATGCGTTTTTATCCGGGGATGCTAAAACTGAATAAAAGTCGAAAAAACGGTATTTAATGCTGTTTCAGTGAATTTTTATGTTATGATTCAACATCAGTCATGCGTGTGAGTACGCTATGGCAGTCCTTTATTTTGATCAGATATTCATCATTATTATGCGTTTGCATCTTTTTATTTTAATGGCTTCAATGTTGTGTTTCTCGGTATTTATATCGGGGAATGCGCTGGCGCAATATCCGGGATTTGATGACCCCGGTAAGACGGTATCGGGTGGGGGGTCGGCAGGCTTGGTGCCGGTTACCCCAAGTATAGATGGTGGGGCCATTCCAATTGGAGCGACAGCTCAGGTTGTGGTGCTGTTCCGGAATGAGGGCGGTCAGCCCGTTGAAACCGGCACAATCCGTCTTTATCCCTCTTCAACGGTTTCTGCAATTGTTTCTCTGAATCAGTGCGAGAATGAGCCGCTTCCTTCTGGCGCCGAATGTGCAATCGCCTTGTCTGTAAAAGGTTTGCAGGCCGGGCCTTGGCGTGTTGAAATGCTGATGGCGCACAGTGGCCGTACGCGCCTGGTCACGGCAACGGTGATGGGGAGCGTGGAGACAACCGAAGGCGCTGGAGATAAGCTTACAAGCGATATTGAAATGATCCCTGACACAGTCGATTTTGGATCTCTCAATGCGGCGCAAACTCTTATCGAGCCTGTGATTTTGCGCAATATCACCTCAAACGAGATTAGCATTAATGACATCTATATTGATACCAGCGAACAAGCCGGTTACGCCCTTAAAACCGAGTGTAGTAAATTGGCCGCCGGGCAATCCTGTATCGCGACAATTACGTGGTCCCCAAAGCTAAAAGGGCGCTCTTCAGGTGTATTGGTGGTTAAGCATACGGGGCCTGCAGCCCTTTCCAGCGTACCGTTGAAGGGCGAGTATGCCCCGGAAAATGTGAGCAGTGCACAGGTTTTCCCTCAGGCTGTCCCGGGTAAAGGGTTGTTGGTTTCCTCGGCGGAGGACATTGATTTTGGCTCGGGGATTGAAACTGCTTCAAGCATTACTGTCTCGCTGGTGAATTCCGGCGATGCTGATTTGATGCTACGCGATATTCGTATTTCTGGCTCTGATAACGGTGTAGGGTTTAAGGAAGACGGGTGTCTGCCCGGTACGGTGCTTGAGCCTGTCGAGGCTTGCCCGTTAACAGTGACATGGTCTCCAACCCGCGTGGGCGATATTCTGGATGATATTCAAATATTGCACGATGGCGCGCGCGGTGTGTTGGTGTTGCCGGTGCGTGGTAATGCCCTTTCAACGGTAAGTCAGGACCAAAAAGCAATTGTTTTAAGTGAAGGGGCGATTGAGCTTGATGGCGAAGCGCCCGAACGTTCCGAAGAAGCCCTTGAGGCGGGTGTGCCGGAAACGCAAGAAGAAGCTGCGCAGAAAAACGCTGCGCGTGTCGGGGCTAAGCCGTCCTACGCCGCATCATCGTCTGCAAATATCTCCGGCGCTTTGGACGGATATAAGATCACCTCATTTTCTCCAACGCGCGCCATTATTAACGGTCCGGGCGGAAGTCGCCTTGTTTTCGATAATGAAGAAGTCGTTTTGGGCGGAGTGCCTTGGATGGTACTGATTCAGCCCAGCGGCATTGAATTTATGCATAGAGGAAAGCGCGTTTTGCTGCTTTTTGACAGATCTTTATCTTCTATTAACCGTGTTAATGCATCATCAAGCGAGAGTGGGAGCAGTTCTGGATCTTCCTCATCAAGTGATGCAAGTGATGGTTAAATATGGACGATACAACGCAAAATGATGATAAGCGCAAACAAGGCGGGGACGGCCCACCACAAGGTGTAGAGCGCCGTAAGGCCGATTCTCGTAAGCGTATGCGCTCCAGTGAGGGGCGTGAACGCTATCTGGATATGGTTCAGCGCGAACGCGCTTTGTTGCTCGATCAGGGGATTGCCCGCTCTACCGAACAGCTGTTGGATATGGCAGGCGCTGCCGTGCCGTCCGATATTGAAGACGAAGGTGTTAAAGACCGCGCCACCGGCGACCAGCTTCGTGCAATCCTGCCTGTTCAATCCTGGCTACCTTTAAGTATCCACCTGATCGGCCTGCGTGATGGCATCATGCGCATTGCACCGTTGCACGACATGAATGATCGCCAGATCAATTCTCTAATCTCAACCGCGCAACGAAGCGGTTTCCACGTTGAAAAGATTGAAATCGAGGTTTGGGACCGTAAAGAACTTATCGACACGCTACGATCTGTGCACGATTTGTCTGCCGATCGTTGCGAAAAAACATTGGCGCTGTGGCTGACAGACCCCGATAATGGCTTGCTTTTGAACCAGTTTCAGCGCGATATGATGGCCGAAGCACTGCAAATGCGCGCCTCCGATATTCACCTGGTACAAGATAACAACCCCGATGCGCCAAACTGGATTCAATATCGCATCGATGGCGATATGATTCCGATGCATCTGCTTCCTGCTGATGCAATGGCGCGTCTGACAACCTTGCTGAAACGCGATGCGGGCCTGAACTTCGGGGACAGAACGACGCCCAAAGATGGCCGCTTTGGCTTTACCTGGCAGGGCCGAGCGATTGACGTGCGTGTGGCGGCCGGTCCTCAGGCGCAAGACGGTGAAAAGCTGACATTGCGTTTGCTTGACCGCGCCGCGCTCAAAGGTTTTGACGAATTATTCAGCCGTCATGAAGACGTGGCGGACTATTTAGCTCAACTTCTCTCGCCCGATATTAAGGGTGGCGGGGGGATGATTTTGCTCTCCGGTCCGACTGGTTCTGGTAAAACCACAACACTCTACGCTTGTGTGCAGCAGATCGACCGCCGCCGTCGCCACGTTCTGACCATCGAAGATCCGATTGAATACGAACTGCGTTATGCAACGCAATGGCAGGTCCGTCCTGGTATGGAAGGCGGGGGGTTTGCCGATCTGATTCGCGCCTCAATGCGTCATGATCCGGACTATATTATCATCGGGGAGATGCGTGATGCTGATACGGTGGAAACGTCTCTTAAGGCCGCTGAATCCGGTCACACCGTGATTTCAACCATTCACGCCGACACCGCACTGCAAACCTTTGAGCGCTTGCGCTCTTTGATGCCATCCGAACGCGAGCGCTCCTCGACCTATACATTGGCCCAGCAGGTTAAGTGCATTTTGAATCAGCGTTTGGTCCGCACGCTTTGCCAAGGTTGTGCACATAAAGAGGAAGCGGGTAAGGTACTAAAAGAACATGAATTAAAACTCTTCGATCTCGCTCCGGAAGCAAGGGTGCGCCGTCACAATACTTCGGGGTGCGATTTATGTAACCGCACCGGTATTTCAGGGCGAACGCTGCTTTTGGATGCGCTTTTGATTACATTGGGCCCGGCGCACCGTAATGAAATTTACGAAGCTTTAATCGGAAACGTGAATAATGTAGTGAACGAGGAAGGTGTTGTAGTGCACACGAGGCGCGAGGGACTCATTGACCTCGTTCTGAGCGGTCTTGTCGATCCGAAAGCCGCAATATCCTACCTTGAGCAGTAATAACCCCTATGTCATCCCGGCGCAGGCCGGGATCTCATACCGGTAACAGCAAGATTCCTGCTTTCGCAGGAATGACAGGTAAAGAATGTTTTGTCGCTTCGCTTTTCTTTTACACAAGGCAGGAGAAGCGATGCGTGTAATTGATACGCGAGCGACGAGTAACGCTGTGTAAAAGAAAAGCGAAGTGACAAAATGCAGCAATGGGTTGCGGAAATTGCATATGAAACGCCGTCGGGGCCGAAAAAGGTCAGCGAATCGTTCTACCTGCCATCTGTTGATGATGTTCGCGTCGCCGTAACCAAAAAAGGTGGCTTTGTGCTGAGCATTCGCCCGCACGCACGTTCGCCTTTGGAACGCCTGCTGGCACGTTCGACCTGGTGGCAGGTTCAGCTTTTGCGCGGTATTCAGTTTCGCTCAACATCAACATCACCAGGCGTTGCTCTATGGAAGATTATCCAGGCTGAAACAAACCCGCGCAGGCAAAATATAATGGCCCCGGCCCGCGAAGCCTTGGCCAGAGGGCTGGGCGTAATTGACGCGCTCAAAGCGCTCAATACTTTCGATCATGGAACATTGGCGATTCTTGCCGGTTCGGAAAGAGCTAACCGCTTGGTAGAGGGGATTCCACACGCCATCCACTCCATTACTCAAAAGAAGAAAAACGCCGCCGCCATCATGGGAACCATGGGTTGGCTGGCTTTCGATGTGTTTTCAATTGTGTCATCCTTGTGGGCTGGTAAAGACATGGTTTTAGGGTGGTTTCGCGATAATACGCCAACTGACCCCGAGGAACTTGAAAAATTCCTGACTGTTGTTGGGCGTCTGGAACTAACCTGGGACGTTTTGATTTTCACATCTGTAGGGTTTGGAGCCTTTATGGCATGGTGCGTGTTTTCCTATTGGATAAACCGCGGAAAAAGGGACTTTCCAACCGCGCGCATTGTCCGCAAAATCCCGCTTATTGGCGGCTATCTGCGCGATTTGGCTTTCGCTGATTCAATGTCGGCAGCCGCCCGTATGCTGCGTGGACTGGTGCCGATCAACGATACGCTTGATCAATCTTCAGAAGCTTCATCCGCACCGGATGTAACAGAGTATTGGAAGGAGTCGTTAAAGGACCTTGGGCGCGGGGTTTCATTGGGAGCCGCCTTGGACCGCGCGCCGTTAACTCGCAGTGAACGTCTTGAAGTTGCAGGCTTGTCTGATCTCGGCCAAGTTGCTACAGTAATGGAGTCTATCGCCGAAATGCGTTCGCAGGCGGCGCGGACAAAACACAAGTTGATCGTTTGGATCGCATTTCTTCTAACCGGCATATTCCTTGCCATCGCTTTCGGGAGCGCCATTTACGCATTGACAGTTATGAATATGAGTATGGATTCAATGATGGGCGGTCTGATGGAAGGCGCAATTTAGGGAAAAAGATTTGGCTCTAATTTCTAAAGAAGATAAAGGCTTGCCAGGTAAACGCATTCAGGAGAATGCGTCCGGCGTTTCGCGCGCGGCGCCCGGTATAAGCGATTATCTGGCCGGTGAAGCCGCAAGTGTACCCACAGACTTGAAGCCTTACTTGCCTCAGGAACTCGTCGGCGGCGTTATTCCCCATATCCCCGGCACGGAAGAAGAGGCCGTCTGGAATGCAGCGTCGCAAGCCTGTGGGACGGAAAAGGTGCATTATTGCTATTCCGTCGATGAAAATAAAATCTGGTATTTAGCCTGCCCGTCTGCATCATTGGCCTCAAACCCTGACAGCTGGTGCCCTCTGGCCGCCGCGCTTCCGGGAAATAGCGAATATTGGGATCGTGAAACGGTCTATCTCTATGAACAAGAAGGACTAGCCTCAGCCCTGCGCTGGGACCCGGAAACTGGCCGCATGCAGGTGTTTTTGGGGGCTGCCAGAACGATTTTACCGCGCGTACAAAGCATGGATGCGAATTTCGTAACGATTAATCCGGATGTGGCAGATCTGGTGCCATGGAAAAATCGTATGCTTAAAACAGAAAAACTTTCTCGCGCTACGGTACGAATGTTGCTGTTTATTGGCATGATAGTGAATTTTATAGCAATTATAATCCTGCTGATTAGCTACGTATCAGTCAATATGATAGAACGAAACTTGTCAAAGGTTCAGGAAGAAACACAATTGGCTTCAAATCAATTGGTCCAGCAAGCTAAAGATGCGATGCAAAGCGATACAATCAAGCATATGGTGCGTGTTCAGGAAATTCTCGACGGTCTGGGTAGGCTGGACAGCACTCTGGTTCGGTATGAAATTAAAGGCGCACAGGTCGAATGGCAGGCATTGGTGCCGCCAGCCTATATTCAAACAGTGATGACAAAATATCCGGTGCGGGTCGATGATACGGTAAAGGAAAAAGATGGGCGTATTCGCGTTATAGGAAATCGCTAAAAATACAAAAAGACTATACCTTTGATAGGGGGGCTGTGTACTGTTTTTAAAAGGAATTTAACCTCTTTATTTTATACTAAATATAACTATAATTTTACGAATGAACAAGATCGGGGAATAGAAGTTGGATTTTAGTAAGCTACAGCAGTCTTTTAAGGAATTTGATTGGCGCTCGCTTAAAAAATATACCAGTCCGCAAGCTGCGGACGATCTTAATGCATTTCTGGAAAAAATGCCGCAAAACGCCGGTCAGACGATGTTGATTATTGCCGGTCTTATGTGGGCTATGGGCGGGGCGATTGGTTTGTTCACTACAGTTCAGCTGCAAAAACTCACGGAAACGCGTGCGCAATTGCAAGAGGCGCAAGCGCTAAAGCCCAGTGTACCACAGGTCAGAGATGTTCCTGTAAATCCTAATGAAGTGGACGAATTTGTTACCAAGGTCAAAGATATTTATACGGGACTGAAAATCAGTGCCAGTGGACCATCTATTTCAATAACAGCAACAACTTTAGGTTCATTTGGACAATTTCGTGAGGCTATCGGGCACGTTCAAAACGGGGGTGCAGGATGGAACGTGAATATTCAGAACTTTTGCGTAGGGCGCGAGTGTGAAAGATATCCACTTTCGGCATCTTTGAAGATAAACAAGGTTTCCGTGAAGTGATTGGGATGATATACTTAAAGTTACAAGGTGGAGAATAAAAATATGTTGAAGACACTTAAACGTTTTTATAAAAACAAAAAAACCTTAGGAAGAGCGGCTGAACGTGGGAATGTGCTGTTCCTGATCCTGATCGCTGTGGCGCTGTTTGCCGCCCTTTCATACGCTGTGACGCAATCCTCGCGCTCCGGCGGTGGTGCTTCTGATGGAGAAAGTAATCTTGTGAATTCAGCGCAGATCACCCAGTATCCGGCCTCTGTGCGCACGGCCATTGTCCGTATGATTATTGGAGGCACAGATGTCGGTCAGCTCAATTTTGATCCTCCATCTGCTTTTAGTATTGCGGTCACCGGCTGTGACGTGGCTTCTGTTTCTTCAACATGTGTGTTCCACCCTGACGGTGGTGGTGCCACGCGTGTAACCGCGCCGCCCGAGGTTATGGCCAGTGGATCGCAAGGAGATTGGATTTTCACCAGTGATTTTGCTATTGAAAACATTGGTCGGACCACGGCCTCTAACAACTCGAACGATGTCATTGCGTTTTTGCCCGGAGTTGGGCAATCCTTGTGTGAGCGTCTGAACACCGAGCTTGGTGTGCCGACCTCGACAGATGCTGATGGCGATAGTGTGCCCGATGCAGGTATTGTAATAGGCAACGTTCCAACGGCCGCTGACGAAATGGACAACAACAACCTGGGCATTGGCCCGGCTGCTGCTGGCGCTGGTAAACGCCTGACCAACGACCTGTCTGGCCAGCCTTTTGGCTGTGCCGACTTTGATGCCACGACCAATCAGGCGGATGACAGTGACCTTGTATACTTCCACGTTCTTGTCGAACGTTAAGGCGGGAAATGAATTTGCAGCCTTATAAGATAGTAACAAAGCGCGCTTCTGAAGCTGGAAGCGCGCTTGTCTATATCCTGATTGCAATCGCGCTGCTCGCGGCTCTGACGATCAGCTTCATGGAGCCGTCTTCCCAGCAAACCTCGTCACAAAACACATTTAAAACCGTATCCGCTCTGCAAGGGCAAATTGACATTATTCGCTCCGCCATTCAGGAATGCGTTTTGATATATCCGAACGGCGATCCGACAATTAACACCGCGCCCGCCGGAAGCGATCCAAACCCCTATGTGAAATTCCCGATCAATCCGGATTCCACGCACTACACGTCTGCGACGCCTGGCCGCTCCGGTGATCGCTTGGTTCGTAACATGCGTTGTCCCGGTAATCCTACAACAGCCAATGTCTACGATCATGGTCTGATTTTTACCGGCTCCAGCGGAAAATTCTTGGGGCCGGCCCCGGATCTGTTTGATGACTGGCAGATTTATAACGGTGAGGATGGCGTATTTTACTGGACCGAAACCGACAAAACTGACGCCTTTGTTAAGGCGGCCTTGGAAAAACTGGATGAAAAATTCTCCGAATGCGAAGCCGATGTCATTGATACTTCCGATGCACCCGCCGGAGCCAAAGATCTTGACAGCAACGCTCTGCTGACCTGTCCAGCTAATCATCTGTGCTTCCGTGTCTGGATAATCCAGAATGAGGCCACAAATGTCTATAATGGCGATGCCGCCGGCGATGAGGGCGGCGGGTCCTGTCACGGTTTTCATGAGATCAATCCTTT